>Ga0335071_10006800_pt1 | contig 11803 bp, 13 predicted proteins | sample Lox_Sample_15_FD_206724 | JGI IMG/M metagenome (GOLD analysis project Ga0335071, IMG submission 206724) | Soil microbial communities from Loxahatchee National Wildlife Refuge, Florida, United States - Lox_Sample_1.5 | ecosystem: Environmental > Terrestrial > Soil > Wetlands | place: USA...
CCACCTACCCCGGGGTCACCGAGGTGCTCGGCCACCTGCGCCGTACCGGCCGCGTGCAGGTGCCGGTCGTCTCGGCGATCACCGACCTCGCCGGGCTGCGGTTCTGGGCGCACCCCGACGTCGACGTTCACCTCATCACCGAGGCCGAATCCGAGCCCGAAGTGCGCTCGATCGCCCCACGCTCGCGGATCGTCTGCGTGCGCGGACTCACCGCTCCGGAGTTCGACCACCCGGTCGACCAGGCGGTCGCGCGCCGCGGGCTGTCGCTGCCGGAGACCGGACCGGTGATCGTCGTCTCCGGCGGCGGCTGGGCGGTCGGCGACCTCGGCGGCGCCGCGCAGGTCGCGCTCGCAAGCGACAGCGAGGCGACCGTCGTCGCGCTCTGCGGTCGCAGCGAGGCCGTCCAGCGCGCGCTTGCCGCCCGCTTCCCAGCCGAGTCCCGGCTGCGGATCATGGGCTTCACCGACCGCATGGGCGACGTGCTCGCCGCAGCCGACGTGCTGATCCACTCGACTGCCGGGCTGACCGTCTTCGAGGCCCGCATCCGCGGGTGCCGGGTCATCTCCTACGGCTGGGGGGTCTCGCACATCCGCTTGAACAATGCCGCCTACCGGCGGTTCGGGCTCGCGCAGGTCGCGGCCGACAGCGAGCAGCTGGACGCTGCGCTGCGCCGCGCGCTGGCGCAGCCGCGGCGCCCGCTGACGAGCTACGGCGACCGCCCGACGGCCGCGTCGGTCGTGCTCGGTCTCGCGGGCGCGCAGGAGCCGCGCGCCACGGCGGGGGTCGCAGCGTGAAGCGCGTCGCCGGCGTCGCGGGCGCAAGCGCGCTCGGGGCGACGGCCGCCTGGTCGCTGCCGGCGCTCGCGCCGATCGCCGCGCCGGTCGCCGGTGCGCTGCGGGTCGCCCGCACGCGGCCCGGCGCGCCCGGGATCGCGCTGACCTTCGACGACGGCCCCCATCCGCAGGGCACCCCGGCGGTGCTGGAGGCGCTCGCCCGCGAGGGGGTGCGCGCGACGTTCTTCCTCGTCGGCGAGCAGGTCGCGGCGCGTCCCGCGCTGGCGGCCGAGATCGTCGCGGCGGGGCACGGCGTCGCCATCCACGGCCACCGCCACCGCGTCCTGCTGCGCGTGCCGCCGCGCGCCGCGGCCGCCGACCTGGACCGCGCCGCCGAGGTGATCGCCGCGGCGACCGGCCGCGCGCCTGTGTTGCACCGCCCTCCGCTGGGGATCTACTCCTGGCCCGCCCTCGCGCAGGTCCGCCGCCGCGGCTGGGAGCCCCTGCTGTGGTCGCGCTGGGGGCGCGACTGGGCCGGCTGGGCGACGCCGCGGACGATCACCTGGCTGGTCACGCGCGACCTGCAGGCGGGCGACGTCCTGCTGCTGCACGACTCGGACGCCTATAGCGCCCCGGGCAGCTGGCGGGCGACGGCCGCCGCCGTGCCGCGGATCGTCGAGGTCGCGCGCCGCCGCGGCCTCGACGTCGCCGCGTAGTGGCCGGTAACGAGCGGGCTCAGGCGCGCGTCTCGACGGCGGCGTCGGAGGCCTCGTCGCGCTCGCGCGTGAGGCTCAGGCCCATCGCCGCGAGCGCGATCCCCAGGCCCGCGCCCGTCACGCTGAGCGATATCACCGCGCCAGTCGGCTCGGCGAGATCGAGCAGGTCGCGGCTCCAGGGCAGCATCACGGCGAACGCGGCGAACGAGACGAGCACGAAGATCAGTGCGACGAGCAGCGTCCCGTGCTCGCGGCGCCCGGTCTCCAGGCGCACCAGCAGGTACAGCCCGATGCCCAGGAAGGTCGCGACGCCGACGGTGCGCGACTCGGCGCCGGACAGGCCGATCGAGTGCACGGCGGCGAGGTAGGCGAAGAGCAGCGCCGCCGAGGCCAGGCCGAACAGCGCCGGCAGGCCGAACTGCAGCGTCGGCACGAGCGAGCTGCCGCGCGCGCGTGCGGGCTTCGCGGCGGCTGCCGGCACCGGGGCCCATGCCGCCGCCTTCTCCGGGTCGTCCTGGTCGCGGCGCCACGCGACGTAGCGGCTGACCCCCTCGCGGAACGGCGTGGTCGCGGTCCAGTCCAGCTCGCGCCGCGCGCGCTCGCCGCTGACCTCCACGCCGACGTAGTCCGCCGTGCGCGCGCCGACGTCCTCGATCGGCACGGGCGCGACGAGCTCCTGCACGAGCTCGGCGATCTCCATGATCGTCGTCGACTCGTCGCTGACGAGGTTGTAGATGCGGTTCGCCGCGACAGGCTCCAGGCCGCGTACGCAGCCGACCGCGAGGTCCTCGACATAGACGAAGCGCCGCGACTGCTGCCCGCCGCCTGCAACCGTCAGCGCCTCGCCGGCCAGCGCCTTGTTCACGAACGCTGGAATCACCGCCGCAGGCCGCGCGCGCGGCCCGTAGGGGATGCCGAAGCGCAGGATCGTCGTCTCCAGGCCGTAGAGCTCGTGGTAGCTGCGGCAATACATCTCGCCGGCGAGCTTGGAGGCCGTGTACAGGTGGTTGGGCATCCCCAGCGCGGAGTCCTCGTCCACGCGCTGGCCGGACTCGCCGGTGTACACCCAGATCGTGCTCGCGTACACGACGCGCTCGACGCCGCTCTGGCGCGCCGCCTCGAGCACGGTCGCGGTCCCGCGCGCGTTGCAGGCCTCGGCGTCCAGCGGCTCCTTGGCGACGATGTTCACGTCGGCGGCGGCGGCGAGGTGCATAACCGCCTGGCAGCCGTCCATCGCCCGCTCGAGCGCGCGCAGGTCGTCGAGCTGGCCGATGACCGTCTCGACGTCGCCCTTCGCGTGGAAGGGGGAGGGGACGCGGTCGTAGATGACCGGGGTGTGCCCCGCGTCGCGCAGCTTGTCGACGACGTGCGAGCCGATGAAGCCGGACCCGCCGGTGACCAGGACTCTCATGACACTCCCGCTTCGGCGGCCCGCTCTGCAACGAGCTGCGGCCGGTAGTAGAGGGGCACGCACCAGTGATGCTCGGCGACCCAGTCGGTGTTCGGCAGGTCGACCGGGTGCCCCATGATGCGGTGGCAGGGCTGGTCGTAGACCTTGCCGGTCGAGCGCTCGATCTCCTCGAAGACGATGTACTTGTAGTAGCCGGACTCCATGCCGTCGGGGAACCGCACCCGCCGGGGGTAGGCAGGGTCGAGCTGCTCGCGCGCGACGCGCCGCTTCCAGGCGACGATCTCCTCCAGGCGCTCGGTCTGGACGAGCCCGAGCGCCGCGGTGAACTCGCTGAGGCGGAAGTTCAGCCCCTGCACCGTGTGGTCGGGCTTGCCGTAGTTGCGGAACGCACGCGCAAAGTCGAGCAGATCCTCATGACGGCTGACCAGCATGCCGCCCTCGCCGGTCGAGATCGTCTTCGTCGCGTAGAACGAGTAGACGCCGGCATCGCCCCAGGTCCCGGGTCGCCGGCCGTCCCACTCGGCCCCGTGCGCATGGGCGCAGTCCTCGATCAGCGCGATGCCCTCGGCGTGGCAGAGCTCGGCGATGCGCTGCACGTCGAAGGCGATGTGGCCCCCGATGTGCACGAGGAAGACCGCACGCGGGCGGTGCTGGGCGACCTTGCGCTCGAGGTCCTCGAAGGACATGCACAGGTCCTCGCGGTTGCAGTCCACGAACTGCACGGAGGCGCCGGCGTGGATCGCGGCCAGCGGCGTCGCCATGAACGTGTTGGACGGGCAGAGGACCGTGCCGCCGCCCACGCCGGCCCACTCGAGCGCCGCGAGCGCGGCGCCCGTCCAGCCGCCGAACGCCACCGACCCGGCGCCGTTCCAGGCGCTCCAAGCGCTCTCGAACGCCTCGGTCAGCGGGCCCTCGGACCAGCGGTTCGCGTCGATGATGCCATCCCACAACTCGTGGAGGCGGTCGCGGTCGCGCGGGTCGAATCCGATCGCGAACTGGGCGTGGTCGGGCATGCGGAAGAGTCGTAGGTGGCGTGGAATGCGGGCTTCGCGGACACGGCGGCAGCCCGGTCGCGATGGGCGATGCTACCGACTCGCAGGCAAAGAACCTGTTATCGAGGAGGATGGTGGGATGGACTACGGCCTCGCGATCTTCCCCACCGACGAGACCCCCGGTCCGGCCGAGCTCGCGCGGCTCGCCGAGGCGCGAGGGTTCGAATCGCTCTTCTTCCCGGAGCACACGCACATCCCCGCGAGCCGCGAGACGCCGTATCCGATCGGCGGCGAGCTGCCGCGCGAGTACGCGCGCCTGCTTGATCCGATCGTGGCGCTCGCCGCCGCGGCGACCGCGACCGGGCGCCTGCGCTTGGGAACCGGCGTCTGCCTCGTCGCCGAGCGCGACCCGATCGTCACGGCGAAGGCCATCGCCACGCTCGACCGGATCAGCGGCGGTCGCGTGCTGTTCGGCGTCGGCGCCGGGTGGAACCGTGAGGAGCTGCGCAACCACGGGGTAAAGCCGCGGGAGCGCTTCGCGGTCGTCGAGGAGCGCGTGCGGGCGATGCAGGCGATCTGGACGCAAGACGAGGCGAGCTTCGCCGGCGAGCATGTGCGCTTCGAGCGGATCTGGAGCTGGCCCAAGCCGCTCCAGCGCCCGCACCCGCCGGTGCTCGTCGGCGGCAACGGGCCGGGGGTGCTCGACCGCGTCCTCGCGTACGGAGATCACTGGATGCCGAACCCCGAGCGCAGCGACGAGGTGCTGCTCGCTCGCATCGGCGAGCTGCGCGAGCGGGCCCGCGCGGCGGGTCGTGTCATCGGCGTGACCGTCAACGCGGCGAGCACGAAGCCCGCGCGGCTGGCCCGGCTCGCCGAGGCCGGCGTCGAGCGCGCGGTCTTCTACCTGCCGTCGGCGGGCTCGGAGGCGATCGAGGAGCGGCTCGCGGCGATCGAGTCGGCGGTCGCGGCGGTCGGCCGATCGTCGGCGCCCGGCGCGACGACGTAGGGCGTCTCGCTGCCATCGCGCGGCGCCTTGCGGAAGACGAACCACCAGATCGCGAAAAGGGTGACCCAGCCGATCACCATCGCTAGGCCAAGGACGGCGTTGAAGACCGCCTCCTGCGTGGACATCGCGAGCACCACGCGCACAAGCCTACGCCGGTACGCTCGCGCACGTGGCAGGCGAGGCGGGTGAGCCGGGGGTCGAGGACGCGACGCGGCGCACGCACCTTGCCGCCGAGCGCACGTGGCTGGCGTGGTGGCGCAGCGGGCTCACCTCGATCGCGGCGGGCGTCGGGATCGGCCGTCTGCTGCCCGAGCTCACGGGCGGGGTGCGCTGGCCGTACGTGCTCGTCGGCGCCGGGTACGTGCTCGTCGGCATCGCGATGATCGCCTACGCCGAGGTCCGCCAGCGCGTGATGGCCGCGGCGCTGCGCGAGGGGCGCTACCACCACCTCGAGCCCACGGCGCTGCGCACCTTCACCGTCTGCGGGATCCTGCTCGGCCTGGCCACACTCGCCATCATCGTCGCCCAGGGTTGAGCATCGTGGACTTCAGCGCCTTCGAGGTCTTGACGTTCGACACGTACGGGACGCTCATCGACTGGGAGGCGGGGATCCTCGCGGCGCTGCGTCCGGTGCTCGCCGCCCACGGGGCCGGCGGGGCGGAGGGCGACGAGGCGCTGCTCGAGCGCTACGCGCGTCACGAGGCGGAGCTCGAGGCCGGTCCGTACCTGCCCTACCGCGAGGTCCTGGCGCGGGCGCTCGTCGCGGTGTGCGCCGACCTGGGGGTGGCGCCGACCGGCGCGCAGGTCGCCGCGTTCTCAGACTCGGTCGGCGATTGGCCGGCGTTCCCCGACTCCGCGCAGGCGCTGGCGGCGCTGCGCGAGCGCTTCCGGCTGGCGGTGATCACGAACTGCGACGAGCACCTCTTCGCGCGCTCCGAGCGGCGCCTGGGGCTGCGGTTCGACTGGGTCGTCACGGCGGAGCGCGCGCGCAGCTACAAGCCCAGCACGACGAACTTCGAGGTCGCCTTCGCGACGATCGGGGTCCCGCGCGAGCGGATCCTGCACGTCGCCCAGAGCCTCTACCACGATCACGTGCCCGCCAAGGCGCTGGGCCTCTCGACGGTGTGGGTGGACCGGCGCGCCGGCCGCGAGGGCTTCGGCGCCACTCCGCCGGCGAGCGCCGCGCCGGACCTGACCGTGCCCGACATGCGCACGCTCGCCGATCTGGCGCTCAGCCCCTCCTGACGAACACCGTCACGGCCTGGAATGCGTAGATCGAGAAGGTCCTGCCCTCGAACTTCGCGAACCCGGCCCGGTTGATGCCCTTCTGCGGGATCATCACCTGGACTGCCTCGCGCCCGGTGGTCGACGTCGACCCCTGCCGGGTGCCCGAGGTGTAGACCGCCTCGGCGAGGAGGTCGGTGTCGACGCTCGGGTTCGTCAGCTGCATGGCGGCCTGGACGCCGCAGATCCGGTAGCCGGGCTTCGCTGTCCACGTGAACGCCGGGGCCTGGGACGTGTTGACCGTGAAGGTGACGTACCGGTGCGAGCTCGGCGACGTGGTCGGCTGGCCCGAGATGAGCGACGTCGGCCACCACTGCGTGTCAGAGCGGCGGCATCCGTGCCACTCGCGCTCGGGGACCGGGTAGCCGAGGAAGTGGCCGACATTGCTCGTCGGGCCGAGGCTGCGGTCGGTCTCGGGAGCGCGCTTCGCCGCGGCCTGCCCCGGCGCGGCGGCGAGCAGCGCGACAGCCGCGAGAGCCATGCGTGCCGACAGCGGGGGGCGCACACCGTGGATCCTTGCAGAGTGCGCGCGCGCTGCTGCGAAGCCCGCGCGGGATCGCGACGCGACTCGCGCATTCGCAGCGGCCGTGCGGCGGTGTCGTGCATGGTGGCGCCATGACCGCGATCCGACAGCTTCTCCGTGCAGGCGCCGCTGCGGCGATCCTCCTGCTCGCGGCCCCCGCCGGCGCGCGCGCCGACGGCACGGTCGTCCTGCGCGCGGGCGCGGCGACGCCACGTGCGCGCCTGACGGCGGCCGGTGTGCGCGCGAGCCTCGGGGTCATCGCGGGCACCGGCGCCCGACTCGTCCGCGTCAGCGGCGACCCCGCCGCGGTCGCCGGGCGCTTGTCGCGCGTCCGCGGCGTCGCCTGGGCCGAGCCCAACTTCGTCGTGCGCGCGCTCGAAGCGCTGCCGCGCGATCCGCGCTGGCCGGCGCTCTACGGCGTGCGGCGGATCGGCGCCCCGGTGTTCTGGGGCGCGCACGGCCTCGGCGGGTTCCCCGGGTCCGGCGGCGTGCCGGTCGGGATCGTCGACACGGGGATCGACGCCGCCCACGAGGACCTGCGCGGTCGCGTGCGCGCCTGTGCGGCCGCGCACGACGGCGCTGTCACCGAGGGCGAGTGCGCCGACGCGGTCGGCCACGGGACGCACGTCGCCGGGACGATCGGGGCGATCGCCGACAACGGCGTCGGGATCGCCGGGATCGCCTTCGACGCGCCGCTGATCGTCTGCCGGGCGCTCGGCGGGGCCGACGGCTCGGGCACGGTGGCCGACGTCGCGGCCTGCATCCGCTGGGCCCACGACCGCGGCGCGCGCGTCATCTCGATGAGCCTCGGCGGGCCCGCCTCGCGCACGCTCGCCGAGGCCGCGAAGAGCGCCTACGGGCGCGGCGGGCGCGGCGGGTCCCTGCTCGTCGCCGCTGCGGGGAACGACGGCACCGGCGCTGTCGAGTATCCGGCCGGCCTGCCCCAGGTCGTCTCGGTCGGCGCGATCGACGCGCGCGATCGGGTGGCGCCGTTCTCCAACGAGAACGCCGACGTGGAGCTCACCGCGCCGGGCGTCGACATCCTCTCGGCCCGCGCCGGTGGCGGGTACGTCGCGGAGTCGGGGACCAGCATGGCGACCCCGCACGCGTCCGCGGCCGCGGCGCTGCTGTGGGGCACCGACCCGTCGGCCGGCGCGGCTGCGATCCGCGCGCGCCTGGACGAGGCCGTCGACGACCTCGGCGCGCCCGGGCGCGACCCCGCCTACGGGTTCGGCGTCGTCGATCTGGCGCGGGCGCGCTGAGCGCTACGCGGCGGCGCCGGCGCTCGCGGTGACGATCCACGTCGAGGCGGGCGCGCGCACGCCGTCCTCGACCACGAACTCGGCCAGGCCCTCGCGCAGCGCCGCGTCGATCTGCGGGTACAGGTGCCGCGCGCGGTCGCCCTGCAGGCGCAGGACCTCGCCGGCAGGGCCGAGCGCCATGAGGATGTCGATCGCCTCGTCGAGCGTCGCGCCGATCGTGATCTCGATGTCGCAGCGGCGCAGCGTGACGTCCTCGAAGCCCGCGCTGAGCAGGATGTCGCTCGTCGTGTCCGCGTCGGCCATCGAGAACGGGCCGGGGCCGCAGGTCGGCTCGTCGAACTCCTCCGGCCGGTCGACGATCCCCTTGACGATCGTCTCCCCGCGGTACATCCAGTCGTTGTCGAGCTTGCGCCGCCACACGACGATGCACAGGCGCCCGCCCGGCACGAGCGCACGGCGCACGTTGCGCATCGCCGCGACCGGACTGGCGAAGAACATCGTGCCGAAGCGGGAGAAGGCGTAGTCGAAGGGCCCCCCGACGTCGGCGACCTGGACGTCGCCGACGAGGAACTCGACGTTGGCCGCGCTCGCCGACCGCGCCTCTTCGCGCGCGGTCTCGATGAAGCGCTCGGCTGCGTCGATGCCGACGGCGCTGCCGGTCGGACCGACGAGCTCGCCCAGGCGCTGCGTCGTGTCGCCGAAGCCGCAGCCGATGTCGAGCACCCGCTCACCGGGGCGTGGGGAGCAGCACGCGATCGCCGCCTCGCCGTGAGCGCCGAGGCCCGTCGTGACGACGGGGCGAAACGCGACGAACCGCTCGTAGAGTGGCCCGTTCCAGGCCTCGACGGCTTCCTCGTTGAGGGCGGCGACCTGCTCCATGAGGCGATGCTACGCCCGCCGGGCGCGTGCTTCCAGCCCTGCGCCCGTCCCGCGACGGCGCCTGTCAGAGTGCGCCCATGCCCGTCTACGACCTCAACGGCAAGGTCGCGCTCGTCACCGGCGGCGCGCGCGGCATCGGCTTCGCGACCTGCGTGCACCTGATCGCGCGCGGAGCCTCGGTGGTCGTCGTCGACCTGGACCCCGAAGAGGCTCACCGCTCCGCGGCTGAGCTGCACGCCGAGCGGGCGCTCGGCGTCGCCGCCGACGTCACCGACCGCGCCGCGATCCAGCGCGCGGTGGCGACCGCGGTGGAGCGCTTCGGCGGGCTGGACGTCGTGGTCGCCAATGCCGGCATCGCGTCGCGCGGGGCGACCTTCCGCGCGATGGCGACCGAGACGTTCGACCGCGTGCTCGACGTGAACCTCATGGGCGTCGTGCGCACGGTCGACGCGGCGCTGCCGGAGATCGTGCGCCGGCGCGGCCACGTGGTGGTGATCGCGTCGATCTACGCATTCACCAACGGCGTGGGCGCGACCCCGTACGCGATCAGCAAGGCGGGCGTGGAGCAGTTCGGGCGCGCGCTGCGCGTCGAGCTGGCTCCGCACGGCGCGAGCGCGAGCGTCGCGTACTTCGGCTTCATCGACACCGAGATGGTCCACCGCGCGATCGACGCGGACCCGCTCGCCGACACGATGATCGGCTCGCTGGCGCGTCCGCTGCGCAAACGGCTCGCGCCGAGCGTCGCCGGCGCGGCGATCGTCGAGGGCATCGAGCAGCGCCGCCCGCGCATCATCAGGCCGCGGCGCTGGACCGTCCTGTCCGCGCTGCGCGGCGTCCTGAGCCCGCTCGCGGACGCCCGGATGGAGCGCGACGCCGCGCTGCAGGGGATCGTCGGGGAGCTCGACGCGCGCGCCGGCGAGGAGCAGCCGACGACCGCCTGAGCGCCGCGGGCTGGCGCGCGAACCCTCGTGAAAGACTGACGGCAGGCGAGTCCCGACCCGACAGGAGCCCGATGCCGATCCGCGTGGGAGTGCAGGTCCAGCCGCAGCAGTCGTCCTTCGAGCAGATGCGCGAGGCCTGGGTCGCGGCGGAGGAGCTCGGCGTCGACACGATCTTCACGTGGGACCACTTCTACCCGCTCTACGGGGACCCTGACGGTGCCCACCACGAGTGCCTCACGAGCCTCGCGGCGATGGCGCAGGTGACCGGTCGCGCGCAGATCGGCGCGCTCGTGACCTGCAACTCCTACCGCAACCCCGAGCTGCTCGCGCACGCGCATACGACCATCGACCATATCTCCGGCGGGCGCGTCATCCTCGGGATCGGCGCCGGCTGGTTTCGGCGCGACTACGACGAATACGGGTACGAGTTCGGGACCGCGCCCGACCGGCTGCGCGCGCTGGCGCGTGACCTGCCGCGCATCAAGGAGCGCCTGGGCAAGCTCAACCCGCCACCGGTCGGCCCGATGCCGATCCTGATCGGCGGCAGCGGCCCGAAGGTCACGCTGCGCCTCGTCGCCGAGCACGCGCAGATGTGGCACGGCTTCGGCGACGTCGACGACTACCGCGCGAAGGCGGACATCCTCGCCGAGCATTGCGCCGCCGTCGGGCGGGACCCGGCGGAGATCGAGCACACGCGCGGGACGCTGCGCAACCTGCTCGACCACGTCCCGGCGCTGCACGAGGCCGGCGTCAGCCACTTCATCCTCGGGGTCGGTGGCTCCCCGCGGGGCTACGACCTCGAGCCGCTGCGCGAGCTTGTCGCCTGGCGCGACCGGATGAACGCCGGCGCGTAGGCGCGTGCGCGGCCGGCAGGCCAGGCCCGCCGGCTTCGGGATGAGCCGCGCCTCAGACCTGGTTGTCGCGGACGCGGTTCGCGAGCTGCTCGAGGAGCGCCCAGGCGATCTCGGGGTGTTCCATCACCAGCGGCTTGAAGTGCCAGCGGGAGAGCACGTACGTGAGCATGTCCGTCTCGGCGACGACCGTCGCGCTCCGCGTCTTGCCGGTGATGAGCGCCATCTCCCCGAAGTGGTCGTTCGGGCCGAGCTTCGCGCGCTCAACGCCTGCGACCGAGACGCTCGCCGTGCCCTCGGCGATCAGGAAGAAGCCGATCCCGCCGACCTCCTCACTGGAGATCTCGTGCCCGGCCGCGAAGCGCCGCTCGGTGAGCGATTCGGCCAGCGACGCGCGCTCGCGCTTGCTGAGACTCTGGAAGAGGGGGGATCTGGAGACCGCCTCCTCGGCGCTGATGCCCATGAAGCGACCCTATCCGCGCCGGGCACGGCGTTTCAACGGGCCGCCGGGGGCGCGTTACGCGCGCGAGCTGAGGACCCCGCCGCTGAGGGCCCCGCCGTCGGCGGAATCCCAGTGCGCGTGCACCGTGCGGACGCGCCCGTCGGCCATGCGGCAGCGCGCGCGGAACCCCAGGCCGTCCGGGTCGATGCGGCGCACGCGCCCCCGGCACGCCGCGCCGCTCGGCAGGTACTCCATCTGGAACTCGGTGTCGACGAGCGTCTGCACGCCGACCAGGAGGTCGGCCCGGACGAGCACCCGCTGCGGGCCGGTGCCCCGGCCCGCCATCGAGACGATCCCCCGGGTCACCCCCGACTGGCTGAGGATCTGCCCGTCCAGGCTGTCGGTGAACGTGCCCGCGTTCCACGGCCGCGGGCGGAAGGCCAGCGGCCCGAGCGACACGGCGACGAGCGCTGCGCACACCGCCGCGGCGCCGGCCGCGACGGCCCCCAGGCGTGCGGGGCTGATGACGCCGCGCACGCGCAGGACGCGCCACCCGACGGCGAGCAGGACGGCGAACACGCACAGCGCCTCGAGCGTCAGCAGCCATGGGCTGCTGCGGTCGGTCCCGGACCCGAGCCCGTGGATCGTCGCGCCGCCCCAGACGGCGAAGTTCAGGTAGTGCAGGCGCCGCCAGGCGGTGTACGCGATGCGGTCGCGCAGGCG
>Ga0335071_10006803_pt1 | contig 11801 bp, 10 predicted proteins | sample Lox_Sample_15_FD_206724 | JGI IMG/M metagenome (GOLD analysis project Ga0335071, IMG submission 206724) | Soil microbial communities from Loxahatchee National Wildlife Refuge, Florida, United States - Lox_Sample_1.5 | ecosystem: Environmental > Terrestrial > Soil > Wetlands | place: USA...
ACTCGAGCGGCACGACCTTGTCGCCGCGCCCCCACACCACGAGGGTACGCGACCGCACGCCGCCCAGGAGATGGGGCAGCGTCGGGTTGTACATGTACGGCTTCCACGCGATCCGGAACGTCATCTCGCGATTGAGATCCCACTGCTCGAGGAGCGGGGTGGGCGGATCGGCGCCGTACAGGCGATCGAAGACGCTCTGGTCCTCGAAGCCGGCCCGGACATACGCGATGTAGCTCAGCAGCGCCTGGTCGAGGATCTCCCCGTGCACCGGCTTCACCCCGGCGGCGCCCACCAGGACCACGCAGCGAAACGCCTGCGGCGACATCGTGGCCATCTCCGCGGCGATCCATCCGCCGAAGCCAAGCCCGACCAGCGTCACCTGGCCGAGCTCGAGGGACGCGATGAGGGCCTGATACAGCACGGCGATGTCGCGAACGGAGCGCATCCAGCCCGGCCGCTCCGAGCCATCGTAGCCCGGGTGCGACGGCAGGTACACGGTGAAGCGCTGGATCAGGGCATCGTAGAAGGGCAGGCGATCGAGCGTGCCGACGTCATGGTGCAGGAGCAGCAGCGGGCGGCCGGTGCCCGCCTTTCGGACCTTGAGCGTGAGTCCGGACAGCTTGACCTCTTCCGTGGTCCACACGGCGGGGCTGGCGACGGTCATGGGCGTGGGAATCCTTCAGGTGCGTTCGAGGATGTGGAGCCCGCGCCCTCGGTCGATGAGGTAGAGGAGCCCGCGATCGTCCACTTCCACGTCGTTGCTGGAGACGCGGGAGTGTCCCGGGGGCGGCTCGGGCAGGAAATGCGCCACTTCGCGCAGCGCGTGCGGCTTCGAGATGTCCACGATGCGGAGGCCGTAGGCGAACCACGCCACGGGAATGTCCGTGCCCGTGACGCGCTCGCAGGGCTGGTGGCAACCCGTGAACTCCGGCTGGGGCTGGCCGTCTACTCCCTCGATCTGGAAGCTCGAGATCGGCACCGGCCGCTTCTCGTCCGTGATGTCCACCAGCCACATGAAGGACGGCGGGCCGGGCTCGAGCTTGGCCACGTCCTCGTCGGCGGCGATCATGAGGCGGCGGCCGTGGAGGGGAAACGGCAGGGGCAGCGCGGTATGCGTGGGCGTGATGTAGGGCGGGCTCCAGTCGAGCCCGGATATGTAGCGCGGCTTGCCCATGTCCTCGATGTCGAGGATGACGAAGCCACCGTGCCAGTAGCTCACGTAGAGGCGATTGCCGAGGCGGATCGGATGGTGGCAGCGATGGTGCCGCCCCGACCACGACGGCGTCTCGCCGCCGGCCGCCCACTGCCCCGGCATCCACCAGCGGCCGACCTCTTGCGGGTGGGCGGGATCCGCCAGGTCGAGAATCATGACGATGTTGCCGACGTAGCCCTCCATCTCCGGCGAGATGTAGGCGTAGCGGCCGTCGAAGGTGAAGCGATGCACGCCGGCCCCGCCGCACTTCCAGAAGGCGATCTCGCGGGGGCGGCTCGGCTGCGACACGTCGAAGATGCCGAGACCCTTGAGGGCGCTCTGCGATGGCGGCTGCGCGGGATGAGCTTCGCGGTTCACCAGCATGAGGCCGTTCGACGCGCGCACCTTGTGGGAGTGCGTGCCCGCGGGAATCTCGAGGGCGGCCAGCTGGCGCGGCGACTTCGGGTCGCTCACGTCCACGATGGACGTGCCGTGCGGCGCCTTCATGTGCGCGATGTAGGCCACGCGCCCATCCACCACGACCTGCCCGCCGCCGGGGCAGTCGAAGTACCCGACCTGACGCAGCCCCTGCGCGCTCGCGCTCATGAGGGAGCGTCTAGCGCAGGTTGTAGAGCTTGACCACGTTCTCCGACGTGATCTTGCGCCGCACGCTCTCCGACAGCATGCCGAGGTTCTTCTCGATGAACTTCCGCGAGTCCGGCCACAGGCAGTCCGGGTGCGGGTAGTCCGCACCCCAGATGATGTTGTCCTCGCCGATCAAGGGGATGATCGGCTCCATGTACTGGTCCTGCTGGTAGGTCACGTAGCCCTGCCGCTTGAAGTAGTCGCTGGGCTTGAGCTTGAAGCCGAGCGACCGGCCCCGGTCCTCGTACTCCGTGTCGAGCCGGTCGAACACGTAAGGCAGCCAGGTCACGCCTGACTCCCCGAGCACGAAGTTGAAGGCCGGGTACTTCTCGCAGGCCCCCGAGGCGATGATCGACACGAACACTTCCATGGTGTCGAGCTGGAAGAGGGCGGAGCGCACGAGGCGCCACTGGATCATGTACTCCTTCTCCATCTCCGGCGTGTCGGGCGTGCGGATGCCCTTGAAGCCCGTGGAGTGGAAGGAGATGGGGAAGCGGCACTCGGCCGCGGCTTCCCACAAGGGATACCAGGCGTGGTGATAGAGCGGCAGGGCCATGGTCTTGAAGTGCAGATCGCCGCCCCGGAGCCCCATCTTGGCGCAGCGGCGCACCTCGGCGGCGGCCACGAGGGGATCGTTGTTGGGCACGATGGCGAGCGGGAACACGCGGTTGGGATCGGAGCGCTTCGCGAACTCCGCCGCCCAGTCGTTGTAGATCTTGTTGGACCACGCCCGGAGCTCGCCGTCCGGGATCATATCGTTGATCATCAGGCAGCCGTAGATGATCTCCTTCTCGACCCCGTCGCGGTCGAGATCGGCCAGCCGCAGCTCGGGCGTGGTCGGCCGGGGCCTGGCGCCCCGGCGATAGTCCCACTCGAAGCCGTAATCCTTCATCTCGTCGATGTGGCCGAAGGTGCCCTTCTGGTACTTGAGGAAGCCTGGCCCGACGCCGTTCCACATCCCCTTGTCCTGCGCGTTGACGAACCAGTGGAGCCCGTCCTCCAGCTCCTCCGTCCGCGGCGCGATCAGCTTCCACTTGGCCGGCGCCTGGGACGACCAGAGATCGGGCGGGCAATAGGTCAGGTCGATGTGGTTGTCACCGGAGATGAGTCGATCGGCCATGGGGCCCTCCTTGGTCTGGGTAGCCAGGAGTCTAGGCGGACTCGGAGGCGGTGTCAAAGCATCCCCCTCAGGTGTGCTCCCTCTCCCTCAGTGAGGGAGAGGGCCGGGGTGAGGGTGAGCCTAGTTCACCAAACCTTCGCGATCCAGTGCCGCCTTGAGCCGCGCCTCCTCCACCCGCACCTGCACGCCCGCACGCTCTTCCTGCAAACTCATGGGAATGCGCGAGTCACGCTCGCCCCACCCCCGGTTCAGCGCCTCCGTCAGCTCCGCCAGCGCGAGGTTGGCCACCCGCATGGGCACGTTCAGCTCGCGCCCCAGCGCCGTGGCCAGGCTCACGTCCTTGTGAGCCAGGCGCAGCGCGAAGTTCGGCGGGTCATACTTGCCGCGGAAGAACTGGTGCGGCATGCGGTCGAAGGTGCGCTGGCGGCCAAGGGCGCCCTGGCGCACCGCTTCCCACAGCGCGAGTGGCTCCACGCCCGCCTTGACGCCCATGGTGAAGACCTCGGCGAGCGCCGTCTGGATGGCGTAGCCCGCGCAGTTGTGCACGAGCTTGGTGACGGAGCCGGCGCCGATGGGACCCACGTGCACAGCCTGGTCACCGATCGAATCCAGCACCTTCTTGTGCCGGAGGAACACGTCCCTGTCCCCGCCCACCCAGAGCGCGAGCTTGCCGGAGCGCGCGCCGCTGGGACCTCCGCTCACGGGCGCGTCGAGGAGATGCACGCCCTTCTCGGCAAAGAGGCCGTGCACCCGTCGGACCACCGTCGGCGAGTTGGTGGTGAGGTCGAAGTAGGCCTTGCCCCGGCTCAGGCCGGCCAGGAGGCCGTCCGGACCGAGCGCCACCGCTTCCATCTCGGGCGGGCCGGGAAGCGAGGTGAGCACGACCTCGGTCGCCTCCGCGACCTGGCGGGGCGTGTCGGCCCACGTGGCGCCGGCCGCCAGGTGCGGAGCGGCCGCCTCGCGCCGGATGTCGTGCACGACGGCCTCGAAGCCGCCCTTCTTCATCATGTTGGACGCCATGCTGGCGCCCATGATCCCGAGCCCGATGAATCCGACCTTCATGGTCGCTCCTCCTGAAAATGTTGGGGCTCTGCTGGGTGGCGACTTCCCTCAGGCGATCTTGACGATGCCGGGCTCCATGGTCTGGAAGCGGTCGGCCACCTGTGGATCGTGGCCGGCCACCACGAGCTTCTCTTTCCCGGCCAGCGTGTCGATGGTTTCGAACGCGTCGAGCATCTCGGGCAGGCTCGTGATGATCTGCACGGGCTGGCGCGTCTCCACGTTGTGATAGAAGTGCGAGGCATCCGAGGTGAGCACGACGGTGCCGCGCTTCGTGGCCACGCTCACGATCTGCAGCCCCGCCGTGTGCCCGCCCACCCGGTGCACGCGCAGGCCCGGGAACACCTCGCGGTCGCCTTCGATCATGCGGATGCGCTGGTCGTAGTTCAGCGTGACGAGCCCGGCGAGGGACGGCACGTTGGCGGAGCCGCGGAAAGCCGGCGTGCCCGCGTAGGGCCCCGTCCAGAACGACACCTCCTCCTTCTGGATCCAGAACTCCGCGTTGGGAAACAGGCTGTGCCCGGCCCAGTGGTCGTAGTGAAGATGCGTGATGAGGCAGAGCGGGATGTCCGCCGGCCTGATCCCGGCGCGCTCGACCATGGAGGCCGGCGTCACGTAGTTGCGCATGCCGCGCTTCTGGGCCTCGTCGCCGAGGAATCCCGTGTCCACGAGCACGGGCTGCGGCCCGCCCAGGACGAGCCAGACGAAGTAGTGAAGCGTGAGCTTGTCGTGCGAGGACTCGCGGTAGAAGAACTGGCACTTCGTGGTGTCCCGTTCGGAGTACTTGAGCGCGTACACCTCGTACATGGCGACCCTCCCAGGCCCGCGAGTCTACCCTAGATCTGGCCGAAGAACGTGAGGTACTCCGCGCGCAGCACGCGCTCGAGCATGAGGAGCAGCGCTGCCCCCGGCACCATGAGGGTGATCGCCGTCACCGAGGCGATCTGCAGCTCATACCCCTGGCTCGCCGTGTACATGTACACGGGCAACGTGGTGACGAAGGGCGCGCCCACGAGGAGCGTGCCCGTGAACTCGTCGAGGGAATAGAGGAAGACGAGGAGCGCGCTCGCCACCATGCCGGGCACGGCCAGGGGCAGGGCGACCGTGAAGAACGCCCGCGTGGTGGACGCGCCGAGATCGTAGGCCGCCTCCTCCAGCGCAGGCTCTATGGACCGGAACACGGCGGTCATGGTCCACACCGCGAAGACGAGCCCGCCCACCAGGTGCACGAGGACCACGCCCGTCACGGTGCCGGCGAGGCCCCAGCGGTAGAACTCGCGCGTGGCCGCGGCGAACACGGGGAGCTGGGGAAACGCCTGCGGCAGGAGGAAGACGAGGAGCACGAGCGCGCGGCCGGGAAAGGCCAGACGCGCGAGCGCGTAGCCGAGCGGCACCGCGCAGCAGAGCGCGGCCGCCGTGACGATCACCGCGATCATGAGGCCGGTCTTGAACGGATCGAGGAAATCGCTCGTGAGCATGCGCGCCCAGTAGCGGAAGCCCAGGCGCTGCGGCCACGCCGCGGGATAGGTCCACCGCTCGGCAAGCGACCACACGAGGAGACTCAGGAGCGGGCCGATGATGACGAAGGCCGCGGCGACGAGCGCGGCCAGGCGGACGGTGAGCGCGGCGAGCGAGCGCGCTGGCCGCCGTCTCGACCACCCCTCACCCTGCCCTCTTCCCTGAGGGGAGAGGGGATCGATGGCCTCAGCGGGTGAGCCGCCGGACATACACGAGCGCCGCGCCCATGGCCAGGAGATACGAGACCGCGCCGAGGGCGGAAGCGGTCTCGAAGTCGCCGTGCTGGCCGAAGCGGTAGTAGACGTCGATCATGAGCATCTGCGCGCCGCTCCCCCGCCCCAGCATGAGCGGAATCGAGAACGACGCGAGCATGGAAGAGAAGATGAGCACGGCGCTCACGGCGAGGGCGGGCACCGACATGGGCACGAGCACGTCCCGCGTGACCCGCGCGGTGCCGCCGCCGAGCTGCCGCGCGGCCTCGAGGAAGCTCTCGTCCACGCCCCGGAACGCGCCCAGCGCGAGGAGCGCGGCCAAGCCCAGATGCTTCCACGCGAGAGCCGTCGCGATCCCGAGCCACGAGGTGGCGAATCCGGGCAGGTACGGGCTCCAGAACACGCGCAGGGCGTGGCCCACCACGACGAACGGTACGAAGAGCGGCACCTTGAGCAGGAACTCCACCGGGCCGAAGGCTCGCGCGCGGAGCCACCCGCAGAGTGGAATGGCCCCGGCGAAGGTCAGCAGGGAGCCCGCCGCGGCCACGCCGACCGTGTAGAGCACATCGCGCGTGTAGAGCCGCCAGACCGTGTCGTAGTTCGCGAGCGTCCACTGCCCGTCGCGCGTGAAGCTCGCGATCAGCGAGACGCCCACCGGCCACACGAAGACCGCAGCGAGGACGGCCAGCGGCGGACTGCACGCGGCCGTCCAGAGAATGCGCTCCCGCGTCGTTATCGGACGATCTCCTCGTACGCGAGCGTGATCATGTCGTGGTACTCCTTGAGCGGCATCTGCCGCGAGTACCGCGCGAGATCCTGTGCCGACACGCCCTTGAAGAGCAGCTCGCGGCTCCTGGCGTTGATGAGCGGCAGCACCCTGTCGGGATCCACGCCCGGATACCATCCGAACTTCTCCACGATGGCCTTGGCCTGCACCTCCGGCGTGGCGATGTAGTCGATGTAGCGCGCGGCCATCTCCCGGCTCGCCGCCTCGCGCGGCACCACGAGATAGAGCGGATAGATGGGCAGGCCGGGCCCGGGCAGGACCGGGGTCACCGCCTGATCCATGCGCCCCTCGTTCTTCCACGCCACGAGCTGGTCTATCCACACCACGCCCATCCAGATCTCGCCGCGGTTCAAAGCGTCGAGCGTGCCCGCGTTGCCGTTGGTGATGACCACCCCCTTGTTGAAGTCGCGCAGCGCGGTGATGGCCTCGCGGATGGCGCCGTCCTTCGCCTTGTCCACCGGGCCCTGGGTGAGCTGCTGGTAGAGACCGGTCTTCCAGTACACCCAGCCCATGGTGAAGCCCACGCCCGACACGCCGCCCTTGATGCCGTTGTAGCCGAAGCGGTTCGGGTTCGCCTTCACCCACGCGGCGAGCTCATCGAAGGTCTTGGGCGGGTTGGCCACCTTCGACGGGTGATAGGCGATCGCGATCTGGTTGTGGAACATCGGCACCACGTAGCCATCCACGTTGACGCCGAAGGCTTCCTTGACCTCGGCGCCCTTGACCAGCGCGGCGTTCTTCATCTGCGGCACGTAGCGAGCGAGCAGCCCCTCCTTCACCATCTGCGAGGCCACGGCCATGCTCACCAGCGCCACGTCGACGTCCCACGGCTTCCGCCCCGCATCGGCCTGCGCCTTGATCTTGGTGTAGATGGCGCGGCTGGCCGGCTCGCCCGTGCCCGTGCCCACCACGTTGAGATCGACGTCGGGCACGAGCGCCTTGAAGCCCGGCCCCAGCACGGTCTTGTTGACCTCGACGACGTTGACGTCGGCGCCGATGGCGACGTTGAGGCGAGTCTGGGCCGCGACCGGGGTAGCCCACGCGAGGACGGCGGCGAGTAGCGGGACGAGAGAGAACAGCATGACGGGCCTCCTTTTCGACTCGATGGAAGTCACGCGGTGGACGATCTGGGGAATACGCGGAGCCGGTCGGCCGACACGCTGAGCTTCACGGGCCCGGGCCGGACGGCCACGGGGCCGTCGACGAGCAGCACGGTATCGCCGGCCCGCACGTAGTGACGGTAGTGGGCGCCCAGGAACAGGCTCTCCTCGAGCACGCCGTCGAGCGTGCGGCCGGGCCCCTCGCGGCCTGGCTCGAAGGAGAGATCGGAGGAGCGCACGAGCGCGAGCACCGGCCCGCGCAGCGGCCCGCCGTAGGCAAGCGTCTGGCCGGCCAGCTGCACGCGGCCGGTCTCGGCCGTACCGTCGAGCCGGTTCGTCACGCCGAGAAAATCGGCCGCGAAGGCGCTCACCGGCTCGAGGTAGACCTGCTCGGGCGTGCCCTCCTGCACCACGCGGCCTCCCTCCATGAGGACCACGCGGTCGGCGATGGCGAGCGCCTCCTCCTGGTCGTGCGTCACGTAGATCATGGTCGTGGCGATGCGGCGCTGGAGCCGCCGCACCTCGACGCGCAGGCGCTGCCGCACCTTGGCGTCCAGGTTCGAGAGAGGCTCGTCCAGGAGCAGCACGCGCGGCTCCACGACCAGCGCCCGCGCCAGGGCCACGCGCTGCTGCTGGCCTCCTGACAAGGCGCCAGGTTTGCGCTCGGCAATCCCGGCGGCGTCGCCGATCTCGACCAGGTCGAGCGCGGCCAGCACCCGGCGCCTGATGTCGGCGGGCGGCACACGCTTGCGTCTGAGCCCGTAGGCCACGTTGTCGAACACGCTCATGTGGGGCCACAGCGCGTAGCTCTGGAACACCATGGCCGTCTCCCGCGCCTGCGGCGGGCGCGCCGTGACGTCATCGCTCCCGAAGAGGATCCGGCCCGCGTCGACGCTGACGAACCCCGCGATGGAGCGAAGCAGGGTGGTCTTCCCGCATCCCGACGGCCCCAGGATGGCGGTGAGCCGGCCCGCGCCGAACTCGAGGGTCACGCCGCGGAGCGCTTCCACCGTCCCGTAGCGCTTCGTCACCGCGTCGACGCGTACGGCGATCACGACAGCCAGCGGCGAGCGCCACGCGCGCTCCGGGCGGCCCGCAGCGCGCGCGCCACCGCCGCTTCCGGCGTGGCGGCGCGCATGATGGGCACGCGGCGTCCCTGCGGCTGCGCGAGCCGCCACGTCCCGAGGCCCACCACGGGCCGGCCGAGCTTGAGGGCGAGCGCGATCTCGGAGAGCGTGCCGTACATGCCGCCCACGGCGATCACCGCGTCGCACGAGCGGACGAGAACGACGTTGCGGGCCTGATCCATACCGGTGACGATGGGCACGCCCACCCAGCGATTGGCGTCCTGGCGACGGAAGCCCGGCAGAATGCCCACGACGAGACCGCCGGCCTCGGCGGCGCCGCGCGATGCCGCGGCCATGACGCCGTCGCGGCCGCCCGTGCAGAGCACCGCGCCGGCCTGGGCGACGGCGGCGCCCACGCGTCGCGCGAGCGCCGCCGTGCGCCGGGAGCACGTGCCCTCGCCGATGACGCCGATGTGCAGGGTGGCGCGCATCAGCGCGGGCGGACGCTACGAGGGAGAGGAGTCGCCGGCGCCGCGAGCAATCGGAAGCAGCCCGAACGTTCGCTGCACCACGGCGCGGGCCCGCGCGGGATCCACGCCGTTCGCCTGCTGGCACGGCGTGGTCTCCGCGAGCACTCGCTCGGGGTCCTGCCAGAGGCGGTACTTCTTGAACTTGTCCTCGAACTCGATGCCCATGCCGCGCGCGAACACCGAGAGGTAGTGCTCGATGGTGATCGGGCTCTCGGGCTCGAACACGCACAGGTACCGCTGGCAACCGTGGTAGATCGTGGCCAGCGTGTCGGCGCCGGCGGCGCGGGCGCGGGCGATCTCGTCGCGGGCCATCGCGTCCCAGGCCGCGGGTCCCACCTGCTGCTGCACGGCGGGCGTGCAGCTCCGGCCGAAGCGCGGGTCCGGCTCGACGCCCACGTAGCGAAGTCCCGGCACCGCCTCCAGGAGCCGGCGGCCCGCGAGGCCTTCACCTTCCCGCGCCGGGCTCACGTTGTGGTAATGCAGCGCGACCGTCGCCTCCACGCGCCGGGGGAGCGCGATCTCCGGCAGCTTCGACACGAGGAACTCGGCGGCATGGCTCACCTTGAACGGAAGCTTCGCCTGCCGCACCTCATCGTAGAAATAGATGCAGGACGGGCACCACATCACGACTTCCTCGGGCTGGTAGCGCCCGAAGAGCTTGATGGTGTTGTCGGCCATCCCGCCGCCCGCCGCCGTGTCGCCCTGCTGATGATGGACGGTCCCGCAGCAGTACGTGGGTCCGCCCACCGCCACGTAGTCGAGGCCGAGGCGGTCGAAGATGGCCACCACGGTCTGGATCATGTGCGAGGTGCGGAAGACATTGCACCCGAGGTAGAGCACGATCTGGTGGCGCTCGCCGTCGCGCGGCGGGGGGCTCGTCTGCCAGCGTGCCGCCTCCGCCGGCATGTTGATGAGATCGCGGACGACCGCGATCTCGTCGAAGTACCCCTTGTAGTCGTAGGCCATCGCGCCACCCCCTGGTAGCGGAAGCCTAGCGCAAAGCGGGCCCGGGCGCTACGAGGACTTGGGCGTGATGATGAAGCGCATCCGCGCGTCCGGCTTGTCGTAGCGCGAGAAGGCGTCCTTGACTTCCTCGGCCGTGAACTTCTCGTACTGGGCCGGCGCGTCGAGCACGTCGTCGATGGTGAGCCCGCGGTATTCCAGCGTGGACAGGCGCCCCACCCAGAAGGCCGGGGTCTTCAGGATCTCGTCGAGGAGCGTGGCCGTCTGCTTCTTGGCCACGGTGAGCTCCTCGGCGGTCGGGCCGTTCTTGTAGAAGTCGGCGTACATGTCCTCGAGGGCGCCGGCCAGCGTCTGCGCCTTCTCCGGATCGGTGGGCGCGACCGCCGCGAAGAGACCGAAGCCCGGATAGACCACGGCCGGCTCAGACGACGCATCGATGCTGTAGACGAGCTGCCGGCCCTCGCGAATCGTCTTCGTCATCCGGGTCGTGAGGATGCGCGCCGCCACGTTGAGGAGCCGCGTGTCGCGCACGTTGCGCAGATCCGTGCCGAAGAAGCCGGTGAGGACGGCGGCCTGCGGCGTCAGCACCTCCACCGACTCCGCGAAGCTGAGCGGCCCCTGCGGCTTCGCGATGGTGCGGAGGTCCGCCAGCGTCTTGTCCCCGATGCGGGGCCGGGCGGGCAGCGAGCCCACGTACTTCGCCACGAGGCGCGTGGCGGTCTCGCGGTCGATGTCGCCGACCACGGCGACCTCGATGGGAGCGTCAGTGATGAGGCGCTTGAGCCACGCCTGCGCCGCCGGCCGTGTGAGCGCACGGACCTGATCCGGCGTGAGGGTCTTGGGCCGCGTCTCACCGGTCGGATAGATGGCGTCGGCGCCCCGGTCCATCAGCACCTGCATGGGCCGGCTCTTGCGCTGGATGAGGCGCTGGAGCTCCGCGTCCTTCCACTGGTCGAGGGCCGGCTGCTCGATCACGGGATCGGTGAGCAGCAGGTACGCGAGCTGGAGACCGCGTTCCATCTCGATCGGGTCGCCGGACACGGTCAGCGAGAGCGAGTCGCCGGTGGCCCCGCCCCGCACGCGTACCTTGGCGCCGGTCATCAGGTCGCGGATCTGAGTGCTCGTGAGCTTGCTCGAAGCCGGCCGCTCCCAGGCTCGGAGCGCCGCCTCGGAGATGCCGCGGTTGGCTGCCGTCTCCTGGATGGGCCCACCGGCGAGCGTGATCGTGACCGTCGCCTCGTTCTTGCGCTGGTCCATGGCCCGATGGTGGACGCGGACGCCGTTGTCAAGCCACATGGACGTCACGCCACTCGCGTCATGCGTCGTCGTCTCGACTACCGTGCCGCCCTTGGGCAGCGTGGGGAGAAGCGTCGTGGCCCGGGCCACGTCCAGCGGCTTGCCGGGCTTGACGTTCACCGCCACCTTGCCCCGCGCCAGGAAGTCCGCCTCGCTGGGCGGATCGTCACTGGCGGGCAGCTCGGCGATGAACATGGTGCGGGTCGGGTCAAAGTTGACGGCGAAGGCCTCGGAGACCTCCCGCGCGGTGATGCCTGGGAGCACGCGCTGGTAGATCGCGAGCATCTGGGCGGCCGACATCGGCCGGCTGCC
>Ga0335071_10006804_pt1 | contig 11801 bp, 9 predicted proteins | sample Lox_Sample_15_FD_206724 | JGI IMG/M metagenome (GOLD analysis project Ga0335071, IMG submission 206724) | Soil microbial communities from Loxahatchee National Wildlife Refuge, Florida, United States - Lox_Sample_1.5 | ecosystem: Environmental > Terrestrial > Soil > Wetlands | place: USA: Florida...
GCCGAGTGGCTCATCAAGCGGACGATCAAGGACCGGGCATCCGCGTTCCGCCTCGAGAGCATCCCCCAGGAAAAGGGGAGGGATGTCTTCGAGGTGGAGGCGCACGACGGCAAGGTCACGATCAAGGGCTCCGGCGCGCTCGCCCTGAGCCGGGGATTCTATCACTACCTGCGCAACGCCTGCAATTCCCAGGTCACGTGGGCCGGCTCGCATATCGACCTGCCCGCCAGGCTTCCCGACTTCCACCGCACGCGCGTCGTCACCCCCTACCGCTACCGTCAGATGTTCAACGTCTGCACGTTCGGGTACACGACGGTGTGGTGGGACTGGAAACGGTGGGAGAAAGAGATCGACTGGATGGCGCTGCACGGGATCTCGATGCCCCTCGCCATGGTCGGCGAAGAGGCCGTCTGGCAGAAGGTCTGGCTCGCGATGGGGCTCACGCAGCAGGACCTGGACAGCTTCTTCACGGGTCCCGCCTTCCTCCCCTGGCACAGGATGGGCAACGTCAACGGGCACGGCGGACCGCTCCCGCAGGGGTGGCTCAACGCTCAGGCTTCGCTGCAGAAGAAGATACTCGCCCGGATGCGTTCGCTCGGCATGACCCCCGTCGTGCCGGCATTTTCGGGGTTTGTGCCCGCCGGCTTCAAGAGGCTCCACCCGGAGGCGCGCGTGTACGATCTTGCCGCATGGGGCGGGTTCCCGCCGGAGCAGCGGACGCATATCCTGGCGCCGACCTCCCCCCTCTTCCGCGAGATCGGCGGGCGCTTCATCACCGCGTACACGGCAATGTTCGGCACGGACCACTACTACCTGGCGGACAGCTTCAACGAGCTCCAGGTCCCGGTCTCCGACACGGCACGCTACCGGGAGCTTGCACAGTTCGGCGAAGCGGTCTACGCCTCCATCCTCGCGGGGGACCCCCAGGGGACGTGGGTGATGCAGGGCTGGCTTTTCTTCAACGACAGGGGATTCTGGGACAAGGCTTCAGCGCGCGCCCTGCTGAGCAGGGTGCCGGATGACAGGATGGTGATCCTCGATCTTGCCAACGAGCTGTGGCACGGGTGGAAGGCGCAGGACGCGTTCTACGGCAAGCAGTGGATCTACAGCATCATTCACAATTTCGGGGGGAACAACCCGCTGACGGGAAACCTGGAGTTCACGGCCGAAGATCCCGCCGCCGCACTGAACAGTCCCGCGCACGGAAGACTCGAAGGCATCGGTCTGGCCCCCGAGGGGATCGAGAACAACGACGTCCTCTACGAGCTGAGCACCGACATGTACTGGTCGCACAGCGCGATCAATCTCTCCCGCTGGCTCGAGGGATACGTCCGCTCGCGCTACGGGGCGGCCCCCCCCGCGCTTGGAAGGGCGTGGACGCTGCTCGCCGGCTCGGCCTACGAGCACGGCGCAACGAACATCCGCCACGGATTCCAGATGCGCCCGCGCAGGACCGTGCAGGGGAATGTCGACGTCTCGCCGGCGTTCCTTGCGGCAGCCCGGACATTTCTTTCCGTTGCGGATTCCATGCGGGACAATCCGCTCTACACCGCCGACGCGATCGAAATCACCGCGCAGGCGCTCGGGGGAGCAGCGGACGACCGTCTCCGCGACGCCATACGCGCGCACGACTCGGGGATGCCGGAGCTGCGCGACACGCTGGAGGCCCAGGCGCTCCGGCTCATGGATGATATCGACGCCCTCCTGAACTGCCGCGAGGACAGGAGGCTCGAACGCTGGATCGGGGATGCCCGTTCATGGGGAACCAACGCGCGCGACTCGGCGCTCTACGAAGAGAACGCCAGGACGCAGGTGACGGTCTGGGGAGGGCCGGAACTCTTCGACTACGCGTCGAAGATGTGGAGCGGCCTCGTGCGCGATTTCTACGAAGGCAGGTGGAAGAAGTACTTCGAGATGCTGCGCGCGACTCCGCCCGGGGGCGCGGTGCGGTCCGAGGAGCTGGTTGCCTGGGAAAACGACTGGACGAAGCGGACGGGTCTCTCCTCGCCCGTGACGCTCGACAACCCGCTGGCCGCTGCGCGCGGCATGCTGGCCGCGGCCGAGCGGAGGACCGCTGTGACGCCCGAGCCCCGGATTTTGCCGGAGGCCCGGTACTTTGACGCAGTGGATTCGCTCCGCGTGGAGATCAGCCCGGCCGCGCCGGGCACGACGATCAGGTACACGCTCGACGGCACACAGCCCACGGCGGGGTCTCCCCTCTATGCGGGGCCCTTCAGGATCGGCGGTGACGTCACCGTAAGCGCGAGGGCCTTCGGCGCATCGGGTTTCCCCAGCTTCGCCGCTTCCAGGACGTACTGCGCCGTGCGCAAGGGAGTCAACGGCATTTCCTACCGCTACTTCGAGGGAGAATGGCCTGACCTGCCCGACTTCGACACGGTTGCCGTGGCCCGACGGGGTGTCGTGTACGCGCTCTCGCTCGAGGACATAACGAACAACACCGAGTACTTCGGGGTCGAGTACAACGCGTTCCTGGATATCGCCGCGCCGGGAGTGTACTCGTTCGTGCTCGGATCGGACGACGGCTCACGGCTCCTGATTGACGGGAAGCAGGTCATCGACAACGGCGGACTGCACGGCTATGAGGAACGCAAAGGATCGGTGCGGCTGGAGGCGGGAAAGCACCGCGTCGTCGTCAGGTTTATACAGCAGGGGGGCGCGAAGCGCGTGGAGCTCCGGTATGCGGGACCGGGGGTACCGGAACAGGTCGTACCCCCGGTGAAGTGGTTCCTGACAAAGTGACGCCCGTCAGGCTTCCTTTCCCTCGATGGAGAGTTCCTCCTTCGAACTGTACATCGTGCCGAACACATAGTCCCAGATCGGCGAGCTGACGCCGAACCCCCGTCCCGGGTCGAGGTAGTGGTGGCGGACGTGATGGTGCTTGAGCCAGAGCCCCAGCTTCCCCTTCATCGGGGCGTGGTGCGTGGCGTAGTGGATCTCATCGTAGCAGATGTAGCCGAAGATAAAGCCCCCGAACATCCCCCCGACGTACCCCGCCGGCAGCAGCAGCGTGAATGCACCGAGGAAGAGGAGCGCGAGCGGGATACTCACCACCGGCGGCATCACCAGCCGCTTTGAGTCCTGCGGATAGTCGTGGTGCACGCCGTGCATGAGGAAATGCAGCCGTTTTCCCCAATTGCTCTTCGGCTCGTAGTGGAATACAAACCTGTGGAGCAGGTACTCACTCAGCGTCCACACCGCGATGCCGGCGACGAACAGCAGTATGACGCCTGATGTCGACAGGATACCGGCGGCCGACGATGTATAGACCGAGTAGATGACCACCGGCAAATAGACAATGATGGGAACGCTCCAGTGAACGTGCGTGAATAGCTCCAGGAAAGAGCTCTGAAACAGACGTGCGGATTCGTCCTTGTTTGATACGAAAAGCTTTGCCATTGCGCACCTCGGACAATTGAAGAGTAGAAACTCACCAAAATATAAGAAAAAAACAGCAGTCGGTCAATCGCGCCGGCGATCAGTGCGGGCCCACTTTGAGCGTCCGCACCAGCGCGTCGAGAAGGCTGAGATCGGGCGTGAATCCGCGGGGCGGCATGTGGTTCAGGCGGTCCGCCGTCTTGCGGATATACCCGGCGTAGCGGGCGCTGAACTCCGCCTGGTTGTCGATCTTCCCCGTGGAGGGGAATCCCTCCGCGGCCACTGGGAAAACGGCTGAGACGTACCAGGCGTTGTCATCGGTCATCCCCTGGAACACGTACAGCAGCTCCGCGTTGTTGACGGCGGCCGATTCCTGGCTGCACTGTGTCAGGAACATGAATCCCCTGCCGTTCCTGAACCGGAGAAACTTCTTTCTCCCGATGAAGAGCTCGTCCTCGTCAAACCAGGGGAGAAACGGGATCTCATCGGTAAATGCTCCCGAACGGCGCGCAAGAAGCTGGGCGAGCTCCACGGCCGCCTGGCGCGTCGTGGGAAATTCCTCGTCGAACTTCGGATCGTTCGGGTCGGAAAGGGGGTACACGTAAATGCGGGGAATGACAAACGCGGAAGAGGCGTCGCGCCGCAGCCGGGCGGCGTACGACCCCCGCAGGCTGATCACCGTGTGCCGCGGGGCCACCCCGTCCGGCTTGTCGTCCTTGTTTTCCAGGGGGACGGCGGGCGCCGTTTCCGCGAGGTACTCCTTCGACAGCGACGCGTCGAACTCGAGCGAGACGTTTTCGTACCGGACACTGATGAGTTGCCGATGCGTCTGGGCGGCGACGCCCGGCGGGAGGAGAAGCGCAACGACGCCCGAGACCGAGAGAGCCCCGGCGCACAACGCGATTCCGCGGAAACGGGAGAGCAACAGGGGGATACTCATGCACACACCTTCTCTCTAATGGTAGCGCGCCGGAACATCAGAGTCAAATCCGGGAGCGACTGGCGGGGCGATCCTGCAGAGGTTTTCAGCGGAGGAAGAGGATCGCGACACCTGCCACTGCGACACAGGCGCCCGCAATCGATCTCCGGGAGAGCCGCTCCCGGTAGATGATCCGGACGAGCGGGAGCATCAGGATGGGCTGCATCGCCATGATCGTTGCGGCAACGCCGACTTCGGTCCTGGCAACGGCGATGAGGCTGAAGGCTATCCCGAGAAATGGTCCGAAGACCGCGCCGAGCGCGGTCAGGCCGAAGGCGCGGGGGTCGGCGTTCATTGACCGGAACGCTCCCGTGGATTTCTGCCCGGCAATCCCCAGCGGGAGCATGATCAGGAGCGATGCCAGAAGACGGACGAACGTCGCCGCGAAGCCGTTGATCTCCCCCTGGAGAAACGCCATTTTCGCGACGATCAGACCCACCCCCTGCCCCACCGCCGCGAGCGCCCCGTACCAGAGCCCGCGCAGGTTGACACGGGCTGCGGGGCCCTTCTCCCGCTCCATCACAACCGTGGCAACACCCGCCAGCGTGATCATGATGCCGGCGACCGCCGGGACGGACAGGCGGTCACCCAGCAGCGGCCAGGCCAGGAGGGCGGCCACCCCGGGAGCGAGCGCCATCATGAGCATCGTGACGCGGGCACCCACCTCCCGGTACGCCAGGAACAGGAACGAGTCCCCGAACGCGAGCCCGATGATCCCCGAGAGCGACAGCAGCCCGATCTGCGAGGCCGACAGGCGGAGGCTGAGCCCTGCCGCGGCTACGGTGATCGCGAGGTAGAGCGTCGCCAGCACCAGCCTGGTCACATTGACCGGGAGCGCCCCCGCCCGCACGGTGGCCGAGGCAAACGCGATGGAGCTCAGCGACCAGCATGCGGCGGTCACAAGCGCGCTCAGCTCACCGGCATAGGGCATTGGCGTGTCCTCCCGCGGGAAAAGAGACAATCTACACATCCCCCCGCCAGGTGCAAGGTGATTTCCACCGGGCGTTTGATTATATTCTATATGGTACACCATTCCATCCATGAAACATCCCCATGACGTCGAAAGAACGCTGGACTGCAATCTTCGAAGGGGAAAAACCCGACCGCATTCCCACGGACTACTGGGCGACGGACGAAGTCACCGCACGGCTGTGTGCGGAGCTGGGGTGCCGGAACATCGAGGAGCTGTACACCCGGCTGCGCATCGACGGCCTCATCGTGGTTGACCCGCCGCGGAACGACGACCACAGGGCCGGAGATCCCGGCGTGGACCTCTGGGGTCTCCGGCGCAAGCTCATCGGGTACGGCACCGGGGAGTACGACGAGTTTGCCAACCATCCGCTGGCGGACTTCACGACGATCGGGGAGCTGGACGCGTATCCCTGGCCCAGCGCCGACGACCACGATTTTGAAGCGTTCTGCCGGATGCTCCGGGCCGTGCCGCCGCACAGGATGGTCCGTTCCGGGAATTTCGAGCCCTTCCTGATCTACGCGGCGCTCCGCGGTCTGGAACAGGCACTCATGGACCTCGTCGAGAACCCGGAGTTTGCCGAAGCCGCGCTGGCGCACATGTTCCGCTACTACTACGAGCTTGCCCTGCGGACCTTCGAGGCGGGGAAGGGGCGCATCGGCGTGACGTACATCGCCGAAGACCTCGGCGGCCAGACATCGCTCCTGATGAGCCGGGCGCAGATACGGAAGTTCTTTCTGCCGAACCAGAAGAAGATGGCGGACCTTGCCCGCAGCTACGGGATCCACATCTTCTACCACACCGACGGCGCCGTACGCCAGGTCATCCCGGATCTCCTCGACATCACCGGGATCGAGCTGCTCAACCCCATCCAGTGGCGGTGCCCGGGTATGGAGCGGGAAGGGCTGGTGCGCGACTTCGGAAGCCGGGTGATCTTCCACGGCGCGATGGACAACCAGCAGACACTGCCGTTCGGGACGACCGCGGACGTCGCAAAGGAAGTGCTCGAGAACATCGAGATTTTCAGGGGGGCGCGGTGGGTCTGCGCCCCGTGCCACAATCTCCAGCCCGTCACTCCGACGGCGAACATACTTGCATTGTACGACACCATCTACGCGCACGGCGCGCTGTAACATAACCGGAGGAAACACGCTATGCCAAAGATCCAGACGCTCTACGACGCCATCCTCAACGGCAACGCGAAAGTCGCAAAAGAGATCACGCAGACGGCCCTGGCCGCGGGCGATAACCCCCAGTCGCTCGTGGACGATACGATGATCCCGGCCATGAACGAGGTGGGGCGGCGCTACGAAGCAAACGAGTATTTCGTGCCTGAGCTTCTGATCGCCGCGCGGGCGATGAAGGCCTCGCTCGAGCTGATCCGGCCCCTCCTCACCGCCCGGGGCGCCGAGCCCGTGGGGCGCGTGGTGATCGGGACCGTCCAGGGGGACCTGCACGACATCGGGAAGAACCTGGTCGGCGCGATGCTGGAAGGAGCGGGCTTCGAGGTCATCGATCTCGGCGTCGACGTCTCCCCCGACAAGTTCCTCACTGCGGCAAAGGAAAAGAACGCGGGGCTCGTGGCGCTCTCCGCCCTCCTGACCACCACGATGCACTCCATGAAGGCGGTCCTGGAGAAATTGAACGAAGCCGGCATGCGCGGCAAGGTGAAAGTCATGATCGGCGGCGCGCCCGTCACCCAGAAATACGCGGACGAGATCGGTGCCGACGGCTACTCGAGCAACGCGAACGCCGCAGTTGCCCTGGCCCGGAAGCTCATGGCCGCGTGAGAGGCACGTGCATCCACTCCTAGAGTCACTGATGGCCAGACGCCCCGTCGTTACGGACGGGGCGTGGGGCACCGAGCTGCAGAAGCTCGGCCTCTCCCCGGGGGAACACCCTGACCTCTGGAACCTCTCCCACCCTGACCGCGTGGAACAGGTTGCCGCACGGTACGTGGAAGCGGGAAGCGACGTCATCCTCACGAACACGTTCCGGTCCAACAGGGTCGCGCTCGGCGCTGCGGGGGCGACGGCCGACATCCCCGCGCTGAACGCCCGGGGGGTGGAGATCTCGCGCCGGGCGGCCGGCGGCCGCGCCCGCGTGTTCGCCTCCGTGGGGCCCAGCGGCAAGATGCTCATGACCGGGGAGGTGACGGAAAACGAGCTCTCCTCCGCGTTCGCCGAGCAGTGCCATGCGCTCGCCGGGGCAGGCGCGGACGCGCTCCTGATCGAGACGATGTCCGACCTGGACGAGGCGCGCATTGCCGTCAAGGCCGCGCGCACGACGGGGCTTCCGGTGATCGCCAGCATGGTGTTCGATTCCGGGAAGGACAGAGACAGGACGATGATGGGCGCTACGCCCGAGCAGGCGGCGGCGGGCCTCACCGAGGCCGGGGCTGACGTCATCGGCGCCAACTGCGGTCTCGGCATCGAGGGGTATATCCCGGTCTGCGGCAGGCTCCGGAAAGCCACGACACTCCCCCTCTGGATCAAGCCCAACGCCGGCATGCCCGAAATGGTCGACGGGCGCATCACCTACCGCACCACCCCGGAGCAGTTTGCTTCCGGCGCGCGCGAACTGCGGAAGGCCGGCGCCGACTTCATCGGCGGCTGCTGCGGGACGACACCCGCGTTCCTCCGCGCCGTCGCGGCGGCGCTCCGCGGGAACGACTGACGCCCCGGCAGCAGCGGACGCCGCATGCGACACACGATCATCAGCTGCGAAGTGTTCACGCGCGAGCTCTGCGACGCGGCTGCGCGCTCCCCCCACCAGGTCGACGTCCGGTTTCTCCCCAAGGGACTTCACGATATCGGCTGCACCGGGATGCTCGCCCGGCTGCAGAACGCGGTCGACGCCGTGGACCCGTCGCTCTGCGACACGATCCTCCTCGGGTACGGCCTGTGCAACAACGGGATCGCGGGACTGACGGCCCGGGCGAACCCCATCGTCGTCCCCCGCGCCCACGATTGCATGACGCTCTTCTTCGGGAGCCGGCAGCGGTACGAGGAGTATTTCAGCCGCAACCCCGGCACGTACTTTCTTACGACGGGGTGGATCGAGCGGGGCGAAGCCACGGGAGAGCTGCGCCAGATTTCGATCCAGCACACCAGCGGGATGGACATGACGTACCAGCAGCTGGTGGAGAAGTACGGGGAAGACAACGCCCGGTTCCTCTACGACCAGCTCTGCGACCAGACGAAGCACTACCGCCAGCTCACGTTCATCACGATGGGGCTGGAACCCAACGGGAGCTTCCTCGAAACCGCGCGGCAGCGCGCGGCGGAGAAGCGCCTGGAATTCAGCACCGAGGAAGGGAGCCTCAGGCTGATCCACGCACTCGTCAACGGGCCGTGGACCGAGGACGAGTTCCTCGTCGTCCCCCCGGGCCACAGGATCGTGGCCGACTACGGGGCGGGACTCATCAGCGCGGAAAAGGTGCCCGCGTGAGCGGGACCGTGCGCATCGCGCTCAAGCCGCTCGGCGCATCGCTGGATGTCCCTGTCGGTTCCCCCCTGCAGGATGTCCTCTTCCCCTACGGCGTCGAATTCCCCTGCGGCGGGCGGGCCCGCTGCAAGGGATGCCGCGTCCGCGTCATCGAGGGAGATCTCCCGGTCACCCCCGAGCAGGCGCGGATCCTCTCTCCCGGCGAGCTGGCCGCCGGCTGGCGCCTGGCCTGCCACTGCAGGGCGGAGGGGAACCTCACGCTGGAGCTGGCACAGTGGGAAGCGGCCATCCTCTCGGATGAGGCGCCGTTCTCCTTCACACCGCGCAGCGGCCTGGGCGTCGCCATCGACGTGGGCACGACGACCGTTGTCGCACAGCTCCTCGACCTGCGCACGGGAGACGTCATGGCGGTCTCCTCCGCGCTGAACCGGCAGGCGCGTCACGGCGCCGACATCATGAGCCGCGTCGGGTTCGCAGTCAATGAAAAGAAGCAGGATGTGCTGACGGGGCTGATCCGCGAGCAGACCGGTGCCATGGTGGTCGAGCTCCTGACAAAAGCCCGGGCGAATCCCGCGCTCCTGGCCGACGTGGTGCTGGTCGGGAATACGGTGATGCATCACCTCTTCTCGGGGATCGACTGCACGCCTCTTTCCCGCTACCCGTTTGAGCCTGAGCGCGACGGGCTCATGACATTCGCGCCGGGAGAGCTCGGGTGGCGCACCGGGGCTGAGCACACGGTGCGGTTCCTCCCCTGCCTGGGCGGGTTCGTCGGGAGCGACATACTGGCCGGGATCATGGCCGTGAACCTCCACCGGAGCCCGGAGCCGGCGTGCCTCATCGATCTCGGCACAAACGGCGAGATCGTGATAGGTTCCGAACGCGGGCTGATCTGCTGTTCCACCGCCGCGGGACCGGCGTTCGAGGGTGCGCGCATCTACATGGGCATGCGCGCTGCGACCGGAGCGATCGCCGAGGTCGACATCGAGGACGGGGCAATCGTGGTCAAGACGCTCGGCGACGTGGCTCCCCGCGGCATCTGCGGGAGCGGACTCGTCGACGCCGCCGCCGCGTTTCTTGAGAAGAAGATCCTGCGCACGTCAGGCAGGTTTGCCGGGGGAGAGGCAACGGTCATGGTGGCCCCCCCCGTGAAGCTCTCGCAGACGGACATCCGCGAACTCCAGCTCGCCAAGGGAGCGATTGCCGCGGGGATACGAATACTCCTCAGGATATCGGGATTCAATGCGGACGATATCTCGCGCGTCTACCTGGCAGGGGCGTTCGGCAACTATGTCAACACGGCGAGCGCCAGGAGAATAGGGCTCGTGAACTTCCCGTCCGAGAAGATCCACCCTGCGGGCAATACCGCACTCCGGGGCGCAAAGCGCGCGCTCTTCGACGATCCCGCCGTGCAGGAGGCCCTGGCCGGGAGTGTCCGGCACATCATGCTCGACCGGGAGCCGGACTTCCAGGATGTCTACGTCGAAGAAATGGTCTTCCCCGAATCGGAAGTGTCATGACAACTCTCTCCTCGCTCGTCAGATCCTCATCCGCCCGCGTGGCAATGCCCGTGGCCACGTTTCCCGGGGCGACACTTTTTGGAACCTCGGTCCGCGCGCTTGTGACCGACGCGCGCGTTCAGGCCGAAACGCAGATCGCCCTCCACGGGCGGTTCAGGACTGCAGTCCTGCTGACGTGCATGGACCTGAGCGTGGAGGCCGAGGCGTTCGGGGCGAGCGTGGTGTTTGCGGATGCGGAGGTGCCGACCGTAACCGGCCGGCTCGTGACGGATGAGGCGGGTGTCGCTGCACTGCGCATTCCCGCCGTGGGAGCGGGCCGCAGCGGGGTCTACCTGGAAGCCGCCCGGCTTCTTTCCCGGGCCGGGACAGGTGCGCCGCTGCTCGCAGGAATGATCGGGCCGTTCTCGCTTGCAGGACGCCTCTTCGGCGTCGGGGAGGCGCTCCAGGCCACGGCAGAGCAGCCGGAGCTGGTCGGGATGCTTCTTGACAAGACGACGGAGTTCCTGACTGCCTATTGCCAGGCGTTCAAGGCCGCTGGCGCGCAGGGAGCGATCATCGCGGAGCCGAGCGCCGGACTCCTGTCCCCCCGGGGACTTGCCGCATTCTCGTCACCCTACATCAGGAAGATCATACAGGCGGTGGACTCGGAAGGATTCGAAGTCGTTCTCCACAACTGCGCTGCGAAGGCCCTTCACCTCGACGCCGTCGCCTCCTCGGGCGCGCACGTCCTCCACTTCGGCGCCCCGATGGATATCCCCCAGGCGCTCGCCAAGCTCCCGCCGACAACGATCGTGTGCGGCAACATCGATCCGGCGTCCGTGTTCGTGCACGGCACGCCGGATACAGTCGCTGCGAAAACACGTGAGCTGCTGACCGCAACGGCGGGGCACAGGAACTTCGTCATCTCCTCAGGTTGCGATGTCCCTGCCGCTACGCCGATCGAGAATCTTGAGGCGTTTTTCAGGGAAGCGTCCGCTTCCGCCGTGGACTGAGCCTCAAAGCGATCGAAGGAAGTCGACGACCGCCTGCTGCTCCTCGGCGCTCAGGCGATTGAACCGCTCGATCACCCTGTTCGCCTCACTCCCGCGGCTCGAGTGGCTCTCGATCGCCACGACGATGTCCGTCGTCCTTCCGTCGTGAAGGAAAAAGATGCGTTGTCCGACACCCCACAGGGGGGCCGTGCGGAACTCAGCCGGTCCCGCCGCACCCTGCGTGATCCCATCCGCGAGTCCCTCCCCCATGCTGTGCAACAGAAGGTCTGAGTAGAGATTGGCCGTGACCCCGCTCAATGCAGCACTCGGATTCCTCGCGCCGCCGCTCGAGATCTGTGGTCCGGTGACGAGCGACGGCGTGTGGCAGTGTGCACACCCCGTGGAGAGGAAGAGCGTTTTCCCCCTTGCCGTTTGGGGGGTTTCGGCCGCGGGACTCGGGGGAGCGAGCAGGCGCATGAACACAGCAAACGCTTCGATATCGGAGAGCGTACCGGCGCGTG
>Ga0335071_10006807_pt1 | contig 11800 bp, 9 predicted proteins | sample Lox_Sample_15_FD_206724 | JGI IMG/M metagenome (GOLD analysis project Ga0335071, IMG submission 206724) | Soil microbial communities from Loxahatchee National Wildlife Refuge, Florida, United States - Lox_Sample_1.5 | ecosystem: Environmental > Terrestrial > Soil > Wetlands | place: USA: Florida...
TCAATCCAGTTCTCCCCAATCTCAGTTCCTCCCCCGGAGGAACTCTAAAGGGGACACTTCTAATGTGGTCTCAAGGGGACACTTTCAATGTGGTTCAACAGCCGATCAGAGTTTCAAAGCGCAAAGCTGATCACCGCCTTTGGTCTCTGGGGCCAACCACGGGCATGGCCATTGTTAGGAGATGAATGAAGAACAGAGCTCTCAAGTTTGTGCTTCTCATCGGAGTGGTTAGCTTTTTTGCCGACTTTACCTATGAGGGCGCCCGCAGCATCAACGGTCCTTTCCTGGCAGTTCTGGGAGCGAGTGCAACCTTGGTCGGGTTTATCGCTGGCCTCGGTGAACTACTGGGCTATGGCCTGCGGCTTGTGTCCGGTCCGCTCAGCGAGCGTACCGGCGAATTCTGGCCGATCACGATATTGGGATAAATAGTCCAGATGAGCGCCGTACCACTGCTGGCCTTGGCACCCAATTGGCAAATTGCCGGATTGCTGATCATTGCGGAGCGCGTCGGGAAGGCCATTCGGAATCCTCCACGCGACGTCATGCTTTCCCATGCCGCGAAACAGATGGGATACGGATGGGGATTCGGAGTGCACGAGGCGCTCGACCAGTCTGGGGCGTTGTTCGGTCCGCTGGTCGTGGCCGCGGTGCTCGCGCGGCACGGAGACTATCGAGCCGCTTTCGCTGCCCTGCTGATTCCTGCGGCTCTAACGCTGACCATGTTAGTAGTTGCGCGGATGTTATATCCCCGGCCGGAAGATCTGGAGGCCAGCGTTCCCGACATGCACGCCGCAGGATTGCCGCGCGTGTTTTGGATTTATCTTGCCGGAGCAGCGCTAGTCGCTGCCGGGTTTGCTGATTTCACGCTCATGGCATTCCACTTCGAGAAGGCCAATGTCATTCCGAACACCTGGGTTCCGGTGTTCTACTCGATTGCTATGGCAGCCAGCGGAATGGGTTCGCTGTTGTTTGGGCGCCTTTTCGATCGAACCGGGTTCTGGATCCTGCTTCCTTTGACTGTCATTGCTGCAGCCTCGTCCCCACTGGTTTTTTTTGGGCGCTTCTGGCTCGCCCTGATTGGCTCCGCTCTCTGGGGAGTTGGCATGGGAGTGCACGAATCGATCATTCCGGCGGCTGTGGCGGCGATGGTTCCGCAACAGCGTCGGCCATCGGCTTACGGAATTTTCACAGCTGGCTATGGAATCTTCTGGTTTATCGGCAGTGTGATTATCGGGAGGCTATACGATGTTTCCGTCTCAGGTTTGATTGTCTTCTCAGTCGCCGCACAGCTTGCCGCAATTCCATTCTTCCTAAGTGTTAGAAGAAGGTTGCGAGCTAAGCGGGACGGAGGCGAGTTGAGGCATTGTAAAGGGGCGCAGGTTTCAAATCTCCCGAATGGTGAAGACGGCATTCACGCTTCGGTGGCCCGTCAACAACTGCAGCCCCAGAAGCGGAGCGTCGTTCTCCTCCTGGCTTACCAGGTGCCGTCGCCGAGCGTCGTGTTTAATGGCATAGCGCTGCATGTCCTCGGCAGTTCGTTCCATAACGGCCGCTTCACGAAGCAGCAGACGATGACCCACCGATTCGTCGACCACATGCGCGAGAACTAGCTGCAAATGCGGGAGGCATAGCGAAATAGCTTCTGCGGATTCAGGGTTCTTCTCGAGTTTCTGAACGATCGAGCGAACCAATTTGTCTTCCGTATTCCATCTGATGGTGCACGCCGGACAAGACGGTTTCATAAGTCGGCTGGCATCCAACTGCACCGAGCCGTTCGCGGCTATGGCGCGAAGATTGTGGGCTGTTTGGTTCAGCAAGCGTGGATACGCTGTGCAAACGCCGCGCGGAGAAGCGACCTGCTCGTAGTGCCAGGTGTGCAGCGGGCAAAACCCTCCAATGCGAGCATGCTCTTCCTGCGTTTCCGGCCGGACAGACAGATCGTACTGGTACTGACGAAAGAAATCGAGAAGTTGATGCAGTACACCTCTACACATCTCACAAGGCGTCACGCCGCGCGCGTCGAGGCGAGCTCTTTGCGGCTGGCGGACTACCGCTCCCGAGGCCGTACTCTCGCTTTCCTCATCACTCTGCTGGCGCAGTTTCTTGAGTTCTGCGGCTAGCCGTTCTCCTTGCGCCTCCGGCAAAGACACAAAGGCGTTGGACACGCGGTCAAACATAGCGGCAAGGAAAAGTTGGGAACGCTCTGCCGTCAGGAAGCGGATGAGCTCCTCTTCAAAACCCAGAACTCCGCTAGCTTTCAGCGCTTCAATGTCATTGGCCTGCTTCGCCGCCAAACCATCCCGCGCAGAGACAGAAAACGGTTTGACGGTTCCACCCTCCAGCAGGCTTCGCGCAGTGTTAGCAACATAGTCGATAACCTCCTGGCGCGTCTCGAGACTTGCTGTGTCCTGTTTGTTGACGACCACAAACACCGCACGAACCGACAAGCTGGACTGTCTCAGGAAGCGGATCTCATCTTCGGTCAGCGGGCTCTCGTAGCTCGTGACCAAAATCAGAACATCGATTTCAGGAATGAACTGCTCTGTGGTCTGCGAGTTCTCGAAGATCGCCGAGCCGAGACCGGGAGTATCGACGAAGTAGAACCCGCGGCGAAGAATCTCCGCCGGAAGTTGGATTTCTGCGACGCGGATACGCTTTACGTTCCCGGGATTCCCCTTTTCCGTAACCAGTTCCGGCAATTCTTCAAGCTTTGCCTCGCCGCGAAGCCGGCTGCCGTAGTAGTCCAGGAGCACCCGTTCGCTGGTTCCGTATCGTACCGACGTGATCACCGAGGTTAGCGGAACCACCCCCGTAGGAAGCCGATCCAAGCCAAGAACGGCATTCATCAGAGAGGACTTCCCGCGATTGAACCGCCCTGCGACCACGACGGTGAAGCGATCTTCGGCGAGACGGGTCAGCAGTTCCCGCCAGGGCTCCTCAGCCTGCCACCGTTTAGTGGGATCATCCATCTGGGTAACGGCAATGAGTTCTCCAGCACGAATGATCTCTGCCAGTTCAAACTTCACTTGTTCATACGTCTTCAGGTCCATCGCCAGACTCCCATCCGCCTGAAGTCCAGTTCCCAGCTCTCTTCAGCGCTGGAAGTTACCGCAGGCAATCAGATTTTTGGATCAGGGAATCTGCAAACAGACATAACTCTGCAACAGGGGATCCCTGTCAGGAGTCATCATCTGTTCCGATCAAGAATTGGAACAGCGGTTTGCGGTGAACTCCTTCACCGAGCTAATTTCGCCTTAATTATAATGAATTTCGGGGTACAGCATTCGGGAGGAGAAGAGCGCTGACTGCCTTTCTAGCATTTCGGCTCGCGGAGATTACGGGCTTAGCCGATCGATGACCATGATTCTGCCCAGAGATGATCCGAGTCGGCGACGATTCTCCAACAAAGCGGAAATTCGGCAGGTGGTCTCCTGATTGCGCCGAACATTGCCCAATGCTCTCGCGCGCCCCACGAGCGTTGCAAAGGAATGATGACCTTCCCGGGACGGCATACCGATCGTGGAGATTACGATGACTGTGCCCGGAGCGGTGGAGTTGATCACCCACCTGATTCGCTCGGATCCAAAGCTCACCGTGGGCGCGGGGACGGTGCTCGACGCGGATGTGGCGCGCGTTTGCGTGGATGCTGACGTCAGTTTTGTCACAGCTCCCTCACTGAATCCTGCGATCATGGAATTCGCAGCCAAGCAGAATATCGCGGTCCTCCCTGGCGCCTTGACTCCGACCAAAGTGGTCACGGCATGGAGCGCTGGTGCCGATTTCGTCAAGGTCTTTCCGTGTGGTCCGGTCGGCGGGGACGCCTACATCAAAGCGCTGCACGCATCTTTACCTCAGATTCCATTAATTGCCGCAGGGGGGAGTGAATCACCAGACAGCGGCTAGTTTCATTCTGTCGGGGGCGACCGCCATCGGGGTTAGCACAGAATCGATTCCGACCGAAGCGATTGCAAGAAGGCAATTGAAGCGCATTCACGAATTGGCCCGACGATTCACCAGACTTGTGAAAGACGCACGGGAACAGATCGAAGCCTGGAAACGCAGCCAGGTCGTGAAGGAATTCACAGGAACCGAGAAGTGTGAAAAGTAGCGAGTTCATCCAACGCTCTTAACTTCGCACGGACGCAACTCTATCAATAGGTGCTCCAAATGAAGACTCGGGTTTCCGTTCGGCTTTCTTTTGTCGTCCTTTCGCACAGCGGGGTAGCTTTGTCCTCGGGTCGACTCCGCTTGCTGATGATCAACCGCAGCCTCCTTTGAAGCAAAGCCACTTCTCTTCGTGGCACGTTTTGCATGCATAATGGCGTGTTCTGCATGGTAAAGATCTGGCCAGCGATCTAAAGTAAGGGACATGTACCAAACAAGAGCCTATTCCGCTGCTAGCGAAACATCCCCTCTTGCCCCAACCACGATCTCCCGCCGCGATCCCTCCGAACACGATGTACAGATAGAGGTCCTCTTCTGCGGAATCTGTCACTCCGATTTACACGCGGCCCGGAACGAGTGGAGCGAGTTCATGTCGACGACTTATCCGATCGTGCCAGGTCATGAGATCGTTGGACGCGTCACGAAGGTCGGCTCCGCCGTTACCAAATTCAAGCCCGGCGATCTCGCCGCAGTGGGCTGCCTGGTCGATTCGGATGGAACATGCACTGAGTGTCGCGCCGGCTTCGAGAACTTTTGCCCCAACTTGACCCTCACGTTCGGTACGCCGGACAAGCACTTGGGAGGGGTGACGTATGGTGGCTACGCCGAGAGCGTGGTGGTTGATCAGAGGTTTGTGTTGCGTGTCGCGTCGAATTTGAACCTAGCGGCTGCTGCCCCTCTGCTCTGCGCAGGAATTACGACGTATTCGCCAATGCGCCGTTGGAAAGTTGGCAAAGACAAGAAGGTTGGCGTGGTAGGTCTCGGCGGACTAGGCCACATGGGAGTGAAGTTCGCGCGGGCGTTCGGTGCCCATGTGGTTGTTTTTACGACTTCTCCCAACAAGAAAGAAGATGCCCTTCGATTAGGTGCGCACGAAGTCGTGGTCTCGCGCGATGCCAACGAAATGCAGAAGCATGCCGGCAGCTTCGATTTCATTCTGGACGCGGTTTCAGCCGATCACGATATCAATGCATATCTCAACCTGCTCGGGCGAGACGGCAATCTCACCATTGTCGGCGCGCCCGCGAAACCTCTCGGTGTGGCTGCCTTTGCCCTGATTATGCGAAATCGCAACTTCTCCGGCTCGAACATTGGTGGCATCCGCGAGACTCAGGAAATGCTCGATTTCTGCGGACAGCACAACATTACAGCCGATGTCGAAGTCATCCCGATCCAGAAGATCAACGAAGCTTACGAGAGATTGCTCAAGTCGGATGTGAAGTATCGGTTCTCGATCGACATGGCCTCTCTGAAATCGGAGTAGACGAATGAACAAGTACCTTCGCTTCTCTGGCAGCACGTTTTCGAAATTGGAAGAGCATGGCGTCTCGGCCTCTGCTGTCCTGCGCAGGGCTGGACTGCCGCAGGACCATGCCAAACAGCCAATGGTGCGCCTCAAGACCGAGGAGTTGTTTGCACTCTGGCGTGCGATTGGTGAGGTCAGCACAAACTCTGCGATCGGCCTCCTGCTCGGCACGGAGAACCGTACCGAACGTTTTCATCCCATCGGGCTTGCTGCTCTATCGTCGGAGACTTTCGGTGCAGCCATGGACCAAATGGCTCGCTACAAGCAGCTCACGTGTCCGGAAGAGATCATTCAGCAGAAGGACGACGAAGAATGGAGCATTCGGTTCCGCTGGCTTCTAGCAGATGAGGCCGAACCGCCGGTAATGATCGAATGCGCCTTCGCTTGGGTGCTTTCAATCGCGCGTCACGGCACGGGGACACGGTTATCGCCCCTGCGTGTTGAATTCATGCAGACGCGCTCGACCGTGAAGGCGATGGAGCGCCACTTCGGTTGCCCCGTGGTGTGTGGATGCCCTCGCAACGCCATTGTGTTTCGTGCTGCCGATGCCGAGCGTAAATTCGTGACCCGCAACGCTGAGCTTCTGGGACTGCTCGCGCCTCAGTTCGATAAAGAACTCGAGGAGGAGAACGTTGACGAAAACTTCATTGACCGGGTTAGATTGGCGATAGAGCAACAACTCACCGGGCGCCGTCCTACGATTGAAGACATTGCTGACGCGTTACACATCAGCTCTCGCACTCTGCAAAGAAGACTTCAAGAGGAGGGCTCCAGTTTCCAGCGCGTGTTGGAAGACGCTCGTCACCAACTCGCACGGCGCTTCCTCAACAATTCCGTCCTGGAATTGAGTGAAGCTGCCTACCTTCTCGGATACGAAGACGGAAACTCTTTTGTTCGTGCGTTTCGCGGCTGGGAAGGAGTTCCGCCCGCGACGTGGCGCGAACAACAGCGCGCGAGGGCTGCATCATGAACGGCAAACGAACACTATCAGGAAGATGACATTTAAGGAGCGATTATGCAGAAGCGGAAATTAGGGAAGAGCAATTTAGAAGTCTCGGCCATTGGCCTCGGCTGTATGGGCCTGAGCTTCGGTTACGGACCCGCAACCGATAGGCAGCAGGCGATCGCGCTTATTCGGAGGGCATTCGAACTAGGCGTGACATTTTTCGATACGGCCGAAGCGTACGGTCCGTTCCTGAACGAAGAAGTTGTGGGCGAGGCCGTCGAGCCTTTCCGCAAGAACGTGGTGATCGCCACTAAATTCGGCTTCCAGGACGGAGACTCGCACAAAGGACTGGACAGTCGTCCGGAGCGCATCAGAGAAGTTGCCGATGCCGCACTGAAGCGGCTGAGGACGGATGTCATCGATCTTTTCTACCAGCATCGTGTCGATCCAAAGGTCCCGGTCGAGGGCGTCGCCGGCACCGTGAAGCAGCTTATTGCGCAAGGCAAAGTGAAGCACTTTGGAATGTCTGAGGCTGGAGTCGAGGCGATCCGCCGTGCCCACGCGGTTCAGCCCGTCACGGCCCTTCAGAGCGAGTACTCACTTTGGTGGCGAGAGCCGGAACACGAGATTCTGCCAACACTTGAAGAACTTGGCATCGGCTTTGTCCCATTCAGTCCGCTAGGGAAGGGCTTCCTCACCGGTGCGATTAACGAGAGCACGAAGTTCGATAGCACCGACTTCCGCAATATCGTTCCTCGTTTCAACGAGGAGAACCGCAAAGCGAACCAGACTCTGGTGAATGTGCTCGGCGAGATTGCGGCACAAAAGAAAGGAACTCCCGCGCAGATCGCGATTGCGTGGCTGCTTGCCCAGAAGCCGTGGATCGTTCCGATTCCTGGAACTACGAAGCTGCACCGGCTAGAGGAGAACTTGGGGGCGGCAAAGATTGAATTGTCCGATCGCGATCTCCGCGATATCACTACAGCTGTTTCGAAGATCGCGGTGCAAGGCGACCGATACCCGGCGCATCTGCAGCAACGAGTCAATCGCTAACCTGCGCGGCGCGGCTATTGGGCCGCGCCTCCTTATTGGATTGTTTCGGAATTCAGAGGGTTTTGATTATGGCACCAAACGCACGAGCACAAAAGAACCACGATGAACTGTTTCCGGGTCACGTTTCCACGTTGGCCGTAACGGACCCGGAGTTGATTGAAGTATTCGACAATTTTGCCTTTGATGAGGTGCTCAGCCACGGCAGTATCGATCCTCGGACGCGCCTGATGGTGCAACTCGCATCGATGATCGCCTCACAGGCCCTTCGCGAATATCGGGTGATGATTAAGCCGGCTCTCACCATCGGTGTCACGCCAGTTCAAATCAAGGAAATCGTCTACCAGGCCGTCCCCTACGTCGGAATGGCCAAAGTATTCGATTTCCTCCTCGCAACCAATGAAGTCCTGAAGGAAAACGGAGTCGAGTTTCCACTTCCGGGTCAGTCTACGACCACGCCGGATAACCGCGCCGACAAGGGCTTGGCAATCCAGAAGCAGATCATCGGCGACAGCGTTGTCGAGAAGCTGTATGCGTCGGCGCCTGACGATCAAAAGCACATTCAGCGGTTCCTTTCCGCTAACTGCTTCGGCGATCACCTCACGCGTTCAGGGATTGATCTGCCCACCCGCGAACTGCTCACCTTCAGCATGCTGGTATCCCTCGGCGGATGTGACCCGCAGGTCAAAGGTCATGTCGCCGCGAACCTTCACGTGGGCAACAGTCGAGCCAAGCTGATTGATGTTCTTACGCAGTTGCTACCCTTCATCGGCTATCCCCGCACACTCAATGGACTGCGGGCCGTAGATGAGATCACCCTTCCGGAATCGAAAAAGGCGTAAGGAGCGAAATGAGTGAATCCAGAAAGACAGTGCTGGTCGTTGGCGCGACGGGCAGCATCGGACGTCTAGTCGTGGAAGAGGCAGTCCGGCAGGGGTATCTCGTTCGCGCTTTAGTGCGTACACCCTCCAAAACCCGCAAATTCTCTCCTCAAGTAGAGGTGATTTCAGGAGACGTTACCCGCCCGGAAACGCTGACCGCCGCAGTAAACGGTATTGATGCCATCGTCCTCACACTCGGTTCGGACGGGGCCGGCAAGGTGGGAGCTGAGACGGTTGACTATGGCGGAGTGCGCAACGTCCTTACGGCGCTTGGTTCTCGAACAGCGCGGATCGTGCTCATGACTTCCATCGGAGTCACCAATCGCACCGGTTCCTACAATCGCTCCACGGAATCTCACGATTGGAAACGGCGTGCGGAGAGACTGGTGCGCGCGAGCGGACTGCCCTACACGATCGTGCGGCCGGGCTGGTTCGACTACAACAAGGCCGATGAACATCAGCTCGTCTTCTTACAGGGTGACACGCGCCAGGCCGGCGACTCCAGCGATGGTGTCATCGCACGAAGCCAGATTGCCGAGGTTCTCGTGCGCAGCCTCAGTTCAGACCATGCCCTGCGGAAGACCCTCGAACTCGTCGCAACCAAAGGGCCAGCCCAGAAGAACCTGGATGAGCTGTTCGCCGCTCTCGACCCAGATCTCGAGAACGGGTTCGATGGCGTGCGGGATACGCCCAATCAGCCGCTGGAAGATGAGCCGCAGCGGGTAAGAGACGACCTGGGCGCCTTGTCAGCAAATCGCCGTAAAGGGTAGTCACCTTGCAATAGGCTGCAGGGTGAGCGTATAGACGAGCAAGATTCTGTTACAGGAGTAAAGCAGCGTTGTCCAGCGGAGTGGGTCCGCGAGACATAGGGGTTTCACACAACCAGTCGTTCAAGTTCTCAATGTTCCTTTGAAGGGGGTTCTCTATGATCACACTAAATGTGAACGGGGTCCGACGCGAAGTCCAGGCGTCTGACGACACTCCGTTGCTCTACGTTCTGCGCAACGATCTCCAGTTGATCGGCCCTCAGTTCGGCTGTGGACTGGCTCAGTGCGGAGCCTGTGCTGTTCTGGTCGATGGGAAGGAAGTGCGTTCCTGCGTTACCCCGGTCGCCAGCGTGGTTGGACAGGAGATCACGACACTTGAAGGTCTGCCCGCGAGATGGGCCAAACAGAAGGGCATGTCAGCGGAGCAAGCGAAAACCACGCTTCATCCGGTACAGCAGGCCTGGATTGAAGAGCAGACTCCGCAGTGCGGTTTTTGCCAGAACGGAATGATGATCAAGGCGACCGAACTACTCGAAAGCACTCCCAATCCAACTCTGGCGCAAATCAAAGAGGCCTTTACCACATCTGGGGTATCGCCCAATCTGTGCCGCTGTGGGACCTACCTCGCGATCATTGAAGCCGTACAACATGCCGCCACGATTATGGCAAAGGGGAGGTAAGCGATGGCAACTGTGAGCGAAAAAACCTCTAACGCCTTCGGACCGACCTTGTCCCGCCGCCAATTTGTGAAAGCCGGCGGCGCCCTCGTCGTCGGATTCAGCCTGGTCGGCCCCGAACTTTTGAAGGGAGATACAGCGAAGTCCGCTGTGATGAAGAACTCCCTCGATCCCACGCTTCTCAGTTCCTGGATCGAAGTTCATCCCGACAATACGATCCTCATTCGTACCGGCAAGAACGACTTCGGACAAGGCACTACCTTCACCGCCTATCGACAGATTGTCGCCGATGAATTGAGCGTGCCATTCGAAGCCATTACGACGGTAGTGCAAGGGAGCACCGACAGCACGCCGGACGGCAGCGGGGCATTCAATTTCCTTGGTCGGGGAATGCCGAACATTCGCAAGGCGGCCGCTTATACCCATCAGGCGCTGCTCGATCTCGCATCGGAAAAACTCGGTGTACCAAAGGACAAACTGTCGGTCAAGGACGGCGTTGTCTCGGGAGGCGGCAAGAGCGTTTCGTATGGCGATCTCGTCAGGAACCAACAGTTGAAGCTGACCATACCGGTGAGGGGCGACCTTACCAGCATCATGGGATTAACCATTGATGGCAATCCGCCACTGAAGCCAGTGAGCGAGTACAAGGTCATTGGCCAGTCGTTCAAGAATTCTGTCATCGCCTCGAAAGTGGCGGCCAAAGAAACCTGGGCAACCGATGTACGGCTACCGGGCATGTTGCACGCGCGCGTGGTGCACCCGAAGACGTTGGGCTCGACCTTGGTGTCCGCTGGCCAAGTAGACAAGACGAAGTTTCCGAATTCGCAGGTCATTGTGCAGGGCAATCTCGTCGGAGTCGTTGCCCCGAGCGAGTGGGAAGCGATCCAGGCAGCGGAGCAGGTTGCCGGCGTCACGAAGTGGACCGATTGGAAGGGCTTGCCTGGCACCGAAAAACTCTACAAGCATCTTCGAGAAGAGGCGGATTGGAAATCTGCGCCAATTGGGAACGGACGTGCGAACAAAGGCGAAGTAGGCCCGGTGCTCACTTTGGCGCACAAGAGGCATTCCGCAACCTATCAAGTGGCTTACATGAAGCACGGACCCATCGGACCCACCATGGCCGTTGCAGATGTCAAAGCGGATGGCACGGTGCACATCTATACACACAACCAGAATCCGCAGGAACTTCGCGGCGAAATTGCAGTAATGCTCGGCACCACTCCGGATCATGTGATCGTGCACGCGTATCCAGGTCCGGGCCATTACGGAAGGTCCAACGGCGGGAACGCAGGCGCAGAAGACGAGGCAGTGATCTTGTCGAAAGCTCTCGGGAAACCGGTGCGCGTTCAATGGATGCGCGCTGATGATATGCAGTGGTCCACGCAAGGGGCAGCAGGTTTCTCCGATATTGAGATCGCCCTCGACGAAAAAGGAAAAATGGCCGCCTACCAGATCGACCACTACATGCCCGCCATGCAAGATGATCGGCCAATTGGTGCGGTCCTCGCGGGATTGCCCACGATGCCCGCTCCCGATGTTCACAATGATTTCATCACAAGCACGGTTAACAACATCTCCGATCCGTGGGTCTACGCTGCTGTTCCGAATGTGGCAGAACGGGGCCATGGTACATACCAAGTCGGACAGAAAGCCTCTCCCATTGCCGTCGGCCTGCGCGACCATAGCATGCGGACGCCAACGCAATTCCAGCAGTTCTTTCCCCGCGAACTCGCGATCAGTGAGGCCGCGGCCCTCGCAGGCACGGATGCTCTTCAGTTCCGCCTGGACCACGCAACCGAAGAGCGCGCAATCAGCGTGTTGAAAGCCGTACGTGACGCGTCTGGTTGGGAGACGCGCCCCTCACCGCGTCTGGATGCCGTGTCCACCGGGACAACGCCTGTACGCGGCCGCGGAGTTGCCTTGATGTTCCGCAACTTAAGCTATTGGGCCTGTGTCTGCCAGATAACAGTTGCTCCCGACACAGGGAAAATCGCAGTGGAGAAGTACAC
>Ga0335071_10006809_pt1 | contig 11799 bp, 10 predicted proteins | sample Lox_Sample_15_FD_206724 | JGI IMG/M metagenome (GOLD analysis project Ga0335071, IMG submission 206724) | Soil microbial communities from Loxahatchee National Wildlife Refuge, Florida, United States - Lox_Sample_1.5 | ecosystem: Environmental > Terrestrial > Soil > Wetlands | place: USA...
GAATTGCTCGCCCGCAGGCGAGGCCCAGGTCGCCAAGATCGTTTCGCTGGTGGTCAAGCTCGGTGCGCTGGTTTTCGTGCTCGCGCTGCCGACGGCCTATGCGATCCAGTTCCAGCTTCTCGGCGGCATCATCATCATCCAGACGGCGCCCGCCGTACTGCTGGGGCTCTACACGAGCAAGCTCAATCCCTGGGCGCTGTTGATCGGCTGGATGGCGGGAATGGCGAGCGGCACCTGGATGGCGTGGGCCAACGCCTTCAAGGTTTCGATCTATCCGCTGCACATACTCGGCGTGATCGTGCCGTGCTATGCGGCGGTTTCGTCCCTGATCGTGAACCTGATCGTCAGCCTCGCCTTCAGCTGGCTGTTCAACGCCGTGCTGCGCACGCCGCCGAGCGATGCCACGCTCGAAGCCGACTATGTCTGAGCGCCGCTAGCCGAACCGGCCGGTGATGTACTGCTCGGTCTGCTTCTTGTCGGGCGCCGTGAAGATCTTCTCCGTCGGACCGAACTCGACCAGTTCGCCGAGATACATGAAGGCGGTGTGATCGGAGGTACGGGACGCCTGTTGCATATTGTGCGTGACGATCACGATCGTGTACTCCGCCGAAAGTTCGTCGATCAGCTCTTCGATCTTGGCCGTCGAGATCGGATCGAGCGCCGAACACGGCTCGTCGAGCAGGATGACCTCCGGCCTGGTCGCGACCGTGCGGGCGATGCACAGGCGCTGCTGCTGGCCGCCCGACAGGCTGAGGCCCGATTCCTTCAGCTTATCCTTGACCTCGGTCCACAGCGCCGCGCGCTGCAACGCGCTTTCGATGCGGCCATCCAGCTCGGAGCGCGGCATGCGCTCGTACAGCCTTATGCCGAACGCGACATTGTCGTAGATCGTCATGGGAAACGGCGTCGGCTTCTGGAAGACCATGCCCACCCGGCTGCGCAGCAGGTTCGTGTCGAGCCGGGAACCGAGAATGTTCTCGCCGTCGAGCACGACTTCTCCCTCGGCCCGCTGGTTCGGGTAGAGTTCGTAGATGCGGTTGAGGATGCGGAGGAGAGTCGACTTGCCGCAGCCCGACGGACCGATGAAGGCGGTCACCTGGCGGTCGTAGAGCGGCAGCGACACGTTTTTCAGCGCTTTGGTGCCGCCATAGTAAAAGCTCAGGTCGCGGATATCGACCTTGATGTTCGTACCGGCGACGCTTGCGGGGGTCTTTGCGTCCATCAGTGGCTCCGCTTCGGTTGCAGCACGCGCGCGATGATGCTGAGCGTCAGCACGGTGGCCGTGATCAGGAGTGCGCCCGCCCAGGCCAGCCGGTGCCAATCCTCGTAAGGCGACATGGCGAACTGGAATATCACGACCGGCAGGCTCGACATCGGCTGGCTGAGGTCGCGGCTCCAGAACTGGTTGTTCAGCGCGGTGAAGAGCAGCGGCGCGGTCTCGCCCGAAATGCGCGCGATCGCCAGCAGGACGCCTGTGACGATGCCGGCGCGCGCGGCGCGCCAGGTCACGGCGCGGATGACGGAACTTTGCGGCGCGCCGAGCGCTGCCGCTGCCTCGCGCAGTCCGTTGGGGACGAGCAGCAGCATGTTCTCCGTGGTCCGAACCACGACGGGAATGACGATCACCATCAGCGACAAAGCGCCGGCGACGGCGGAGAAATGTCCCATGAAGCACGCAGACCCCAGAATCGTGGTGCAGATCTTCTGCGCGAACGAGCCCGGAACATTGTAGACGACGAGCTCGTAGATGAAGAGACCGGTCACGATGGACGGCGCGCTGAGAAGGATGTCGTTCACGAAGCGCACAAAGAAGGCAAGGCGCGTGTAGCGGCCATATTCGGCGAGGTAGGTGCCGGCGAACAGCCCGAGCGGCGTTCCCGCGATGACGGCCATGACGCTCATCATCACGCTGCCGAAAATGGCGTTGGCGAGCCCGCCGTCTTCGCCGGGCGGCGGCGTCATTTCGAGGAACAGTTTGGGCGACACCGCTTCGAAGCCGTTATAGACCAGCGCGCCGAGAATGAACCCCAGCCAGATCAGCCCGAAGCCCGCAGCGAGCACGGAGAGGAAGAGGAACATTCCGTTCCACAGCTTGCGCCGGAAATAGAGCGTCGCGTTCATTTCGCGCCCCCGGCTCTGCGCTCAAGCGCCTGCAGCATCAGCTGGGCGCTGGCGAGCACGATGAACGTGATGAAGAACAGGATGAGGCCCATCTCGATGAGGGACGACAGGTAAAGGTCGCCGACCGCCTCCGTGAACTCGTTGGCGATCGTCGCGGAAATCGTCGTTCCAGGCGCGAAGATCGATTTCTGAATGTGATGCGCGTTGCCGATCACGAAAGTGACCGCCATCGTTTCGCCGAGCGCGCGTCCCAGCGCGAGCATCGCGCCGCCGACGACGCCCGAACGCGCGAAGGGCAACACGACGCGCCACATCACTTCCCAGGTCGTGCAGCCGAGGCCGTAAGCGGCTTCCTTGAGGACGGGCGGAACGGTTTCGAAGACGTCGCGCGTCACCGCGGAAATGAAGGGCAACACCATGATCGAGAGAATGAGCGAGGCCGTGAAGACGCCGATGCCGTAGGGCGGACCGCCGAAGATGTCCTGCAGGTACGGCACGTCGGCGAGCGTATCGACGATCCAGGTCTGTACGTTCGCCTGAAACCAGGGCGCGAAAATGAACAGGCCCCAGATGCCGTAGATGATGCTGGGGATGCCGGCGAGCAGCTCGATCGCGATTCCGATGGGCCGGCGCAGCGGACGCGGGCATATCTCCGTCAGGAAGATCGCGATGCCTATGCCGACGGGTACCGCGACGAACATGGCGAGCACCGAGGTGACGAGCGTGCCGTAGATCGACGCGAGCGCGCCGAACTTTTCGGTGACCGGATTCCAGGCTTCGGAATAGAGAAACGACCAGCCGAATTGCTTGATCGCCGGCATGGCGCCGAGCAGCAGCGACAGCATGACGCCGGCGAAGATCGCGAGCACCAGCACGGCCGCGCTGAGCGTGAGGAGACGGAATCTGGCGTCGCGCGCGCCGCCTTTGCGGACGGCGGCGGCTCTTTCGGGGACGCTGCTCATTTGCTCTGCAAGGGCGATGTCGGCCATGGGAGTTTACGCGCGCCAGTTCTAGACGAGTTCATTGGGCAGCCGAGAAGCCGTCCGGAAATAGTCACAGAACTCATCCCACCGGTGTTGCGCGCAAGGACCATCACAGTTTTGCAAAGCTTTTGTGACAGAGAAACTGCCCATTCGTTGTCAGGCACCAAGCAATTGAAATTATTAGAGTAATTGGCGTCAAACTGCCGCGCTTGCGCCGCGCCGCGGGTCAAAATTCGACGATCAAATGAGCCAATTTGCGCAGCCGCCGGACCCGCGAAAGATCCGGCGTGGGATGCGCCGACATCGCCACGCCGGACGCATTCCCGACGTCGCGTGCGGACGTTTACTTTGTCTCTCGCGCGCCAACGAGATTTCCGGCGAAGCCTGGCGTTAAGAGATCCTCAACCTTACTTAAATCGATTGCTTTCAAGATTTTAGCGGCCGGTCCAAACCAGTGCGGGGCACGATGCAGTAGGCAGCGCTTTGGTCATTCTTCGGACAGGCTTCGGTCTCGTTGCGCTCGCCATGCTGGTCGCGCTGCTCGGCGATGTCCTGATCACCGGACATTTCACGCTGATGTCGCCCTGGGTCTTCGTCGCCCTCGTCGTCGTCGCATTCGCTTTCCTGCTCCACGAGTTCGCCGGCGCCCGCCGCCGCAACGAGCTCCTCATCATCCAGGCGAGGCAGCTCAAGAGCGCGGGCGCGCGGCTCCAGCAATCGCTCGCCACCGCCGCGGCGATGAACGCGCGTCTCAATCAGAGCGAGGCCCGCTACAAAGGCCTCGTCGATGCGCAGGGGGACGCCATCCTGAGGCGCACGCCCGACAGCCGGCTGACCTACGGCAACGACGCCTTCTTCAAACTGTTCGGCCTCAAGCCCGAGCGCGCGATCGGCCAGCCTTTCGCGCCGCAACTGCATTTCGACAGCCATGAAGCGAGCTTCGGCAGCTTTGCGAGTTTGCAGGCCGGCCGCGCCTGCGTGCGCTACGATCAGCACGTCAAAACCGCCTATGGCTGGCGCTGGATCTCCTGGGAAGATTTCGCGGTGCGCGACCATAGCGGGACGATCATCGAGGTGCAGAGCGTCGGTCGCGACGTCACCGAACGCAAGGCGCTGGAAGAAGGCATTACCGTCGCCCGCGACAAGGCCGAGGCGGCGAGCCGGGCCAAATCCGGATTCCTCGCGACGATGAGCCACGAGATCCGCACGCCGATGAATGGCGTACTCGGCATGGCCAGGCTCCTGCTCGAAACCGATCTCCGCGCCGAACAACGGACCTATGCCGAAGCGATCAGTCAGTCCGGCGAAGCGCTGCTCGCGCTGATCGGAGAAATCCTCGATTTCTCCAAGATCGAATCGGGCACTTTCACGCTCGAGGACGACGAGGTCGACTTGCGTCCCCTTGTAGAAGGCGTGGTCGAACTCTCAGGGCCGCGCGCCCACGACAAGGACATCGAGATCATCGCCGTACTCGATGCCGACGTTCCCGAGGTCATTCGCGCGGACAGCGTGCGTCTGCGCCAGATTCTGACCAACCTCGTCGGCAACGCCGTCAAGTTCACCGAAAAGGGCGGCGTGCAGATCCACGGCCACGTCGTCGAAGCGAATGAACGCCGCTATCTGCGGTTCGAGGTGAGCGACACCGGCGTCGGCGTTCCGCTCGAGAAGCGCGACGAGATCTTCAATGAATTCGTCCAGGCCGATTCGAGCCATGCGCGCAAGTTCGGCGGCACGGGGCTCGGCCTCGCCATTTCGCGCAAGCTGGTCGAAGCGATGGGCGGCGAGATCGGCATCGAGAGCGTATCGGGCGGCGGGAGCCAGTTCTGGTTCACCATTCCTGCCGTCGTCGTGCGGCCGGCGCCGGTCGCCCTGGCCGCGCCGCTGCACGGCATGCGTGTGACGATCGTCACCCGAAACGGCGTGCTGCGCGCCGGGCTCACCGAGCAGATCGTCGCTGCGGGCGGCAGCGTCGATTCTGCCGGCTCGCCCGACGTCATCCTCGTGGATGCCGGAACCGGCATGGATTCCAATCCGCCGCCCGAACCGGACGGAACAGTTCCCACGATCGTAATGATCACGTCGGCGGCGCGAACCAGCCTGCCGCAGCTCAAGCGCATGGGATTCGCGGGCTATCTGGTCAAGCCGGTCCGCCAGGCGAGCCTGATCGAACAATTGACCCAGCGGCCGAGCGCCCAGAGCGCGTCGTCCGATGCGCGCGCGCCCGCGCCGGCCGCAAATCGTCCGGTGCCCACGGGGCTCGCCATCCTTCTGGCCGAAGACAATGCCATCAACGCGCTTCTGACCCGCGAGCTGTTGCGTCGCCGCGGGCACAAGGTGACCGAAGTCGCCTCCGGCGACGCGGCGGTGCGGGCGATGGAAAAGAACACGTTCGACCTTCTGCTCACCGACATCCACATGCCGGGAATGGACGGAATCGAAGCGGCGGCCGCGATTCGCGCGCATGAGACGCGAACGGGACGGCGCCGCACGCCGATCGTGGCTCTGACGGCGGACGCACTCGAAACCGGCATGCGGGCTTGCAAAGACGCGGGCATGGATGGTTTTCTCACCAAGCCGATCGAACCGACGCAGCTGGACGAAATGCTCATCATCCTGTTCCCGACAGCGACGACACCGCGCATCGCGGCCGCATGAACGCGGACGCCGTTACCGCGCCCGGAAAACGAACTCTCGCCGCCTATCTCCAGCCCAAGACGCTGATGATGCTGGTGCTGGGCTTTTCGTCCGGCCTTCCGTTTCTCCTCGTCGGCAACACGCTGGGCTACTGGCTGCGCGACGAGGGCACGTCGCTCGCCGCCATCGGATTCCTCTCCTGGGTCGGCGTCGCCTATTCGCTGAAGGTGCTCTGGGCGCCGATCATCGACCGGGTCGCTGCCCCGTTCTTCCGCCGGCTCGGGCGGCGGCGCGGCTGGATGGCGGTTTCGCAGATCGCGGTCGGTCTGGCGTTCCTCGCCATGGCACTGCTGGGAACCGCGCACGGATTGATCGCGCTCGGCAGCTTCGCGCTCGTCGCCGCCTTCGCCGCCGCGACGCAGGATATCGTGATCGATGCGTGGCGGATCGAGTCGGCGTCCGATCCCGACGAGCTCGGCCTGTTGTCGTCCGCTTACCAGCTCGGCTATCGCATCGCCCTGCTCGCGACCGACGCCGTCATTCTCGTGGTCGCGGAACATACAAGCTGGGCGTTTTCGTACGGCCTCTATGGTGCGCTGATGGCCGTCGGTCTGGCGGCGACGTTCCTTGCGCGCGAGCCCTTGCGCGCCGACGAAGTTATCGAGGAGAAGACCGAAGAGATGCCGCTCTGGTCGCGCCGCGGCCTGTTCGACGCCATTGCCGGGCCGTTCATCGTGTTCTTCAGAACGCACGGCGTTCTGGCCTTGCTGATGCTGGCCGCCATCAGCCTGTACCGCTTGCCCGATTTCGTGATGGGCCCGATGACCAATCCCTTCTATCACGACATCGGCCTGTCGAAGGATCTGGTGGGCACGGTGCGTGCATCGATCGGTTTGCTCGCCTCGCTCGCCGGCATCGCGGCCGGCGGTTTTGCGGCGCTGCGATTCGGCTATGAGCGCGCGCTGATCGCCGGCGGAATTCTGCAAGGCGTGTCGATCGCGGCCTTTGCGCTGCTCGCGGCGCCGCATCCTCCCTTTGCTCTGTTCGGCACCATCATGGGATTCGACAGTTTCTCCACGAGCTTTGCAGGTGTCGCACTTGTGTCATACATGTCGAGCCTGACGAGCCTTGGTTATACGGCGACTCAGTATGCGCTGCTCGCCTCCGCCTATGTCTGGCTCGGCAAGATCCTCAAGGGCCTTTCGGGAACCGTCGTCGAAACCCTGAGCGCCTCCTTCGGCCTGATGAAGGCCTACAGCCTGTTCTTCGTCGGCGCGGGCGCCATCGGCGTCCCTGCGCTGATCCTCTTTGCCCTGATCATCCGAGAGCATGGCCGCAGACCGGCGGCGTCGACCGGTTAAGTCTGTCTCCAACTTCGTTTGCTTGCCGCCCCTCACTTCGGTAAAATTGCCGCGTTCGTCTCGGGAACCGGCCAGCTGGCTTGTGAGTCGGCGCCATCCCAAAAGGATCCGGTTGCTTGGTCAACATTCACGAGCCTGGCCTTCTTGAGGGCCGACTTGAACAGTGGCCCCTGCTGGCGGTGGCGGGCGCGCTCGAAGTGCGCCTGGCGGAGACCGACGCGGAAGTCGAACAGGCCCAGCGGCTGCGCTATCACATCTTCTACGAGGAGATGGCGGCGGTGCCGTCGGACGAGATGCGCGCGCAGCGCCGCGACTTCGACAAGTTCGACGAGGTTTGCGATCACCTTCTCGTCGTCGACCGCGCCGCCCACTCGGACGACGGACAGCCGCTCGTCGTCGGCACCTACCGCCTGACCCGCGATGTCGACGCGGCACGCGCCGGCGGATTTTACACGGCCGGCGAATTCGACATGTCGAAAATGCTCGAAGGCAATCCGGGGATGCGCTTCCTGGAGCTCGGCCGCTCCTGTGTGCTCAAATCCTATCGCAATCGCACCACGACCATGCAGCTCTTGTGGAAGGGCCTGATGGCCTATGTCGCCCGCTTTTCCATCGATCTGATGTTCGGCTGCGCCTCGCTCGCGGGCACCGATCCGGACGGTCTCGCGCTGCCGCTATCGTTCCTGCATCATTTCTATCCGATGCCCAGCGAGGTCGCAGTCCGCGCGCGTCCGGAGCTCTACGTCCCCATGAACCGCATGCCGAAGGAAGCGATCGACCCGAAAGAGGGCATGCTCTCCCTGCCGCCGCTTCTCAAAGGCTATCTGCGCGCGGGCGCCACGATCGGCGAAGGCGCGGTGATCGATCGCCAGTTCGGCACCACCGACGTGTTCATCTATTTCCCGTTGTCCGCGATCGATGCGCGCTACAAGCACCGCTTCGGTCTCGGCGGCTAGGCCATATCGAACAACAGAACCTCGCTCGGCTTGGTCGCGCGCAGATTCACGCTCTCCGCGTCCGTGATCGCGGCCGCATCCCCGGCCGTCAGCGTCTGATCGCCGACGAAGAGCTCTCCCGAGACGAGTTGCAGCCAGGCGCGCCGGCCGCGGCCGAGCGCGTGGTTCGCCTGGTTGCCCGCCTCGAACTTTCCCGCCCAGATTTCCGCGTCCTGCACGATACGTACCTCCGAGTCGGTCGGATCGGGCGCGGCGATGCGCGCGAACCTGTTGTGCACGGCCTGCGGCTCGATCGTTTTCTGCTCGTAGGACGGCTCGAGGCCTTCCTTCGACGGCACGATCCAGATCTGCAAGAGGTGCGCCGTGCGCTCAGGCGAGGCGTTGAATTCGGAATGGACGATGCCGCGTCCGGCGCTCATGCGCTGGATCTCGCCCGGGCGGATAATGCCGCCGCCGCCGCTCGAGTCCTTGTGCTGAAGCGCGCCGTCGACGAGGTAGGTGACGATCTCCATGTCGCGGTGGCCGTGCGGCGCGAAGCCGCCGCCGCCAGCGATCCAGTCTTCGTTGATGACGCGCAAGGGGCCGAAATGGACGTGCTTGGGGTCGTAGTAGTCGCCGAACGAGAAGGAATGCCGGGAATCGAGCCAGCCGATCCTGGTGGTGCCGCGCTCTGCGGACTTGCGGACGGTGATCATGGAAGAAAGTGGGGTCTAGGGTTGCGACGCCGATATAGGCGCCGAAAATCCGGCCTTAAAGGCACAGCGATTATACCTTGCGCCGCCGCTCTATCGCGTCCCAGATCAGTTTGGCGATATCCGGTCCGCCGAACCGGCGGACTTCGTGGATTCCGGTCGGCGACGTGACGTTGATCTCCGTGAGGTAGCCGCCGATCACATCGATGCCGGTGAAGATAAGTCCGCGCTTCTTGAGCTCGGGCCCCAGGGCCGAGCAGATTTCCTCCTCGCGCCTGGTCAGGGTCGTCGCTTCCGGCCTTCCGCCGACATGCATGTTCGAGCGCGCCTCGCCCTGCGCCGGCACGCGGTTGATCGCGCCCGCAAAATCGCCGTCGACGAGGATGATGCGCTTGTCGCCTTTGCGCACTTCCGGCACGTAGCGCTGGACGATCACCGGCTCGCGATAGAACTGTGTGAACATTTCGAGCAGCGAGCCGAGATTTTCGTCATCGGGCTTGACGCGGAACACCCCGGCGCCGCCATTGCCGTAAAGCGGCTTGAGGATGATGTCCCCATGCTCCTTGCGAAACGCGTCGATCTCCAGCCGGTCAGAGGTGATCAGCGTCGGCGGCATCAGATCGCGGAACTGGGTGACGAAGATTTTTTCCGGCGCGTTGCGGACATGCCCCGGGTCGTTCACCACCAGGGTCCTGGGATGGATGTGCTCGAGCACGTGCGTCGCCGTGATGTAGGCCATGTCGAATGGCGGGTCCTGGCGCATCAGCACGACGTCGGCTTGGGAGAGATCGTAGACCCGCGTCTCGCCGAGCGTGAAGTGATCGCCTTTGACCGCGCGTACGGAAAGCGGACGGACGCGCGCCGTGACCCTGCCATCGCGGAATGTGAGGTCGCGCGGGCCGTAGTAAATCAGAGAATGTCCGCGCGCCTGCGCCTCGAGCGCCATAGCGAAGGTGGAATCGCCGGAGATGTCGATCCTTTCGATCGGGTCCATCTGTATCGCGACGGTGAGCATGACGGTCCCCTAGTTCAATCTTCGCTTGAGCTGCGACAGCGAAATCGCGGCCTCATTGTGCAGCGTCTCGCCCGGCGGCGCGAGTGCCAGGCACGTCTCGTAGGCCCTGCGCGCCGCGCCGAGCACGCCCAGCGCTTCATTCAGCCGCGCCAGGTCGAACCACAGATCAGACCGGCGCGGCGCGATCAAGACCATGCGGCGCGACAACTCAAGTCCGCGCGCATGATCGCCGGCATTCAACGCGCGCAGCTTCAAATTGTTCTGCAGCCGCAGCAAGACATCGGTATCGCTGACCAGCTCTGCAAGTCCCGCATCGTCCGCCCGCAGTTCGACGGGCACGTGCGCCTGGTTGACGGCGGCGCCGCCGTTGAACGGATCGATGATCATATCCTCGCCGCTGAGCGCCAGGCGGAGGACGAAATGGCTTTGCGTGTTGAGCCCGGCCGCCTCCATGCCGGCAGCGCGCGCCGCATGCAGATAGAGGATCCCCAACGCCACCGGCAGGCCGCGCCGCCGGTCGATCACCGAGATCAGGTCGGCGTTGCGCGGATTGTCGTAATCGAGGCGGTCGCCGTCATAGCCGAGCTGTCCCGCGAGCAGGTCGGCGACGGCGTGACCGCCGTCTTCGACGCGCAGGATGAGGCGCGACCGCGCGCGCATCATGTCCTCGATCTGTTTGAGATGCGCGAGATACGGCTCGAGCACGATCTTGGGATGGTCGAGTAAGGCGAGCATCAGCGCCGCGTGCGCGATGTCGTGCGGACCGGGGCCTTTCTCGCCCAACCGCCTCAGATACTCGAAGGGATCCTCGCTCATGGCCGCCAGGCATCGCTTATGTGCCGCGGAAACGGCGCCACCGCGACGATGTCGAAGCGCATCGGCCTGCGGGCAAGACCAGGCCGCGAGGCGACGAAAAGTGCGGCGGCGCGTGCGATGCGCGCGCGCTGGCGCGGTCCGACCGATTCCAGCGCCGCGCGATCGTCGCTTCTCGCTTTCACTTCGATGAAGCACAGCACGCCGGACGGCGATAGCGCGACGAGGTCGATCTCGCCCGTATGGGTGCGTACGCGTCGCCCAAGGATGCGGTAGAGCTTCAGCCGCAGGAGCAGCGCCGCCAGGGACTCTGCGCTGCGCCCGCGCGATTCCGCCGCCCGGCGCAGATCGGCGAAGCGGTCAGCCGTCATCGCGCTTCTTCTCCAGCGCGCGCTGGTAGATCTCCTTGCGCGACATTCCGAGCGCCTCGGCGATCAGCTCCGACGCCGCGCGCACGGGCATGAACGGCAGCGCCTTGTCGAGCAGCGAGTCGATGCGCGCCGGATCGGATCTGTGTTCCGGCGGCGGACCGACGAGGATCGTCACTTCACCTTTGGGAGGCGGCTCCTGCGCATACTGCGCCGCGAGCCTTGCGAGCGTGCCCCGGCGTACTTCTTCGTGCAGCTTGGTAAGCTCGCGCGCCACGACGACGGCGCGGTCGCCGAGCAGCTCGGCCATCTGCGTCAGGCTTTCGCCGAGCCGTTGCGCCGACTCAAAGAAGATCAGCGTCGCGCGGACGTCCTTCAGCTCGCCCAGGGCCGTGCCGCGCTCGCCCGCTTTCGCCGGCAGGAACCCAGCGAACAGGAAACGATCTGTCGGCAGACCCGCGAGCGAGAGCGCCGTGAGAGTCGCCGAAGCGCCGGGAATGGCATGTACGGGAATGCCTTCCGCGATCGCGGCGCGCACCAGCTTGTAGCCCGGGTCGGAGACGAGCGGCGTTCCGGCGTCGCTGATCAGCGCGATCCGCGCACCGTGCTTCAACCGTTCGATGAGCTTCGGCCGCTCGCGCGCGCCATTATGGTCGTTGTAGGCGCTGAGCGGGCGCGACAGGCCATGGATGGAGAGCAGCTTGGCGCTGACGCGCGTATCTTCCGCCGCAATCGCGTCACAACCGGCCAGTACATCGAGAGCCCTGAGGGTGATGTCCCGGGCATTCCCGATCGGCGTGGCGGTGATGTAAAGGCCGGGGGCCAGGTCGCCGGTCCCGCCCGATTTACGGAACGC
>Ga0335071_10006811_pt1 | contig 11798 bp, 12 predicted proteins | sample Lox_Sample_15_FD_206724 | JGI IMG/M metagenome (GOLD analysis project Ga0335071, IMG submission 206724) | Soil microbial communities from Loxahatchee National Wildlife Refuge, Florida, United States - Lox_Sample_1.5 | ecosystem: Environmental > Terrestrial > Soil > Wetlands | place: USA...
ATCTCGCCGCTCAGATATAGGAATAGCGTCCAGAAGCTGCGCGACCACGGCATCATACCGATCGCGAAGGTCAGTGCAGCCAGGCAGGGCACAATCGTCTGAGCCATCACACCGAAATCGAAGAACATCAGGATAGCCCACGAGCCGAGAGCCGCGCCCATCGCCGCGGCGTAGTTGATAATTACCGGCCCCATGAACTCGCCATCGTTGGTCCAGAACAGCACGTTGCAACTGGGGCAGTGCTGATTCATCTTGAAGAGATTCTGTCCCAGCGCGCCGTTGCCGCACGCCGGACACTTGCGCGCAAAGGCACGGTTGAAGAGATTCATCTTCGATGTTTCGGTTGTGACGTGGCCATGATCTTCGTAATCCTTCCACGCCATCGTGAGCATCAGGTAGCCGGCAACGAGGGTCAGGATTCCCATGACGGAGACGGCAACAAAAATGGCTAGCGCGATTTTTTGATTCGGAGCCATCGTTAATCAGTTACACCTCGGGTTTGGAGTGATTGGGTTCGATGTCGCGCCGGGAAACGCGTTCGAGCTGAAGCGTCACGTGGCGAATGTTGAACTTGCGGTCGAGCATCTGCGACATCTCGTCCAATACTCGATCGTGATCGGCCTCGGGAGCAACCACCGCATGGGCCGACAGTGCGAATTCGTGTGTCGCGAGTGACCAAACATGTAAGTCGTGGATCTCTCTCGCCCCTTGGACGGCGAGCAAGTCAGAGTGCAGCTCCGCAAGACTCAGGTGCGCCGGCACGGATTCCATTAGAATATCGACGCCTTCGCGAACAAGATCCCACGATCCGTAAATAATCAATCCGCCTATCAGAAAGCTTACGAGCGGATCAGCCCGACGCCATCCGGTGAAGTAGGCGATTGCACCTGCGATCAGAACGCCGCCCGCGCCCATCAGGTCCGACACGACGTGGAGAAAGACCGCTCGCTGTGCCATCCCCACGTGATTCTGATCGCCGATCGTAAGCCAGGCGGAAAAGGCGTTAACAGCCACGCCGCCCGCGGCGATCAGCATCATCAGGACGGCATTCACCGAGGGCGGGTCATGGAGCCGCTGGACCGCCTCGATCCAGATGAAAGCGACCAACAGCCAGAGGAACAGGCCGTTGAACAACGCCCCCAGTATCTCCGCTCGCAGGTAGCCGTACGTTTTGCCCGACGTTGCCGGCCGCGCCGCGATCCATAGCGTGATGAGGCTAAGCCCCAGTGCCGCGATATCGGTCAGCAGATGGACCGCGTCGGTCATCAGGGCGAGGCTGTTGGCCCAATAACCTCCGAGCAGCTCCGCGACAAAGTAGAGCAGGGTGATGATCAGGACGATAGGCAGGCGGTTGCGGTCGGGTGTGAGACGCTCGTGAGAGTAAGAGTTTTCCACTATTCCGCCTGACCGCGCACCTCTTGCGATCGTACGAACAGCGCGGACTTGATGCTACTCGTATTCGAGCAGCGCCGCGCAGGGTACCGGCTCGAGACGCTGCCGGCCGCCCAAGGCTTTAAGCTCGATCACGAAGGCGCATCCTGCAACTTGTCCGCCCAAGCGGGTCACCAATCGGACAGCGGCAAGCGCGGTTCCGCCGGTTGCGAGCAGATCGTCGACGACCAGCACTCTCGTCGCCGGCGCGAAGCTGTCTTCATGCATATGCAGCTCGGCTCGGCCGTACTCCAGTTCATAGCTCTCAGCCACCGTGTTGAAAGGCAGCTTGCCCGGCTTGCGCGCAATCGTAAGACCGACCCCCAGCCGATAGGCCACGGGAGCTCCTACGATAAAGCCGCGTGACTCGATGCCGAGTACACGATCGACTTTGCCCATCCACGGCTCGGCAATCTGATCGACTACCTCGGCAAGACCGTGCGCATCGCTGATGAGCGGCGTGATATCGCGGAAAAGAATTCCGGGTTGCGGAAAATCAGGGATATTGCGAACGAGTTTCTTCAGATCGTCAGCGGACGTCATCGGCTTAGGCGAATTTTTCCTTTCATGAACGACTGAGCTGGCGCCATGTAGGCGCTCCGTCGTCTCGCTGAAAGGATACTAGTCGGTCGTATTGCGGGCAAAGCTCATCCCGCTCGTCGAGCTGGGTGGCGGAAGATAGGCCAATGGATTCTGCGGACGGTTCTCGCGACGCACTTCAAAATGCAGGTTGGCGCCGCCCGTCGTCCGGCCTGTCGTGCCGATCGTCGCGATCTTCTGCCCGACGTTCACCTGATCGCCGACACGCACCAGATTCTGCTGATTATGAGCATAGACGGTTGCGTAGCCGTCGCGATGCTGCACGATCACGACATTGCCGTAGCCATGAAGCTGACCCGAATAAATTACTGAGCCCCAATCAGCGCTGTGGACGGGCGTGCCGACCGGCGCTGCAATATCGACCCCGTCATGCATCACGCCGTGGCGAATGCCGAATGGAGATGACACGGTGCCTCCCGCTACCGGCCATGCGAACTGGCGATCAGCCCGTGGCACGGCCCAGATATCGGCGTCATTTTCACGCGCGGTCGCATACCCGTTACCCGGAATCTTGAGAACCTGGCCGACGAAGAGGCTGTGTGGGTCACTGATTCCATTCGCCGCCATCAGCTGATCGGGAGTAATCCCGTACTGGTGCGAGATCCGATAAACGGTCTCACCGCTCGCCACCGTGTGGGTGCGGCTGGTACGCGTCAGTGGCGCATGGTAGGCGGCGACATTGGGAGCGGGATGCGCCTTGTCGGCATCCGAACTTGCGCAGCCGCAAGCCGCGAGCAAAGTCAGCGCGAACGCCTGAGTCGCGCGACCCAGAACTACCGTCGCTTTTGGGGAACCAGTTGCTTGCTTAGCCACGCTACCACCACCACAACAACCACTCCCGAGTTTAGAGCTTATCTCGCCGAGTTGAAACCATGTTTACCGACGAGCGGCACGAAGCGGCATTCGCTGAAGTACTCTTCCTGCCAAGAGCCATCTACTCGTCGGACACGCACCAGAGTCTGAAGTTCGTCTTCGCCGATAGGGGCGATGAGCCGCCCATATCGGGCAAGCTGTTCGAGTAAGGGGCGCGGAATAGTTGGGCTCGCCGCCGTCACGATGATTACATCGAACGGAGCTTCTTCGGGCCATCCGAGGGAGCCGTCGCCGATTTCCAGCCTGACGTTATCGCATCGCAGGGCGTTTAGTGCGACTCGCGCCCGATCATGCAGTTCGGGAAGCGTCTCGATGGAATAGATCTCGCGGGCAAGCCGACTCAGAATCGCAGCTTGGTAGCCAGATCCGGTTCCGATTTCGAGCACGCGCTCATCGCCGCGCAGGGTTGCGACTTCCGACATCAACGCGACCATATAGGGTTGCGAGATCGTCTGCGACGAGCCGATCGGCAACGGCCCATCGTCATAGGCGTGATCGGCCATCGTCGAGGGTAGGAAGCGCTCGCGCGGCACCTCGCGCATCGCGGCCAACACGCGAACATCCTTGATGCCTCGTTGTTCGAGCTGCTCAATTGCCATCCGCTCGCGTGCTGCGGCCGAATCAGAAGTCATTCGTATGCCTCTCCTCGCACCTAAAAAATATACCTTGCTAACAATAGCGGCGGTAGCGGGGTGCCGGTCGCGGAAGGGAGCGATCTACCGAGCATCCGAGCGCGTTTTTCGCTAAAATAGAGCCAAAGCAACCATGTCGACGACGCATAATAACGCGCCACATCACCCTCCGCGCCGAGGCCGCTTTATCATGGTGCGCCACGGCGAAAGCGAAGGTAATCGGGATCGCCGCTTTACGATTACCACGGAAACGCCCTTAACCGAGTTGGGCCGCGAACAGGCTCGCAACGCCGGCCGCCGGATCGCCCGACTCTTCAAGCCCGAGATAATCGTATCGAGCCCGTTTGCTCGCGCGCGGCAAACCAGCGATCTGATTAATGAGCATCTCGGCTTGCCGATAGAAATCGTGCACGATCTGCACGAACGCGACCTCGGATGCCTGAAAGGGCAATCTTACGATTCGCTGCGCGAATTGGTCCGCACCGACCCGACCTACGATCCGGCCGACGGATGGTCGTGGAAGCCCGAGGGCGGCGAGAGCTACGAGGACGTACGCCAGCGCGTGATCGTGGCGATTGAGGATCTACGGCAGCGCTACGCGGGGCGCGAAATCGTGATCGTCAGCCACGGGGGAGTGATGCTTTCTGTATGGGCGCATATCGTTGGCGCGTGGCACGGAGCTCATCTGCCGCCGAACTGCGGTATCGTGCTGGTCGAGCACGACGCGACCCGACTCCATTCACCCCAGATCATCGTTGGGGCGGAAGAGGGCGAACTCGGCTGATAGCTCCGCGTTGCGCCTAACGCGCGAACGTACGGATATCGACCAAGCCGGTTCCGATCGTCATCCCGCCGTCCACGATTATCGCTTCTCCTGTGATGAACGAGGCTTCGTCGGAGGCGAGAAAGAGAACCGTATTCGCTATCTCTTCCGGTTCGCCGATCCGGCCCATCGGAGCGGCTGCTCCCTGCGCCTTGCGAAATTCATCTGCACGGGGGCCTGCCAGCAATTCAGGGGCACGCGTGTTGATCGCTCCGGGGCAGACGCAATTGACGCGAATCTTGTAACCCGCGTTTTCCATCGCAGCCGTGCGTGTCAGATTAATCACTGCGGCCTTCGCGGCATTGTACGAGCCCATTCCATAGTCGCCGCGCGTGCCGGATATTGAGGCCGTATTCACGATCGCGCCGCCGCCCTGTTTGCGCATGATTGGCAGGCTGTATTTGATACCGAGAAAGACGCTGGTGAGAGTCACTGCGACGACGCGATTCCAGCTCTCGAGCGTGGTGTCCTCGAGCGCGGCGAGCTCGGCTGCCCCGGCGTTGTTGAACATGACATCGAGGCGACCGAAGCTATCGGTAGCGCGACGGATCGCTGCCTGCACGGCTTCGGGGTCGGACGCGTCCATCTTGATGTGCGCTGCTTTGCCGCCCGCAGCGATAATCTCCGCTGCGACCTTCTCCGCGCGCGTGCCGCTAAGATCAGCTACGACTACCGCTGCGCCTTCTTTGCCGAAGCGCCGCGCCGTCGCTGCTCCGATTCCTGATCCGCCAGCGGTCACCACCGCGACCCGTCCATCAAGTCTCCCGGCCATACTTCAATCTCCTCGCTAAAGCCCAGCTATCAATACGGACGCTTGCGGTCAGGCGTCAAGCTGCGGCACACTCTGCGCGCCCACTTGTAACACGAATTGTTTGGAGGCGGCTCAAAGCGATGCATTACGACCCGCGCAAAGGCAACGGCGGCTTACCGCACGACCCACTTACTTCTCTGATAGTGCCGCGACCGATCGGCTGGATCTCGACCATCAGCCCGACCGGGGTGGTGAATCTCGCGCCCTACAGCTTCTTCAACGCAGTGGCCGGAAATCCGCCTTTCCTGATATTTGCGAGCGCCGGCAAGAAGCATTCGCAATACAATGCCGAAAAATCGGGCGAGTTCGTGCATAGCCTTTCGACCTGGGATCTCCGCAACGAGATGAATCTTTCCTCGGCTGCCGTGGGACCTGAGGTCAGCGAGCCTGAATTCGCCAAGCTCGAGATGGCGCCTTCGTTCGTGGTCAAAACTCCTCGCGTAAAGAACTCGCCGGTGGCGTTCGAATGCAAATTCGTGAAGAGCGTCGATTTGCCGGGTCGCGACGGTAAGCCGCATGCGTTCGAGATCGTTATCGGCGAGGTTGTGAGTATCTATATCGACGATGCGGTGATCAAAAACGGGGCGATCGAACTGATCGGAGGAAACCGCGCGATCGCGCGCCTCGGCTCGACGGATCAGTACTGCGCCGTCGATACGATCTTCAAGATGGATCGCCCGCACTAGGCGAAGCGACAGCGGAGCCGAACAGGCGAGTCTGCGAGCTGCATTACCGATAAAGATTAACGCGCCGGCTTTTCCATCGCGTCGAGGATATTTACCTTGCCGGCGAAGTCGTCGAGATCCACTTCGAGTGTCTCGAGGATCGTCGCGGTCTGACGCCAATGGCCGATAATCACCAGCAGTTCGACGATCTGGGCGGGGCTCAGATGGCGCTTCAGGCCTTCGAGCGTTTCGTGACTCGCTTTCACATTGGCGTTAACTTCGTCGGTGAACTGCAGGACTAGCCGCTCGAGCTCGCTGAAGCACGCGGCTGATTGCCAGTTCTCGATCGCCGCAATTTGTGCCTCGGTTACGCCGACATGCTTTGCCGGAGGGACATGCTGAGTCCACTCATAGACCGACTCGCAGACCTTGGCAGTCCGCAGGATCGCGATTTCGCGCAGGCGTGGATCGAGCTCGATCTGAGTCATCAGCACGTTGCTGAGCCGGCTGCGCGCAGGAAAGATCTTTTGCGCATTGGCCGTCATCCGCTGCACGTTCAGCACGATCGGACGTTGCAGGACCTTGAGCACCTCGGGCGAGGCGTCTTTGTTATCGAGATAGGGTAGCAGTGCCATGGATGGTTTCCTTGTCTTTCTGACTAAGCGTTTTGCCGATGAACGAAATCGATAATCCTGGTAATCGCCTGCGCTGAGGCCGGGGCGTCGGGTTTGCGCACGATAAAGCCCTCAGCGACGTCATCGAACAACGCGAGTTCGAGCTTGCCGCCGATCTTCTGATAGGCGGTCACGAAGCGATCCAGTTGAGGTCGCGGATGCGCCAAATCGAGCTTGCCCTGAACGTAGAGCACCGACGGTGTTTCAGCGCGCTCGCCGCGTTCGAGAGCACGCGTCGGATTACCCTCATCCATCTCGGCTTCGTCCTTCCAATACTTGTCGTGAAGCGGCAGCACCAAATCGATCAGTTCGGGATAGGGCTGGCCCGAGGCCTTTTGCTCCTTGCCCCAACGGTAGCGCCCGAGCGGATCGATCACCGGCCAGAGCAGGATCGCGCAATTTACGCGAGCATCGAAGCGCGGCCCCTCTGATTTGAGGGGGATCGACGCGTAACGTGGATCGTGCGGGCGCATCGCGGAGAGCATCGCCTGATGGCCTCCGCTGGAACTGCCCATCACGCCGACCCGATCCGCCGTGCCACCGAACTCCGCTGCATGAGCCTTCGCCCAGCGGATACCGTAATTGATGTCAGCCATCGAAGCCGGATAGGGCGCATCGGGAGGCATCCGAAAGTCGAGCGCGATAACCACCACGCCGCTGCGAGCGAGCGGTTCATTCACCGGTGTATCGTTCGTGCGATCCATCAGGCACCATGCGCCACCATGAATCTCGACAACAATTGGGAACGGTCCCTTGCCTTGAGGTTTGAAGACTCGTGCGAGTAGCGGCTTACCGTTGTGTCGCAGATACTCAATATCGCTGCTTTCGATTTCGTAGTTGCTTGCCGGTGCTGCCATGATGTTATTCTCCTTGCACACGATGCAGGCCGATTGCGGGTAGGCTGCGCCCATCGGGCGCGTCACGTCAAGTAATCGAAACCAATCGGGCCCGCGATGAAAGACAGGAAACGATGGCAGAACTGGATTCCGAACTGATAGGCAAAGTCTTCGAATCTTCAACGCCGGTAACGATTAGCGGTGCGATGATCGAAGGATTCTGTAAATCGATCGGAGTGCCGGTCGAACACGATACTGACGGTACGATTATCGCGCCGCTCTCGATCTCGGGCAGTATCCGGGCGGCGGAGGATATCTTTGATTACCTGCCGCAGAATCAGCGGCGACTGCTCGGCTCGATGGAACTCGATTTCGTGAAGCGGATTAGGGCCGGCGACCAGTTACACGTATCGTCCCAAGTCGCCGAAGTATACGAAAAGACCGGTCGCAGCGGCGGCCTCATCTTCACGGTGATTCGGACCGTACTCACCAATCAAAGCGGCGAGGTCGTCACCAGAATCGACCACCGCTTCACCCACCGGAAGGCCGTCGCGAAGGCTGAATAGACTTACTTGCGAAACTCGCTGGTGATCGCGGACACGGTCTCGATCACGTACGCGATATCGTCGTCGGACATCAGCGGATAGATCGGCAACGAGAAGCATCGGCTGTAGACATCCTCGGCGATCGGGTAATCGCCGGTCTTATAGCCATACTGCTTCTGGTAATAATCCATCGTATGCAGCGGGATACAATGGACTGAGGTTCCGACGCCGCGCTGTTTCAGCTTATCGACAAACTGCGCGCGATCGATCTTCAACCGGTCGAGACGTAGCCGCAGAACGTAGAGATGCCAGGCGTGCTCGATGCCCTCTTCGGTATGAGGAATCTGGAGCGCAGGATTACTCGCGAAGGCTTCGTTGTAGCGACGCGCAATCTCACGACGGCGACCCGTCAGCTCAGGTGAGCGCCGCAGTTGCGCGAGCCCGATCGCTGCATGCACGTCGGAGAGGTTGTACTTGAAGCCGAGGTCGTGGATTTCGTAAAACCACGAACCGCTCGAGTCGTAACGCTTCCAGGCGTTGCGATCCATCCCGTGCAGGCTGGCGACCCCAATTTTCGCAGCAAGTGCATCGTCCTCGGTCGTGATCATCCCGCCCTCGGCGCTGGTGATATTTTTAGTCGCGTAAAAGCTGAAGCAGGAGATATCGCTGATCGTCCCGATCTTGGTCATCCGCCCGTTATAAACTCGCGATGAATCGACGGCGTGGGCCGCATCCTCGATAACCCGCAAGCCGTACTGTTTTGCGGTCTTCATGATGCGATCCATATCGCAGGCGTGACCGGCGAAATGGACCGGCATAATCGCGCGCACGTTACGATACTTGCCGCTGGCGAGGGCAGCTTCGATTCGTGCGGGATCTATATTGAAGGTATCGGGGTCGATATCGACAAAGACCGGACGCGCGCCGAGATAACCCATCACTTCAGCCGTAGCCGTGAAGGTGAAAGGCGTGGTGATGATCTCGTCGCCGGCCTTGATTCCAATCGCCCATAGCGCGAGATGAAGCGCGCCGGTGCAATGGGAGACCGCGAGCGAATGCCGCGCGCCGACATACTGAGCGAAATCCTGTTCGAACTTCTTGGCTTTGGGTCCGGTCGTAATCCAGCCGGAGCGCAGCGCTTCCAGCACCTCGCGCTCTTCATCGGGACCGATCGCGGGGCGATGATAGGGAACCTGGCGTTTTTCCATCAAAGACTTTCGTTATTTTTCGGGCCGTCAGCGCTCACTTACTCGACGGTGTTGTCGTTCTTGGCGCCCGAGGGCAGGGGCACCCAGTCATCTTTGGCCGCTCCATCAACGTTTGCCGGTGCCGAGAGTTCCGATTTCGTATTGGGCTCAGCAGATGGCGCAGGCGCTGCGTCCGAGTCGTTGCTCGGGGCCGGATCGGGCGCGGACTTTAGGACCGTAGACACGGGAAGGACGGCAGCTGACGCTGCTGCCGTCGAACGGCCGGCTGCACTGTTGACGCTGCTGTTATCGGGCGCAGCAGGGGCACTCGCGGTTTCGAGCGCGCCGCCGGGCTCGGGACCATTCATCACGTAAGTCGGAACGCCGCTCTTGGCCTCAACCGCTTTCTGCAGCTTTGGCATGTCCACGTCGCTCTGTAGCTTGAGGCGTTTGACCTCGTTCAGCGCGTGATTCCAGAGGCCCGGATAGACTGAGTAAAGGTCGTCGTGAACCTCGACGTAAAGCGCATCATTGCGCCAGCCGAATTTGATCGGCTGATAGACGAAACGTCCCGGTGTGCCGACCGGCGTCTTCATGAAGAGCCGCTCGATATCTTCGGGGTAGAGGCGGATACAGCCGTGGCTGACATTCATCCCAACGCCCCATTCGACGTCGGTCCCGTGGATTCCGTATTCGGGCAGACTCAGCGCGAGCTTGTACTTGCCGAGGGGATTATCTTCCTCACCACCGGGAATTACATGTTCGGCCTCGCCGTCGCGCTCCAGATGCTCTTCGTAGATATCCTGAGGAACCACCCAGGTCGGATTCTTGATCTTGCCGGTGACCGTCCATGAACCGACGGGCGTCTTCCAGTCGTAGCGGCCCAATCCCACCGGGAAGGTGTAGACGACGTGCGGCTGTACGTTCGACATCGAGACCTTGGCGTTCTTCCCACGGCCGTGTCGAACGGCGACCGGCGACGGATAGTAGTAGTAAATCCGCATCTCCGGAATATTCAGCACGATACCGGTGCGCGGACCTGCTGGAAGGATATGCTCCGTCGGCAGCAGAACACGTCCGGCCGGTGGAGCCCACCAATCGATATGGTTGTTGGCATCGGAGATCTCTTTGCCGGAGACGCCATACCAGCGACCCACATCAAGGAGCGTATCGCCTTTGACGATATCGTATTCGGTGAGCGACCCGACCACGCTGTCCGGTGGCGAGGGCAGGGGGTAGCCGTAAAGCGGGCGATTATTGAAATTGACCTCTTTCCAATCGCGCGCCAGGGCCAGGCGGTACACACCGAGTGTGCAGATTGCCACCGCTAGAAGAACCAGACGACTGAGCGATTTATGGAACATCAGTTCTACCCCGCCACTGACGCGCTTGGCGTCGCGCCAACCCTTCGGCACCTGAAAGATTTTGCCTCATCAAATTTTAGGCGAAGGTCAATTAACCGGCAACGGGCTTTAAATTGGCGAATTTAAGCACGAGGAGCTTGAGACCGCCGCGTTCAAACGCCACCCACACCTTGGTCGCATCGCCGCGACCTTCTCGCCGACGCACCACGCCACGGCCGAAAGTCACATGCTGAACCTTGGCCCCGATCGAACAAAAATCTCCACTGTCGCCGTCGCTATCGGAGAGCTGGCTGTCGCTGTAATCGATATACGGTTCGCGCGTCGGTTGTCGAAGTACGGGCTGCGGTTGGCGTCGCTCAGGCTCGATACGTTTCAAAAGCGAGCGATCGATTTCGCGCAGAAAGCGCGACGGGGAGGCATCCTGACGATTCCCGTAGAGCTCTCGCGAAAGCGCATTGGTCAGATAAAGCAGCTTGCGTGCCCGCGTCATCCCGACGTAGCAGAGGCGTCGTTCTTCCTCGATTTCGCGATCGTCATCTTGCGACCGAGCGTGCGGAAAGAGCCCTTCCTCCATCCCGGTAATAAAGACCGTGGGATATTCGAGGCCCTTCGATGTATGGAGCGTCATCAGGGCAACGCGCCCGCCGACCGACTCGATCTGGTCGCTATCGTTAACCAGGGCAATCCGTTCGAGGAATTCGCCGAGACCCGTCGAGCCGGATTCCTCATCGAAGGCCTTAGCGGCGGCCAGTAGCTCGGCGACGTTCTGCTGGCGCGCTTCGGCGTCGTCGAGCCCTTCGAGATAAGTCTCAAAGCCGCTCGTCGCGATAACCTCCTCCAGAATTGCTCGGACCGACAGTGCGCTGGCACGCGCAGCCAGATCCCGCATCCAGGAGTAAAGGGAGCCAGCCTGCTTGGCGATCCGCAACGCGACGTTGGATTGCGTTTCGAGTCGTCCGAGCGCTTCGAACAGGCTGATACCCTCGCGCGTCGCCACTTCTCGCGTTACTTCGATAGTCTTCGCGCCGACTCCGCGTGGCGGCGTCCCGACCATCCGTTCGAGGCTGAGCGCGTCGGATGGGTTGGCGAGGACCCGCAGGTAGGCGATCAGGTCCTTGATTTCGCGATAATCGTAAAAGCGGAACCCGCCCACCATGTTGTATGGGACGCGGCGGCGCACCAGCGCCTCTTCGATCACGCGCGACTGAGCGTTTACGCGATAAAAGATAACGATATCCGAGGGTTTGACCCCCTCGCCGATCAGACGCGCGATTTCGCGGGCGACATAATCAGCCTCATCGCGCTCGGTGAGCCCGGTGTAGTAGGTGACCATCTCGCCGGCGGCATTTTCGGTCCA
>Ga0335071_10006813_pt1 | contig 11796 bp, 8 predicted proteins | sample Lox_Sample_15_FD_206724 | JGI IMG/M metagenome (GOLD analysis project Ga0335071, IMG submission 206724) | Soil microbial communities from Loxahatchee National Wildlife Refuge, Florida, United States - Lox_Sample_1.5 | ecosystem: Environmental > Terrestrial > Soil > Wetlands | place: USA: Florida...
CGATCGCCCCGGAGCTGAAGGGAGAATTCCTCCTCCTGTGCAAGCCCAAGGTGGACTCGCTCGTCATCGACCTGGGCGAAGTGGATTTCTGCGACTCGAGCGGCCTCAGCGCCCTGCTGATCGCCGATCGGAAGATGAAGGAGCACGGGGGGCGCGTGAAGCTCATCCACGTGCACAAGAAGGTTTCCAGCCTCCTGAAGATCTCGATGCTGGACCGCCTGTTCGACATCCAGGAGTCCGCCGCAAAACACTGACGGCGGCCGCAGCCGCCGTCAGGCTCACCCGATTTTTTCCACCTTGATGAAGTTCGTCCCCCCGCGCGCGAAAAAGGGCTGCCCCGCGAGCAGCACGACGTATTCTCCCCTCCTGACCACGCCCTCCGCCAGCAGCTTTTCCTGGACGCGGGCGAGCGAGCTGTCGGAATCGACCCCCAGGTTTTCCACGACCATTCCCCGCACGCCCCAGACGACCGCGAGCGAGCGGAGCGTGCGTGCGCTGTCGGTGACCGCGATGACGGGGGGATCGGGCCTGTAGCGGGCGATCACGCGTGCCGTCTGTCCGGAGTTCGTCACCGTCACGATCGCCGCAGCCCGCATCTGCTCGGCCAGCATACAGGCCGAGCGGCCGAGAGCATCGTGCCTGTCCGCGATTCCCGCCTTCGTCTCCGCAGCCACGCGGCGGCGCCCCGGCATCTCCGATTCCACCTTCCGGATGATCCGGCCCATGATCCGGACCGCCTCCACGGGATATTTCCCGACGGAGGTCTCGCCGCTCAGCATGACGGCATCCCCCCCGTCCAGCACCGCGTTGGCCACGTCGCTCGCCTCGGCGCGCGTGGGACGGGGACTCTCGATCATCGATTCGAGCATCTGTGTGGCCACGATCACCGGCTTCCCGGCGCTGTTGCAGCGCCCGATGATCATTTTCTGCAGCATCGGAACGTCCTCGGTGGGAAGCTCCACCCCCAGATCGCCCCGGGCCACCATGACGCCGTCCGCGACACCGATGATCTCGTCGATGTTCGCGATCGCCTGGGGCTTCTCGATCTTGGCAATGATCAGCGGCCGCTCCCCGGCCGGGCGCCGCGCGGCGATCGCCGCGCGGAGCTCGCGCACGTCGTCGCCCGTCCGGACAAACGAGAGGGCGACGTAGTCCACCCCCTGGGCGAGCCCGAACTCCAGGTCGGCGACGTCTTTTTCCGTGAGCGAGGGGGCGCTCACGGCAACGCCGGGGAGATTGATTCCCTTGTGGGAGGAGAGCTTCCCCCCTACCACGACCTCGCACTCCACGTCGGCACCGGTCACGCGCCGCACCGTGAGCCGGAGCTTCCCGTCGTCCAGAAGAATATCCGCCCCCGGCCGGACGTCGGCCGCCAGAGCCGCGTACGTCGTCGAGACGCGCCCGGGAGTCCCGACGATCGGCTCCGTGGTGATCACGAGTGTCTCCCCCTTGCGGAGGTCGATCGACGGAACCCCGATCTCTCCGATCCGGATCTTGGGTCCCTGCAGGTCCTGCAGCACGGACACGGGAGCGCCCGTGCGGGCGGCCGCATCGCGCACGGTGGCAAGCACGGCGCCGTGCTCCTCGTGCGTGCCGTGAGAGAAATTGAGGCGGGCAATGTCCATGCCGGAGGCCAACAGCTCGTCGAGCGTGCCCGCCGCCGAAGAGGCGGGGCCGAGCGTGCAGACGATCTTGGTTTTGCCGCGGAGGGGCGTCATGGCGGACTCCTTCATGTGGTCATTGGGCCGTCGACCCGGCCTTCTCCATGGCATCTGCCAGGAGGGGGAGCAGCACGCCGGAGCGACCCTGGAGGAATTCATCCGCAGCGGGGGTGAGCGGCGTCGGCTCGGGATTGATTTCCAGGATGTAGGCGCCGGCCCGCTTTGCAATCAGGGGGAGCGAGGCGGCGGGATATACGACGGCCGACGTGCCGATCGACATGAACACCTCCGCTCCTTCGGCCGCGCGCACGGACGCCCCCCACTCCTCCTCCGGGAGCATCTCGCCGAACCAGACGACATCCGGGCGGACGAGACCGCCGCAGGCCGGGCAGAGGGGCACGCCGGACCCGGCGGCGGCGAAATCGCTCCCGTAGGCCTTCCCGCACTGCATGCAGTAGTTCCGCTCGATGTTGCCGTGCAGCTCGTACACTGTCCTGCTCCCGGCGCGGGTGTGGAGGTTGTCGATGTTCTGCGTAACGACCGCGAACGCGCTCACGAGCCCCTCCATGCGGACGAGCGCCCGGTGCCCCGGGTTCGGCTCGATCCCGCTCATGATCTTCTTCCTGTGCGCATACCACTCCCACACGAGGGACGGGTTCTTCATGAACGCGTCCATGCTCGCCAGCTCCTCCGGCCTGAGCTTCGACCATATGCCGTCGGTCCCGCGGAACGTCGGGACGCCGCTCTCCGCGGAGACCCCCGCGCCGGTGAACGCGACGACGGCGTGCGCGCCGGAGAGCCGGCGTGCGAGCGATGTGGAAATCACCGTTGCGATGGCGCAGGCTCCAGTGTCAGACGCTCCAGGATCCCATCAGGCAGCTTCCCGAACGTCCCCGTCCGGTATGCGCCGTTCAGCCAGAGCCGTGTCTGGTCGTCGTAGTGCACGTGGAACACCTGCCCCGACTCCCCGCCCGGGAGGACCGAGCGGATATCTCCGTGCATGTCGAAGATCTGCCTGAAGGATGGACCCACCGTCACGGCAAACGGGGAATTGAGATCGTATTCCATGCTGACGAGCGCCGTGGACGCCCCCGGCGCCGGGAAGGGGCCGATGTTGAAGATGCGGTCCAGCGGCTTGCGGAGCCCGAACGGGTGACGGAGCGAAACCGTGTGGAGTCTCCCCCATCCCCACGCCCGCGGGTCGTCGCCGCAGGACGCCCTGAGCGCCGCGATCGCCTCGCGGAGGCTCCTGCGCACGATATCGTCCCGCGTCTCCTGCGCGGGGGTGCGCACGTCGTCGAACCAGGGGGAATTCCCCGCGGCCAGCAGGCGCGCGGTGACGCGCAGGGGAATATTCCCGAGGATGACCCAGTCGTGGTAGAGGCTGTCCCCCATCTCGTCGGCGAACGTGTTGCGCAGGAGGCGGACGAGGAATTCGTGGTAGATGGACGTGGCAATGTCGTCGGCGTCGAACCGGTGGTGCCAGTTGCGGAGATACTCGAAGACGCGTTCGCCCATCGGGAGCGCCGCGGCGCTGTCGTGGAAGGCTTCCAGGATATAGGGGACGATGTCGCGCGCGTACCGGGAATACGTGTCGAGCTGCAGCCGCTCGAAATCCTGCACCGAGAAGATGTCTCCCTGCTTCCCGAGCACTTCGGTCAGGCGCTCGATGCGCGACGGGGGTTCCCAGAGGTCCGTGATGTGGTACGGGTAGCTGTCGTCCACGATCCTGTTGTTGGCGCTGGCGATATACCCTGCGGGGGGATTGAACATGTGGGGGAGCCGGGCAAACGGGACGAACCCCCGCCACTCCGTCGAGGGGTCCCACCCCGGGAGCGGCAGGAGCGAGTTGCGCCCGGCGCGCAGGGGGAGGCGCACGCCGCACCAGTACCCGATGTTGCCGCGCGTGTCCGCGTACACGAAGTTCTGTCCCGGGACGGCGAACTCCGCCACGCCGGCGGTGAACTCCTGCCACGTGCGCGCCCTGTCGATGAGCGTGAACGCCAGGAACTGGTCGTCCACTTCGTTCCCCGTCCATCGCATGCTTGCCGGGTAGGGGGCCCGTCCCTGCTGGAGCGGCGTCTGTATGTCCGTGACCAGCGGTCCGTGGCCCGTGAGGCGGATCGTGAGCGGGACCGCGGTGTCCCCCCTGAGACCGATCTCCTCGGCAATCAGCGCGAGCGGGTGCCACGCGCCGTTGTAGAGGTACTTCGTGCCGGTCGCGCTGTCGAGCTGCTCCGCGTAGAAGTCCGCGTCGTCCGCCATGACGTTCGTGATCCCCCAGGCGATCGAGTCGTTCCGCCCGGCGATCACCGCGGGCACGCCCGCCATCGACATGCCGCGCACATGCAGCCCCGGGGCCTTCATCTCGAGCTCGTACCAGCGCGAGGGGGACTCAAGCTCCAGGTGCGTGTCGTTTGCCAGCATCGCTCCCCCCGTGGCGGAACGCCGGGGCGCCACGGCCCAGGCGTTGCTCCCCCCCCTGAACGACGCGGTCCCCGAGAACGCCGCGTATGCCTGCGCGGCACGAAGGTAGGGGAGGCCGGCGGAAGCGTATGCACGCCACTCGGCGGAGGGAACCGTCGGCGGAGCGTCCGCGGGGTACTCCGGCATGATCTCCAGCAGCCTGTCCAGCCCCACGCGGGCGGCAATGCTCCCGTACGTCACGTCGGTCCACCAGGAAAGGTTCAGCTCCCAGGCGATCATCCGCCCCACGATCACGCTGTGAAGCGGCGTCCACGGCTCGGGCGCGTAGCCGAGCAGGTCGAACTCCACCGGGTACTTCCCCCGCGCCGAAGCGATGTACGCGTTCACCCCGTCGGCATACCACCGGAGACGGTCCACGGAACCGGGCGCCATGCGCGCGAGGATCCTCTCGGCCGCCCGGCGGATGCCGACGATCCGGAACATCCTGTCAAAGGGAATTGTGCCGGGACCGAACAGCTCGGAGAGTCTCCCTGCCCCAGCGCGCCGCGTCATGTCCATCTGCCACAGGCGGTCCTGCGCCTGGACAAACCCGGTGGCGATCATCAGATCATGTTCGCTGCGGGCGTCGATGGCGGGAACGCCGAAGGCGTCGCGCGTGACGGTGACGGGGGCTTCAAGCCCCGGGACCGGGAGCGTCCCCTCGGTGACGGGAAAGGATTTGCGGATCTGGTAGCGGAGGAACAGCGCGGCTGCGAGGACGGCGACGAGCAGAACGCCGATCGTCCCCGCCAGTATCCTGGTCTTCCGGCTCATCTGCCTGGGAAAAAAAGAAGTCCATCGAATGATGGACTTCAATATATCGAATGACGCCTACTTCCGCAACCGGACGCTAGAACCTGTGCGTCAGCGTCAGGAAGAAGTTGTTCGTGGCGATCTTCTCGTTCACCATCGGTGACGCGATCACGCCGTTCGGGTCGCTGTAGCTGTAGACGAACGTGTTCCACATGCCGTGGGCATAGGCGAGATCGAGCATCGTGGTCTCCCCCAGGAGCAGTCCGATGCCGCCGGTGATGTACTTCTGGTCGAACGAGCTCGGGTCGCCCCGGTACGGGGAAGGGATGAGCATGTACCCCGCGCGGAGGCGCAGGCCGATCCTGTGGATGTCATACTCGGCGCCGCCCCGCAGCGTGGTGGTGCCGATGAAGATGCTCTTGATCGTCTGGTTGTTGTCGAGCACGTCGGGGTTCGCGTTGGAGAACTCGAGCTGCGTCCAGTCCGTGTACTCCGCGTCCGCGGCCAGCACAAGGTCGCCCAGGATGACGGACGCGCCCGCACCGAAGACCCACGGCGTGGTGATGTCGTACTGGCTGGAGCCCTCGCCCGGATCAAACGTTGCTATGGCAGACCTGGCGGGATTTTTCATTACGATGCTCGCGTATGCGGGTGATGACGCCGGAGTGCCGAACGTCTCGCGGATATTGAACGCCGTCGGCGTCTTGATCGTGAGACCCAGCCGGAAGACATCCGGCACGCGGTACATGAGTCCGAATTTCGCGTTCCAGCCGGCGATATCGTCGTCAATGTAGTCGTTCATCGACAGAGAATTGAACGACTGCACCGAGTCGAGCGCGGTGATGTTCGAGTACACGCCCGCATTATCCTGTTCTTTGTACGTATGATCGTACCGGTATGACCCGGAGAGGTACGTCACCGTGATGCCCATCGACAGATTCTTCCCGACATCGATGGCGCCGCCGACAGACCAGTTGTTGAGTCCGCCTGATTCCAGGATCGTCCCCAGCTGCGTCAGCATCCCCCTGATCGGGCTTCTCCAGAGGCCGGCATTGTCGACGTCTGCAAGGTACAACTCGTACGCCAGGTTCGTCGTTGGATCAGAAGGAGCGAGAATACCGTTGGGCGCATATTTCTGAAGAATGGAGCTGTTCGGGTTGAATCCCGAGAACGACAGCCCGTCCGCAAACGAGCTCTGCCTGTCGTACCCGAATGCGATGACCGCACTCCCCCTGCGCACCGGGATTGGAAAGACGAGGCCCAGCGAATTCAGGTTGGTCGAGTTGACCGTGTACTGGTCCGACGTCCCGAAGTAGGTGCTGGTATTGCCGATGCTGTTGTAGTTCAGCCCCACCGAAAACTCGCCGCGCACCGCCTGCGCGAGTCCCGCCGGGTTCCAGTAGAGCGCGCTGAAATCGTTCGCCACCCCCGTGTATGCGCCCCCCATGCCGATCGCGCGGGCGCCCACACCAATGCCCGGCGTTCCCAGCCGGAGAGCATCCTCCGGGATCTGCGCGAGGAGGCCCGCCGGAACCATCAGTAATGCAGCCGCAACCAGATATCGTCTCATCGTCGCCCCGTGATTGCCTGTGTCAGTTCGTCAACTAGCGCCTGCCACCACCGCCACCGCCCCTGGATCCGCCGCCACCGCCGCCACCGCCACGACTCGCTCCGCCACCGCCGCTGCCGCGGCCGCCGCCACTGCCACCGCGGCTGCCGCCGCCCGTGGAAGCCGGCGCGGATCCGCCCCTGCTGCTGCCGCCCGAGGAATACGTTCTCCCGCTCGGTCGGGAAGAGGAACTGCCGGAGGGGGCGGGACGCGTGTACACACCGCGCGAGCCCCGCACGTTGTAACGCGAGGTGCCCCGCGTGCGCACGCCGGGCGCGGAGCGCGTGCCCGAACCGCCCGGAGCGACCGCGGACCGGCTGCCGGAAGGCAGACCTGTCGAAGGACCGGCAGATACGCCGTAACCGCTGCGCGAGCCCCCGGACGTCCGCGACATGCCGTATCCCCTCGTCGCGTACGTGCGGCCGTAGTAGCCGTGACCCCATCCGCCGTAATACCCTCCCGAGCCGTAAAACCCGCCATAGAACGGGGAGTAGTACCCGTACGGATAGTACCAGCTGTAGTACGGCCAGCCGTCATAGGAGTACCAGGGATAGCCGTAGCCGTACCAGGGCGTGTGCCAGCCGAACCCGAGCCCGACGCTGTATGTCGGGTAGTCTGCCGGGTAGTAGCTGTCATAGTAAAATCTCTCGCGTGCACTCTCGTAGTCGGCAGCAGTGTCGGCCTGCGACTGGTCCGGTGCAGGACTCTCCGCTGCATATCCCTCGTCGTCATTCCCCCGGGAGGTGCTCATCTGCGTGTAGCAGCCCGGGAGGAGGACAAGGGCAGTGGCAGCAATCAGGCCGCCGGTCAGAAATCGTACCCTGTGTCTCATGATGTCCACCCCGTGATTAGAGTGTTCTTGTGATGCAGGATTCTGCAACATTGGTGCCAATGAAATGGCCGGAATTCCGCAATTCCGGGGGTTCCCGGGCGGCCCTCTGTGCATAATTGTGGACAGGCAGAGCTCTGCCGTTCAATAATGAGAACACCACCGGCGGGAGCGCAATTCCAGCCGATGGCGGGCTCAGAGCGGCCTGACGTACTCGATGTGCACGGTCCTGTTGGCGACGGTGACGTTCCCGCCGTTGTCGTCGAGATCCTTGAAGCCCACGCCCAGCGTCAGCCCTCCGCCGAGCGAGCACCTGAGCGCGGCGTTCAGGTAGCCCTTCCCTGCGCCGAGTGAGTTGCCCCCCGTGTCGTTTGTCCCGAGATTGTACTCCACCATGAGCGAGAGGAACGGCCCCAGTGTCTTCTCGATGCCGGCGAACAGGTTGATGTTCCGGTTTCCGTCGGAGCGCTCGAGTGAGTAGTTGCCCCCCCCGTGCACGCTGAGATAGCCGAGTGCGGAGTAGTTCTTGCTCACCACGGCGAATAAGCCGGGCGACTTGATCGTGTACCGTGAGAGCGACCGGACGTACCCGTCGTGCCCCTGTGAATCAAATCCGAGCGCAAGCGCCGGAACGTAGACGCTCTCCTCAAGGAGGCGCACGCGGACGTTGAACCCGGGCGTCGCGTTCATGACGGGCGTCGATTCCCCGATCAGCCCCGATCCCCCGTATGAGAGGCCGGCGCTCAGCCTGTCGAATATCCCGATATCGAACGCAAGATCGACTCCTCCCTCGCGGTAGAACTCCGCGTCGAACGCCATGCTGCCGCGGGGCAGCATTCCCGCGGTAGGGCAGTCCACGAGCCAGCGGGGTTCGAGTCTGCTTCCCGAGCCCGCGGAGCCCTGCGCGCGCGCGCCCGCAGCAGCATACAGGATGAGCATCCCCGCCAGTGCCAGACGGGCCGTGTCAGAGATCGTCTTCACCGAACACTTTCCCGATTTTCCGTGTGGGGACGGGGAATTTCTGCGCCGACTCGCCGGGTGTCTCCGCCGCGGGCGGCGCGCCCTCCGCACCGGGTGAAGATTCTTCCCCGGCACCTGCAGTTGTGCCGGTCCGTTCCGCAGGGACGAGGGGGACATGCGGCTTCTGCGCTTCCAGGGCGATCCCCCGTTTCCCCGGAAAGAATATTCCGTGCAGACGGCGGAACTCACGGAGGAGTTCCCCGCCGCGCTCGTGCAGCGGATCGCCGGTGCGCAGGCGAAACACCCCCTGCGTCATGACGTCTGTCACCATGACCCCGTCGCCCCCGTCGATCAGCACCTCCGCGATTTCGGCGGCCGTTGTATCGGTCTCCGGAAACGGGCGCGGTATGGGTTCCATCGGCACCATGACGAGATCGGCGAACTTTCCCACTTCGAGCGATCCGCAGTGGGCGTCAATGCCGAGCGCGCGCGCCCCGTTGATCGTCGCCATTGTCATCAGCTCCAGCGGCGTCCAGGACGGCGTGCCGGGAATATATCCCGGCAGCGTGCGGAGGGCACGGAGCTCCCCCAGCATGTCCGTCGGCCCCCAGTCCGTACCCACGGAAAGCGGGAGGTTCTGGGCTCTGAGGTGGCGCAGGAATGAATATCCCGCCTGCTTGGCGAGCGCCGAGCGGAGGGTGAGCGTGAGCGGAATCCCCGTCTCCCGGAGGACCTCGCAGTCCTTCGCCGTGAGATGGTTCCCGTGCACCAGGTGGGTCGTCGGGAGGAGCATCCCCGCGTCCTTCAGTATGCGGAGCGGGCTTTTCCTGAACCTCCCCCGGAGAGATTCGACTTCGTGCCGTTCCTCGCCGATCTGCGCCACCAGGGGAAAACCCGTCTCGGCCGAGAGCCGGACGAGATTCTCCATGCTGTAGACCGTGAAGCTGTCACCGGGGCCCGTCGCAATCGCGCACCGCCGCGCGCCGGGTCCGCGCAGCGCGCCCACCTGCTCCCATGTCCGGAGCGCGGCCACGACGCGCAGACCCGCGCCCGCGAGCGCTTCGAGCGCTTCACCGAGAACGGGAGGATTGTACGGGGCGGGAAATTCGCCGAGCGACGTCGTCCCCCCCCTCAGGTGGAGAAATGCCGCCGCGCGGTAGAGGAGTGCCACCGAAGGGGCGGATGCGGGCTCCAGGAGTCTTGCGCGGGCTGCCGCGATGTCGCGGTGGTCCTCCCAGTCCGGCAGCGGGACGCCGTCCGTCGCGTGCCGGAGCAGGATGCTCTCGCCGTGGTGGTGGGCGTTGACAAACCCGGGAACGATGATGCAGGCAGAGGCGTCGATAACCGCCGCTCCCGGGTAGAGCGACGTCAGCGTGTGCGTCGTGGGCGTGATATCCACGATCCGGCCGTCGCGCACGAGCAGGCTCAACCGGCCGCACCTGCCGGCGGCGTCCATCGTCAGGACGACGCCGTCGGCAATGATCAGGAAGTTTTTTTCCAGCTCGTCCCCGTCTTCTTGTCTTCCAGCACAATGCCGATGCGCGCAAGCCCGTCGCGGATCCTGTCAGCCACCGCCCAGAGCTTCTGCGACCGCACATCGGCACGAACCTGGATGAGCACGTCCATCACGCCGGGGAGGAGACCCCCTGCGTCATCGCGGCCCGTGCCGGGCCGGATGCCGAGCACGCTGCCGGCGTGAGCGTCGAAGAACGCTCTGACCGCCTCCAGCGACGGCCGACCGTAGTTCTTCCCCGTCGCCAGCGCCCCGTTCAGCTCGCGCGCAACGTCGAAGAGCACCGCGATGGCCTGGGGCGTGTTGAAATCATCGTCCATCGCCTCGCGGAAGGCGGTTTCCGCGCGCGCGCAATCCACGGGCACGGGATCCCCCGATGCGGGCGCAACGGCGATGCGGTCGCTCAGGTTTCCGAGGGCGTTGGCAAGCTTCGCGTACCCGGCGCGGGCGGCCTCGACGGCCTGGTCGCTGAAATCCAGCGTGCTCCTGTAGTGGCTCTGGAGTATGAACATGCGGATGACCTGCGGGTCCCACCGCGCAAAGGCGTCCTTCAGCGTGAGAAAGTTGCCGAGCGACTTCCCCATCTTCTTCCCGTCGACGGTCACCATGTTGTTGTGCAGCCAGTACCGTACGAACGGCTTGCCCGTCGCCCCCTCACTCTGCGCGATCTCGCACTCGTGATGGGGAAACTGGTTCTCGAGTCCCCCGCCGTGGATGTCAAACTCCTCCCCCAGGTACTTGATCGACATGGCCGAGCACTCGATGTGCCAGCCGGGGAATCCCTCGCCCCACGGGCTGGGCCAGCGCATGATGTGCGCGGGCTCCGCCCTCTTCCAGAGGGCGAAGTCCGCGGGATGCCGCTTCTCCTGCTTGATCTCAACGCGCGCACCCGCGTTGAGCTCCTCCACGGTCCGGCCGGAGAGCCTGCCGTAGGCGGGAAACGAGCCGACGTCGAAGTAGACGGAGCCGTTTGCGACGTAGGCCATCCCCTTTGCCAGGAGCGCCTCCACCATGGCAATCTGCTCGGTGATGTGTCCCGAGGCGCGGGGGACGATGTCGGGACGGAGGACGTTCAGGGCGTCCATGTCTTCGAAGTAGCTCCGCGTGTATGTCTCGGCCAGCTCCATCGGGTGGATCCTGTCGAGGCGCGCCTGGCGGACGAGCTTGTCCTCCCCCTGGTCCGCGTCGTCCGTCAGGTGACCCACATCCGTGATGTTCTGGACGTAGAGCACCCTGTACCCGGCGTACCGCAGGTAGCGGACGATCACATCGAACGAGACGTAGCTCTTGGCGTGCCCGAGGTGGGAATGGCCGTAGACAGTGGGACCGCACACGTAGACGCCGACGCGCCCTTCATGGAGCGGCGTGAACGGTTCCTTGCGGCGGTGAAGCGTATTGTAAACCTGGAGTGACATGAGCGTGTGTGCGGTTGGATGCGGATCATGACGACTGCGTCGCGAGTCCCATCAGCTCCCGCGCGCCGAGGAGACCGGCATCGGTCACCTCCGCGCCGCTCAGGAGCCGCGCCACCTCGCGCACCTGCTCCTCGAGCGAGAGCCGGCGCATCGTGGTGGTGGTGCGCGCCCCGTGCTCCGTCTTTTCGACGGCGAAATGCGCATCGGCCAGTCCCGCGATCTGGGGAAGATGCGTGATGGCAATGACCTGGTGAAACGCCGAGAGCGCCTTGAGCGCCTTCCCCACGGCCTGTGCCACGCGGCCGCTCACGCCGACGTCGATCTCGTCGAAGATCAGGACCGGGAGGCGGTCCGATTTCGCCAGGATGCTCTTGAGCGCGAGCATGACGCGCGAGATCTCCCCGCCGGAGGCGACGCGGGCCAGCGGCATGACCTCCTCGCCCAGGTTGGTGGAGATGTGGAATTCCACGTCGTCGAAGCCCCGTGCGTTGAGCTGGACGCTCCGCGCCCCCGCGCCGACCGTTTCCGGGGCACCCGCGGCCCCGTCCTTCGCCGTGATGCGCGTCTCAAACTTCGCGTGGCGGATGCCG
>Ga0335071_10006814_pt1 | contig 11795 bp, 11 predicted proteins | sample Lox_Sample_15_FD_206724 | JGI IMG/M metagenome (GOLD analysis project Ga0335071, IMG submission 206724) | Soil microbial communities from Loxahatchee National Wildlife Refuge, Florida, United States - Lox_Sample_1.5 | ecosystem: Environmental > Terrestrial > Soil > Wetlands | place: USA...
GGATACATAGCCGCAACCATCGACGATGGGATGGCCAGCGGCATCCCAGCCCACAACACTGTAAGAATACCGGACGGACCCCCTTTGTTTCCTTCGGTACCTGCCTCGGACTCGCCGACGGACGGCCTGACGCGAACCAATTCCTGGTGAAGGGCCGAGAGCTGTCCGACTTGCTGGGAGACCAGTTGCTCAAGTGTTCCCAGCCTCCGAGCAGTTTCAGAACCGGACATCGCAGTTCCCTGAGTTAGAACTGCGCCGATCCTGGACAGACGTTGACTCACCTCTTCAAGCGACTGGATGACGACACTCATCTTCTTCAGGATCGATTCGTGCGTCGGACCCGAGCTTTTGCCTTCGACAATTTTGGATGGAGCCCGGGCGGTAGGTTGTTCACGTGGCACAGATGCCATGATTTTCTTATAAATATTATTCAATGCAGGTATTGCGGCGTTAGCATAGGAGCGGTTCTGCGGAGAAGAATAAATAGACTTCAGAACTGCCAGGCTTTCCTCAAGCAATTTCACGATTAAGGGATGCGGAGAGACATCGGCGCCACTGAAGCGCCCAAGCACACGATTATTCATAGCCAGAATTGTACGAGCCCGCTCATCACCAGGAAAATGTCTGTCCAACTCCTTGAGTCGCTCAGCCAGCTCTGCACTCGCTTTCGGACTTACTTCCCATTCCACGTTTAGGATCAGCGCTTCAATCCTTTCAATGATGCTTTCAAAGGACACTTTGCCTCCCTGTGGATGTCCGGAAGTAGGAGCGCCTACGGGCCCGGGTATGCTTTGCGAGGGCGTGAATGGAGCACGGACCGGTTCAGCCTTTCTTTCGACAGGGTAAGGACGGGACTCAGGCTTGGTCGGACCTGGAGATAAAGTGGGCGCTGCAGGACGCGAGCTGTCCCCAACCGCACCGCTAACGGGCGCAGGCGTTTGCAGTTTGGGCTCCTGAGCAGAGTCCTCACTGAAGAGGCCACCGAACAGCTCCTCTATTTTTTTTCCTACAGCTTCACCAAGTTCTGCAGGAGTCTTATGTTTCTGTTCTTCGGCCACGGGCGGTCTCCGTAAATCAGGGTCTGTATGTTCAAGGGGCTATGCCCATGCCCTTGTCTTTCAGCAATCGGGAACTAACATCGATTACTGTCATCATACAGATCTTCTTGAAGGTCTCCTTCACTCCATCCCCTCTCAGGGCGCTTGCAGGAAACGAAGGAAAGCGACCGTGCGGGTTAAGGTCCTTTTCCATCAGTTCCAGGGGCAGTACAGCGACTTTACTTTCTTCCAAGTCTCTTTTGTTGTATTGGAAAACCAGCGGCAAAGAGCCGACAGACTTTGCCTGTTCCGCCAAGTTGTCCTGAAGATTTTGAAGACTCTCGACGTTATTTACTCTTCTCGCCTCGAGAGAATCGGCCACGAACACTATCCCGTCCACTCCTTTTAAAACCAGTTTTCGTGTATCGTTATAGCGCACTTGTCCAGGGACCGTGTATAGCGAGATTTTTATACGAAATTTCCCAATGTTACCCAAGTCCATAGGCAAGAAGTCGAAAAATAGTGTTCGGTCACCTGCGGTGTCTATGGACAAAAGTTCTCCACGGACCTGAGTGCCTAGTGCCTTATGTATACTTATTAGATTGGTGGTCTTACCTCCTCTTCCTGGACCGTAATAGACAACCTTACAGTGAATCTCGTCCGATCTGAAACTTATGATGGCCATTGACTAACCCTACAGAACAACAAGCACTCGTACTAAGTGTTGAACCACTGTCTCAAATTCTCCGCGAACATCGCTTCTATCATTTCAACTGTTTTTCTCACTTCGAGACGGACTAACCCCAGGTGCGTGTTGTTGCTGAAGATAGTCACCATCAAACATTCTTCGCCGACATTGGCAAAATGAATATTCTCGTTGCTTCCCTTATGAAACAACAATGAGAATTCTTCTTCGCCGAAAAGTCGGGCAATGGCTGTGGTCGCGCCGTAATTGGCGGCAGTCAAAGCAGCCAGAGATGCCACTTTTTCCTCACTCATCTCGCCTTGAAAACTTATCAATTGCCCGGCCTTGTCGACCAACAGTACCGTATGCGCGGCACTGCGTGCCAGCAGACTCGCCAGGATAGAATCGATACGATCAAGGGATTGTTTGGTTAGGACCAAATCTGCCATTTCTACACCTGAGGGGTTCGAGACAAAAACCTTGCGCAACGGCGACTATGTTAATAGTCATGTTTTACATGCTTCAACTCGGTTCTATCTTTTTTCTCGTCTTCGTACACTTTCCATTAACAAAAAATCCCAACTTTCACGAATTGTCTCTTTTTCCGGAGCGGAGGAATCCCCTTCAAAGACCCCTATTTCCCACGATAGAATCTCATAAAAGGCTTCCTCCCCTTCTGAAGTGCCGCTCTCTGCATGAACTATTTCTCCATCCCGGAAGTATATGGATCCGGCCAGCGTGCCGCTTCTGACTAGCATCCGACACGTGTTTCGGCCAATACATAAAAGTTGGACCAGATCCGGTAGACTTATGTTTGTGACTGTTCCGCTGAATGCAGAGGATTTAGGATGCTTGCCGGTTTTCATATTATCCACAGCCGGAGCACAGAGATTTTTTCAGGATCATTCCTCAGCAGAAAACAATAATTACACCAGCTTCCGCCTGAATCGTGAGCTGGGTCAGAGTATGTGGATGAAACTACAAACTGGTCCGGTCGATTTTTGTCCGTGCGTAATATATCAGCGTTGAACAATAAAATCAATTAAAGCCTAGGCAGATGAGGCAAACGAGATTTTTCCGGCGGCGTTTCCAGAATCAAGCTCATGGAATAATGCGGTTTTCTGAGCGGGCCTTTCTTGGGTCAGACCGCTGAATTTGTGTACACTTGCAAGCCGAGAGACCTCTTCTTTCGTCTAGACAAAATCTTGATCTCCTTTCCCCATATAACCTAAAATCATTGGGCCGGGGGGCCATCTGGCATTCTTTGGAACGAAGGCGGAACGATTGATCGGATAACTCTATGGCTAAGAAAAGGCTGCTGAACCCTTTGCTAAAGGTCGCTCTTTGCTCAATGGGCGTGGCGGCCATGGCCTATCTTCTTATTCCCCCCGCAGTATCCGGAGGGCCGTACGATTATTTGACTATGGCGCGGGCTTCGGTTTTGCTGGGTTTCGTATATTTTCTCATTCAAAGTCTCCGTCAGGTTTTAAGAGGTCCGAAAGATTGATCCGATCACACCATCGGAAGTGAGCACTGCTCATCAGGCGCGACAGCCTTCTCTGCAACACCTATCGGCAGTCAAATGAAATGATTTTTTTGAGAACTCTCCGGTTTTTTTCTTGCCATTCAAATTCGTTATGCTAATAAGGGGGCACATCTTATCACCATACTTTTCCATGTGAGAGAAGCCTGACGGCTTCTGATGTCCTGTCGTCGGGCTTTTCGTTTGTACGGAGTGAGCGCCGCTGTTCCGGAAAAGGAATTCCTTACCTCCACCTAATTTTAATATTGAGAAATTGTTGTCAACGTGTTATAATTTAAACGCTAAATGTCCATTAGGACATTACGTAATGTCCCCAAGTGAGGTTCGTGATGGCAAGGGTCGTGGTTGTTCTTATGACGTCGCTACTTCTTGCGATGGACATCTTTTCCGTGCCTGCCTACTCGGGAGGTTCTCCCTGCCCACCGCCGATGTGTCCGCCTCCAAGCTGCCCGGAACGCACACTGGTAACGAGGATGGTACCCTGTACGAGAACAGAACTAGTGGCTGAGGTTCTGCCCTTCACTAGAACTGTCCCGGTACAGATGGTCGGATTCAAAACACAAAAGGTTTTGCTCAAGGGCATCCCTACGGGCCAACCATGCGGGCTCGACCCCTGCACCAAGTGCTGCCCTCAGCCGTTTTGCCAAGTAGTGGAGCAGAAGGTCCCGTATGTCTATTATGAGTACAAGTGTGTACCGGACTACCGGATAGTGTACAAACCCATTTGTCGGCCGGTAATGCTTCCGCAGACCTACATGGTGGAAGCAACGCCGATGTGTCGCTAAGGCAACGTAGATAGAGCCAACTTGCCCGGGAAGAGGCTCCTGCGAACGGAGTTTCCTCCCGGTCCTCCTTTTCCGAACTCTCCGGTTGCAACGCAGATTGATATCTCCGTGTCGGCTGAAGTTGCGGGCCGCGCAGGCCCGGAAACTGCATCTCTTTTCTGCGGAGACACTCCAGATCCTCAGAACTTCCGGCCGGCGCTTGAGATCACACAACCAGTGATTGACATGGGTCCACTTCTGGAAGATACTTAAGGCTTCTCGATCAAATCTTGGGGTAAATCCTGATGAAAACTGTCCTGGTTACGGGTGGTGCGGGCTTCATAGGCAGCCATTTGCTGGAAGCTCTCCTGTCACGCGGCGCGGCGGTTTTGTGTCTGGATAATTTCTTCACGGGCAGCAAAAAGAATATTGTGGCGTTTATGGGAAACCCCAATTTCGAGCTGATTCGGCATGACGTGGTGGAGCCGATACTACTGGAAGTGGACCAAGTATACCACCTTGCGTGTCCGGCATCGCCGGTCCATTATCAAAACAATCCCATCAAGACGCTGAAGACTTCGGTTCTGGGCACCTTGAACATGTTAGGACTTGCGAAACGTGTCAAGGCAAGGATACTCCTGTCTTCCACATCAGAGGTGTATGGTGACCCAGAGATCCACCCGCAGCCCGAGACATACAATGGAAATGTCAACCCGGTGGGACCAAGGGCCTGCTACGATGAAGGGAAACGGGCCGCTGAAACTTTGATGGTCGGTTATCGCGATTATAACCATGTGGATGTTGCCATTGCCCGCATTTTCAATACCTACGGGCCTCGGATGCTACCCAACGACGGACGTGTCGTGAGCAACTTCATATGTCAGGCACTGCGCGGCGAGGATTTGACTATGTATGGAGACGGGACGCAAACCCGTTCATTCTGTTATGTTTCCGACATGGTGGAGGGTCTTATCAGCCTTATGGAAAGCACGGAACAAGGTCCGATAAACCTTGGAAATCCCTATGAAGTGACTATCGATCAGCTAGCCCAAGCCGTCCTTAAACTTATCCCGAACACAGGTTCCGGCATAATCCATTTGCCACTTCCTAAAGATGATCCTGTACGTCGTAAACCGGATGTAGCCTTAGCCAGGAGCGTTCTTAAGTGGGACCCAAAAGTATCCCTGGACGATGGGCTTGCGGCTACGGTGGCTTACTTTCGACAAGAAGTAGAGTACCAGCATGAAGCTTAGTCATTCCGGAGGCCTCGGTATCAAGCGGGTCGCCCTGGTTCTGGTTGGAACTCTGCTTGGAATATTTTTCTTTTATTTGGCATTTCGAGATATCTCCTGGAACGACCTGATAGATGGTGTAAGGCAGATGCACACGATTTACCTTCTGCCATGCACGGCGATCATGCTTTTGATCCAATTTATCAGGGCACGCCGATTCGGTCTGATTCTCAGCCCATTTTGTCGCTTGTCGGCAAAAGATCTCTGGGACATGCTTAATATTTGGGCAGGCGCGACTATGATAATGCCCGCTCGGTTGGGAGAACTGGTAAGACCGTATCTCCTGCGCCGCCGCGGAGCCTCCTTTTCGTCGGGTCTCGGAGCCGTGATGGTGGAGAGATTTTTCGATCTCTCGGGCCTGCTTTTGCTCTTGGCGCTGGTCCTATGGACTACTCCTCAAGTTCCGTCAGGTTTTATGTTGCTCGGACGAGCTTTGTTGGTCATGTTGATTGCCGGTTACTTGATGGTATGGCTGATTCTTACCCGGAGGGAGCGTTTCAGGCGGGCCGTCAATAAAGTCACCTCCCTGCTTCCCACCAGCGCCGGGACATTTGTCCAGGGGATTGTTCTCCGCTTGATCGATGGATTCGGGATCATGGCCAGTGGAAAGCAGGTGCTTATCATCGGATTTTATTCGGTGTCAATCTGGGTCCTGTTCTCCTGCCTGACTTATTTGTTCCTATTGGCTTTCTCAGTCCGGGCCCCCTTCTTGGTCGCGGTCACTATAAATGTGTTCATTTGCTTCGGTGTGGCCCTCCCGTCGGCTCCCGGCTTTATCGGAACATTTCATGCAGCCGGCCGTTATGCTCTTGCGCTCTTCGGCGTCAAGGCCGTCGTGGCAATATCTTTTGCCACCGTGTATCACCTCTTCAGCCTTGTAATCTGTGTGGTCCTGGGGCTTGTCGCTCTCTCGACCGGCAATTTCCGTTTCCAGCAGGTGATGGCATCGAGCGTAGCTGAAGAGTTGGTTCCGAGTGAAGAGACGGAACTCGTAAGCTCAGGAGAATTCAACCAACACGGGTGAGCGGTCCCTTACCAACTTTCAAGTCAAAGAGTCGGAGCGCCTATTGTGAAGAACTGGGCCGACTTGGACAGAAAATACATTTGGCACCCTTTCACCCAGATGCTGGAGTGGCAGAGCATCGAACCTCTGGTAATCGAACGGGCCGAAGGTAACTACCTTATTGCAGTAGACGGCCGACGGTATCTGGATGGGATCTCTTCTTTGTGGGTTAACCTACACGGGCACCGGCGAAGAGAAATTGATGACGAGGTCTCCCGGCAACTGAGCAGAATGTCCCATTCCACCCTGCTCGGGCTGGCAAGCGTTCCATCGATAGAGCTCGCGGAGAAGCTTGTACGGATCACGCCGGACGGCCTAAATAAAGTATTCTATTCGGATTCCGGTTCCACGGCCGTCGAGGTGGCCCTCAAAATAGCCTTTCAGTACTGGCGGAATCTCGGATATGAACGGAAAAGGCTGTTTGCAACTCTCTCTGAAGGTTATCATGGAGACACCATCGGATCAGTCAGCCTGGGAGGAATCGATATTTTCCACAAGATCTTCCATCCATTGCTCTTTCAGACCCTGACGATCCCAACCCCGTTTCCTTATCGGCAACCCGACTTGAGTCCCGATTTGTGTCGTGAGAGGTCTCTGGATCACTTCCGAAAAATCGCGAAAGAGCAAGGAGAGGAAATCGCGGCTTTGGTGGTGGAACCACTCGTTCAGGGGGCGGCCGGGATGATCGTCCACCCCCCAGGCTTTCTGAAAGGTCTCGAAGAAATATGCCGAGATCACAAAATACTCCTGATTTGTGATGAAGTGGCCACAGGATTCGGCAGAACAGGCAAAATGTTCGCATGTGAACATGAGGGGGTTCATCCGGATATGATGACCCTGGCAAAGGGGCTTTCCGGAGGATACCTCCCGATCGCTGCCACCATGGTTACCGATGAAATCCATGCTGCATTCCTCGGAGAATATGCTGAAAACAAGACGTTTTTTCATGGCCACAGTTACACGGGGAACTGTTTGGCATGCGCCGCGGCTTGTGCCTGTCTGGATATTTTCGAGACTGACGGAGTCCTCGACGCGTGTCAGTCGAAGATAACCCTTCTCAAAGAAAGGCTCGCGGAAGAGATCAGCGATTTGAACCATGTTGGAGACGTGAGACAGTGCGGCTTCATGATCGGAATAGAACTGGTTGAGGATCGCCGCACAAGGAAGTCGTACGCGCCCGAACGACGAATGGGTGCGCAAGTTGCACAGCATATCAGACAGTACGGCATAATTTTGCGCCCTCTGGGGGACGTGGTGGTGATCATGCCGCCCCTGTCCGTCAAGTCGGATGAGATCGTAGACTTGGTCTCATTTACTGCGAAGAGCATCCGAGAGGTCTGCGAAAATAATAAATTGTAACGTAAGGAAGCATTTTCACACAGAACTTCTTGTGGTTACTGCTGAGAAATGTCAAAAATCTTCAATAAAAAGGGATTGTTTATCGCCGGCACTGACACGGGTGTCGGTAAAACCATACTTGCTGCAGGACTAGTTAGATTGGCCAGGAACAGGGGATTGCGAGCTGTGGCCGTAAAGCCTGTTGAGACAGGATGCGCGGTTCGAGAAGGGATGCTCTATCCGGAGGACGGCTCCTTTCTCCGTGAAGCTTCTGAAAGGGATCTCAGCTTGGATGAGTGCGTGCCTTTCCGGTTCTCGCTGCCTGCTTCTCCAGCCAGGGCGGCCGCGGCCATGGGCAGCGGATTATATATCTCGGACCTGAAGGAACACATCCTAGCCATAACGGAAAATGCGGACCTAACCGTGGTTGAGGCCGCAGGTGGCATTATGGTGCCCATTCAGGAAAACCTCATGATGCTGGACCTCATACAACTGCTTGGTTTTCCCATAGTGATTGCAGCCCGATCCAATCTCGGCACGATCAACCACACTCTGCTCACCCACAGTGCTCTTCGGCAGCGAGATTTGGAAACGGTGGGCATAGTGCTGTCATGCTGTTCACCAAACAGGGGTCCTGAGGAACAATTCACTCCGACTGATATTGCACGATTGATTCAAGGAATTCCGGTATTGGTGCTGCCATATATGTACCCCGAGATAAAGGCTGATTCACAGAGGATAGCGGAAATAATGGCTGCCGCGTGGCCGGAAGAAATTCCGAACCGGTGGCTCGGGTGTGGAGACTAAGAGTTGAAGCAAAAAGGGCCTCCACGGGTCTCTTCAAAGATATTATAGGATTTCCAACCGGTCCCAAAAGGAGAGATTGCTGTGACTCCAAATCCGCTGAAGGTCATATTCCACGATCTTTACCTGACTGATTATCCAACAGCCTCGGTGGAAACTCCGGACCGGGTCGTATCCATCATGGAAGTGCTGCGGAAAGCTTATCCCGTACTGGAGCCGTACGCTGCATCAGACGCGGAAATCCTTATGGTGCATACGGAATCTATTCTGAGGTCCGTCAAGATGGATCCCGGTCTTTACGCCGCGGCTGCCATGGCCGCGGGTGGAGCGCTCATGGCGGCTAAGTTGGCCCTCGAGGGACAGCCGACATTCGCAGCGGTCCGTCCGCCGGGACACCACGCAAGCCCGGGTAGTCATTGGGGCTTCTGCTTCTTCAACAACGTCGCGATTTCCATTGAAAAACTGATACGGACGGAGAAAATCTCCCAGGCACTTGTTCTGGACATAGATCTCCACTTCGGAGATGGGACGGACAGGTTCTTTTCCGGCAGGAAGGACGTAGTCGTAGCCAACATTCAGGACAATGAGCGGGGAGCGTTCCTCAAGAATGTGGAACTGGCCCTGAGCTCCAACGAGTATGACATCATTGTGATAAGCGCAGGCTTTGACCGGCATCAACAGGACTGGGGAGGCACTCTGAGGACCGAGGATTACTTCGCTATAGGCAGGAATGTTCGGGACTACGCGGGCGCCAAGTGCTACAGCAGATATTACGCAGTGCTGGAAGGCGGATACAATACCGACGTCCTTGGCGAAAATGCAATGGCCTTGTGCAGCGGAATGAACGTTGGGTGAATATGCCTGTGGGTTCTGGTAATTGTCGGGCTGCCTTCAGGGCTCAATATTCGGTTGCACCCCACGCATCTTTCCCTTGGAATCATACGCTACCGTCATGCGGCATCCGGCCGAAACAAGTACCGCATGCAATATGGAATGATGGAATGACTAAACCGAGATCAAGAAAGAGAGAATTCCGCCGAACTTGTCTTCCGGGTATTCCAATGTTCTAATTGCGAAACTTTAGCCCTTTTGCGACATCCGGGAAACAGTATCCATGACCTTCTGCAAGCCATACTTGTCGATCATGGATCCCAGTCCTATCTCTATGTCATCCAGCTTCACTTCTTCTTCTACTTCCTCTTCCCTTTCTTCGTAGGTCAGGACATCATTGAGGCACCTCTGAACGCACATCGGATTTTCCAGCGGTGGATCGTCTTCACACATATCGCATTTTAGAGGGAGACCGGAATCGGGTTCTTTGAAAAGGTCCCTGGACGGGCAGGAAGCCCTGCAGAAATCGCACTCCCCGTATTCCTTGCCGTCAATCACATATTTGTCTCTGCCCATGCATTCGGCCGGCGCATACTCACCCGCGAATATCGGAAGCCATATATCTTTCAGCCGGTCCCAGACTACCTGAATACGAGCCCTCGCGGGATTATTGCTGCTGTATCTCGGCGCGGCGTGAAACGCGGAGCAGACGATCTCACACGCGCGGCAGCCGTTACATTTATCGGCATCAACCTTGATGGTCTTAATCTTCTTTTTTATTTTCGCCATTTTTTAAGATCCCTCTCTTTTCTAAGTCTTCCGCAACATAACCCAGATCCAATTCCACCAATCTTTCTTTCGTTGGAATACCGTCCATATTCCATCCCTTGAATTTGTAATATGTAGATAACAGTTCCTCTTCGAGTTCGGGGAATCTCCTTTTCCAATGGTCTTCCGGCGGCTTTTCATCAGCCCGCGTCATGCCTCTTCTGTTATTTAATGCCCTGTGCAGATTCCGACTCCTGTTGGCTATTTTCTTTAATCCCGCTCTATCGATGTCCATACCGGTGGCGGCCGAGATGAGTTGCGGATAATTGTTTATATGATAGGGGGGCTTCAGGCAAAATGATGCCATGCCGGCGCACAATCCCAGGGCGTCATCAATGTTGTGCAGCATCTCCATCCAATCAACAATTTCACTGCACATTTGCGGAGTCGGGAAATACGGTATCGCCTTGTCTCCTCGTGGTTCCCACTCCAGCAACCATTGCTTCCAACTTTCATCAGGGAGCTGTGGCCAGTCCTTTACAAACGCTTCCCTCTGCTCCATCGTGGGGAAAGCGGCCTGCGGCCAATTCCCTTCAATTTGGGTAATGCTTATCTTTTCGTTGGTAGAGTACATGAGGAAATAGATAGGATCCAGCATTCCCAGCTTGAGAGGCAACTGCTCGTGTTTCTTTATTGTATTGTGGTCAAATTTCTCCGCGCCGTTGCCGATCTTTCGGGCCGCACGATAAACGCCGTCAGCCAGAATATCGCCAATGCCTTCCCGGTAGGCCACTCTGTCAAGTAACCAGAAGAACCTCCCCTGTTTATCGGACGGACATCCTTCGAAGTCCTTGTCGGTCAGAATGCCGGCTTCATAAAGCTCAACAGCGAATGCCAAGATTTGCGGGGTCGAGAATGAATCCACTCCATACTCCTGGGCACGCTGAAGGATCCTAAAATTAAAGGCCAAGTCATCTACATAGGCCGCCATACAGTAAGTAAGTTTTCCGAAGCATTTCATCATGAATCTTGGAAGATCCATGTAGGAAATCAGTGCCCCACATTGCTGCGGACAATTAAAACAACTGATTAGCCGCCTCACCGCGGCTAATTGAGTCGTGGTCCAGTTCGTAGCGTTGTCTTCGCTCCAGAAGTCTCTTCTCCGAGTGCGAGCATTACCCCACATGAAGTTCTCGGTATGCCACTTCTCATCAGTGTGCTTCATCTCCTGAGGCGATCCGATCCCGGATAAAATAGTCATGACGTCCGGAATGGGATTTGTGTTTCGGAATTTTATATATTCCTGCACACCTTCTATTAGCTCCATGAATTCAGCCCCGCGGGCAAGATAGACGTCTTTCGTTCCTCGAACAGCGACCGCCTTTATTTTCTTGTCTCCCATCACCGCGCCTCCGCCGAGCCTGGCGGCGCTGGACCTGCTCTGCTCGATGGAAGCCGTGAAGACTCGATTTTCACCGGCCGGGCCGATAGCAGCCACCTGTGCCCTTGGCTGATTCAGCTCCTCTCTTATAAGGTCTTGAGTTTCAAGAGCGCCCTTGCCTTTCAAATGAGAGGCATCACGGATTTCCACTTTGTCATTGTTGATCCATATATAAACCCAGTCGTGGGACTTGTTGCGAAAGATCACTTTGTCATAACCGGCATATTTC
>Ga0335071_10006815_pt1 | contig 11793 bp, 13 predicted proteins | sample Lox_Sample_15_FD_206724 | JGI IMG/M metagenome (GOLD analysis project Ga0335071, IMG submission 206724) | Soil microbial communities from Loxahatchee National Wildlife Refuge, Florida, United States - Lox_Sample_1.5 | ecosystem: Environmental > Terrestrial > Soil > Wetlands | place: USA...
TCAGAGCAAAGGCCATCCTGCACTTCGAAGGAATCACGTACTACGCGCAAGTGTGGATCAACGGAACGCTCCTGAGGCGCATGGTCCCGTACGTTCCGCACGAATTCGATTTCACCGGGCACGCCAAGGAGGGGAGCAATAACGTCGCGCTCGACATGGTGGATGCATGCCCGGGGCCGGGGGGACTTGGCAAGGATGCGCTCGACTTCGGAGTCACCGTGGGTGGGAGACCTATGGCGGCATCATCCGGGGCGTTTGGGCGGAAGTTCGCCCCGCGGCATTCATTGACAATGTCCGCTTTGGGTATACGCTGGACCCAGATTACAGCACTGCGTCATGTTCGCCGGTTGTCTTGATTGACTCGAATGCAGCCAGAGGATGCCAGGTTGAGTTGTCACTGCGATACGGGCCCCGTGTCGTCGCGACAACGCAGAGCAGTGTGCAGTTACGATGAAGGCATGAACGAAGTGCCATTGCAGTTTCGGGTGCACGCTCCGGCTCTCTGGTCGCCTGAGGAGCCCAACCTTTATCTCCTGCAAGCGAACATTCAGAGCGATACGGGGAAAGATGAGTGGCAATACCGAACGGGTTTTCGTCAATTGCAGATCAAGGGGACAACGTTTGAATTGAACGGCGAACCCATTGCTCTCCGCGGGATCTGCCGCATGGAATTGTGGAAGGACCAGGGGTTCACCATGACGCAGGCGCAGCGCGAGCAGGACATGCGCGGCATCAAGAAGATGGGGGCAAACTTTGTCCGGCTGCAGCCGTCCCCGCATGATCGCGGAATCATCGAACTGGCTGACGAACTCGGACTGCTGGTGAGCGAGGAACCGGGCTGCTGGTGGGCCGATTTCCGGAAGTGCCTGCGGTCCTTCATGGACCTGGGATTGGACGTGCTGGAACGAAATATCTGCCGCGACTGGAATTCGCCTTCGGTAATATGCTGGTTCCTCGGGAATGAGAGCTACTTCACGGTGACGTACCTGAAGGAAGCCAAGGCTCTATGCAAGCGAGTGGACCCGCTGCAGCGTCCCGTTTCCATGGTGCACGAAAATGCTGAGCCTGCGGAAGCCAAAAAGCTCTTTGACGAATCGGGCATGTATTTCCATGACTGGCATGCCTACATTTTTTCCGAAGATAAATTCCAGAAGCTCCCGGAAGCGTTCGGGGACAGCAAGCCGTTGACGTTCAGCGAGTGGGGATGGGAAGACCTTGGGAATGGCGACATCTTTCATGAGCGATACCTCGATCAACTCCTCGATCAGATCGAAGCGAGCCGCATTGCCGGATACATGTTCTTCGACTGGGACCACTATCCTCGATTCACGCGCGTGGACTGGGCCACAGATCAAGACGGGATTCTGCACTCTGGGGCTGTGGACGAATTAGGGCAGAAGTGTGAACCGATTTATTCCAGGATTGCGGGACTGTTCGCCGGCAAACGCGAGCTGCGGACTGCAATCCGAGATGAGAGACCGCGAGTCGTTCCGCTGCGATCCTTGCCGTACGGGGACGCGAGCAGAGTAGTTCCCGTGGACTTGCAAGCGATAGCTACTGGCGAGGCGCAGCGAATCGCGCGGGCTGCGCTCGAGAAGTCGATGGAGACCTTCTGGGCCACCAGCGGCTACGCGCAGGATCAGTGGGCGAGAATGGGGCGAAAGATCAGGCTCTGGCGAGAGCTGGGAATCGAGCTTGCCGGGGCTAGGTTCCGATGTCCGGTTATCGAGGACGAAGGACGGCCCTTGCTGGTAACGAGCGAAGGTCCCGTGATCCCAATCCGGCGCATCACAACGCAACTGCACGTTCTCGGTCAAGTCACCTCTCCGTCCGGCTATCCGGTGATTGGGATTCGAGGTGACGTCGTGGCTGAGTACATCCTGCAATACAAAGACGGCCACCAGGCCGTTTTGCCTGTGCGGCAGGGAATCGAGTGCGCGCAGGCGAATTGCATTTCCGGCGCCAGCAGAATTTCTCCGATTGCAACCGGAGCTCAACCTGCTCTCGAATTCATCAACGATCCGGCTCGGGAGCGATACCAGCTTCTCTTGTGGTCGATTCCGTTGCAAGGGAGAGAGCTGGCCAGCATCCGGTGCATCAGCAAGGACGGTAGCAACTATCTCGGGATTCTCGCGATCTCAACAGAGGAGGCATAACCTCGTATGAACGGTTCTCATGCTCTGGTATCCGAGCAACCGGCTGGGTCAAGGCCTGCGGAAAACATACGGATCACGAACGTCAGCAGCATCGTCGTGAATGCGGACCAGAGGAACTGGGTTCTGGTAAAGGTGGAGACGAATCAGGCCGGGCTCTATGGCTGGGGAGAAGCCAGCCTGGAGATGAAGACGCGGGCCGTGGTGGGAGCGATTCAGGACCTCACTCCCTTGGTACTGGGAGAAGATCCGACCCGAATCGAACATCTGTATCAGAAGCTCTATCGCGGTGCGTTCTTCCGCGAGGGCGTTGTAGGCATGAGTGCGATCAGCGGTGTGGAGCACGCACTCTGGGATATCTTGGGCAAGGCCTTGAACGTTCCCGTTTACAAGCTGCTCGGAGGCGCCGTGCGCGAGCGCGTTCGCATGTACACGCATTTGGGCGGCGGGGAATGGAACTCTGTCTATCGGACTTTTGATCCCGAACCCCTGATCGATCTGGCTCACAAAGTTTTAGAGCAGGGATACACCGCTCTGAAGGTGGTGTGCGTGCCGTACTCCGAACCGTTAATGGGAGCAAGTCATACCAAGAAATTCTCCAAAGCGATTGAGAAGCTGCGGCTGGCGATTGGAGACTCGGTTGATCTGATGATTGATTTTCATGGCCGTACCTATCCGGCGACAGCGATTCAGTACATCAACGCGGTCGAGGAATTTCAACCGTTCTTTTGCGAAGAACCAGTGCCCTGTGAAAACGTTGACGCCTTGGCGGAGGTGCGACGAGCCGTGCGCGTCCCCATCGCGACGGGCGAACGGCTGGTGACGCGGCATCAGTTCCGGCGAATATTCGAAACTCAAGCATGCCATGTGATTCAACCGGATATCTGCCACTGCGGCGGCCTGCTGGAAGCCCGCAAGATCGCGGCGATGGCTGAGGCCTACTATATGGGAGTCGCCCCACATAATCCTTTGGGCCCGGTGGCCAACTGCGTAGCCTTGCACTTTGGACTGTCCACACCGAATTTCCTGATCCAGGAGGATATGCTGGCTGACGTGCCCTGGCGCTGGGACGTGGTCACGCAAAATCTCAAACGTGAAAAGGGTTACTGGCTCACGCCGCATGCTCCAGGGTTGGGCATCGACGTCAACGAGGCAGTGGCGGCAAAGCATCCTTTCCAGCAAGAAGTATTTTTCCAGGGGGGGGCGCGAGCCGAGGACGGGTCCATTCTTGACTTCTGACGATCAAGCGCCGGGTGCGGGCAGGGAATTCGAAAGCGCAGGGCCTCGAGTTGCATTCTCTCTCCCCTATGTACTGATGCTCACGGCTGTGGCCGCCCTGGGTGGAGTTCTTTTCGGCTATGACTGGGTCGTGATCGGGGGTGCGAAGCCCTTCTACGAGCGCTTTTTTCACTTGACGAGCCAGGAGTTGGTGGGTTGGGCCAACAGCTGTGCGCTGGTTGGTTGCCTCCTTGGGTCCTTGGTTTCAGGGGCCTTAAGCGACCGGTACGGGCGCAAGGTGCTGCTGATCGGATCCGCCGCCCTGTTCACCGTGTCGTCCATTGCTACCGGTTGGGCCTACTCTTTTCACAGCTTCATTCTCTGGAGAATCGCGGGCGGAGTCGCGATCGGTGTGGCCTCCAACGTCTCACCCACATACATTGCGGAGATCAGTCCGGCGCAGTGGCGAGGGCGCCTGGTAGCGGTGAATCAGATGGGAATCGCGGTGGGGGTTCTCGCAGCCCAGGTCGCGAACTACTTCATCGCAGATAAGGTCCCAGCGGGTGCAACGACGGAGTTTATCCGTCAATCGTGGAACGGCCAGTTCGGCTGGCGCTGGATGTTCAGCGCGGTGGCCGTGCCGGCACTGATTTTCTTTGTGGGTTCGCTGATCCTGCCGGAAAGCCCGCGCTGGATGGTGGCCAACAACCAGTGGGACGGAGCGCGCCGCACGCTCAGCCGCATCGGGGGCGGCCAGTATGCCGAGTTCGAGTTGCATGATATCCAGGAAACAGTGGCGGACTCGGAAGCCGCGACGTGGACGGACCTGCTCCATCCCCGCATTCTGAAAATTGTTGTGATCGGCATGACTTTAGCGGCGCTGCAGCAGTGGGTGGGCATCAACGTCATCTTCAATTACGCGGAAGAAATCTATCGCAGCGCCGGATATGGTGTGACGGACACTTTGCTCAACATTGTGGCAACGGGCGTGATAGCACTGATCTCCAATATTCTCGCCGTGCCCTTGGTAGATCGTTTCGGCCGGCGTCCACTCATGTTGTTGGGCTGCGCGGGCATTGGCGCGTTCCATGTCGCCATCGCGATTACTTATCACTTTGGAATCAAGGGTCTGCTTCCACTCTCACTTACACTGGCGGCGATTGCGACCTACGGGCTTTCGCTTGCGCCCGTGACCTGGATTCTGATTGCAGAGATTTTTCCCACTCGCATCCGGGGCCGCGCGGTTGCGATTGCGGTTTCCTCTCTGTGGATCGCATGCTTCCTTGTGACCTTCACATTTCCGATCATCCTGGTGAAAGTTGGGGTCTCAGGCGCTTTCTGGTTCTACGCCAGCATCTGCGTGGCAGGTCTCATCTTCGTTGCTCGCGAGATCCCAGAGACCAAGGGACGGAGCCTGGAAGAGATCGAGCGGCAATTTGCGGGGAAACACCGTTTGCAGGAGGTGGACACCTGACTATGTTCACGCGCCGGGAGTTTGTGGGTCCACTTGGTGCCGCAGCTTTTGCAGCCACTTTGCCGCGCAGCATCAGAGCGACTACGGTCAGCGCACCTCAGCCAGAGTTCGCCCTTCGTGCGCGTATCGATCTGAATGGAGCGTGGTCGCGATACGTGGATGGAGACTATTTTGGACACGTCGAGGTGCCGTCGTCACAGCATCCGCTCGGTTGTTACGAGTTGAAGTTGAAGCGGAATTTCTTACTGCCCCAGCTGTTACCTGGGCCGTGACGGCAACCCATTTGTAAACTAGGTGAAACCATGCGACACGGATGGCTTCGTAAAGAGGTTCCAGAGGCTACGGTTTGCTCGTTGCGCGGTGGTCAGCTGACGAAGGAACGACTACGCGACGGGTTGGCCGCCGCAATGATTCACGATGATCGCTCGCAGTCGCAGCGTAACGGTGCCTTGACTGGCTTTCAGGAACGCCGTTTCCAGGTGTGGCCGCCGGAGCTGAGGTGATCGAACTGCGCCAGATCGAACGTGCGCTCAAGTTGAAAATCGAGCGCCTGCAAAATGGGGGAGGAGATGGTGGGCCCGCCGCGGCGACTGATTCAAAACACGCTGGCCTCGCGGACTCTCAAGGCTCTGCCTGGCGAGGTATCTGTGTAGAGGAACCCAGTCCTGATGCCGGGGCGACAAGATCTGGCAAGTTGCAAGCGTCAGGTTGCTCTTCGAGACTATTTGTCATTCGGGCGCGAGTCGGTCGCAGATGAACCCTCTCTGCGGACCTTTTTTCGCGCGCGCATCCTTGCCAAAGCACCTTTTACCCGACGTTTCTCGCCTGGATAAAACTTGGAACTCGACCTACTCTCTGACGTGGTCAGTCTAGGAGGACGGCTCCGAGGTGTCCTCGTCTCCTGCGCCGAGATTGAAGAGGGCCGCCTGCTCTGCGGCATGTTTGCGCAGTTCGGACATCTCGTCGGTGCTGCCTAAAACCGTGTTTTCCTGTTTGCGCTGATTCCTGCGCTCTGCTTTGTCTCGCTGTCTCTGCTGCCTTGTGTGTTCCTTCTGGCGCTTTGTGAATGTTGATCGACCTCTTGGCATACGTATCCCCCGGAATCTCTTGTTCGTCGACGACAGGTGTTTGACTGCCTGACCGGACGGGCTTTGCGCAATCGATAAACTACCAGCGCGGTTCGCGAGGCTGCCGTGGATGACCGCGATAGTCGTCACGCCCGCGGCCGCCTCCACCGCCAAAACGATGGCCTCCGCTCCGAGGACGTTCGGCTTTCGGCTTGGCCTCGTTGATGGTCAACGTGCGTCCGCCCAGATCGGTCCCGTTGAGCGTCGCGATAGCCTTGTCGGCTTCACTGGCATTGCTCATTTCCACGAACCCGAACCCGCGAGAACGGCCAGTATCGCGGTCGGTTACCAGTGTTATTTTTTCCACCGCACCGTGCACCTCAAAGAGATTTCGCAACTCGGCTTCGGTTGTGCTGTGAGGCAGATTCCCAACATAAAGGTTCTTCATCGCACTTCCTCTTTCAGTAAGTCGTCCAGGCTTGTCCGTGTCGTGGCTGATTTGTCCGGTCGTCCTTCGGAGTCACGAGCCGGGGGAGGCAGGCAGCGCATCGCTTGCGTGCGAGCAATGGACGCGGACCGGACTGCGGAGATTCGCCGCGAAGCTTCCAGAATACCCCAGCGCTGACTCTTGTCACCATGATCGGCAGGAACGATTCCTTTCACGCCCCCGACGGCGGACTGTTCGTCGCCGTTCCCCGCTGCTAATTCCTCGCTAGCGGTTAGTGAATCCGCGAGGTATTCCGGCTGGCCAACCAGGAAGGCCAACCGCTGCGGGGGAATCGCGCTTCTAACGTCATCACAAAACTTATCGCGTTGGCCCCGTCCCTTTTCCATATTGATTAATACCAGGTCGTAAAGGGCAGGTTTCCACCAGATGCGGGCCTCCACGATATCAGCGGCGCTATCGACGTCAATCCCGACCTTCCGCATGACTTCGGCGCGCAAATCGCGCTTAGCGTGCGAAGTATCGATCAGCAGTACTCGTCTCCTTTTGACCGCATCAGGAACAGTTGCGGATGGCGCTAAAGGTAGGACTGGAATATTCATGCCGGCACCGACCTTGGCTTTGCCCGAGCTGTGGCGTCTTCTGGCCTGCCTTCGTTTGCTGCGCGAGCCAATAATTCCTGGTTACGCTTCCGTCGAGTGATTTTTTGCTTTCGCTCCCGGTGAAATCTCGATTTGTCTCCGTTCCGTGCAGACACAGTGACCTCCTGACATGTGAGAGGGTTAGGCAGCGTTAGATCTGCATGATCGATGGTCGATCGCGCAAATCCGCTTGAAACTGAGTGGATGCCACGGACAGAAACACCGGATGTAGGAACTACGCCTCTCGATCTCTCAATCGCGAAGGGCGCGAGGTTCTTAGGCGTGTCTTCGAGGTTAAGTATGAACAGTATATCGCCTTTCGAACTCGTGTCGCGTGAGCGGGGCTCAAAATGTCGCGGATGCGACAGGCTCCTGTGATCATTGCCCTCTCAACTTAATCCAAGGAACCCAAGTACTAATATGGCAGAACAAGGAACACTGAAGTGGTTCAACGACGCCAAAGGGCTGCCACCATGCAGGACCTCACTCCGGATGTTCGTTCGCGAACTGTACGTGCTGCTGCTCGGCGCTTGCTTTCGTCTTGCGTAGTTCCTCGGATTGCTGCAGAGCTCGATCCGCGGATTTCGAGTCTCCGAGGTTCTGGTAAAGCTGATAAAGCTGATAGTGAAACGCTCCCATCGTATCGGCGGGAAGCGCGGGCTTGAGTTCCTCTAAGGCCCGGGCATAGTCTCCCTGGGCCGAGTAACATTTTGCGAGCAAAGAATGCGCCTCCGGGAGGGATGCGGAGGACAATTTCGTTATCGCCTGCTTCAGGTGAGGCGCGGCTTCATCATACTGATGACGGCGAACCAGGACTTGGCCCATCATAAAATTCGCGTCGGAATTCCCGGAGTCTGTGTTCAGCACCGACTGCAATTGCTCCAGGGCCTTTTCATCTTGAGAGCTGTGTAGATAAACGAAGGCAAGTCCCAGACGCGCACTCGTCTTGTCTTCGCCCGAATCGGGCGACTTCAGGGCCTCGTTGTACTCGTCCTCCGCCGCCGCATACTCTTCTCTGGCGCGGTGCAATTCAGCCATTAGTAGATGCATCTTCGGCGAGTCTGGCGCTACCGCATTCATCTGGGAGAATGAACTTGCCGAAAGTTGCTGGGCCGATTTCGCCTCCCAAAACCAGGCATCGAGACTGTGGGAATTACTCTGAACGGCGCGGCGGCTGGTTTCAAGAGTGAGCCGATAATCCCCAGCATAGAAGGAGCACTGCTCCAGAAGACCATCGAGGGCTGGATTTGGTATCTTCGGCTTACTGATTGCACTGGCGCAATCGCTGTATCGCCCTCCTGAGGCTAACTTGGCCGGATCGTCGCTCAGACCAGTTTTTCCAGAAAGTGGTTGATTTCCCGATGCCGGTAGTGACACGGGAAGATTCCCCGACCGCATTGCTTCCACGATCACTGCTGCAATTGCGTCTTTGGACCATTCCGGGCTACTTAAGTCTTCTGTTGCCTTCTTACGCTATGCCTTGTTCACAAATGCGAAAGACGGCACCTTCGACTACTCATCCAGTAAGACCAGCGTCGGCAGGATCACCGTTCAGCACTCGGGACGGGGCATGCGCTTTATGGATTACGATAATGACGGATGGAAGGATTTGTTCATCGTCCAGGCGCACGTGATGGATAACGTCGATTTAGTTACGCCGGGCCAACACTATCTCGAGTCTCCCTTGCTGCTTCGTAACGAACAAGGGCACAGATTCAGCGCTGTCTCAGCATTTTTTGGGCGACATCTTCCAGCAGAAGTGGGCAGCCCGCAGCATGGCCGTTGGAGATCTCGACAACAATGGACGCCTCGATGCGGTGATGACAACCAATGATGGCCCGGCGATTATCCTGCGGAATGAAACGAACAACGCGAATCATTGGATCTCCTTGAGCCTGGTCGGGACCAGGAGCAATCGGGACGGACTAGGCGCCAAGATAAAAATCACTACGGAGTTGGGTGATCAGTATGCGACCGTGACCACCAGCAGCAGTTATCAGTCTTCGAGCGACAAGCGCGTCCATTTCGGTCTCGGAAGCGCAACAACAGTCAATCGCATTGAGATTCTATGGCCGAGCCGGATCGCACAAAATTTGCGGGACATAAAGGCTGATCAATTTCTGACCATCACCGAAGCCGCCGCACAAAAGTGAGTTTTCTGTCGGACTCGAGAAGTGTTCCGAGCCAGATTCCTTTCGTGCGGCAGCCTCAACATCACTACGGCCGTTACTTTTTCGCTAGCTGGATTTCCAGTAATGTGATGGAAAACGGCGGAAATCCGTGTGCGAACTTACTTCCAGTTAATGTCAGCTTCGTCGTCCTGATGGAGACGCGATGCGGATCGTCCGGTAAATTCATTGCCTCGGAATCGGCCACGGGCCTGGTATCGCCAACCACGAATTCTTCGGCGGACTGGACCGTCCCGAAACTCGCCGGAAGCGCGAAGCTCACCTTGCGGGTCTCTGGTGTCGAGTTCACGCCGTAAATCCGCAGCGTCTTACCGTCGGCACTGAGGGTCGCATCCAGATCGGGCTCGCGCAAGTAGAACGAGAGCGGACTGGTGCGGTTCACTCCCAGCGAATAGGATCCTGCGGCGCGCTGATAAAGTTGCTGCGCTGAGTAATCTGGAATCGTGTAGAAGTAGCCGGGCCCCGGCTGAATCTGCCCGCCGGCAAAGCTGTGGGAGAAGTTTGACACGTTCGAGATCTCGATCAGATCCGCATACCGGTGCATCATGTTCTGATAGCGCGAACAGACCATTGCATTTCCCAGGGTGTGCAGCATGCCGCGCTTCAGTCCCCAATCGCCGCCGCTGGCGTTCCATTCCGTCACCGAAAGGCGAATGTCCTTCCCGTGCCCGTCCTGCTGGATAAAACCTCGCAGCTGCTTCAATTCATTCTCCGTGCCGTTCAGGTCGCCAACGGAATATTGGTGCGGCGACAGGAAATCCAGCACCGATCCTGCCAGACGCACGATGTCCTTGCTTGGATACGACGAAAGAATTTTGATGGAAGGATCCACCTTGCGCATGGCCTCACCGAAAGCTGTCAGGGACGCATCGTATTCCGGGCCGCCGACTTCGTTACCTACCTCCCAGTACTTCACGTGGTAAGGTTCGCGGTGGCCGTTTTTCGCGCGCAATTGTCCCCACTTCGTGTCCGGACTGCCATTGAAGTATTCCACCTGGTTTGCGGCATCCTGCGGAGTACGGCCGGTCCAGCGCAGGCAGATCAGAGGTTCATCGCCCACGTGCTGCACAAGCTGAACAAACTCCTCGGCGCCGACGAAATTCTCCTGCAGGCCGCCCCACGGGTCGTCAGGGAAGGGAACCCGAGTGTCCCAGTTGCCGATCGTGTCGGACCACTCGAAGGTTTCGACGGCGCTGCCTCCGAAGCGGACGATTCCGGCATTGGTCGCCTTCAGCGCCTTCACCGCGTCGGGACGCCACAGCCCGAGAACCGCGTTGGTGTCGATCAGGTACACGCGATCGAGCCACAACGTGCCAGGACCTTCGAACTCAATCGTGAGCGTCGCATTCTGCATGCCTCGCTTCGGCGTCAGAACTGCTTCGGCAGCTTTCCACTCCGTAGTTCCGCGTCCGAGCAGTACCGGGCCAGCCAGCATTACTCCTTCTCCGTGCAACGAGGCCCGCACCGGGACGCTGCCTTGGCCGCGCATATGCAGACGCAGCCGATAGCTGTGCCCGGCCTCCAGATAAAAGCCATCCTGCGAAAGTCCGGCCCACGTGTGCGCCACTGGGAGCTCAATTTTCTGCGAACGCTTTCCGTTGTAGGGATTGTTCCTGTCGAACGAATATTCCGCGACATGCACACTGCCGTCCGGATACCAGGGGCGATAAGGCTTGTCGACAGCCCTCTTGTATGCGTACGTCCAGGGCGTTTCTTCCTCGAAACTCGTGGCTTGGACCTGCTGGGCGGTCATCGATGGCAATACGTCGCAAAGCGGCTCCATGAACTGGCCGCCTTGCATCTGGTTGATGGGGGACTTGCTGAGGCGCTCTTCGGAGATGGTCACTGCCTCAGTGTCGGCCGGTTCGGGCACGCGGTCCAGACGGATGTCGTCGAACCATACCTGTCCACCTTGCTTGTTGAATACGTTCAATGCGACAACGATCCTGCCCGGGGACGGAACGCGGAAAAGGAAGCTTTGCTGCTGCCAGTCTTCGCCGTTTGTGCCCGGCTGGCTGAATCCTTGCGTTCCGACTTCGGCTTCAATGCCAATGCGAGGGCCGGGCCCCGGTATACTTCCGTAAGCGTCGGGCGTGGCGGAGACACCTGAGACCTTCGATTTCGTCCAACCGGAAACTCTCCAGAGTGTTCCCACCGGGAGGAAGATCTCCTGGCGCAGGGTCAGGTTGATCGGTTTCTCGGCGCTTACGACCAGGGATTGCTGCCCCTGCTTCGCCGCGGAGCGATCGGCGTTGATGGAGAAACTCTGCTTAGCCTCGTCCTGCTCTACCTGCCAAAACTCTCTCGGAGTGGACGACTCGAACCCGGCGTTTCGCAACTGGACGGAGTCGTCACCGTGTACGACCGCTAGAAACGACAGGGCCGGGAGAAGCAGCAACAGACTGGCAACCCGCAGCGGGCGAATTGCCCGCTTGCTGCGGGCCGAAGATGTCTGGGGTGAAATGCTTCTCATGATTTTCTCCTCCAAAGTGCGTTGGGCAGATGATAGAAGCGAATATGGAACATATTCCAAACCCTTTTCGAAGTACAGTGGGGACGGTCGAATTGGGTAATTGAAGCCCAGTTCGGGAGCTTACGGCCCGGCT
>Ga0335071_10006816_pt1 | contig 11791 bp, 11 predicted proteins | sample Lox_Sample_15_FD_206724 | JGI IMG/M metagenome (GOLD analysis project Ga0335071, IMG submission 206724) | Soil microbial communities from Loxahatchee National Wildlife Refuge, Florida, United States - Lox_Sample_1.5 | ecosystem: Environmental > Terrestrial > Soil > Wetlands | place: USA...
TTGGGAATAATGAGGACGTGAACGGGGGCCTGGGGGTTGATGTCTTCAAACGCGAACACGTGCTCGTCTTCAAAGACCTTCTTCGACGGGATTTCGCCGCGAATGATGCGGCAGAAGAGGCAGTTCGGGTCGGTTGTCATGCGCTCACCTGTGGGGACACGATAGCAAAGCGCGTCCAGTTTGTCAGGCGTGCGAGTAGATGAGCATCAGTGAGATTTGGTAGCCAGATCGTAAAAAGGTCTGGCGCTGACATTCCATGTGCCTTCGAATGGATTATCCAGGTCCGTGAGCACGAAGTGCGCGAAAAACAGCAACATGGCAGCGATCGCAACCGCGATCACTCCAAGCGCCACATTGTGGAACGGAAAAAAGAAGAGCAGGAAAAGAATCGTAAGCGCGGTCACGGTTACGAACAGAAGAAGAGTCCGTGGGATGCGCTTGGCGCTGAGCGCAAGCCGCTCGTCGCGGTGCGCGCTGGCCTGATTAACGATCTCCAGCATATGCTCGTGCGCACGGCATTCGAAGTCGTCTCCTGGTTTGAAATCGAGCACGGTCGCAACGATCGTGGCAAAAAGCTTGTCGGTACGCTCCGTATCCTCTCCACGGGAGAGCAGTTCCCATTCTGATTCCGTGACTGCGCGCGCGTAAGCACGGGTCGCGCGGACAATAGGGTCGCGCGCCGTTTCTTTCAATCCTCGGCTGAACAGGATGAGATCTTTGAGGGCGCCGGACTCTCTTAGGATTTCATTCTCCACAGCCGCGAACTGGCCCCAGATCACATAGGTGGCGAACGCATACACCACGCTGTACAGCGTCCCGATGATCTGCAGGAGAGCGCCGATGCCTTCCGCATCATTGGCGAAGTGATCATGGAATCCGAGCAGGCGAAGAGCCAGATACAGCCCGGCCGCGGCGAGCATCAGCATGATGCCTCGGCTGCGGGTTTCTGAGGGGATAATGGCGATCGTGCTCATGGGTGTCAGTCCAGGCGGACGAGGAACACGGCGCCTTCGGGAGTGTCGGTTTCAGCCGCAAGGTTCTGGGCGCGTTCGCGCTCATCATCGAGGACGCGCACACGGATCCACCAGTCGCCGGCAGGGCTCTTGAAGCGCAGCACGTTCGCAGTGTGGTAACGACGCGTAAGGTGGTCTGCGAGTTTCTTTGCCTCTTTCTCCCGAGGCATGCCGCCGATCTGGACGGCCCATTTTCCGGGGGCTCCCGGCGGAGCGCCGGACTGCATCAACTCCACTTTCACTTCTGCGACCCCGGGTTGCCACACATCGAGTTTGTGCGCCGCCGCCAGCGACAGATCGACGATCCGTCCAGGGATGAATGGGCCACGATCGGTGATGCGCACCAGGGCGGTGTTCCCGGTCTTCACGTTCGTGATGCGCACGATCGATCCGAGAGGATACGTGCGGTGGGCCGCCGTCATGGCATGCATGTTGTAGACTTCGCCGTTCGATCCGCGGCGGTTGTGATAAGGCGGTCCATACCAGCTCGCCAATCCTGTTTCGGATTCGATGGGTTTGGCGTTCGCAGGAAGTACGGGCTCGGCAAGATCAGTTTCCCCCGCGTGCTTCGGCGGCGCTGCACTTTCTGTCGCTGGTGGCGGAGGGTTCGGCGAGGGAGCAGGCGGAGCAGTTTCTGTGGTGGTGGATGCCGGAGGTGGAGGCGGCGGAACGTTCACGTGCGCCTGCTTCGGATGGCCGCAGGCGCTAAGCAACAGTATCGCGATCACAACGATCAGCAGCATGGAACTGCTCGTCAGGCGAACGCGACGGAGTGGCGTGAGAATCTGCAGAGCTACCTGGGTTGCGGCTTGTGTTGATCCATGTAATCCGCGAACTCGGCCAGCTTTTGCGATGCAACGCGCAGAGCCTTCGTGGAATGCGTTCGAACGGCTGGGACAACCTCGTCGTTCAGATATTTGATGAATTCGGGAATTTCTTTTTCGAGGCGCTGGGCGGCGTCGTTGATGGTCTGACTCACACGCGCCGATGCGTCTTCCACCTTGCGGTTGAAGTCGTTCATGGTACTCCTCGTAATGGCTCGGCGTGAAAGGCTTCACGCGCTTGCAGCGGATGCCAGGCAAAGTCATTATTTCGCGCAGGTCTGCGCCGGTCAATGGCCTCGGCTGATTGGAATGGTTCCTTTCGGCACTTTCGGTCTGCGATAGAATGCCGGATCACATGGCTTCCTTCAGGAGATCGATTGCGCCCGAGTTTCGCGAGAAGCTGCTCTGCTGGTATGACGCGCATGCGCGCGATCTGCCTTGGCGCAAGAGCCGCGATCCCTACCGCGTCTGGGTATCGGAGATCATGCTGCAGCAGACGCGGGTGGCGGCGGTCGTGGAGCACTACCACGAGTTCATGCGGCGATTCCCAACCGTGCAGAAATTGGCAGCCGCGCGGGAAGCTTCGGTTTTGGCGGCTTGGAGTGGCTTGGGATATTACCGGCGGGCGCGCATGCTGCATGCGGCAGCGAAGCTCGTCGCGCGGCAACGCGGGGGCCAGTTCCCTCAGACTGCGGAGGAATGGCGGACCTTACCGGGGGTCGGCCGATACACGGCAGCCGCGATTTCAAGCATCGCGTATGGTCAGGCCGTGGCTGTGGTCGATGGAAATGTCGAGCGCGTATTGCAGCGAATTTTGGCACAGCCGTTGACGGGCGAAAAAATGTGGTCGCTAGCCGAAGCACTTCTGGATCGCGGTCGTCCCGGCGATTTCAACCAAGCGATGATGGAGTTGGGCGCGACCGTTTGCACACCGAAGAGCCCCGCATGTTTAACCTGCCCGGTGATCAATTTATGCAGTTCGCGGGGGGAGATGCCCGGAGCGGAAAAGCCATCCCGGCAGGAAAAGCGAGAGATACATTATGCGCTGGACCGGCGGAATGGAGCGGTTTTCCTAACGCAACGGCCTGGCGATTCACGGCTTATGGCGGGCATGTGGGAGCTGCCTGAAATCCCGAATCCGAGCAATGGCGCGAAGGCGTCCCTTACGGTAAAGCATTCGATCACGGTGACGGATTACACCGTGCATGTCTGGCCTGCATCTGCACCGCAAGAGATCGCGGGCGAGTGGTGGCCAGACAGTCGGCTGTCGAGAATCGCGTTAACCGGCTTGGCCAGGAAAATTCTGCGCCGCGCCGGTGTGATTCCCGGAATCCGCGGCTCAGACGCTCTCATCTACTATGGAAGAGGGTTTGCGAACTCTGAACGGAGGTTGGGTAAGAATGACCGCACTGGCAACCGGCACGAAGGCTCCTGAGTTTCAGCTCAAAACGGTCGAGGGCAAGAAGTTTTCCTTAGCCGAGGAACTCGCTCGCGGGCCGGTGGTGCTCGCGTTTTTCAAAGTGTCGTGTCCGACGTGCCAATACACATTTCCGTTCCTGCAGCGCCTGTACAAGGCTTATGCAAACAAGGGAGTCACGCTGGTCGGAGTTTCGCAGAACGATGCCACGGAGACTGCCGCATTTGCCAAGGACTTTGGCGTGACCTTTCCCATGCTTCTCGACGATACACAGACGTATCGCGTTTCGAATGCGTATGGCCTGACCAACGTTCCCTCGATCTTCTGGATCGCCCAGGATGGCGAGGTCGAGGTCTCCAGCGTGGGTTGGGTGAAGGCCGATTTCGAGCTGATCAACCGCAAGATGGCGGAGACCGGGAAAGTCGGCCCGGCGGCGGTCTTCCAGCGCGGCGAGGACGTCCGCGACTTCAAAGCCGGTTGAGGGGCCAAAAACTAAGCGTCGGCGGCGCTTGCAAACAAAAACAGAGCTCACCGGAGAAAAACTGGGGTTAGCCTCGTTCGCAGGTACAAGTCCCTTCAGTCCTTTATTCCAACAGTAGTTGCACTCCCGTGCACTTCCGAGAGCCACTTCTCCTACAACCCGGGCCAAAGCCTCCGTTACAATTTCTGCAGAACTTCACCAAAATCAGCCTTCCAGCGAGCGCCGCTTCGTTGGGGGAAGAGACCTTATCATGCGGGGATTCGCCAGAATTACGTCGGCATGCCTGGTGGCGTGCGTGAGTTTATTCGTGTGGGCAGATGGGGGAGCGGGCGCCGGGGGTTCCAGGGCGCCATCGGTGCGGCTCCCGGGAGCGGCCTTTGCAGCGCTGGAGACGATCAATCCCGAGCATATTCGCTGGCACGTGCGCTTTCTCGCTCACGATCTGCTCGAGGGCCGCGGCACCGGCCAGCGTGGCGGAGATCTGGCGGCAGAATACATCGCCACCCAATTCGCCGAGTATGGACTGAAGCCGGCCGGCGATCATGGGACCTATATGCAGAAGGTCCCGCTGGTGGGAATCACGACACTGCCCGAAACGCAATTCACGCTGATCCCGAAGCAGGGTGAGGCCATGAATCTACGGCCACTGGATGAGTACGTGGCCTATGACCAGAGCCAGCAGGCACAGTCCGGGGTTGATGCCGAAATTGTGTTCGTCGGCTATGGAATCGAAGCCCCCGAATACAACTGGGACGATTACAAGGGCGTGGATGTGCGTGGCAAAGTCCTGCTGATGCTGGTGAACGAGCCTCCATCGGACGATCCGAAGTTCTTTAAGGGTAAGGCCCTCACTTATTACGGGCGATGGACGTACAAGTACGAAGAGGGGCTGCGCAAGGGCGCTGTGGGCGTGATCCTCATCCATCAGACGCAGATGGCGAGTTATCCGTGGGAAGTCGTGCGGAACTCGAACTCTGGGGAGAAGTCGTTCTTGAAAGCAGAAGGAGCGGCCCTGAAAGTCGCTTCGTGGATTCATTTGGATGCGGCCAGCCGCCTAGCCGCGGCTTCAGGCACGAGCCTCGATAAACTGATGACGGCGGCGCAGTCGCGCGACTTTCGTCCCGTGAAACTGGGCGCGCGGCTGAGGGCGCACATGGTAAGTAAGGTCCGGAGCTTCGAATCGAATAACGTAGTGGCGATCCTGCCCGGATCCGATCGAAGAGTCGCCGACGAGGCTGTGATGTACACAGCTCACTACGATCACTTCGGCATTCGTCCTGACATGCCCGGAGACAACATCTTTAACGGCGCCGACGACAATGCCACCGGTTGCGGCATTCTGCTGGAGATTGCGCGCGCGTTTGGTACGGCAGCCGCTAAGCCCCGCCGGTCGATTTTGTTCACGGCGGTTACCGCCGAAGAGCAGGGATTGCTCGGGTCTGAGTACCTTGGCAAGCACCCGCCGATCTCGGCGTCGAAGATCACCCTTGATCTCAACTACGACGATGTGAAGCCGCTGGGCGCTCCAGAGGAAGTGCAGGTCGCCGGTGCAGAAAGGACAAACTTCTACCCGGCCGTTGAGGCCACGGCTAAGGAGTTCCGCTTGATCATCCGTCCCGATGCGCGTCCCGAGGCTGGCCACTTCTATCGCTCTGATCACTTCAGCCTGGCGCGCGTCGGGATCCCTTCCTTTTCCATCAATGAAGGCATGAAGTTCAAAGGACACCCGGAGTCGTGGGGGCTGGATCAGGAGAAGGAATACGTGGAGAAGCACTACCACCAGCCGAGCGACGAGTACCGCCCCGACATGGATTTCGTGGGAAATTCCTGCATGGCGCGGTTTGGCTTCGCTCTGGGTTGGGAGGCCGCAAGCTTGCAGAAGCTGATCGGGTGGCAGAAGGGCGACGAGTTCGAGGCAGCTCGCTTAAGAAGCCAGCAATAAGAGTCGAAACGAGACGGCGAGTCCCGCAGTCCGGGCATCCAGGCGAGCGCTCCAGGCGTATAGTGGCTAGTTCTTTTGAGGCCACTGTGAAATCGCGGATCTTATCTTTCTGTGGATTGTTCGCCTTGCTCGTTTCCTCTGCCGTTTCCCAGGTTTCTTCTCATCAAATCGATTCCGTTTTCTCCACACTGAAATCCAACGATGCACCCGGCGCTGCGGTCCTCGTGGTGCATGATGGTAAAGCAGTGTTCCGCCAGGGGTACGGAGTCACCGATCTCCGTACGCGCGGCAGAATCGATTCGAAAACAGACTTCCGGCTTGCGTCGTTCACGAAACAATTCACCGCGACCTGCATCATGCTGCTGGTGCGCGATGGCAAGCTGCATTATGACGACCACCTGACCGACGTCTTTCCCGAATTCCCGGATTACGGAAAATCGATCACGATCCGCAATCTCCTCAATCACACCTCCGGCCTGCCCGACTACGAAGAACTGCTGATGAAGCAGTATCCCAATACATCTGAAGACAAGATTCCGCAGATTCTCGATGCCGCCGTGCTGAAGCTGCTGGAGCAGCAGACAGCTGGCCAGTTTCCGGCCGGTTCGAAGTGGCGGTACAGCAACTCCGGTTATGCGGTGCTAGCCATGATTGTGGAGAAGATTTCAGGAAAGCCTTTCGGGCAATTTCTCCACGACAGGATCTTCGCTCCGCTCAAGATGAGCCAGACGCTGGCGTACGAGAAGGGGAAGAACGTGGTGCCGCACCGGGCGTTTGGACATACGAAGCAGAAAGATGGGACCTGGCAGCAGACCGACCAGAGTTCCACGTCCGCGGTTCTCGGCGATGGCGGAATCTATACCTCGATTGATGACCTCGAAAAATGGGATCGCGCGTTGCGCGAGCACACGCTGCTGAGCGAGCAGGAGATGCAGCCGGCGCTCACTCCGGTGCAACCGACCAGCGGTCCGGCTACATACGCAAGTGGGAAGCCGGTAAGTTATGGCTTTGGCTGGTTCTTAGATCCGTACCAGGGTCACAAGCGCATGTGGCACGACGGCGAGACCATGGGCTTCCGCACCACCATCCAGCGCTTTCCGGAGGATCAACTGACTGTGATCGTTCTGGCGAATCGGACTGACATCGATCCCGCTGAGCTTGCGCTGAAAGTGGCGGATTTGTACCTTCCGAAGAAGCCGTAAGTCGGCCGACAAAACCATAAGACAAGATGGCGGGACAGGCGCCTCGACCCATTGACCCTGCGATGGTCTTGCTTGAGCCGAAGAGCTCTACTTCTCCGGCAACCTGTTCGCGATAAATTCGGACACTCGAGTCGCCGCCGGCGGGTCGAGGTTTGCCAGTACAACGACAACATAGCCCGTTGAAGGACAAATCTTCAGATCACCGTTCATTCCCGGCGCACCGCCGCCGTGTCCAAAGCAGCGGACTCCATTCACGAGACGATCTTCAAACCCAAACGCATAGCTGTTGTCTGGAGTTCCTGGCTTGCCAGTGGTGAGCATCCCGGTGTAAAGCCCATCCAGCAGCTTGTGACTCTGAAGCGCTTGCGCGAAGCGCGCAAGATCCTCGACAGTCGAGTATCCTCCACCGGCGGAAGTTCCGCGATAAGGGAGCGTTGCTGTGTTCGGTTGCCACAAGGCGGAATCCATCTTCGTATATCCGATGCTACGATCTGGAACAGCCGCATCTTCCGGCTCCGATCCCGTCGAAGTCATCCCGGCCGGCACATAGATGTGTTCGCTAACGTAGTCGTAATAACTCTTTCCGCTCACCTTCTCGATGATCGCTCCCAGGAGGATGAAGCCGTAGTTGCTGTATTCCCAGTGTGTACCGGGTGCGAATTTCGGTCCCCGACTGCCATACAGTTTCAAGTAGTCGGCCAGCGTACGCAATTCGAGACGATGCTGCTCAAAATCGGGCCCGAAAATGTCGCCTGTGCCGCCTGTATGAGTGAGAAGTTCTTGAATGGTGACGTTCGATGCGATGTCCTTGTTTGGATAATCGCTCAGGTATTTCCCGACTGTATCTTTCAGGTCGAGTTTGCCCGCCTGCAGCAACTGCAAAGTCGCCACTGCGGTAAACATTTTGTTCATTGAGCCGATACGGAACCGAGTTTTGAGCGCGTTGGGAGCCTTGTGTTCGCGGTCAGCGAACCCGTACGCCTGGGCGAAAATCGGTTTGCCGTCTTTGGCGATCAGCACAGCTCCGGAGAATGTGTCGGCCGCAACCTGTGCCTGGATTTCCTTTCCTGCAGCAGCAATCAACTCGCCCTGGCTTAAATGCGGCAGCGCAAACTCTGCCGGACGCGGAATTGCCTGTATGTCGATGCTTCTGATCTGGTGAGGCTCCTCGGCTTGCACCTCGAGGGTGAGCCGGCCCATCTGGTCCGACGAGCGTTCCTGCACCAGTACGACAATCTTCGTTGGCGTGGATTCCTCAACCTTCTTCAGATTGAAGCCGCCCGTTCTTTGGCGAAATTCCATCTGCCGATTCAGTCTTGACACAGCTAAGGGATAATTTTTCTGCAGGAACTCGCGGTGCGCGTCTGTGTCTCCGCGGTTGAAACTCTCAAGCCATGCTCCACATTGATGTCCGGCGGGAGTGTTTGGAATCTGGATTTGAGCGATGCAGAACGAGCTTACGAAGAGAACCAGCGCCGGGGAGAGCTTAGAAATGCGCATAATAGTCAGACGTCAGTGCCTGACTTTTGTGAGATGTTCGTTTTTCTCGGCCTAGGCCGTCGGAGGCGTCGGAGTCGCGGGGGCTGCCGGCGCCTGCGTTGCGGCGGCCGTGGTCTCGTTGACCAAGTCCTTTAACTCCTTGCTGGGCTTGAAGAAGGGAATCTTCTTGGCCGGGACTTCCACGCGCTCGCCGGTCTTGGGATTACGGCCGACGCGAGGTCGCCGTTGACGCGTGCGAAAGCTGCCAAAGCCGCGGATCTCGATCTTGTCGCCGGCGCGTAGTGAACGCACGACGCTGTCGAAAATCGTCTCCACAATCACTTCACTGTCCTTGCGGGTAAGTTCCGCCGAACGCGAGACTTCATCAATCAGATCCGCTTTGGTCATAACGCCCTCTCCTGCCTAGCTCCAAGTGTAAAGGAAATCGAACGCGCAGTTATACCCGGTGGAACATTGCGGCGGCGGGATGCCCCGCGCCAGCATCCATAACCTTCTCAAATTTCAGGGCTTGGATGCAAGTTACGGGTTTGGGTCGAGGGAAGGCAGGAGTAGAAGTGAGAAGGCAGATTGCAGATTTCCGATTGCAGATTGAACTCGCAGGCGGCTTAATAGAGATGCGAGCATGGCCCGGCATTCAGGAAATCTGACATCTAAAATATCTAAAATCTGCAATCTGAAATCGCCTCAAGTGCCCCTACTCCTGCGCGGACGCATCTCCTGAACGTGTTACAATGAGCGGCCTTAGGATGTTGCCTTCGGCGGTCAGTCGTTAATCCCACACCAGAGCTTTCGAACAGACGGAAAACAAGCTGTGTCCAAAACTCCCACGAGCAGTCCGACTCCGATCACCTACGCCGACGCCGGGGTGGATATCAGCCGGGCTAATCGCACCAAACAGCGGATTAAGTACCTTGCCCACAAGACTTTCACCAGGGGGGTCCTGAGTGAGATTGGCGGCTTCGGTGGCCTGTTCGCGGTGGATAAGACGAAGTACCTGGATCCCGTCTTGGTTTCGAGCGTGGACGGCGTCGGCACGAAACTGAAGATCGCCTTTGAAATGGACCTGCACTCCACCGTTGGCGCGGATCTGGTGAACCATTGTGTGAACGACATCGCCGTGCAGGGTGCAGCGCCGCTGTTCTTCATGGATTATCTGGCAACCGGCACCCTGGATCCCACAGTGGCGGAGAAGGTGGTGGAAGGCATCGCCGACGCTTGCAAACACAACGGTTGTGCGCTGATCGGCGGCGAAACTGCAGAGATGCCCGGGTTTTATCCGGACGGCGAATACGATCTTGCCGGGTTCATCGTCGGGGTCGTTGATCGGGAGAAGATCATCACGGGGAAAGATGTGCAGATCGGCGACATCATCCTGGGTTTGCCTTCGAACGGCCTGCACACAAACGGATACTCTCTTGCGCGGAAACTGCTGTTTGAAGTCGCAAAGTATTCGCCGGAAACTTACGTCAACGAGATCAAGAATAAGGTCGGCAACGAGCTCATGCGCACCCATAAGAGCTATTGGCCCGTGGTGCGTAAGCTGGTTGACGCCCAATGCGTGGTAGCGATGGCACATATCACCGGCGGGGGAATCACAGAAAATCTGCCGCGTGTCTTGCCCCGTGGCACCGCAGCCGCCATCGAAATCGGATCCTGGCCCGTTCTGCCGATCTTCGAACATCTGCAGCAACTCGGGAATGTGCCCCAGGAAGAAATGCTTCGTACCTTCAACATGGGTATGGGAATGCTGCTGGTCGTTCCGGCCGCCAAGTTCAAGAAAGTGCAGACCGTTCTGGAACGTGTGGGCGAGAAAGCCTATACGATTGGCCGCATCACAAAAGGCGAGCGCAAGGTCAGCTACAACTAGCCTCGCGGAATGTTGCCGCAAGACCTGCGATTTTCATCAACCTTTAACAAACTGCTCCGAGCGCCCGAGTCATCCTACTGACACTACCGAAGGAGATTCGTTTATGTCTCGGGTCCGCTTTTTTCACGTAGCAGTTCTCACGCTTGCGCTTATTGCGACATTTGGCTGCAATTCCTCAAACAATCAGGCTTCGCAACAGAACAAAATCATCGGCGCAGGATCAACCTTTATCAACCCGATCATGACGCATTGGATCTCTGACTTTCAGAGCAGTCATCCCGGAGTGCAGATCAATTATCAGTCGATTGGCAGCGGCGGAGGCATTCAACAATTAAAGCAGGGCCTCGTCGACTTCGGTGCCAGCGATGCGGCACTCGACGACGAGAAGTTGAAAGAGATGCCAGCGCTGGTCCAGATCCCCGAGAGCGCAGGACCCGTCTGCATCACGTACAACGTGCCGAATGTCAGCGCTCCACTGAAGCTCAGCGCCGCCACTCTGGCTGGAATCTATCTGGGCCAGATCAAAACTTGGCAGGACGCGGCCATCAAGAAAGACAATCCTGGCGTGAACTTGCCGAACACCGCCGTGGCCGTGACGCATCGTTCCGACGGTAGCGGCACGACCAACATCTTCACGAATTACCTCGCTAAGGTCAGTCCCGATTGGGAGAAGAAGGTCGGCAAGGGCCTTTCGGTAAACTGGCCCGTTGGTGTGGGTGGTAAGGGCAGCGAGGGTGTCAGCGGTCTGGTCCGGCAAACGCCGGGCTCGATCGGCTATGTTGAGTTGTCGTACGCCACCGAAAACAAGCTTCCCGTGGCCCAAATCAAGAACCAGGCAGGTTCGTGGGTGGGCCCGAGTCCGACGAGCGCGACTGCGGCCATCGATGCATTCCATGAGGAGCTTGCCAAAGATGTGCGGACGCCGATCGTCGATCCGCCTGCGTCGGCGAAAGATGCTTATCCCATCTCGGGGCTGACGTTCCTGCTCGTCCCCAAACAGGGGAAAGATCCGGCGAAGGAAAACATGGTGAAACAGTTCGTGCAATTCATCGTGACCCAGGGGCAGTCGTCGGCGGAGGACTTGCAATACTCGAAACTGCCGGAGAGTCTGGCTCAGCAAGATCAGAAACTGCTGGGCGGGGTTGGCGGCGGGCAGCAGACATCGAGCAACCAGGCGCCGCAGCACTGACCCGGAATTGGCGACCACTGGCCGATCAGGTTCGTTCTGCCAGATCGCGGATGGTGCGTAGCATCTTCTGCTCCATAACCCAATGGGCTGGCTCCCAGAAGAGTCGGCCCATGAGCCGCGCGCCCAGTGTCGGCCGCGGCCCGTTACGCACGCGTGCAATGAGCCGAGTTTGCCCGCCCGGCGTGGGCTGAAGGGTGAAACTCCAGAATCCCTCACGGGCTTGACCTCCGGCTTGCACGCTTTGCCAATCTGCGGGCGTGATAAGGGTGAACGCGCGATCCGTCTCGACTAGAGCGGAAATCATCTTGCCCTGACCGTTGAATAGCTTTGGGTTGCAGAACCATACGGTCTCGCCG
>Ga0335071_10006817_pt1 | contig 11791 bp, 9 predicted proteins | sample Lox_Sample_15_FD_206724 | JGI IMG/M metagenome (GOLD analysis project Ga0335071, IMG submission 206724) | Soil microbial communities from Loxahatchee National Wildlife Refuge, Florida, United States - Lox_Sample_1.5 | ecosystem: Environmental > Terrestrial > Soil > Wetlands | place: USA: Florida...
CTCACCATGGTGCACGAGGCGATGATCCTCGAATATTCGGGCCGGCACCTGGCGCTGATCGAGGCGGCCTCGATGCTGAAGCTCGTCTTCTACCTGTCGCTGATCGCGGTCGTGTTCGCGCCCTGGGGCATCGTGCGCGCGGACCCCGACCTCGCCGGCCTCGGTATCGCCCTCGGCGCCTGGGTGGCCAAGATCATCGCCGGCACCCTGGTGCTATCCGTTTTCGAGGCGTCGATCGCCAAGATGCGCGTGTTCCGGGTGGCCGAGTTCCTCGGTGGCGCCTTCCTGCTCGGCCTTCTCGGCACGATCTTCCTCTACGTCTCGCAGGCGCCTTGATGCTTTACGGCCTCGACTTCGACATCACCCACACGCTCGGCACCTCGGTGCTGTTGCTGAGCTTCGCGCTGCTGTATCAGCGGCGGCTCTCGGGCGTGCTCGAGGCGTTCGCGCTGCAGGCGATCCTCGTGGCCGCGGCCGCGGCGTGGCAGGCGTGGACGCAGGACGCGCCCCATCTCTACATCACCGCCGGCATCACGCTTGGCTTCAAGGCCATCCTGATTCCGCTGGCGCTCGGCCACATCGTGCGCAAGCTCGGCATCCATCGCACCATCGAGACGGTGCTCGGTGTCAATCTCACCCTCCTGGCCGGGGTGGCGCTCGTGGCGCTGTCGATCCTTCTGGTGTTCCCGATCACCTTCGCGTCGGGGAACGTCGCGCGCGAGAACCTCACCCTGGCCCTCTCGGTGATCCTGCTCGGCCTACTCATGATGATCACGCGCCGCAACGCGGTGACGCAGGTGGTGGGCTTCATGTCGCTCGAAAACGGGCTGGTGCTCGCGGCCGTCGGCGTCAAAGGCATGCCGCTCGTGGTCGAAGGCAGCGTCGCGTTCTCGGTGCTCATCGCCTTCATCATCTTCGGAATGTTCTTCTTCCGCATCCGCGAGCGCTTCGACACCCTCGACCTGCAATATCTCGAAAGCTTCCGCGGCGACCGCCAGGTCGATCGTCCATGAGTGATCTCAACGCCGTCTACCTGCTGCTGGCGATCCCGCTGACAGCGGCGGTGATTCTGGTGGCCTTGCCCTGGCATCGCGCCTCGTCCCTGTTGAACGTGGCCGCGAGCCTCGCGACCCTGGGCGTGGCGGTGTCGCTGCTCCGCGAGCGTCCGGCGGCGGGAAGCCTCGTGTTCATCGACGACCTCAACATCACGTTGGTCGTCCTGACCAGCCTCGTCGGCTTCACGACGAGCTGGTTCTCGGCCACCTACATCGCGCACGAGGTCGAGATCGGGCGCCTCACGCGCACGTCGCTGCGCTTCTACCACGCGATGTACCAGTTCCTCACGTTCGCGATGATCCTGGCGCTCTGCGCCAACAACATCGGCGTCATGTGGGTGGCGATCGAGGCGTCGACCCTGACCACCGTCGTGATGGTCAGCATCTACCGCACGCGCGAATCGATCGAAGCGGCGTGGAAGTACTTCATCCTCGGCTCGGTCGGCATCGCCATGGCGCTGTTCGGCACCATCCTGATCTATCTCGCCGGGCAGTCGGTGATCGGCGCCGGGACCGAGGCGTTGGCGTGGACGGAGCTGCACGCCCGCGCGGGCTCGTTCGACGCCAACATCCTCAACCTCGCGTTCGTGTTCCTGCTCGTCGGCTACGGCACCAAGGTCGGCTTGGCACCCCTGCATGCGTGGCTGCCCGATGCCCATGCCGAGGGCCCGACGCCGATCTCGGCCGTGTTGTCCGGGCTCCTCCTGAACGTGGCGCTCTACGCCGTGCTGCGCTTCAAGATGATCCTGGCCGGCAATGCGGGAGCGATCGCCCCCGGGCCGCTGATGCTGACCATGGGCCTGTCCTCGCTGCTGCTGGCCGGCGTGATGCTCTATCGGCGGCGCGACATCAAGCGCTTCTTCGGCTACTCGTCGATCGAGCACATGGGCATCATCGCGTTTGCCTTCGGGGTCGGCGGTCCGTTGGCCAATTTCGCCGGCCTCCTGCACATGGCGCTGCACAGCCTCACCAAGTCCGGCATCTTCTTCGCCGTGGGCCACATCGCGCAGGTGAAAGGCACGCAGAAGATCGCCGATATCGGCGGGCTGACCAAAACGCACCCGCTGCTCGGCTGGGGGTTCGTGCTCAGCGTCGCCGCGATCGCCGGCCTGCCGCCGATGGGATTGTTCCTGAGCGAGTTCCTGGTCGTGACCTCGGCCATGGCGCGCCAGCCCTGGCTCGCGGTTCCGGTCGTGGTCGGGCTCCTGGTCGCCTTCGGCGCGCTGGCGCTGCGCCTGCAGCAGCTCGCCTTCGGCGAGCCGCGCGGCGCGTCGGCGCCGATCCAGGCCTCGCTCGTGCCGCTCTATCTGCACCTGGTGCCGGTGCTCGTCGCCGGGCTGTGGCTGCCGGCACCGCTCGTCGCGTGGTTCCGCAATGTCGCGAGCCTGCTGGGAAGCTGAGACATGACCGACCTCATCGCCTTCCTGCGCGAGTGCCCGATCGTCAGCCGCCATCGGCCGTGGCCCCGCATCGAGCTCGATGCGGCGACGTGGCAGAGCCTCGCGGCGCGGCTAGCCACCGAGGACTGGGAGCTTCTGGCCCTGTGGGCCGAGCCCGACACGGTGCACGTGGCGTTGCGCGATCCGCAGCCGGGAACGCTCGCCGTGCTGTCGCGTGCCTGCCCCGGCGGCGGATTCGCCAGCCTCTCCGCGGCGCGCCCGGGCGCCCTGCGCATGGAACGCGCGGCGCGCGACCTGTTCGGCCTCGTACCCGAGGGCTTGTCCGACGCGCGGCCGTGGCTCGATCACGGGCGCTGGCCGATGCGCCGGCCGCTGTCGCCGGCACCCGAGCCGCGGAGCCTCGACGAGCCGGCCGCGCGCGCGACCGACTATCCGTTCCTCACCGTGAGCGGGCCGCTGGCCGAGCGCGGCGTCCTGCACCAGATCCCGGTCGGCCCGATCCATGCCGGCATCATCGAGCCCGGCCATTTCCGCTTCCACGCCAACGGCGAGACGGTCGTGCGCCTCGAGGAGCGGCTCGGGTATGTGCACAAGGGAACGGAAAAATTGATGCAAGGGAAGACGCTGGCCGATGCCGCCCGGCTGGCGGGCCGCGTCTCCGGCGATTCGACCGTGGCGCATGCGCTGGCATTCTGCCGTGCCGCCGAGGCCGCCCTCGACGTCAAGGCGCCGCCGCGCGCCGATTATCTGCGCGCGGTCATGGCCGAGCTGGAGCGCATCGCCAATCACCTCGGCGACTTCGGCGCCATCTGCAACGATGCCGCATTCTCGTTCATCCTCGCGGAGGCATCGCTTCTGCGCGAGGACGTGCTGCGCGCGGCGCACGCGAATTTCGGCCACCGGCTGATGATGGACAAGGTGATCCCCGGCGGCGTGGCGGCCGATCTGTTCGATCCCGGCGTCGAGGGGCTGCGCCGGCTCGTGGCCCGGGTGTGGAAGCGCGTGCTCGAGCTGGCCTCGATCTATGACGGCAAGCCCTCGTTGCTGGACCGCACGATCGGCACCGGTGCGGTGGCGCGGGCACTCGTGCAGCGCTTCGCGGCCGGAGGGTTCGTCGGCCGTGCCGCGGGCCGCAACTTCGATGCTCGCCGCACGCCGGGTTATCCGCCGTATGACGATCTCGACTTCGACGTGCCGATGCTGGATGAAGGCGACGTGCACGCGCGCGTGTGGATCCGCATCCGCGAGATCGGCGAGAGTGTGAAGATCATCCAGCAATGCCTCGACCGGCTGCCGGCCGGGCCCATCGCCACGCCGCTGCCCGCGCGCGGCGGCGAGGGCGTGGCGCTGGTCGAGGGCTTCCGCGGCGACATCCTCACCTGGGTGAGGCTCGCCGACGACGGAACGGTTGCGCGCTGCCACCCGCGCGATCCGTCCTGGCTGCAATGGCCGCTGCTCGAAGCGGCCATCGAGGGCAACATCGTGGCCGATTTTCCGCTCTGCAATAAGTCGTTCAACTGCTCGTATTCGGGGCACGATCTATGACGGGGTGCCGCTGATGTGGGGGACGATCGCACGCTCGCTGCTGGGCGGCGCGCATACCGAAAAAGCGCCGTCGCCCGACGAGGCCGCCCTTGCCGAGCTGGCGGGCCAGCTCGACGCCGCGGCGCGCGGCCGCTTGGGGCGGAGCCTTTCGATCCGCCAGGTCGATGCCGGCTCGTGCAACGGTTGCGAACTCGAGATCCATGCGCTGAGCAATCCCTATTACGATCTCGAGCGCTTCGGCCTCAAATTCGTGGCGAGCCCCCGCCATGCCGACGTGCTGCTGGTCACGGGACCCGTGACGCATCACATGGCCGAGGCCTTGCAGCGCGCCTGGCGCGCCACGCCCGCTCCCAAATGGGTCGTCGCGGCCGGCGACTGCGCGTGCTCGGGCGGGGTGTTCGCAGGGTCCTATGCCTGCGTCGGCCCCGTTGCCAATGCCATCCCCGTCGACGTGCACATCAAAGGCTGCCCGCCGGCGCCGGTCGACTTGCTGCGCGGCCTGTTGGCGCTATTGCAGACGGTGGCGAAACGCTAGCGCAGCAGGGCGGGCCCGCCCGTAGTCACCGCGTCGGCCGGCCAGACGGCGACGTAGCGTCCGCGATAGGCATGCGCATACAGCGGCGGCTCCACGCCCGCATGCGCCGGATCGTTCTCCGGATAGGTGATCACCATTCCGTCGGGATGCGCTGTGGCCCACGCGACGGCTTGGTCGGCGTCGATCACGTCGATCGGCTCGGTGAGCCGGCCCGCGAACTCGTACTGGCCGTGATAGTCGCCCACATTGGCGATCGGGTGGCCGTCGGCCTGGGCTTGCGCCACGAACTCTGCGGCACCGGTCACGTCGAAGCGCGACTGCATCTCCGGAGCGACCGCCACTTGCAGGGCGATGACGAGAGCGGCACTGGCCCCGGTGAGGGTCGCGATGCGGAGGATCGGCCCGGCGGGCCGGTCGAGGCCCACCACGATGCCGATGGCAATGACCGCGACGCCCGCCACGGCACTCGTCCAGCCGAGCGGCGGCACGTCCGCGAGCTCGGGGATCCAAGCCGCGAGCATTGCGGGCTGCAGGGCTGCGAGGATCAAGACGAGCCCGGCCGCCACCAGCGGAACCAACGGCGGCAGACGGGCGAGCCGCCCGTCGATGAACCGCCCGGTTTCGGCCGCGGCCACGACGTGCCGCGCGAGCAGCAGCAGGAACACCGCGATCATCGGCAGGAGGTAGTGCGGCTGTTTGCCGCTGATGGCCGAAAACGCCACGAACACCGGCACCACCATCGCAATGCAGAAGCGAATGCCGGGCTCGCGCTCCACGCCACGTACGAACAGGCTGCGCCAGAACGCGGGCCACCACAGCCAGGGAAAGATCAGGACGAACGAGAGCGGCACGTACCACCACCACGGCCGTTCGTGCCACAGCGCGTCGACGACGCGCTCGGTCGTCTGACCGATGAACAGCATGTAGGCGAAGGTCGAGCCCCCGGCGATCGCGGCCGGGGCCGCCCAGGCGAGGGCGATCACCGCTCCGATGATCACGGCGAAAATGAACTCGCCGTACCAGTGCCGCCACGAGGCCGGCCGTTGCGGCGCCCACCACGGGGCCAGCATCGCCGCCGGCGCCAGGTTCAAAAGCTGCACCGGACCTTTGCTCAGGATGCCGAGGCCCAAGGCCGCGGCGAACAGGCCCCAACCCCAGCGCGGCCGTCCTTCGGCCGCGCGCCAGACGCCGAGGAGGCCCAACAAGGTGAAGAACGTCACGAGTGTGTCGAAGAACGTGAACGACGCGAAGACGGTGAACAGGAATGCGCCGATGAGGGCAAGCGGGGCAGCACCCGTCACCGCCGGATATTTCGGGAACAGACACTGGGCGAGGCGCGCGGACAGGAGCAGGCAGCCGAGCGCGAACAGCGGCGCCACGAGCCGCCCCCAGGTCTCGCTGACCCCGAAGACGTGCCAGCCGAGCGTGATCAGCCAGAACAGCAGCGGCGGCTTGTGGTGATACGGAATGCCGTTCAGATGCGGCACGAGATAGTTGCCGCCGGTCCACATCTCCCACGCCACCGCGAGATAGCGAGTCTCGTCGACCGGCAGCGTGGGCCGCAGGGCCAGGCCCGCGGCGACCAGAATGGCCCAGATCACGACGGCCAGCGCCAGCGGCAAAAGCAGGCTGATCTTCTTCATGGGCGCGCTTCGTAGCACAGCCCCGGCGAGGCGCCTATGATGCTGTGTGCCGTTCAGGGAGGACGCCATGCGCTTGCAGAACAAGGTCGCGATCATCACCGGCGCCGGCTCGGGATTCGGCGAAGGCATGGCCCGCCGCTTTGTCGCCGAGGGTGCCAAGGTCGTGGTGAACGACATTCACGAGGCGAATGGCCGCCGCGTGGCGGCCGGTCTCGGCAAGACCGCGATGTTCGTCAAGGCGGACGTGTCCAAAGCCGCCGATGTCCAGGCGCTGGCCGCGGCGGCGTTGTCGGCGCATGGCCGCATCGACATCCTGGTCAACAACGCTGGCTATACCCATCGCAACCAGCCGCTGCTCGACGTGCCCGAGGATGTCTTCGACCGCGTGTTCGCGGTGAATGTGAAGGCGCTCTATCTCACCGCATTGGCGGCAGTCCCGGTCATGCGGCGGCAGGGCGGCGGCTCCATCCTCAACACGGCGTCGACGGCCGGGTTGCGGCCGCGGCCGGGGCTCACCTGGTACAACGCGAGCAAAGGGGCCGTGATCACGATGACGAAGTCGATGGCCGCCGAGCTTGCGTCCGACCGCATTCGCGTCAACTGCCTGTGCCCGGTCGCCGGCGAGACCGGCATGCTCGCCGACTTCATGGGCGGCGACACGCCCGAGAACCGCGCCAGGTTTCGCGCCTCGGTGCCGCTCGGCCGTCTGTCGACGCCCGAGGACATCGCGAATGCGGCGCTCTATCTGTCCTCCGACGAGGCGAACTTCATCACCGGCGTCGCGCTCGAGGTCGACGGCGGCCGGTGCATATAAAAAAACCCCGGACGCGGCGCGTCCGGGGTTTTCGAGAGTGCTGCCGGGCGCTTAGTCGCGGCGCTGGCCGAGCAGCTGCATCAGCATCATGAACAGGTTGATGAAGTCGAGGTACAGGCGAAGGGCACCCATGAGCGCCATCTTGCCGGCGATCTCGCCACCCGCTGATTCGTAGTAGGTGTCCTTGATTTGCTGCGTATCGTACGCGGTCAAGCCGGTGAACACGAGCACGCCGACCACCGAGATCGCGAACTGGAGTGCGGAGCTCGCCACGAAGATGTTCACCAAGCCTGCGATCACGATGCCGATCAGGCCCATGAACAGGAACGAGCCGAACTTCGACAGGTCGGCCTTGGTCGTGTAGCCGTAGAGGCTCATGCCCGCGAACGTCGCGGCGGTGATGAAGAACACGCGCGCGACACTCTCGCCCGTGAAGACCAGCAGGATCGAGGCGAGCGAGGCTCCCATGCAGGCGGCGAACGCCCAGTACAGGGCCTGTGCTGCGAACACCGAGAGGCGGTTGATCCCCGCACTCAGCACGAACACGAACCCGAGCGGGGCCAGCATCACCACCCATTTGAGCGGCGATCCGAACACCACCTGGATGGCGGACGGCGAATTGGCGATCAGGAAGGCGACGATGCCGCTGAGCAGCACGCCCGATGCCATGTAGTTGTAGACGCGCAGCATGTACGCGCGCAGGCCTTCGTCGACGGCAACGGTTTGCGTGCCCCAGCGGGCCGTCGTGCGGTTCGGTTGGAAGAAATTGTCGCTCATGGACACTTGGCTCCCTTGTCAGCCCCTTGGCGCCACAATCCGCCGACAGCATGGCCGTCCGCGGTTCCACTTTTGTCCACTCGAATATGGGCGAACGGGGGGAGGACTTCAATAGCGCAGAGGCTGGGGGTGGGGTCTTAACCGTCTGCCGATATTAAATTTTTGTAATCCGGATCAAGCATTCCGCAGCAACGGTGCGGGCTTTTGACCCAGCGCCCGCCACGTTCCCGCAAGCCCGAGGACCACCACCACCACGGCGGCCCCCGCCGCCGTGAGCAGGGCCGTGCCCGGGAGCAGGGCGAAATCCTGCCGCATGTAGCGTGTCATGAGCAGCCAGGCCGATACCGTTCCCAGCACGCAGGCCACGGCGGCCGTGGCGAGTCCGACAAGACCGAACTCGATCGCGAACGCACCGACGATCGAGCGGCGCCGGGCGCCGAGGACCTTGAAGACGACCGCATCGTAGACGCGGCGGCGGTGGCTCGCGATCACGGCACCGGTGAGCACGAGCAGGCCCGCGAGCAGGGTGATCCCGGCGGTTACCCGGGCTGCGGTCCCGATTTCGCCGAGCATCTGGTCGATCAGCGCGAGGGCTTCCTTCACGCGGATCGTCGATACATTCGGAAAGCGCTGGGTCACGGCTCGTTCGACGTCGTCCTCGTGGCCGGCGGCCACCTGCGCGGTAGCGATATGCGTCTGCGGGGCGCCTTCCAGGGTCCCGGGTGCGAAGACGAGGACGAAGTTGATGTTGAGGGCGCCCCAATCGACGTCGCGCAGGTTGGCGATCGTGGCGGTGATCTCGCGGCCCAGCACGTTGACGGTCAGCGTGTCACCGACCCCGATCCCCATGCCGCGCGCGATCGCCGCATCCATGGAGAGGAGCGGCGGTCCGGAATAACCGGCGGGCCACCACGTCCCGGCGACGAGCCGGCTGCCGGTGGGCAGGGTGGCGGAATACGTCAGGCCGCGGTCGCTGTTCACCGCCCATTGCGCCTCGCTCGCGACGTGCGCCTGCTCGACGGGCACGCCGGCGATCTTGACGATGCGCCCGCGCAAGGACGGCACACGGCGCACCTCGCCGACACCCGGGATCTGCTTCATGAGTGCGTCGAAGTCGGCCACCTGGTCGGGCTGGATGTCGATGAAGAAGAACGTCGGTGCCACGTCGGGGATTTCTTCGCGCAGCTGGCGCGCGATATTGCCCTGCACCAGCGTGATCGCGATCAGCACCGTCAATCCGAGGCCGAGCGACAGGACGAGCCCCGGCGCCGGGCTGCCCGGCCGGTGCAGGTTGGCGAGCGCCAGCCGCAGGCCCGGGCGCCCCATGCTGGGTGCATGCCGCGCCAGGAGTGCGATCAGCCATGCCGCGGCCCGGAACACGAGAAACGTGCCGAACGCAGCGATGACGAACCAGAAGCCGAGCCGCCGGTCGCTCGAGGCGAACACCGCAAGTGCTCCGAGGCTCGCAAGCGCGGCGGCGACGATCGCCGCATAGATGAGCCGCGGCCGTTGCCGTGCCGGTGCGACCAGGTCGCGGAACAGCGCCGAGGGCGGCACCTCGCGCGCGCGCGCCAGCGGCCACAGCGAGAACGCGACCGCGGTCAGGAGTCCGAACAGCGCCGCCAGCGCGAGCGGGGCGGGATAGACCCCCGTGCGCGCCGCGACGGGAAGCTCGCTCGCCAGAAGCGGGCCCAGGATCAGCGGTGCAGCCGCGCCGATCGCAACGCCGATGCCGATGCCGACCGCCGCCATGGCCATGATCTGGATCAGATAGACCCTCAGCACCAGGGCGCCGCCGGCGCCGAGGCATTTGAGCGTGGCGATCGTCGCCGTCTTGCCGGCGAGATAGCTGCGCACCGCGTTGGCGACGCCGACCCCGCCGACCAGGAGCGCGGTGAGCCCGACCAGGGTCAGGAACATCGCAATCCGGTCGATCCACAGCTTCACACCGGGCGTGGCGTCGGCGGGGGTGCGGATGCGCCAGCCGGCCTTCGGGAACAGCTGCGTCATCTCGTCCGCGAACGTCGCGGCATCCAGCCCCGGCTTGAGCAGCAGCCGATACTGATGGCGGATCAGGCTGCCCGGCTGCACCAGCCCGGTCGCCGGCATGCTGTCCTGCGCCACCAGGACGCGCGGGGCGAGGGTGAACACATCCGCCGTGCGGTCGGGCTCGGAGGTCTCGATCGCGCGCAGGACATAGGTCGCCTCGCCGATCTTGATGCGGTCGCCGAGCTTCACCCCGAGCCGCACCAGAAGAGAGCGCTCGACCAGGGCGCCCCAGGCGCCGTCACGCTCGGCGAGCGCGCTCGCAAGGTCAGGTGCGCTGCCGCCATCGGCGGCGAGGCCGACCGAGCCCACCAGGGGATATGCGCCATCGACCGCCTTGAGCTCGACCAGGGTGCGGGCGTTGTCGGTGCGCGCCATCGCGCGCAGGTTCATCACCGCGGACATCCTGCCGCGCGCCGCCAGGGCCGCGACCTCGTCCGCCGTCGCGGCGCGCTCGGTCAGCGTGAGGTCGACATCGCCGCCGAGAAGCTGGCGCGCATCGGCCGCAAGTCCGGCCTGGACACCCGCGGCGAGCGAGCCGACGGCGCCGATGGCGGCGACGCCCAGCATGAGACAAGCGACGAAGATGCGGAATCCCTTGATGCCGCCGCGCATCTCGCGGCGCGCCAGGCGCAGCGCCAGCGCCCAGCCGCTCATGCGCCTTCGCTCCGAGCGGAGCTTCGGCGCGCGGGATTTGCCCGCCGAAGCTTCAGCGGAGGCAGGCTCACGAAATTCGTCCGTCGTGCAGGCGGACGGTGCGGTCACAGCGCGCGGCGAGCTCGGGGTCATGGGTGATCAGCACGAGGGTTGCGGCACGATGCGCGCGCAGCGCGAACAGCAGGTCGATGATGCCGTGGCCGGTCGCCGCATCCAGATTGCCGGTCGGCTCGTCGGCGAACAGCAGCGGCGGCTCGCCGGCGAAGGCACGCGCCAAGGCGACTCGCTGCTGCTCACCGCCCGAGAGCTGGCCGGGATAGTGGCCCAGCCGGTGCCCCAGCCCCACCGCCTCGAGGCCTGAGCGCGCGCGCTCGAACGCCGAACGGTCGCCGGCGAACTCGAGCGGTACCGCGACGTTCTCCAGCGCGGTCATGGTCGGGATCAGGTGAAAGCCCTGGAAGACGATGCCGACGTTGCGGCGGCGGAACAGGGCGAGCTGGTCTTCGTCGAGCCGGTCCAGGTCTTCGCCTGCGATGCGGACGCGGCCCGAGCTCGGCCGCTCGAGCCCGGCCATCACCATGAGCATGGTCGACTTGCCGGAGCCCGAGGGTCCGACGACCGCCACGCTCTCGCCGCGCGCGATCGTGAGGTCGATCCCGCGCAGGATGTTGACCTCGCCGGCCCCACTCGCCAACTTCAGGTGCACGCCCGCAAGCTCGACCATCGGCCCTGCCTTGGAGCCTGGGCCCGCGGCATCACGATGGTGTGGTCGAAGAGCGGGTGCGTCGTTCATGGAAGCCCAGCGGCATATGGCGGCCCTATGAGGATGATCAACAGGTACCTTGTCAATGCATGGCTGGCCGCGGCTGTGATCGGCATCACGGCCATGAGCGTGGGTTCTGCACCGGCGCAGGTGGCCTCACCCCGCCTGCTGATCCTCGGTGACAGCCTGACCGCGGGGTACGGGCTGCCCCGGGACAAGGCCTTTCCCGAGCAGCTCCAGGGCTGGCTGGCGCGGGCCGGCGTTCACGTGCAAGTGATCAACGGCGGCGTGTCGGGCGACACGTCGGCGGGCGGGCTGGCTCGACTCGATTGGGCGATGGGCAGCACGCCGCCGCAATTCGCCCTCGTCGAGTTCGGTGCGAACGACGCGCTGCGCGGCCTGCCGCCGGCGGCGCTCTACGACAACCTCGACAAGATCCTGACCCGCCTCAAGGCGCGTGGCGTCAAGACGATGTTGGTGGGGATGTATGCGCCGCGCAATCTGGGGCGCGACTACGATGAGGAATTCGACGCGGTCTACCCGCGCCTGGCGAAGC
>Ga0335071_10006818_pt1 | contig 11790 bp, 12 predicted proteins | sample Lox_Sample_15_FD_206724 | JGI IMG/M metagenome (GOLD analysis project Ga0335071, IMG submission 206724) | Soil microbial communities from Loxahatchee National Wildlife Refuge, Florida, United States - Lox_Sample_1.5 | ecosystem: Environmental > Terrestrial > Soil > Wetlands | place: USA...
TCAAAAAAACGCAGGAAGACTATTGCACAGCCATGAATAACCGGCATAGTTACCATGGCTGCACGATTCGAAGATTACCCTTTAGCTACACATGGTGCAGCACTATAAAGCTCGTTAAAATAGTATTAAAATATTATCTTTTACGTTTAGTCAATCTGATTAATTTAATATATTAAATTTTGATGGTCCGGGACAGGGTAATCGGGTATGTGCTAAATATTCAGGATACAAAAAAAAGGAAATTGGATTACATATCGAAATACAGATGGAACTCGTAGGGATGGGGGCGGAGCCGCATGTTATCCATTTCCATCCTTTTGTATTCGATCCAGACATCGATGACGTCCTTTGTGAACACGTTTCCCTGGAGGAGGAATTTGTGGTCATCTTCAAGGGCATTGATGGCCGCTTCTAGGGATCCCGGGACTGTCGGTATTTGTCCCGCTTCGCTTCCTGACAGTTCGTACGTGTTTCCTTCGAACGGTTTCTTGGGATCGATCTTTTTCTTAATCCCGTCGATACCGGCCATCAGCATTGCTGAGAAGGCAAGATATGGGTTGCACGAGGGATCGGGCGGCCTGAATTCTATCCTTTTTGCTTTTGGATTTTCGGTATAGAGAGGGATACGTACTGCGGCCGACCTGTTTCTCATCGAATAGACCAGATTAACAGGCGCTTCGTACCCGGGTACCAGGCGTTTGTATGAATTCGTGGTAGGTGCGCAGAACGCCATCAGTGCATGGGCGTGTTCGAGAAGGCCCCCGATGTAGTACTTTGCAATCTGAGAGAGACCTCCGTACCCTTTCTCATCATAGAACATGTTCTTTCCACCAGTCCAGAGAGACTGGTGGGTATGCATTCCTGACCCATTGTCACCGAACAGAGGTTTGGGCATGAAGGTCGCGACCTGCCCATTCTGGCGGGCCATGTTCTTTACGATATACTTGAACATCATGCAGCGATCGGCCACTTTGACGAGAGAATCGAATCTCATATCGATCTCATTTTGTCCACCTGTGGCGACTTCGTGGTGGTGGACTTCGATGGGAATCCCGGTCTCTATCATTTTCAGGATTATTCTGCTTCTTAAATCCTGGAGCGAGTCGTGTGGCGGGACCGGGAAATATCCTTCCTTGAACCTTGGTTTATAGCCCAGGTTTGGACATTCTTCTCTCCCTGAATTCCATTCCCCTTCGCACGAATCGATGAAATAGAACCCTGAATTGACAGTCTGGTCGAACCTGATGTCATCGAAAATGAAAAATTCAAGCTCCGGACCCCAGTAACTGACATCGGCAATATTCTGGTCTTTCAGGTATTGTTCCGCTTTCTTCGCGATATACCTCGGGTCACGCGTATAGGGCCTCTTTGCCACGGGGTCGTATACGTCACAGATTATCGACAGCGTCGGCACTTCACAGATTGGATCCGGCACTGCAGTCTGCGCATCAGGGGAGAGGATCATGTCGGATTCCTGGATCTTCTGGAAACCCCTGATTGACGACCCGTCGAAGCCGATCCCTTCAGACCAGATACCTGCATCAGGGTCGTCATCGGCAAGGAGTTCCGATGCCGGGATCGAAAAGTGCTGCCAGAGCCCGGGGAGGTCGTTGAATTTCAGATCGACGATTTTAATCTTATCTTTCTTGATGATCGAGAAGACATTTTCAACGTCAGATTTGCTTGTGCTGCCGTTCCATTTTGTTGTCGTGCCTTTCAATTTTTCACCTTCAATTCGAAAACCGGATAACAGGGTTCCCTGTGGCGACCTGTGAGATCAGGTGTCATTTTCGGGCATGATCATCGCCGCCCGCAACGAGCCGATCGGGAATCATCCGGAACCAGACGAGCAAACATGGTTTTTCCCGGACGAAATCAACTGGCAGGATGGAAATTTAGTTTTCCCGCTGCAGGCGCAATTATCATACCATCCAGACCTCATGTATCCGGTCTGCGATAGAAGTTTACTTCTATCTTACAATATTTAAAACTATTTTATTTCTTTTTCAATATATTGGAACGAGGAGTAAATCATTCCTGCAATCTTATGCTCGGTGGGTACCTGAATAAAATTTGCACGGATTCCTATTGGGATCAGGAGAATATCGTTTTAAAAATCTCTAGATCCGTCATATTCCCAGACAGGAAATATTTTCGAGCTTCAGGAGTGAGGTTCAAGAACCAGGGATGCCCATATACGTGGAATGAAACTCGGAGTCCTCTGCTCGGGCGGAAAAGATTCACTTTTTGCCTGTCACCTGGCGATGCAGAGCGAAGAAGTGGCATGCCTGATCTCGGTACGCTCCCGAAACGAAGAGAGCTACATGTTTCACACCCCGAACGTGCACCTGGTCGGACTCCAGGCCGAAGCTGCCTGCCTGCCCCTGATCTCGGTTGAAACTGAGGGGCAGGAGGAATCAGAACTTGCAGACCTGAGACGGGCCGTATGCGAGGCGGCTGAGCGCCATGGGATCGAGGGCGTAGTAACAGGAGCCCTCCTTTCGGTTTATCAGGCCACCCGGATCCAGCGTATCTGCAGGGACCTCGATCTGTGGTGTTTTAACCCTCTCTGGTATGCAGACCAGGAATCGTACCTGCATCGCCTGCTGGGAGCCGGTTTTAAGGTCATTATCGCCGGGATATTTTCCGCCCCGTTCGACGAGACCTGGCTCGGCAGACTGCTCGACCTGGACACCATTGAAGATCTTGAGAGGTATGCGGAAAAATACAGCATCACCCTTACCGGAGAAGGCGGCGAATACGAGACCTTCGTGATCGATGCACCTTTTTTTCACAAACAAATCGTCATCGATGAGGCCACGACCGAATATTGCAACAACCATGGTGTTCTCAGGATCAAAAAGGCCCACCTGGAGGAGAAATGATCCTTATCGTGGACCTCTCCTGGAAGCCCCGTTCCCTGTCATGCTCCGAATTTGCAGGGCCGGTTTCAACCATTGTCGATAACGCGGGCAGGCATCCGGTGATGGTGCATTTTTCCGAGATCCATCGCAAAATTACCGAGAATGCCGCGGGGATCATACTCTGTGGGACAGCATTGAAAGACAATGATTTTGCATCCAGGGCTGAGGAATTCACCTGGCTCGTGGGCAGTCCTGTCCCGGTACTTGGTATCTGTGCTGGGATGCAGGTGCTCTGCCAGGTATTCGGGGGTAAGATATACCCGGGGTGCGAGATCGGGATGACGGAGATCAGGGTCATAAAAACCGATCCCCTGTTTGTTGAGGAAAAAGTATTCCAGGCATATGAACTGCACTCCTTCGCTTCAAACCCGCCCGATGACTGGGTCATAACAGCAGTTTCAGACGGTTATGTCCAGGCAGTCCATCACCCGGACAGGCCGATCTTCGGTCTGATGTTCCACCCCGAAGTCCGGAATCGGGATCTCATCGTGCGATTCCTCTCCCTTTGCAGGGAAGAGCCAGGTTATCAGGATTAGATGGAGACGAATGTTCCAGAAGTGACAATGAGAAAGGTTGGTTTGAGGCGTGCAATATTTACTGTCTGGAGAGAAGAGATACCGGTCCCGGCTTTCAAATTATCTCAAATTGATATGTTTAATGCCCAATTTTCCAAATAACCACGTATTGACAATGAAAACCCAGTGCGCTTGTATTTTAAAAGGGGCCGGGGAGTCTTTCTTCTCTCTATGACAGGATCGATCCTTCCTTTCGATCCGTTGACTGCGGGTTCCCGCTCTCCCATTTCCAGGATTACCCAAACCAAATTTTTTTTACTTCTTCCCGGTTTCCGCATGTAAGTATAAACTTTGAAATAGCAATACAGGACACTCACTCCTGTACATTTCTCTCTTCGGAGATGTCCTTGCATGACTGGAACATCAATTGAATTACGCAAGTTCGTTGCCCCCGAATTTGTCATCGGGGAAGATGCCCGGTTGCTGACCGGACAGTATGCAAAAAATTTCAGCGCCCGTCATGTGTTCATCGTCACCGGCCCGGATGTCATAAAAAAAGGGTGGGTGAAAGGCGTCATTGAGAGTCTCGATGCAAAAGATATCGAACATACTATTTTTTCCGGCGTTACCTCAAACCCCCGGGACCACGAGGTGATGGAGGGGGCCGGGCAGTACGTGCTGTCAGGCTGCGATGCCATCGTCGCCCTTGGAGGGGGAAGCCCGATCGACTGCGCCAAGGGTATCGGCATCGTCATCTCGAACAAAGAACACATCCTGAAGTTCGAAGGCGTTGACAATGTCGCAGTCCCCCCTCCCCCGATGATCTGCATTCCCACAACGGCGGGAACCGGTGCCGACGTATCCCAGTTCGCTATTATCAACGATACCCTACAACGGGTGAAGATCGCCATTATCAGTAAGACTATCGTTCCCGACATCGCCCTCATCGACCCGGTGCCTCTGATTACCCTCTCTCCGGAACTTACTGCCAATACCGGCATGGATGCAATCACCCACAGCATCGAGGCATACGTATCGAATGCGAGTTCTCCGGTCACGGATATCCAGGCATTGGAGTCTATCCGGCTGATGATGAACCACCTTCCTGCCGCGTACCGTGAGCCTGGATCAATTGCAGAGCGGTATCAGACAATGCTAGGGAGCCTGCTTGCAGGTCTGGCTTTCTCAAATGCGAGTCTTGGAGCAGTCCATGCGCTGGCCCACAGCCTCGGGGGTTATTCTGACCTCCCCCATGGTGAATGCAATGCACTCTTACTGGAACACGTGATTAATTTCAATTACGACGCCTGCCCGGAGCGCTACGATGTAATCGCCAGGGTACTGGATGCCGGAAAGTCCGGACATGCAAGAGGGAGGAATACCATCATTTCATCCATCCGCTCGCTCCGCGAATCGTTAGGGGTGACCGGAACGCTCAGAGACCTTGGGGTTACGAGAGAGGATATTCCGGAGCTTGCCAGAAAAGCAATGAAAGACCCCTGTCTGGCCACCAATCCAAAGAAACCCTCCTTAACGGCAATCGAGCATATTTATGAAGCAGCACTCTGAAAAAGCCCCCGATTGGGAAGAGCAGCGGGACCGGATCATAGGACTTGGCGAGACATCCATCCGTAAGAGCTACTACCCGGAACTTCAGCAGCGCATAACCGAACTGGAAAAAAAGAACCGGGAGCTCGCCATCGCCTACGAGGATCAGACGGCCGTCAGCGAGGAACTTCGGCAGCAATGTTACGAGACCGCGAAGACCGAACAACAACTGCGTGAGAGCGAGGAGAAATATCGCAGGTTTGTCGAGACGGCAAATGAGGGTATCCTGTCGATGACCCCGACATCCGATATTATTTTTGCCAATCAGAGAATTGCGGACATACTGGGCTATGCCATTGAAGAGATGCAGGGCAGGAATATTACCGATTTCATGGACCCGTTGGAATCCCAAGAAATCGCTTCCGGCATTAAGGGTGGGAGAACCGGGTTCCATGACATCGATGAGAGAAAATTCATTCACAAGGACGGCAGCGAGCGTTGGCTGCAGGTATCGGTTACTGCTATTTCCGGTCCAACCGGAGATATTACAGGGTCATTTGTCATGATCACGGATATTACCGAACGGAAAGAGGCTGAAATCGCCCTGCAGCAGGCACGGAACAAACTGAAGTTGTTAAACGCCATTACGTTCCAGGACATTCACACGGCAGTATTTTCGATCTCGGCGTACCAGCACCTGATCAGGGACATGGTGGCCGATGAGGCGGCGAAAACGTACTTCGAGAGGGAGGAGAGCCTCCTGAAAAAAATTGTCGACACGCTTGATTTCGCCAAAAATTACCAGCAGATGGGTATACGCCCACCATGCTGGCAAAACGTGCACCAGGTATTCCTCCTCGCTATCTCTCATCTCGATTTCAGTCACATGGCACATTCGATCCGCATCGACGACCTGGAGATCTTTGCTGATCCACTTCTCGAGAAAGCACTGGAGAATATCTTCCACAACGTCATCGAACACGGGGAACATGCAACCGAAGTTACTCTCGGGTACGAGGAACGGGGAGACCATCTGATCCTGATCGTCGGGGATAACGGGGTCGGAATTCCCCCCGAGGAGAAGAATATGATATTCGACCGGGGTTATGGCAAGGGGACCGGCCTGGGTCTCTTTTTCGTGCGTGAAGTCCTTTCCATCACCCGGATGACAATCAAGGAAACCGGTATGTCCGGGCAGGGGGCCAGGTTCGAGATTGCGGTCCCACGGGGGGCATACCAGTTTCCTTCCCGAATGCCCACCGGATGAGCCTGCAACCGCATTATCATGCAGCCGCCGTCATAGGATTATCCGGTTTATCGACCACAAATATTTTAAGGATTATCGTCATGTTTTCTGGTCAGGATAGCGGGATGTGATATTCAGTTTCAACCCGGCCGGATCCCGAAAAACGTTTCAACCAATGCCATTGAATGATCAGTACGGGGCATATCATGGCCTTTTCCATCATGACAGAGCGGCTTATACTGGGAGACATGACTCCGGCAGATCTCCCGGCCATCCGGCGTATTGCTAAGGACCCCGAGGTCATGAAATATGTGCTCCTCTGGCTTGAGAACGATACGCAAATTGCTGATTTCTTACAGCGTGCGATCGATGAATCGCAACGGGATGATCGGAGAATGTATATGTTAGCGGTCAGGCTGCCGGCCTCGGAAAAATTTGCGGGATTTTCTTTTATCGAGATCGAGAGGGAACACAAGACCACGGCCGAAGTCGGGTACGTCCTGCTTCCGTCATACTGGAACCAGGGATATGCCTCGGAAATTCTCCAGGCACTGCTTGCTTTCGGGTTCGAACAATTATCCCTTCACCGGGTTTACGGAAAATGCGACGAGCTAAACCAAAAATCCGCCCGCGTACTTGAGAAGTGCGGGCTCCAGTACGAAGGGACGCTCCGTGAGCATGTCTGGCTCCGGGACCACTGGCGGTCGACACGTTATTATGGCATGCTCACCGGAGACTATCAGCATGCCATTCATCAACGCCAGGGCCTGGACACCGGATAGAAATCACGTGCTCCTGATAATAACCTGATCGAGAGAAAGGGGTAGGTAGGAAAATGGCTTGTAAAGAAAACCCGGTTGCGGCTGGAACAGGGGAAGGGTGGGGAGCGGGGGCAGGAGTGAGCTGGTGAGATATTTCGGCTGGATAATCGAGCTGCTGTCGACCGTCACGCCACCTGGTAGTGTGCTGCCAGATTTCATCAGTTGCCAGGTGGTACTTCGATTGGTGCGTTCGATGGTTAACCGGGTAACGCTTGCCAGGCCGGGTTTATCGAGGTTCGCGGCCTGCTGCCACGTGTAGGTCGTCATGTTCCCCGGGGTACCTGTGGACCATTTCAGGTTTGTGACTTCAGTGACCACGACATTCCCGGTATACTCGGATTTGATCGTGATCTGGTCGGTTTGCGGGAGGTAATCAGGGCCGGCACTTATGGGGGCGACGAGCATGAGCATGAGAATAAATGCGGGTATCAGGATGCGTATTTTATTCATTTTGTAGATCCTGCCCTGTATCGGGTATTATGTACCCCCTTGGAGGCAGACCGTTAAATTGTTTCCCAATGGGCCAGTGCATAGGGAGTTGTCTGAAATTCAAACGATGAATTCCCCGTTCGTTCCCTGGTGAGAGCAAGGATTTATTGAGGCAGATGCAATGGAAACCGTACCTGCCATGAAGCTGATACACCTCCTCTTTGCAGTGTTGTGCATCAGTGTTTTTGCGGAAATACCAGCACAGGCGTTTTCGATTTTGGCACTTGCGATTAATTGCGATCGGGCAGAATGGCGATGCACAGGTCCACCTGGATTATAAAATGACCTTCGTGGAACAAGCCGCGGTTTATTTCCAAATTGCAGACCCGCCGCGGAATTGAAAAATGCTCTCGAATCAGACCTCAACAGGCAGGTAACGGTTTACGATGCAGGTACTGTCTCGGCCGACATAGTGATCCCGTCCTTTGCAGCGGTATCGCAGGGACCGGGAAAGAAAACAATCACCACCCCCGGATTTTCATTGAGCAGGTCCAGGAGGTCGCCGGGGGGTATTGGTTTGCCCCGCTGATCTCGCCGGATTTTACGCCTCGTGTGACGACGATCGTTTTCCCTGATAGGAGTAATGAAATCCTGTATAACCAGATCGGTAAACCGTCGTTCAGTCATGAGATTACATGACGAGGCCGATATTATTTTTTGTACCTTTTTCACCTGACGTGAATTTTTTTATCGATGCAGCTATCCTGGCAGACTCATTTGCTCTTCCCTGAATGTCGGTCGATAATATGGATTTTTACGTAGATAAAATAAAAGGGAGAACAGATGACAGTAAACCCGGATTTGGTGGACGTCAGGTTACCCTATGTAATAAAAGCAGAGCGACTGTCTTATTTGATTTTCTTAATTATACTGGGCCCCGTCATTGTACTCGGATTGGTAGTAGCGCTTCAAAATAAGTCAGCCTGGCCAATGCCATTTATTGGTATTGGTATTCTTCTGCTGATATGGCTGGTTATCGGTTCATTCAAAATCTGCCTTCTCGAAAACAGGATCGTGCTGAAATCCTTGCTCTCAAGCCATGAGGTCCTCTACTCAGCAATATCCCGGTTCGAATTCGGATATAAAAATACCGGCAGAGGACCTATTCCCGCCTTGTTTATCTTTTGCACAACCGATACGAACCCTCGTTCGATTCCTGTCAAATCGTTCAGTAAAAAAGATTTAAGGCGGGTCAAAGAGATTCTTTCAACGAAAGCGGTTCAGGTCGCCAAAACACCCAACGATTTTCTATAGACGTCCACGCCGGATCATCCGATCATTCTCAAAGTCATTAATCTCATTCCGGGAGGATCGCGACGAGATGCACCGATTCGGTCCCGATTGTTGACCAGGACTTGGTAGTACCCTGACGAATTCAGATCATTCGATATCGATTTGCACTACCATATGTTACCCATACAGATCGGCAAACGGGTCCCACGCCGGATCCTCATGCCATTCATATTCTATCGTCCGGGCGACCTTGAGTGCTGTTTCCCGGCCGAACCGGCCTGCAACGAATCCGAGCGCCATGTCGATGCCCGCACTGACCCCCGAACTCGTGTAGATTTTCCCTGACTTTACCCACCGGGCTTTCTTCACCCAGTTCACTGCCGGGGACTCCATCCCGGTCCAGGGAAAGACTCTTTTATTGGATGTCGCCTGTTTCCCATCGAGAATCCCGGTCTTTGAGAGCAGGATCGAACCGGTGCAGACCGTCAGGATAAACTCTGCACTGTCTGCAAGCCTGCGCAGGCTATCGATGTACTCCCTGTCTTTTACAAGTTGTCTTGCACCAATGCCGCCCGGAACCAGCAGGATATAGTTCTGAGTGTTAAGTTCGTCAAACGGCCTGGTCATTACCGGGACTTTCTGGCTGCTTTGCACCAGACCGCCGCTCCGGGAGGCAAAGATCATATTGAACCGGTCCGCAATTGCTCCAATTACCTCGACGGGTCCGAATGCGTCCAGGGTCTCGAAATCTTCGTAAAGAACGGTAATTACATCTTTCATGGCTCCATCCACAGATCCGTTAAGGTTCCGGCCGAATTATGGTTATCGATCTTCCCGTCAACGAGGGCCTGAATGGAATCCGCATTGCTAACAGGTGAACGTTGTTTTCCTGCGATACGATGGATATTCTTCTTTCCTGAGTTACTGCAGATTGGATTACTATGTCGCAATTCCCGATCCCTGACATGATTGTTTCATGATGAAATCTTGTCAATGTTCAGACAACCCGGGTCCTTTTTTCAGAATGGATTCATGCCAGGACCAATCCGAAGGCAGGTGAAATGGTATTAAAGGTCTACTCGGGATATAGTTGTATTAGTGGCTTGTGCGGACCTGACAGGAGTCTTCAATGACTGATCAACGGGAAGAAACCAAAACGGTAAAAATTACCGTGACAAAGAACGGACCCTATCTTGTTACCGGCGGGGTTCCTCTTATCCAGGAAGAAATCTGTAACGATGAGGAGGGTTACTGTCGCAAGTGGCGGGTTGTGAAAATGTTCCCTTTAAAGGAACAATATGCACTCTGTCGGTGCGGACACTCACAGAATAAACCGTTCTGCGATGGCACTCATCAAAAAATTGGTTTTATTGGGACTGAGACGGCAGGGAGTGAACCGTACCTCAGTCATCCTCGAATTATCCGCGGCCCGGAATTGGAATTGCAGGATTACGAGAACCTTTGCGTCCACGCCCGATTCTGCATGAGGGCGGGTGGGATATGGGATCTGACAGAGAACCCGGATGACCCCTCTGCAAAGGAGACCGCGATTGAGGAGGCCTGCAATTGTCCATCAGGTCGTCTTGTCCTGAAGGACCGCGAAACAGGAAGAATAATCGAGCCGATCCTGGAGAAGTCTATCGTAATCATCGAGTACCCACCCCGTGGGGAGCACGGTCCGCTCTGGGTACGTGGCGGAATTCCCATCATCTCGTCCGAGGGTAAACCGTACACGATCCGGAACCGGGTCACCCTTTGCCGGTGCGGCAGGTCGCGCAATAAGCCGTTTTGCGATGGAAGCCATGTTCAGCACTCCTGAACGGGGAATTGTCCGGCGTTATATCAGGGGATTATCTCCTCTCATTCAGAGAGTTTCTGATTCTTGCGAGAAGAGAAAAATTCTTACTTTTTTTTATCATCATGACGATAGCCTGCACACCTGGTTATGCCTTAATTGTAAAAAAAGTAAAAACGCCCTCGATAACACCAATCCAGGTTCATCGGGAATTTATGACCCTGGTGTTCCAATCACGTTGTTTTACGCAATTTCTATCCTGAATTGTTGATTGATTCAACAAAATAAACACTGGCCCTAAAAAATTGAGTTATAGTGTTGGAATTCGATGGGTAAGATCCGCCCAGTCGTTGCCAACGGATCTCTTGATGAGTTCCTTCACATCGGTGAACATAGGAGACGGCATTACCATCTGCCAGATACGGATAACGTTCTCACGATCATCGTTTCCGATTAAGGGGAACAACCATGTCACTAATTCCGGGAAACGTTCTTTGGGAACCATATTGGCCATAATACCCAACGCCTTTCCTTGCTCGGGCAAGGAAATTCTTTCCCTGAAAATCCGGTACAGGTGAGTGTCCTCCTTATCCAGATGTATGTCCAGATGAAAACGAAATGCAGCCGTAGCCCGGGCAGTTTTTATGGAATCATGTGTAGGATAGGTTTTATTCAATTCATCAAATGCTCTGTCCAGACCACGGTGATCTATTGCGTATGCTTCAGCAACCATTGGGGCGACATTTTCGACCAGGGGAAAGACACCCGCTTCTTCTCCCATTGCATGCCAAACCAGTACTTCATTAAAAAACCAAAATCGTTCGATAATGGGATCGAGGCCTTTCTTTCCCTGTGCTGAGTATAACGCGGCGGAATCAACACGGTCCATATCATTCCTGAACGCATGGTGAATCGCCCGTATCATATCAACAGGTTCGGTCATAAAGTTCCAATCGGCGATATGATTAATAAATGTTATCCGAATTCAGATTGAAATAGGCACTGATTAATATTTTAAAATGCGCTTAATTTGTCTCTTGAGTCTAAAAAATGACCTAAATTATTGGTAAATGAAAAACGAAGCCCCTCCGTGATTAAATACACCGTCGTTCAAACCAATAAAATTCCTTCCTGAAGAGGATGACCGATAATCCCCATCGTCAGTAAATCATTGCCGGTCTGAGGTCTTTTCCCTGAACAGGATTCTTCCGGACCGGTA
>Ga0335071_10006820_pt1 | contig 11787 bp, 9 predicted proteins | sample Lox_Sample_15_FD_206724 | JGI IMG/M metagenome (GOLD analysis project Ga0335071, IMG submission 206724) | Soil microbial communities from Loxahatchee National Wildlife Refuge, Florida, United States - Lox_Sample_1.5 | ecosystem: Environmental > Terrestrial > Soil > Wetlands | place: USA: Florida...
CTCCTGGCGAGTGTCCGTCGGGACGGAAGATCGATGCCGCGAACGGCTCAGACGGCTCGTCTGGCGTGCCAATCGTTTGAGCCTGAATTCACCGGCGCCCGCCTGAGCGCGCCGTCCTGCTCCGACTCCGCCGCGTTCCCTAAGACCAAGGTCTCATCGCCGCCCGGAGCGTCGTTGCTAGCGTGCGGTCATGGCTCTCCGTCCGTGGAACGGCTTCGTCGCGGTGGTCGACGACGAGGAGTCGGTCCGCCGGGCGTTCGCGCGCCTGATCCGCTCGCGCGGCCTCGACGCCGAAACCTATCCGTCGGGCGAGGCCTTTCTGTCTTCGCTCCCGACGCGTCGCCCGGGCTGTGTCGTTCTCGATCTGCACATGCCGAGCGTCGGCGGCCTGGAGGTCCAGGCGCGGATGGCGGATGCCGGGGTGCGGATCCCGGTCATCGTCGTCACCGGCCACGACACGCCCGAGGCGGAGGCCCGCGCTCTGCGGGCGGGGGCCGTGGCCTACCTGCGCAAGCCCGTCGACGAAGGCGCGCTCATGGAGGCGATCCGCGCCGCGGTCGAAGGCGGCCCGGGAAGCCACGGCACCGGGTCTCCCTAGGAGGTCGTCATGGAACCAGGAAGAAGGAGTTTGCGCCGGGTCGCGATGACCGCCGCGCTGGCGATCGCGGCCTGTATCTGCGTCAGGGCGATCGGCGTGGCCCAGGCCGGGGTGGGCGCGATCGCGGGACGCGTCGCCGAAGACGGCGGGCCGGCGGTCGGGGGCGTCACGGTGACCGCTCGCAACCTGGCCACGGGATTCCGGCAGTCCGCGATCACGGATGCGACGGGTGCGTTCCGCATCGAGGGCCTTCCCGCCGGCGCCTACGACGTGACGGCCGAGGCGTCGGGGTTCGGCACCGGGCTTTCGAGCGGCGTGGTGGTGCACGGCGGCGAGTTCGCGAACGTCGTTTTTGCCCTGCGGCCGATCGCGCGTCCCTCGCCGGCGCCCGCCGCAGTCGCCGTCCAGGAGCCGCAGGGCCAGGCGGGCGCTCCGCCGCCCGATCCGATGAAGAAGGGGCCGCGGATGCAGATCTACGGCTTCGCGATGCTCGACCTGATCAACGACTTCGACCAGATCAACCCCGACTGGTACGACGTCGAGCGGCCGACCAAGCTGCCCGCGTTTCCCAACGAGTTCGGGGAGAACGGCAATTTCTGGGCGAGTGTCCGGCAGACCCGCTTCGGCGTCCGCAGCTGGCTGCCGACCGGCTGGGGAGAGGTCAAGACGGAGTTCGAGTTCGACCTCTTCGGCGTGGGCGTGGATGCGGGGCAGACGACGATCCGCCTGCGCCAGGCCTGGGGCTCGCTCGGCCCCTTCCTCGCCGGCCAGACCAACAGCGTGTTCATGGACGGTGACGTTTTTCCGAACGTCGTCGAGTACTGGGGGCCGAACGGCATGGTCTTCTTCCGCAACGTCCAGCTGCGCTGGACGCCGATCGACGGGAAGGGCCAGCTCGCGATCGCCATCGAGCGGCCGGGGGCGAGCGGCGACTCCGGGCAGTTCGCCGACCGCATCGAGCTGCAGAACATCAAGGGCCACTTCCCGTACCCGGACGTCACCGCGCACTACAAGTACGGCGACGACTGGGGCCACGTCCAGATCGCCGGGATCTTCCGCTACATCGGCTGGACCGACACGCTCCAGGACCAGTTCGACCTCTCGGGGCACACGCTTGGCTGGGGCGTCAACGGGAGCGCCGTCCTCAAGGTCACGAAGACGGGCACGCTGCGGCTCGAGGCGAGCTACGGGCAGGGCATCGAGAACTACATGAACGACGCGCCGGTCGACGTGGCCGCGCAGAGCAATCCCGGCAATCCGGTCACTCCCGTCACGGGCAAGGCGCTGCCGGTGTTCGGCATGGTCGCCTACTACGACATCAACTGGAGCGACAAGTTCTCGACCGCGATCGGCTACTCGCGCCTCGACATCTCCAACGCCACCGAGCAGCTGCCCGCCGCCTTCAAGAGCGGCCAGTACGCCAGCACCAACCTTCTCTGGTACCCCGTCCAGAACGTGATGACCGGTCTCGAGTTCCAGTGGGGCCGCCGCCAGAACTTCACCGACGGCTTCGCGGTCAACGACTTCCGAATCCAGTTCTCGGCGCAATACAAGTTCTCGTTCGATCTGGGAGGAAAGCCATGAGCTTCGGCCCTCGGCAGGCGGCGGCGATCGCCTCGATCGCGGCGGCCCTCGTTCTCCTGGCGCCGGCGGCCCCGGTGCAATCCCCGGCGCAGATCGACTCCGCCCTCTCCGCGGCGTACGAGAAGTACAAGGATCTCCAGGAAGGCAAGAACGCCGACTACATCCCGGCGCTGGCGAGGGTGAACCCGAAGATCTATGGCATCGCGCTCGTCACGGTGGACGGCAGGGTCCACACCGCCGGGGACGTCAGCGCCGAGGTCTCGATCCAGTCGATCTCCAAGGTGTTCACGCTCGCGAAGGTCATCGAGGAGCAGGGCCTGGACGCGATCGTGAACACGATCGGCGTGGATGCGACGGGAATGCGGTTCAACTCGATCGTCGCGGTCGAGCTGGCCCAGAAGGCTTTCGGCGGACCGGAGATCAATCCTCTGGTCAACCCCGGGGCGATCACGGCCACGAGCATGCTCGGCGGCGCCAACCGGGACGAAATCTGGAAGAGCCTGATCGACTTCTATTCCGCCTTCGCGGGGCGCCCCCTCGAGGTCATCCACGACGTCTATCGGTCGGAAGCCGAGACCAACCAGCGCAACCAGGCGATCGGCTACCTGATGTACGCCTACGGTTACATCAAGGCCGAGCCGATGCGAGCGACCGACATCTACACGGAGCAGTGCTCGGTGGGCGTCAACGCGAGGGACCTCGCGACGATGGCGGCCACGCTCGCCAACGGCGGGAAAAACCCCGTCACCGGCAGGCCGGTGATGGCCACGGGCAACGTTCCCGGCGTGCTGGCCGTGATGGCGACCGCCGGCCTCTACGACGACTCGGGCAAGTGGCTCTACCGGACGGGGCTGCCCGGCAAGAGCGGCGTGGGCGGCGGCCTCATCGCCGTGTCCCCCGGTAAGTTCGGAATCGCGGTCGTCTCGCCGCCGCTCGACGAGGCCGGCAACAGCGTCCGGGCGCAGAAGGCCATCACGGACATTTCGAACGCACTCGGAGGCAATCCCTACGCGGTGAAGCCTCGCTAGCGGAGGAGGAAACCCATGATCACGACCGGAGAAACCCAGGAGGCCACGATGTCCCCGTCGAAGACCCGACTCGAACACGATCTGCTGGGAGACCTGCCGGTCCCCGCCGACGCCTACTACGGCGTCCAGACGGCACGGGCCCTGGAGAACTTTCACATCTCGGGCGTCGAGCTGCGCCTCTATCCGAACCTGATCAAGGCGTTCGCCATGGTCAAGCTCGCGGCCGCGCGCGCCAACTACGACTGCAAGCAGTTCTCGAAGGAGATCCTGAGGGGGATCGAGGGCGCGTGTCAGGAGCTGATGGACGGCAAGCTGCACGACGAGTTCCGCCTCGACGTCTTCCAGGGCGGCGCGGGCACCTCGACCAACATGAACGCCAACGAGGTCATCGCCAACCGCGCGCTCGAGCTGATGGGCCACGAGAAAGGCGAGTACAAGTTCTGCGACTCGCACGACCACGTCAACCGTTCGCAGTCCACCAACGACGCGTATCCGACCGCGCTGCACATCGGGATGGCGCTCGGCAACGTCGAGCTCGTCAAGGAGATGAAAGAGCTCATCGCGTCGTTCCGCCGCAAGGGCAAGGAATTCTCGAAGATCCTGAAGATGGGCCGGACGCAGCTCCAGGACGCCGTGCCCATGACGCTCGGCCAGGAGTTCGAGGCCTTCGCCGCGACGCTCTCGGGCGAGGTCATGGCTCTCGAGCGCATCCAGAACGTGCTGTGCGAGACCAACATGGGCGCGACGGCCATCGGCACCGGCCTGAACGCGCCGGAGGGCTACGCGGCAAAGTGCACCGCGCATCTGGCGAAGATCACGGGGCTGCCGATCCGCCTGGCCGAGGACCTCATCGAGGCGACCCAGGACACGCAAGCCTACGTCCTCTACTCCTCCTGCATGAAGAGCCTGGCGATCAAGCTGTCGAAGGTCTGCAACGACCTGCGGTTGCTCTCGTCCGGCCCGCGCTGCGGAATCCACGAGATCAACCTGCCGCCGAAGCAGCCGGGCTCGTCGATCATGCCGGGCAAGGTCAACCCGGTCATTCCCGAGGTCGTCAACATGGTCTGCTTCCGGGTGATCGGCAGCGACCTGACCGTGTCGCTCGGCGCCGAGGCCGGTCAGCTCCAGCTGAACGTCTTCGAGCCGGTCATCGCCGCCTGCATCTTCGAGGCGCAGACGATGTTCATCAACGCGGCGCGCACGCTGCGCGCGCACTGCGTGGACGGCATCACCGCGAACCCCGAGATCTGCCGGCACTACGTCGAGTACTCGATCGGCACCGTCACGGCCTTGAACCCGGTCATCGGGTACGACAAGGCGACGGAGCTCGCTGCCGAGGCGATGAAGACGGGGCGCGGGATCCTCGAGCTGATCCGCGAGAAGAAGGTCCTCACCGAGGAACAGATCGCGAAGGTGTTCAACCCCGCCGCGATGGCGGGCCAGGCGCCCCGGACGTGACGATGGGCCGCGCGTCGATCCTTCGCGCGGCGCTGCTGGCGTCGGTCGTCGGCCTGCTCGCCTTCCCGGTTCGGGGCGAGCAGCCTTCGGCCGACGGGTGGCGGCCGTTTACGGCGACGTGGACCCTCACTGGCCACCGGGAGGTCCTGCCGACCGGGGGAGAGCGCCCCGCCTCCGTCGTGGTCCTCTCGGGACCTTTGACGCTCACGTCGGGCGAGGGCCTCGGCCGGGGGCTGCTCGGTCAGATCATCGGCTTCGACGACGGCGGTGAGACTCTCGTCGGCCGCGCCGTCTTCACGGAGGAACACGGCGACCACATCTACGCCACCCTCTCGGCACAGCCGTTCGGGACCGGCCGGAAGGCGACAGCCACCCTGACCGGCGGCACGGGGCGCTTCGCCGGCATCGAGGGATCCTTTTCATTTTCCTGGGAGTACGTCCTGCATCCCGAGAGCAGCGACGTCGACGGCCGCATCACCGATCTCCAGGGCCGGACGCGGATCACCCGCTCCACGGCGGGGGAGCGGCCCCGATGAAACCCGGCTTCGGAATCCTGGTCTCACGCCTCGCCGTCGCCGCTCTCGGTGTCGCGATCTGGTTCTGGCCGGTGCCCGCGGGCTTGACGCCCCAGGCCTGGCACCTCTTCGCGATTTTCGCGGCCACGATCGTGTCCGTCATCCTCGGCGCCTTCCCGATTCTCACCGCGTCGGTCCTCGCGGTCGGCATCTCGGTCCTCTCGGGGGTCCTGACGCCGGCGAAGGCATACGCGGGGTTCGCCAACGGGACGATCCTCCTGATCGTCGTCGCCTTTCTGGTCGCCCGCGCGATCGTGAAGTGCGGCCTCGGCCAGAGACTCGGATACCTGGTCGTGAGGCTCTTCGGACGCTCGACGCTCGGGCTCGGCTACAGCATCTTCCTCCTGGACGCCGTGATCGCTCCGGCCTTCCCGAGCGACACGGCCCGCTCGGGCGTCCTGTATCCGCTGGCGCTCTCCCTGGCCGAGGGCGGCGGCTCGAAGCCCGACGAGGCGACGCGCAAGAAGATGGGCGCCTATCTCATGTTCTGCGCGATGGCGACCCTCTCCCTCTCCTCGGCCCTGTGGCTCACGGCCATGGCGGGCAACCCGCTCGGCGCCGAGATCGGCAAGTCGCTCGGGTTCCGGATCTCCTTCGGCTCCTGGCTGATCGCCTCGCTCGTCCCGACGCTGCTCGCGCTCGCGCTGCTGCCGCTGCTGATCTACAAGGTCTTCCCCCCGGAAGTGAAGGCGACGCCGGAGGCTCCCGCGGCCGCGCGCAAAGCGCTCGCCGAGATGGGTCCGCTCGGCCTCGACGAGAAGATCGTCGCCGTCACGTTCGTCGTCATGGTCCTCCTCTGGGGGCTCGCGGGAACGCTGAAGCTCGACCTGACGGCGGTGGCGTTCCTGGGGCTCGGCGTGCTCCTCGCCTCGGGCGTGCTGACGCTGAAGGACATCGGCCAGCAGGGCGACGTCCTCGGAACCTTCATCTGGTTCGCGATCCTCTACACGCTGAGCGGCCAGCTGAACGCCCTCGGCTTCATGGGCTATCTCGGCCAGCGGCTGGGAGGGGCTCTGGGGGGCCTGCCCTGGGTGGCGGCGTATGCCATCCTCGTCGTGGCGTACGTCCTGCTGCACTACCTCTTCGTCAGCCAGACGGCGCACGTCCTCGCCCTCTTCGGCGTCTTCCTGGGGGTCGGCGCCCAGCTCGGCGTGCCGGTACCCGTTCTCGGCTTCGCCCTGCTGTTTGCGACGAGCTACATGTCCACGATCACGCCCCAGGCGTCGAGCGCGAACGTGCTCGTCGTCGGGAGCGGATACCTCACGCAGGGCGAGCTCTATCGCCTCGGCACGATCGCGACGGCCTTCAACATCCTCGTCCTGCTCCTCGTGGGAACGCCGTGGCTGCTCCTGGTGGCGCGGTGAGGGCGGCGTGACGGCGTACCTGACGGAGGCCCTCCGTCACAATCCCGAGCTCGCGATCTTCCTGACGCTCGCCCTGGGCTTCGTCTTCGGGCACCTTCGGATCGGCAGTTTCAAGCTCGGCAACGTCGTCGGGACCCTGCTCGCGGGCGTCCTCATCGGACAGGTCGGCGTCGAGGTGGCGCCGCTCGTCAAGGTCGTCTTCTTCGACCTCTTCCTCTTCGCGACCGGCTACAAGGTGGGTCCGCAGTTCATCCGGGGGCTGGGCAGAAACGCCCTGCCGCAGGTGGCGATGACCGTGGTCCTCTGCGTCACCAGTCTCGCCGTCACGGTCGCGGCGGCGAAGGTCTTCCACTACGACTGCGGGACGGCGGCCGGACTGATGGCCGGCGCCTTCACGGAGTCGACGGTCATCGGGACGGCCGGCGACACGATCAGCCGGCTCGACCTGCCGGCCGCGGAAAAGGCCCGCCTCCTCAACAACATCCCCGTGGCCTACGCGGTCTCGTACCTCGTCGGCACGGGGTTCGTCGTGTGGTTCCTGTCGAGCCTCGCGCCGCGGCTGCTGAAAGTCGACCTGAAGGCCGAGAGCCTCGAGCTCGAGAAGGAGCTCGCGGGCGAAGGGGAAGCTCGGCCGACGACCCAGTCGGCGTACCGCGAGTGGGACCTGCGGGCCTATCGAATCGACGACGCGACGTGGGCTGGCAAGAGCGTGGCGGCTCTCGAAGAGTCCTTCGCGCCCGAGCGGGTCTTCGTCGAGCGCATCCGCCGCGGCGCGGAAATCCTCGACGCTTCGCCGGACATGGCGCTCCGCCGCGGCGACACGGCCGCGGTCGCCGCCCGGAGGCGGGTGCTCGTGGGCGAGACCACGATCGGCATCGAGGTCGAGGACCGAGCCCTGCTCGACTTTCCGATGGTGGCTCTCGACGTCGTCGTGACGAACGGGCGCCTCGTGGACCGAAGCCTCCGGGAGCTCGCCGAGCTGCACGGGCGCGGCGTGGCCCTGCTCCAGCTCGTGCGGGGAGGCGAGGACATCCCGTGGGCTCCGTCGACGACCGTCAACAGGGGAGACATCCTGCGGCTGTCCGGCGCGACGCGCGACGTCGAGCGCGTCGGGGCGGAGCTCGGCTACATCGAGCGGCCGTCGCACGAGACGGACGTCGTCTTCGTCGGCCTCGGCATCGTGGTGGGCGGGCTGATCGGCTATCTCTCGGTCAACGTGGGCGGCCTGCCTCTCTCGCTGACGGCCAGCGGCGGCGCGCTCGTCATGGGCCTCGTCTTCGGGTGGCTGCGGTCCGTGCGTCCGACCTTCGGCCGGATCCCGGAGCCGGCGCTGTGGGTCTTCGACACGGTCGGCCTCGCCGTCTTCATCGGCGTCGTCGGCCTGACGGCGGGCCCGAGCTTCGCGTCGGGCCTGAAGCAGACCGGCCCGAGTCTCCTCTTCGTCGGCTTCGTCGTCGCCGTCACGCCCCACATGGCGGCGCTCCTCTTCGGGCGGAAGGTCCTGAAGATGAACCCGGTCATCCTGCTCGGCGCCTCCGCCGGAGCCGGGACGGTGACGGCCGCCCTGCGGTCCATCCAGGACGAGGCTCAAAGCAAGCTTCCCGTGCTCGGTTACACCGTGCCCTACGCCATCGGGAACATCCTCCTGACGGCGTGGGGCCCGGTCATCGTTCTGCTCACCAAGTAGGAGGTTCCCATGCTGCGCAAGGCGTCTCTCACATTGCTGGCCGTCCTGATCGTCGCCGCGGCGTCGGCGCAGACGGCCACGGCTCCCGCGAAAGGCCCCCTTCCCAACATCGTCGTGCTGGCGACCGGCGGCACCATCGCCGGCGCCGCCGCGAGCGACGTGCAGGCCGGCTACACCTCGGGGCAGGTCGGCGTCGAACAGCTCCTGGCGGCTGTGCCCCAGGCGAAGAAGCTCGCCAACCTCAAGGGCGAGCAGATCTCGAACATCGGCTCTCAGGACATGAACGACGACGTCTGGCTCGAGCTCGGGCGGCGCGTCAACGAGCTCCTCGCGATGCCCACGGTGGACGGCATCGTCATCACGCACGGCACCGACACGATCGAGGAGACCGCGTATTTCCTGAACCTCGTGACGAAGTCGCGCAAGCCCGTGGTCCTGACGGCGGCCATGCGGCCCTCGACGGCCCTCTCGGCCGACGGGCCCCTCAACTTCTACAACGCGGTCGCGGTGGCGGCGAACAGGGACGCGGCCGGGCGCGGCGTGCTCGTCGTCGTCAACGACTGGATCCACGGCGCTTCGTCGCTGACCAAGGCGAGCACCACCGCGGTGCAGACTTTTCTCTCGCCGCTGCGGGGCCTCATTGGCACGGTCGCCTACGGGGAGGCCGAGTTCTACCGCGGCCCGGTCGGCCGCAACACGATGGACTCGGAGTTCTCGCTCGACGGCCTCTCGAGCCTCCCGCGCGTGGACATCGTCATGGCGTACGAGAACATGGACGGCGCCTTGATCGACTGCGCCGCCGCGGCGGGGGCCAGGGGCATCGTGATCGCGGGCGTGGGCAACGGCAACATGACGGAGGTCGCGTTGAACGCTCTCGCCGCCCAGGCGAAGAAGGGGATCGTCTGCGTCCGGTCCTCGCGCGTGGCCACGGGCCGGGTGGGCCGCAACGTCGAGGTGGACGACGACAAGCTCGGGCTGGTCGCCTCTCTCGACCTCAACCCCCAGAAGTCGCGGGTCCTGCTGCGCCTGGCGCTGACGAAGACGAAGGACCCCAGGCAGATCCAGCGCTACTTCGATCAGTACTGAGACTCACGAAAAGCGCGCCGATGTACGATGCGAGGAGCGTTCCGACGAACCGTCGCCCGACTGCCCGGGAGGTGAAGCGATGAGCCGACCGCCGAAGTCCTCTTCCGTCAGTCGCCGCGACCTCCTTCGCCTGACCGTCCGCGGCGGCGTCGCCCTCAGCCTGGAGGGTCTTCTCGACGTCGCCGCGGTTCGGGCGGCCACGAAAGACCTGAGGCTTTCGGAGGTGCAGGAGTTCACGACCTCCTGCAACTTCTGCTCCTGCGGCTGCGGGATGATCGCCGCCGTCCGCGACGGCAAGCTCGTCACGATGGAAGGGGACTACGACCACATCGTCAATCGCGGCTCGCTGTGCGTCAAAGGCATCTCGATGTTCGCGACGCACGCCTCGCCGAAGCGGCTCACGACGCCCCGCTACCGGGCGCCGGGCAGCGACCACTGGGAAGACATCTCCTGGCAGGACGCCGTGAACCGGGTCGCGCAGAAGATCCGCAAGACGCGCGACGCGACCTGGATTTCGACCGAGAAGGTCGGCGACCAGGAGGTTCCGGTCAACCGGACCGACGCGATCGCGTTCCTGGGCGGCGCGCAGAACACGAACGAGGAGTGCTACCTCTTCCAGAAAGCGGCCCGGCTGCTCGGCCTCGCCTACGTCGAGCACCAGGCCCGACTTTGACACAGCCCCACGGTCCCCGGTCTGGGGGCCTCGTTCGGGCGGGGGGCGATGACCAACCACTGGATCGACCTGCAGAATTGCAAGACGATCCTGGTGGAAGGCAGCAACGTCGCGGAAAACCATCCCATGGCCTTCAAGTGGATCCGGAAGGCCCAGGAGAACGGGGCGAAGATCATCCACGTCGATCCGCGATACACCCGGACCTCCGCGGCGGCCGACGTGTACGCGCGCATCCGCCCCGGCACCGACGCGGCGCTCCAGAACACGATGATCAATCACATCCTCGTCAACGGGCTGTACGACGAGGACTACGTCGTCACCCACACGAACGCCCTCTACCTCTCCGACGAGGCGTTCGGCTTCCAGGACGGTGTCTTCAGCGGATATGACGAGGAGCACCACAAGTACGACACGAAGAGCTGGGGATACCAGCTCGACGCGAAGGGCAAGCCCCGCCTCGCGAAGAGTCTGGACGACCCGCACTGCGTCTTCTCGCGGCTGAAGACTCACGTTTCGCGGTACACGCTGGAGACTGGCGAGCGGATCACCGGAATCCCGGCCGACCAGATCCGGCAGATCGCCGAGATGATGGCGAAGAATCGGCCGGGATCGATCCTCTACGCGCTCGGGATGACCCAGCACACGACGGGAGTCCAGGGCATCCGGGCGTTCACCATCCTGCAACTGCTCCTCGGCAACATCGGCAAGCCCGGCGGCGGCGTCAACGCGCTGCGCGGCGAGCCGAACGTACAGGGCGCGTGCGACATGGCGGTGCTCTACAACTACTACCCGGGGTACCTCAACTCTCCGTCGAACGCCGAGCCGACCATCCGCGACTACGTCCGCAAGTACGGGATCGCCGACAGCCGGTATCTCGTCAACACCCTCAAGGCGTTCTACGGCGACGCGGCGACCGCCGGGAACGACTACGCCTATGCCTGGCTGCCCAAGCGCGACGCGGCCAAGGACTACGGAACGCTGCCGATGTTCGAGGACGCCCTCGCCGGCAGGCTGAAGCTCCTCTGGATCGTGGGGCAGAACCCGGCGGTGACGCTGCCCAACCTGAACCTGACGTTCGAGGCGATGGCGAAGCTCGAGACGCTGGTGGTCCAGGAGATCTGGGAAACGGAGACGGCGACGTTCTGGAAACGTCCGGGTGTCGACCCGAAGTCGATCGCGACCGAGGTCATCCTGCTCCCGGCCGCCTTCTTCATGGAGAAGAACGGCACCATCAGCAACTCCGGTGGCATGGTGCAGTGGCGGCATGCGGCGGTGAAGCCCCCCGGCCAGGCACGGCCCGACGGCGAGATCGTGGACGCCGTGTTCCGACGGGTCCGCGACCTGGTCCACGACTCCCGGGAGCCGAGGGACGAGATCGTCAACAGGGCCTTCTGGACTTACACCACCGCCGAGGACGTGCTGCGCGAGATCAACGGCTACGCGCTCCGCGACAATCCGGAGACGGGCCTCAAGAAGGGCGACCTCGTCCGCAGGGTCGGCGATCTGCGGGCCGACGGCTCGACGTCGTCCGGAGCCTGGATCTACGCCGGCGTCTTCGCCAACGGAGAGAACCTTTCCAAGCGCCGGGATGCGAAGACGGACCCGGGCGGGCTGGGACTCTACCCGGGCTTCGGATGGACCTGGCCCAACAACATGCGCATCCTCTACAACCGGGCATCCTGCGACCGGAACGGAAAGCCCTATCCGGGCTCCAAACCCATCGTCTGGTGGGAC
>Ga0335071_10006821_pt1 | contig 11785 bp, 10 predicted proteins | sample Lox_Sample_15_FD_206724 | JGI IMG/M metagenome (GOLD analysis project Ga0335071, IMG submission 206724) | Soil microbial communities from Loxahatchee National Wildlife Refuge, Florida, United States - Lox_Sample_1.5 | ecosystem: Environmental > Terrestrial > Soil > Wetlands | place: USA...
TAAGTTGAGTTAGGTGTCAGCAAGCTGACAGGAATTCTGTCAGCCGGGTGACTGACAACCACGTGGTGATCCGGCACGCTAACAGCAGCCGGTCATTCCAGATTGGCCATAAATGGGGCGGGCCGCTCCGCCCGGCCGTGACGGCCGGGCGGAGGGGCGGTACATCCGTGGCTCACCGCGGCCCGATCAAGGCATCCAACCTCGGTGACGGGCTATTTCAGGGCTAGGCGGCGCGGCTGGGGATGATGAGGTATTTCGAGCCGGTCGCCTGCCGACCGTAGCCGGCGATCGCTTCGAGGGACATCGCGCCCGGCAGTGATACCTGCGCGGTGTAGCTGCTGGCGAACGTAGTCGTCAGCCCGGCAGCGACCTGGTCGCGCAGCTGCGCGACGCGCGCCGGGCCGGCCTTCTGCAAGAACGGCGTCAGCAGCCACCCGCCGATGCCCCAGGCCGTGCCGTAGCTGCGGATCAGCTCGGTCGGGCCGCGGTCCAGCGATCCGTAGATGTAGACCTGCTTGTGCACGGCCGACCCGTATCTGCTGTAGCCGCTCGCGGCGGCGCTGGCGGCGGCTTCCATGCCGGTCAGGATCTGGCTCGCTAGCCGGCCGCCGCCGATGGCGTCGAAGGCCAGCGTGGCCCCGGTTGCCCGCAGCGCGCCGGTCAGCTCGGCCATGAAGCCGGCGGACGTCGAGTTGCAGACATGGACGGCGCCAGCCGTGCGGAGCAGCGCCTCCTGCTCGGGCTTCCGCACGATGTTCACCAGCGGGATCTGCCGCTCGATGCAGACCCGGTTGAGCATCTGGCCCAGGTTGGAGGCGGCGGCTGTGTGCACCAGCGCGTGGTGATTCTCCATCCGCATGGTCTCGACCATGCCGAGCACCGTCATCGGGTTCACGAACGACGCTGCGCCGTCGATCGCCGTCGCCCCGGCCGGGAGCTCCAGGCACAGCGCGACGTTGACCGGCCGGTACTGCGCGTACATTCCGCCGCCCGCCGCCGCCACGACCTTGCCCAGCAGCGCCCGCGCAGCTGGCGACCCGCCCGCCGCCACGACCGTGCCCGCGCCCTCGTTGCCGACCGGCAGGGGCGTCCCGACCCGGCCGGCCAGGCCGCGCATGGCGGCATCGGGGATAGGCGCAGTGATGACCGGGCGCCCAGCGGATCCGCTCGCCACGGCGGCCGCCATATCGGCCCCGCCGAACAGCAGGCCCATGTCTGACGGGTTCAGCGGTGCCGCCTCCACCTTGATCAGGACCTCATCTGGTCCGGGCTCCGGCACCGGGACCATGTCCAGGAACAGCTCAAGCATCTGATCGGATCGCACCAGCGATCGCAGCGCGAGCGCTTCAGCCGGAATCTCTGCGGACATAGGTCAGATCATCTCAGAGCGCGCCGGCCACTCGCTCGTAATTCCTCACCGAGTTGCAGATGCCGGGGCTGACAGCCGACGCCACCACCAGCCGCCGTGATAGGTGCAGATTCAGCACAAGACGGGAACGTCGGACGGGGCCAGCCGATCCAGCATGATCCTCAAGGGTGTGACCGTTGCCCCGGAGCATGGCCGCCGGACGCTGACCGGATTACGCTGTGGATACAGGTGGGAGGCGGCGGTGAGACCAGACCCGGGAGCCCAGGCGGCAGCGGCGGGCCTGCGCGCCTCGCGCGCCGACCGCGAGCGGGTGATCGACCTGCTCAAGGCCGCGTTCGTGCAGGGCCGACTGGACCGGGACGAATTCGACGCGCGGATCGGCCAGGCCCTCGCGTCGCACACCTACGGACAGCTGGCAGCGGTCACCGCCGACCTCCCGGCCGAACTGATCGCAGCGCTGCCGCGCCGCCCGCCCGTCCGGGCGCGGCGCCGGATCCCCTTCAACACCGCCGTCACCGGGGGCGCGTGCGTAGCCGGGCTGGTAAACGCGGGCATGATAGCCGCCCTGCTCAGCCAGAGCCCGGTGGCCGTGGTCCTGTTCGTCGTCTTCACAGTCATAGGGACGATCCTGGCCATCGGGGCCATGATCGCCGCACATTAGGCCCAGAGCGTGCGCAGCCGTCCTTCTGATCGCACCACAGCCACCGTCTATCGCGCGGGCGCTATGCAGCGTCGCCGCCCGGCTCGATGCCGTGCTCACGCAAGGTCGCCCGCAGCCTTTCCAGTTCGGTATTGAGCCGGTCCAGTTCCCTGGCCACCGTCCTGCGGCCAGCAGCGGACCCCGCCCACTCCTTCTCCCGGTCAGCCCGGGCGGCGAGCAACTGCTTCTCCTTGTCGCGCAGCGCCGTGGCGGCGTCGGAATCCTGCGCGGCGGCAGCGGCCTCCTTGTCCCGGCGTACCCGCGCGATCTGCTGGTCCAGGTCCTCCAGGTCAGGCTGCATGCTCACCCAGCGTTCGAGCGCCGCCAAGCGCCGGTCCAGCGCATCGAACCGCGCCAGAACGTCATCCGGCAGCCCAGTAGGTGCCCGCTCACCCAGAGGGGAACCCGCAATCCTCACGTCCTGACCCTGATGCCTGTGCAGCAGCTCGATTACCTGCAGGCGGACCCGGTTCAGGTCTGCGCCCAGCCTCACCAGCACCTGCGCGCCCACGCCGTCACCCTCGCGAAGCAAGCCGAACAGGATGTGCTCGGTGCCGATGTAGCCATGGCCGAGCTGAAGCGACTCACGCAGCGACAGCTCCAGCACCTTCTTGGCCCGCGGCGTGAACGGGATATGCCCCGACGGCGCCTGCTGGCCCCGGCCGATGATCTCCTCGACCTGCTGCCGCACCGCGTCCAGGCTGATCCCCAGCGACTCCAGCGTCCTGGCCGCGACGCCGCCGCCCTCACGGATCAGGCCGAGCAGGATGTGCTCGGTGCCGATGTAGTTGTGATTGAGCATCCTGGCTTCTTCTTGCGCCAGGACAACAACCCGCCGCGCCTCGTCGGAAAACCGCTCGAACATGTTCCGCGCAGCCCTTCTCACCGTCTCCCGGGCCATGCCCGCTGCCAATACGATAAGTCGCATCTGTAAGGATCGGCAGCGCTGCACATCCCGGGGCTACCAAGGACCCTGCTTCTTCGGGCTCGGCCGTCCAAGCCGAAGATCCTGCTATCTCGCGGTATAGCCCAGGTCGGTGTAAGTCACGATGGCGTACAGGTGAAGCCCCTGTGAAGTTGATCTCTAGTCAAGACCTACTTCACCAGGGGCTTCACGGGGTTCGACGGCAGGGCTCGACCGTCGGGGCCAGCGACGTCAGGCCCCTGCTCTACTACACGGTCACTGCCGGCGACAGGGAAGGGTTTAGTGCCCAGGCGCCAGCGCCGGGCTGTTGTGATAGGCGGCGATCAGCCACTGGCCGTCTCGCTTCTCGAAAACCCAGGTCGCGTTCACCTTACTCGTGTCCGGAACCTCCGTCTCGCCGGCGAACAGGATGCCGGATTCGCTGACGATGATCGCGGCGTCCCTGCCGACGAAGCGGAGGCTGAGCTGCTTGTTGTAGGTCGAGCTGTCCTTGAGTGGCCCCTCGAAGGCCAAGGCCATGCTCTCGCGGATTACGTCACGGCTGTCGCGGAGCGAGCCGGTCATGATGGCGGTCGCGTCCGCGGTGTAGTTGGCGACCATGCCGTCGGCGTCGCCAGCCTCCCACGCCTTGTAGGAGTCAACCAGTACGGCCTGGATGGCGGCCTCGTCTTGCGCACGACTGTCTGACATCGAATTCTCCCTCGTGATCGGTTCGCCCGGGGTATTCCGGCGAACTCGTGAGTACATACCGGCGGTGGGGTCGGAACTCATCGCGCCCGCGGTGAAGAGATGTTGAGGCGTGCTCGACGGAGGGAGGTTGCCGTAGCAGTGGCCGCGTAAGACGTCGGTTGCTGTCATTCCTCTCACCTGGCTAAACACAAGACCCGACGTCGACAAGTCCCTGGGCGTCGAGTCCGGCCGCCAGACCGAAGGACGCGAAGACCTCGGAATCCTGGAATACCGAATTCCGGCTGATGCCCTCGGCGGTGACGGTGAAGATCTGGAGCGTGTGCAGTTCGTATCCGCCGCCGGCGCGCCGGTAGGCGGCGAACCCGGGCTGGGCATTGGCCGCGACCGCCTTCAGATACCAGTCCGTTCCGGCCTGCCCGAATACCCACTCCATGAACAGGCCGTAGTTGCCGCGGCCGACGAACCAGTTGAGCATCGGCGGCATCTCCATGAGCACGTCCTCGGTGAGCAGCCGCTTGAGACCCTCGACGTCGGCGCGCTCGAACGCCTTCATGTAGCGATCGACCCAGACACGCTGCTCGGCTGCGGACGGCTCGCTGAGACGTTCCTGCCGGAACCCGACTTCCTTCACACGGGTACGCGCCCGCTGCAAGGAACTGTTCACCGATACGACGGTAGTGCCGAGGATTTCCGCCGCTTCGGACGCGGAGAAGCTGAGCACATCGCGCAGGATCAGCGCACCACGCTGACGCGCCGACAGGTGCTGCAAGGCGCCGACGAACGCCAAGCGCAGGCTGCTGCGGTCGATCACGGCTTTAGCCGGATCGCCCGCGTCCAGCAACGAGTCCGGCAACGGCTGGAGCCAGGCGACGTTCTCTCCCCGGACGAGCGGCCCAAGCGGGTCCGAGGCGGCCACCAGCCCCGACGGCAGCGGTCGCCGGCCGCGGATCTCCAAGGCGGTCAGGCAGGCGTTCGTCGCGATCCGGTAGAGCCAGGTGCGCAGTGAGCTGCGAGTCTCGTCGTACTGCTCCCGCGCCCGCCACGCCCTCAGGTACGTGTCCTGGACCAAGTCCTCTGCGTCGTGAGCCGAGCCGAGCATCCGGTAGCAGTACGCCAGCAGCTCCGTCCGGAACGGTTCGACCAGGCGATCGAAGCCTTCCACCTCCGTCGTCACGCCCACGCCCCTTCTCTGCTCCTATCAAGATCACCCTAGACGAGGGGAGCGACATTTCGGCGCCGCTGGAGGCCATAGGCGGCGGTCCCGGGCCGTGCCGATGTTGGCCTGCCCGGTCGCGGCTGACGGCGACGGATGCCAGCGGACGACGAGTTGGCCTCAGCGTCGCCGCCGTCTCACCAGCCACAGCCGTATCCGCCGCCGCAGCGGCAGCCCGGACGCGTGAATGCAGTCGCCGCTGTCGCCGGGCAGCAGGCACTCGCCGTCGCAGTCACCCCAGCAGTGCCTGCAATGACGGTAAGCGCGTGCGGGTCGCATACTGCGTGAAACGCAAAATATCGTTCCCGTCGCATGGGACCCGAAACGACGCCAGGAGACTGGCCCGGGCCAGGAATTACCCCGTCCTCACCAACTGGACTCCGCACCCGGCTGAGATCGCCAAGTCGGCCTGGCTGACAGCAGAAGTGACAGCAACGCTCAGCCCGATCACGTGTCCCCCGGCTCTACTGGGCGCACGGATCACCGAGGCTAGAATTAGGACGAGGCAAAGGAAGAGGCCCGCGATGAAGCCAGATCTCGCATGGGATTACCGCAAGCCGCGCCGCGCCATCACCATCCGCCTGGTCGTGGGTATCTGGCTGATCTTGCTCACCGTCATCCTCCTGTCCGGAGGCTACTGGGCCTGGGCGCTACTGACCGGCGCGGGAGCCGCCGCGAACTTGGGGCTGGCCTGGCTCGCTTATCGGAGAATTTCGGCGTAATCAAAAAGGGGCATCACGTTGCATATTATGAGTTTCCAGCAGATCCTTTACATCTTTCTTGCGGTGCTGTTTGTCGCCTATGCCAGCGGGTGGGTCGCTCACATCATGACCCGGCGCACCCGGAATTTATATAGACTGCCGTCGTGGACCTCAAGGACGCGACGCTCATGATCTTGAACGAGTCTGGCGCCCATCCAGGTCTTGCGGAACTCGCCCAGTCAGCTTACGACCAGCTCACCAGGGATGGAGAAGTCGACTATCGCGTGCTGAGCGACCTGATCGCCGAGGCCAGCGGCAAGGGGGTGCTTCGCGCGATCCACCAGAAATACAGCGCCACCGGGCGCGATGCCATATTCGGGCCGATCCTCCGTGAGATCGACCGGCAGAAACCGGTCCCGCCGCGCAGGACGACATCCGCGCACCAGGACACCCCGGACCCGCTACTGGCACCCGGCTGGTGACGTCCGCGGGTAAGGGGCCCGGTGGACACCAGGATGAAAAAGGTTCAATGGTCGTTTCAGACTGCCGCAGAATCCAGCCTGAATCTTTTATCGTCTTCCCGTAATCAAACACTTAGTCGTCGATCCGGGGCGCGCTGGGAGCGGGACCAGTCCGACACCACGGGCGCGAGCAGACGGAGGGCGATTGGGGTGCACAATGGGTGAATGGGATTCCCCTCCAGCATGGTGACGTTGCTGTTCACCGATATCGAGGGTGGCATCCGGCTGTGGGAAGCCGATCCCGAGGCCATGGCGGAGGCGTCGGGCCGCCATAACCGCATTGTCGGCGAACAGATCGAGGGTGCGGGCGGTCAGGTCTTCAAGAGGGTGGGTGAGGCGTTTCGCGCGGTGTTCGCTGACCCGTCCGCTGCGCTGGCATCGGCGGTAGCCATCCAGCGGGCTGCCGGTGCTGAGCGGTGGCCGCCTGGGTTGTCCATCCGGGTGCGCGTGGCGTTGCATTCGGGGGCATGCGTGGAGCGGGACGGCGATTATCTCGGTCCGGTGGTGCACCGGACGGCCCGGCTGCTCAGCGCCGGGCATGGCGGTCAGGTCCTGGTAACCCGGGCGACCTATGAGCTGCTGGCCGACCGGTTGCCCGGCGGGACCGGTTTCCGGGATCTGGGCGAGCATCGCCTGCAGGTCCTGGGCCGGGCTGAGCGCGTATTTCAGGTGACCGGGCCGGGCCTGGCCTGGCGGTTCGGCCCGCTGCAATCGCTGGATGATCCGGCGCTGCGCCATAACCTGCCGTCGCAGGCGACCAGTTTCGTGGGCCGGGCGGCAGAGTTTGCCGAGCTGTGGGCGCTGATGTCGGGCGGATCGCGGCTCGTCACGATCGCGGGGCCGGGCGGGATCGGCAAGTCCCGGCTGGCGTTGCAGGTGGCGGCCGAGGCGCTGGATGGTATTGGCGACGGGGTGTGGCTGGTCGAGCTGGCGCCGGTGGCTCAACCCGAGCTGGTGGCCCGCACCGTGGCAGCCGTCCTCCAGGTCCGCGAGGAGCCGGGACAGCCCATGCTCAGAACCTTGGCCGCGGCGGTCGGCGACCGGTACCTGCTGGTGGTGCTGGACAATGCCGAGCATGTGCTCGGCACGGCCGCCGAGCTGGCTGATGCCCTGATGCGGTTGTGCCCGCGGGCGTATCTGCTGGTCACGAGCAGGGAGCCGCTGGGCGTCAGCGGGGAGCGCGTCTTCCGGGTTCCCCCGCTGGCCGTGCCGCCCGCCGATGTGGCCGCCCCTCGCCAACTGGCCGCATTCGAGTCGGTGCAGCTGTTCACGGAGCGGGCCGTGATGTATCGGCAGGGCTTCGCCCTGGACGACGCCAACGCCGCGGCGGTGGCGGCGGTCTGCGTACGGCTGGACGGGATCCCGCTGGCGCTGGAGCTGGCCGCGGCCCGGCTGGGTTCGCTGTCGGTGCAGGAGATCAGCTCCCGGCTTGATCAGCGGTTCCGGCTGCTGACCGGGGGGAGCCGGACCGCCCTGCCCCGCCATCAGACCCTCCGCGCTCTCATTGACTGGTCTTACGACCTGCTCAACCCCGAAGAGCGGGCCGTGCTGGACCGGCTGTCGGTCTTCGCCGGGGGCTGGACCCTGGAGGCGGCCGAAGCGGTCACCGCGGCAGACGGCGCCGACGAATGGCAGGTGCTGGACAATCTGGCTGCCCTGGTCGGCAAGAGCTTGGTCCAGGCCGACGAGATCCGCGGTGTGACCCGGTACCGGCTGCTGGAGACGATCCGCCACTACGCCGCCGATCGCCTCGCCCGGCGGCCCGGCCCGGAGCTGGACAAAACCCGTGCCGCCCATCGCGATTACTATCTGGCTCTGGTCGAGACAGCCGACCGGCACCTGCGCGGCCCGGACGAGGCCGCCTGGCTGGACCGGATCGAGGCCGAATTCGACAACATCCGCGCCGCACTGGCGTTCAGTCTCGCCGATCCGGCCAGTGCCGAGCCCGGCCTGCGACTGGCGTCAGGGCTGCACCGGTTCTGCACCATGCGCGGCCACGGCAGCGAAGTCCTCCAGGCGCTCAGCGTCCTGCTCGAGCGACCCGACGCTCAAAAACCCACCCGGATCCGGGCCCGGTCCCTCACCGTGCGCTGCCACCTGCTCGATTACCTCGGCGACGACCCGGCGCCGTCCTCGATGGCCGAAGAGGCCCTCAGCATCGCCCGTGACCTCGCCGAGGATGCCGACGCCGCCGATGCCCTGGCCCAGCTGTGCTGGCTCAGCTTCGAGCGCGGCGATCTGCCTGCCGCACTGGCCCACGTCGACGACGCCGTCGGCCTGGCCCGCAGGGCCCAAGACCCCCGGCTGATTGCTTATATCCTCTCCCGTCGCGCGGTGTTCAGCAGCGAAGCAGGCGATCTGGACGCCGCCTTCGCTGACAACCGCGAAGCCATCACCTTGTCACGGGCGGCCGGAGACAATTACCGGCTCGTCACCGCGCTGGCTAACCTCGCCATCGACGAGCAGACGACGGGAAACCTCCGGGCGGCACGGGAGCATCTTCAGGAGGCGAGCACGCTCGCCGACAAATCCGGCTACCAGAACCTCTCCGGCGTCTTGCGCCAGAACCTGGGCCTCGTCGACCTCATCGACGGCAATGCCCGCAGCGCCCGTCGCCACTTTCTCGACAGCCTGGACACCGCCCGGATCACCGGTGTCACGTCGTACCGTCACGGCGCGCTCCTCGGCTTGGCCCTCGCGGCCGGTGCCGACGGCGACCCTGCCATCGCCGCCACCCTGCACGGCGTCGCCGACGAACACTACGAGCAGGCAGGACGCGCTTTCGAGGCCCTCGAAGCGGGTCTGCGCGACCGCGACCACGCCCAGTTGCGCGCCACGCTGGGCGATGCCGCGTTCGAGGCCGCCTACGCCCGCGGCCGCACGCTCAGCCAGGCCGACGCGATCACCTTGGCCAGCGCCGCGGCCGGGCCCGGTCCTGCGGTCGCATCCGCCAGCACCGTTCCCGCCGCCGATCCGGCGATCACCGACGGTGCGGCAGGCCTGCTCTCGGAACGAGAGCGGGAGATCCTGGCGCTGCTGGCCGGCGGGGCAACCGACGCTCAGATCGCCGGACGGCTGTTCCTGTCGGTCAACACAGTCAGATCCCACCTGGAGCGGATCCGCGACAAGACCGGCGCCCGCCGACGCCCCGACCTGGTCCGCTACGCCATCCAGGCTGGTATCGAAGCGACCGCCCCTTCCGCCTGAGGGCTGACCCCGCCCTGGCCCCGCGCGCCTGCCTCCCGGCGGTGACCGGGCCGTCCGGCCCACATGCGGCGCGACCGATTGGGCCGCGCGGCCCCTGCCGCCGGACTCCGGCCCGCCACACACTGGGCTTACCGCTCCGCCGCCTAAGCGGAGCGTCACGGCCGGCTCGCTATGGGCCGGAGGCCTGAAGGGCGGGGAAATGAAAATTTATCTCTTGATTGTGGCTGCGTTCGTGGCCGCGCTAGCCATGAGCGCCATTTCCGGCGTGGCTGCCGCAGATGCGAGCGCATCACCGGCCGCGGCCTCGAAGCCGGCCCCGCTGCCTGTCCTGTACAACCTGGGCGGAGGTACTGGAGCGGTCTGGGATAACCCCCAGGTCAAACCCAAGATCTTCTACATCTTCGCCAATGGGAGCGCGGCCGTCACCGGCATGCACTGGGCTCGCTGGAACCACCGCACGGCCGTCACCAGCAAGGCCACCGAGTACGAGCGCACCGGCCCGTGCTGCACCAAGGCCGACCAGCACTACTACAGGGTCACGGTCACGCTGTCCGGCGTCCGGTCCCGCGGCGGCGTGCGCCCCGGGCCGTACTTCACCAGGATGGTCATCACTGGCCGTGGCGTCCGCACCCTTAGGTACACCTACGAGGTCTTCCGGCACGGCAGCCTGGTGATCGGCGCCTGGCTTGGCGGCGCCGCGGGCACCGCTGCCGCGTCAGCGCCGAAACCGCCGGTCGTGCACGACTGGCTCGGCTGGAACCAGAACCTGACCCGGCCGTCGTTCCTCGGCGCCCTGCACAGCGGTGTTCCGCCGAAGGCGATCGACGGCGACTTCGTCCTGATGAAACTGCACTGGCCGACCTGGGGGCGAGGCTCCGCCCACGGCAGCGGGCAGATCGGCTGGGCGCAGCCCGGGCCGGGGGGCAATGGCATCAGCCGGAAGGCCCCGGTGAAGGTCACGCTATCGTCCGTCGCCACGCACGGCGGCAGGCGGTACTTCTCGCGGCTGGCCTTCCGCTTCACCTGGCGCGGCCACACGTACGCCGGGACCGAGAAGTTCGCGGACCCGTGCGGCAACACGACCGGATGCTGGGTCACTCCCGGCACCCCCGTCGTATGACACCGCGCGAATTTAGCCAACCGGACGAATGACCCGCGCGTCCGGGGCGGCGTGCTGAGAGGTAGATCGCGATGAAACGAGTCATCACGGCGGTCGTTCTGACCACGGCATGCGGGCTGGGGGTCATAGGCGGTGCGGCACCGGCTTCAGCCGCGACGCGGCCGGTCGTGGTCTACGAACCGGCTTTCACAGGCTCACATCCCGTCAAGAGCGTGGTCCGGCCGCCGTCGTGGTACCTGACCATCTCTAACCTGGCCGGGGGTCGACCTGAGCACGCCCCGCCACTGAGACGGGGCGTACCTCTCGAGGCGGCGGGCGCCGTCAGCTCCATGTGTCACGCATCGCACATGCACCCTCTCGGAACGTGTTGGCCGTACAACTCGTAACCGTATCACCTCGAAGAGTCACTGCGCAATGCCCAGAAAATATTGCAAGTTGCAGCTGTCGCGCCATGATCGACGCCTGGCATACCGTGCCGACCGACCCGGGCGTCGCCGACTTCTACACCGCCCGCAACAACTGGCTGCTGAGGCTGGAGCGGGTCGACGGGCGCTGGCTCATCACCGGGTGGACCATCGTGAAAGCCGCACCATCCGACGGCTACCAGGTCGCCCGGGCCAGGGCCGCGCAAGAGCGGGCGCGTTGACCATCTCCCATGATGGCAAGCTCCGACCCGGTCAGTTACTACCGCAGCAAGGAACACGGCACTCGCCAGACCCGGCGCCAGGCTCCCTAGGACTAATTCGTATGCGCGTTCGGTAGATGCTTGCCGATGTAGCCTACGTAGATCATCCCGGTCTGACTGGTGTCATCGTGATAGTAGATCCGGGGGGAGACCAGGCCCTTCCGGGCTATCTTGAAATGTGCGTCCATGAAAATGGCGCCATCCGGATGTATTCCGGCGGGAACCGGGAACACCCGCAGTTTCCGGAGCTTGGGAGAGCGTTCGACAGGCTCGGATTCCTGAGTCGAATGCGCGCCTGGCGGATAGCCGGGCCGCCCGGCTGGCGTGTGGCCAAGGTAGGCATGGACACCTTTGCTGAATTCGCCGTGGCGCCGCGCGGCCGCGTAGCCGTCAAGGACCCGCAGCACGTCCCAGGATTTGGCGGCCCAGGTGCCGAGCGGGTCGAAGTCGTCCAGTTCCAGCGCGTTCTTCGGGTCCCCGGTGAATATGACGCAGGAAAGCACCCGCTCATCCAGCCGCTCGAGTAGCTCGGCGAACGACCCGGGCGATTGCGCCGCCGCCGCGGCGGCCCTGGTCTGATCGACGCGGCCAGCTCGAGAGAGGATGCCGCGAAGCCGGTCGAGTTCCAGCTTCGCTTTCAGCAACTCGGCCTGC
>Ga0335071_10006822_pt1 | contig 11785 bp, 14 predicted proteins | sample Lox_Sample_15_FD_206724 | JGI IMG/M metagenome (GOLD analysis project Ga0335071, IMG submission 206724) | Soil microbial communities from Loxahatchee National Wildlife Refuge, Florida, United States - Lox_Sample_1.5 | ecosystem: Environmental > Terrestrial > Soil > Wetlands | place: USA...
GCTCCTGCTGCGCGTCTCGGGCGTCACGCTGCTCGAGCGGACCATCGGCGAGCGCCGCCCCGGCTACACTGCCTACGCCCGGCGGACGAGCACGTTCATCCCCTGGCCGCTGCGGAGGGGCCACCGATGAGGAGGCTGCCTAGGCAAGTACTCGAGCAGACCGCTTCGACCACAGCCAGGGAGGAAGCGTGTCCCATGTGCAAGGGAGCGATGAACAAGGCCGCGGCAGAACGGCAGATAGACGTCACGTACACTGACGGGAGTGGCACCAAGTGGAAGGCAAGTCAGTGTCGCCGTGAATGAGATGTCGTTTCACGCGTGGGCTGCTCTCCGGGATGCCCATGAGGTCGTAGCGTTGGTGGGCGACAGCGTCGCAGGGGAATGCGAGTTGGCTGGCTTTGAGGCCGTTGTTCTTGGCGGGCAGGTGCCGGTTCTTCAGGACAGTGCCCGGTTCTTGAGGTGGGCACCGGTTCCAGCAGGAGAGTTTGCTCTCCGGCAAACAGAAAGAGAGGAGAGGGCCGCCCGCAGGCTGTCGCCGAATCCGCTGCTTTCCATCGGCGAGATGCGCCCGACTGTTCGAAGCAGGACGGCACCAGGGGGTGCGTAGAGTGCATCACCGATTGGACCAGAAGTGGTGCCTAAGGGCGGAGAGCGCGTGCCTTAAGGAAACCCTGCTAAGGGGGCGTCCAAGCTACCGCGAGCACGTTGAATCAAAGGAACGACGGAGTAGCAGCAGGCCGCGCGAATTGATCCACGAGAGATGGTCGGGACGTTCACGACAGATCGACGAGCCCATCACAGCATTCCTACGGCATTGCCATAAGAGAACTGAGGCTCGCAAGCGGTGAGGGTGTGGTAGCAATCCAGAAGTGTTGAGGGTGTTCCGCGCCATTCGACGACAAGAGGGGGATCCTCCGGCGCGCCCCTCTGGCCGCTGGGCGTCGCGCCGACCCTCACGAGTTGTATCGAATGCAGACTGGGAGCGGGACGATCTTCGTCGGCGAGGCGGATCGACGATCGATCGGGGAGGGTGGCCAAGGCCGCCTCCGGGCGCGAGCGACCCGCGGTACGGCAGCTCGGCCTGCCCATGCGCCACCCATGGAGGCACACGAACCTCTCGGAACGTGGTCGCGCGTCGTCGATCGTTCCCGCTTGCCTTCTCCGGAAGGATCTCGTAACACAGATTCGCGACTCGTGCTACGCGCCGGAGGGAACGATGAACAAGTTGACCCGCGTGTTCGTGGGAGCGGTGGCGGCTTGCTGCGCATTCGCAAGCCAGGGATGCGGCGGCAGTGGAAACCAGACCGCCTATGCTTCGATCAAGAACGACTTCAACGACCCGGACATCACCACGTTCCAGCCACCGTGGACCATCTGCCGTTCGTCGTATCTCGGCGTCGACTTCGGGCAGATCGCACTGGGGGATACGAGCTCGGAGAAGCCGGTCGAGGCAGGGATCGACCATGTCCTCATGGTAGCCGCCTGGGATGACCCGACCTGCGATCCAGCCCACTGCCTCCCCATCGCCAGCGCCAACGCCGAGGAGATCGTACCAGGCCAGCACCGGACGGTGGTGATCGGCCTCAGCAACCACCAGGGTCCCTGTCCGCCCGAGGGCGTTGCACCCATCACGGAGGATCTCTACGTCCGGATCCTGAACCTCTGGCCGGAGTTCAATTTCAAGCCATACGACCAGCGGACAGAGAACACCCAGTGCCTGTAGCAGCACGAGGCGGTCGGGCGGCGTTCGCCTGCTTTCTGGCGGCCTGCGCGGCGCTCTGGACGAGCTGCGACGTCGCTTACCCGGAGGTGGTCGTTAGCAACTACTGGGGGGCGCACGTACTCATCAGGAGCCCGTCCTTCAATGGCTGCGTGTGGAACGTGACGCTGGCGTTCGGTGAGTCGACGGCTCCGGGCCAATGCTTGCCCGGCAGCGACCACGTCCACTTCCAGAAGCTCGACCTCGACGAGGAGGCGAGCGATCAGGGCGTGCCCGTCTGGTTCAACTACGAGACCATCTCGGTGAAATCGGTGGGCTACGGGACCTTCCACGAATTCGACGTGGAGAGCAACGACGTCGAGCAGGACTTCTCCGTCCCCGGCCCGTACGGCCACTAGGCCGATGACGCTCTCCATCCTCGCCGCGATCCTGCTGACGGCCGATCCCGGCTCCCAAGCCGGGCCCGCGCCCGGGGCGCCAGCGTCCCCGCCGGGGTCGGAGGCCCCGGCAGGCGCGGAGCCGCCGGCCGGAAGTCCGGCCGATCGCGAAGTGCAAATGGACGAAGTGGAGGTCCACGTACCACGGCCGGTTTCGAAAGACCCGACCGAGGACACGTCACAAACCCGGGGAGAACGTGTCCGGGAGAGCACGCGCACCTCCACGTTCCAGGCGGTGGCGCAGGACAACGCCGACGTGTACGTGCCGGCCGGCGGCGTGGCGCTGCACGGGGTCTCGAACGGTGCCACCGGCGGGATCCGCGTACGAGGACTCGGCGGCAGCCCCAACACGCAGGTGCTGGTGGTGGAGGACGGCGTCCCCGACTACCAAGGCATTTTCGGGCATCCGATCGCTGACGCGTACATCCCCACCCTCATCGACGAGGTGCTGGTGGTGAAGGGCGGAGACTCGGTCCTGTACGGAACGAACGCCCTGGCCGGGGCGCTGATCATCAGGAGCCGCTGGCTGGGCAAGGACGGTGTGGAGGTCGACGCAGACAGCGCTGCCGGGAGCTACTCGACGCTCCGAGAGCAGGTGGCGGTTCTGTCGCGCTCGGGCTCCTGGGACGTGGCCGCTGGCCTCTTCGCCCTCGACACCAAGGGGCATCGGGACGGCGCCGGCGGCTGCGAGGTCATCGGCGTCGGTGCGGTCCGCTACTGGATGAGCCCGGCGCTGAGCCTCGTCATACGGAACAAGACCGCCCACCTCGAGGGCAACGATCCGGGGCCGGTGACGCACCCCACCACCGATCACTGGTACGACGTGTGGCGGGACACCGCCTCTCTGCAGCTCGACTACCGCGGTGACGGCTTCCGCCTGACCTTCACGCCGTACCTCAATGCCGGGATCCACAAGCTGTACGACGGCTTCTACTCCCACGACTATGTGGGCGGGGCCGTCGCCGAGGGCGAGGCCCAGGTCGCGCGGGGCCTTGGCCTCCTGGCCGGGCTCTCGGCGGAGGGCGTGGGGGGCAAGGTCGAGAACCAGATCACCGGAGACAACCCGCACATAGGAACGAGGTGGAGCAGCTCGGCGTACGGGCAGGCCACCTGGCTCCCCACACCCGCGCTCACGCTGGTTGCAGGGGCCCGGGAGATGGTCAGCTCGGCCTACGGCTCGATCCCCCTCTACAAGGGCGGAGCGCGGTGGGACTTCCTGCCCGGCCTCTACCTGCGCGCAGCCGTGGCGAAGAACTTCCGCCAGCCGACCCTGCGCGAGCTGTACCTACCGTACCCGACGGCGAACCCGGACTTGAGGCCGGAGCGAGCCCTGAACGCCGATCTCGGCCTCGGATTCGAGTCGACGCATCTGGCGATGGATGTCTCCGGCTACCGCACCGAGGCTACGAACCTCATCAAGTACTTCGGGGAGTTCCCGGCGGCGGAGGTCGTCAACATCGACCGGGTCGTCATCTGGGGTACCGAGGCCTCTCTGATACTGAAGTCGCTGGGACCCTTCTCCGCCTACCTGTCGGGCGACTGGCAGAACGTCGGGCGCTACACCCGCCAGAACCCGGATGCACGGGTGACCTTCGGGGTGGAGGCGACGGATAGGCTCCTGACCGTCAGCACCGACGGAGAGTGGGTCCATGACCTGTTCATGTCGGACTACGGGCGCGACCGGATCCCCGACGTGTTCGTTCTGAACGCGTCGGCCCGCTGTCGTTGGGAGCTCGCGGGACGCAAGGTGGCACTGGGACCCTATCTTCTGGTCCGGAACCTGCTCGACAGGCAGTACGCCTACGTCGCGGGATACGTGATGCCGGGCTTCAATGTCCTGGTCGGGCTTCTCATCGAGGTCTAGATGAGCAGACTGTCTCCTCGTGAGCTCGCCCTCTCCGGCGTCTTCGGCGCGGCCGCGCTGGTGCTGCCCTTCCTCTTCCACCTCGCCCACCTGGGCAGCCTCTTCATGCCCATGTACCTGCCGCTGGTGACGCTTGCTTTTCTCGTGAGGCCTGGGCCGGCTGCTGTGACCGCGCTCGTCACCCCCCTCCTCTCTGCGGCGCTGACGGGCATGCCGCCGTTCTACCCACCGGTGGCAGTCTGCATGGCGCTCGAGCTCGCGGCAATGGCCGCGCTCCTCTCCTGGCTGCACCGGCGCTGGTCGAAGGCGGGGGTGCTCCCGTTCCTGGTGCCGGTGCTCGTGCTGGGGCGTGTCCTGTCGGTGGGGCTCGTCTACGCCTTCTCGCGGGTGATGACCTTGCCGGCGCCCTTCCTGGCCGGGGTCTCCTTCCTGAGCGGCTGGCCGGGAATCGTGCTGATGGTCGTGGTCGTCCCGGTGCTCGTCAGGGCGGCAGGGATGAGCCCACGGATGTCGCCCGCCGCAGGCGGGGAAGGAGGCGGCGGATGAAGCAGATCGACCCGAGGAGCGCGTTCTTCGATGGCATCGCCGGTCAGTGGGATGGGTGGCACGACCTCGACGCGGTTTCGGCCCAGCTCGCGGCGGGGATCGCAGAGCTCGGCATCGGCGAGGCCGAGACCGTGGTCGACGTCGGTTGCGGGACCGGCAACCTCACCAAGGCGCTCGTGGAGCGCCTCGACGAGAAGGGACGGGTCATCGCCCTCGACATCTCGGAGGGCATGCTCCAGGCCGCTCGTGGAAAGGTCCAGGACCCGCGGATCGCCTGGCACCGCGCGGACGCGAGCTCCCTGCCCCTCGGCCAGGGCGAGGCCGATCGCGTGGTCTTCCTCGCCGTCTGGCCCCACATCGAGGACAAGGCGGCGGCGGTGGCGGAGGCGTGGCGGGTCCTCCGGCCCGGTGGCTTCGCCCACGTCTGGCACCTCGCCGGGCGTGAGCAGGTGAACGCGGTCCATGCCTCTGGAGGAGCGGCGATCCAGAACGACCTCCTGGCGTCAGCCGCAGACACCGCTGCGGTGCTGGCGCAGCGAGGCTTCGAGGTCACCACCGAGATCGACGAGGCGGATCGTTACCTCGTCTCGGCCACGAAGCCGCAGCGGCGATGAGGCTCGCCTGGCACGACGCCTGGGGGGGCGCGCGGGGCGTGGTGATGCACCTCGCGCCCGAGGCTCGCCTGGTGGTGGCGTGCGCGCTACTCTTCGCCAGTCTCGCTTCGCCGGTTGCCACCGGTGCGGGCTCGGCCCTGTCGGGAGCGATCTGCGGCGCGTGGATTCTCTCGTGTCGACCGCCGTGGAGGGTCCTGAGGAGTGCGCTCCTCCTGGGGATGACCCTGTTCCTTCCGTTCTTCCTGCTAACGCCCTGGCTGGAGGCGGGGGCGAGCTCGCTGGGAAGAGCGACCGTGCCGTGGACGATTCTCGTGCGCGGCTCGAGCTGCCTGGTGGTCTCCCTGACGGCCGCGTCGACGCTCGCGGCAAGCGATCTCAGGGAGGCGCTGCTCCGGTTGCCAGCTCCGGCAATGGTGACGATGATCATGACCCAGATCGTCCACCAGGTGCCATTACTGATCGATGAGACCCGGCGAATCGCCGCCGCGATGGTGGTGCGGGCGGCGACGGGAAGAGGAGTGCCATCCTGGCGTGTCGCCCGAGCCCTGCCGCTGGTGTGGCTGCCCAGGGTGCTGGAACGGTCCGAACGCGTGGCCGCGGCGATGACCCTTCGCGGCTACTGCGAGTCGAGCGGGGACCTCCGACAGTCTCGTCGCCTGGATCCTCGCGACTGCGCGGCGGTCGCTCTGGCCATCCTCGTTCTAGCAAGTGCCGTGGTGCTGAGGTGGCTGCCTTGACCCCGGCCGTTCTGAAGCTTCGCTGCGTCACGGTGCAACGCGATCCAGATCAGGCCCCCGCGCTCTCCGAGGTATCGCTGTTCGTGGGGCGTGGCGAGCGCGTGGCCCTCGTGGGGTGCAACGGCTCCGGGAAGACCACACTGCTTCTCGCCGTTGTGGGCCTCCTTGAGCACCAGGGCGAGATCGAGGTGTCCGGAACACCGGTCAGGTCCCGCACGCTCGAGGAGGTGAGGAGGAAGGTGGGCTTCCTCTTCAACCTTCCTGAAGATCAACTGCTGTTCCCCAGGGTGATCGACGACGTGGCGTTCTCTCTTGACCGGCTGGGAGTACCGCCGCCCGTTGGGCGCAAGTCGGCCCTAGACACCCTGGGCAAGCTCGGGGCGAGCCACCTGGCAGATCGTCCCGTGCACCACCTCTCGCATGGGCAGAAGCAGCTTGCTGCTCTGGCAGGCGCGCTCGTGGGGAGTCCGGCGCTGCTCCTACTCGACGAGCCGTCGTCCGGGCTCGACCCGCCCGGCCGACGTCACCTCGCCGACCTGCTCTCCCGGCGGGAGGAAGCGATGTTGGTTGCTACGCACGACCTCGACTTCGCCAGCCGCGTGTGCCCCCGATTCGTGATGCTCGAGCAGGGCCGGATCATCGAAGGCGCGAATTCCGCGACGGACGTCCTGGAACGGTGGGGAATGGACAAGTGACGTCTCGAGCCTCTTTGCCGTGACACGCGACGAGTCGCATGGACGGTTCGCGGTGTGCGCCGCAGGGTCGTCGAGCCGGGAGAGAGAAAAGGGCCGGGCAGCCCGGTTGAGTGGGCGCGGGCGCCACCCCGGAGGGGCGAAGCAGCGGTTTGCTGCGGCCTCATGCGCCGGCGCAGCTAGGCTCGGGGTCACCCACCGAGGTGTCCCCCATGCGCCAGCACGTGCACGAGCATACTCCCGACCACGAGGACACCCACTTCGATGGAACGCGCCACGGCCATCCCCACATCCACCAACACGTTCACCAGCACGACCGTATCGAGGGCATGCAGTTCCGAGCCTGGACTCGATCCGGCTTGGCAGATGGGTTGATCCCGCGGGGGCGCTTAGATTAGCCGAGCCCCTGGCCGGTGGTCGCCGGAAGTACCTTCCCGAACTTCACGCCTCGTGTGCTGACGAGGCCTTCGCCCATGGCGATGACCTCGCTCGCTCTTCCACGTAACACCAGCACCTCGAGGCAATTGTGCTCGTCCATGTGGATGTGGAGGGCGGAGACCACGGCCTTGTGGTTCTCGTGCTGGATGTGGGCGAGCTTCTGGGCCAGGCTGGAGGTGTCGTGGCCGTAGACGAGCGTCACGACGGCCACGCGTTCCTCCCTGCCCCTCGACTCCGACCATTCCCGCTGCACCAGTGAATCGCGAATGAGATCGCGGATGGCCTCTGACCGGTTGACGTATCCCTTGTCGGCGATGAGCCGGTCGAACTGCTTGAGCAGGTCGACCTCCAGCGAGATGCCAATGCGCTCCACCATGTCGCCTCCGTTTCCGTGACGAGGCTAGCGGGACGCCCGGAAGATGACAACTCGACTGCAGAGGGTCAGTTCCCGCAGCGCGGGCATCCCTGCAGCCGCAGGGGGCGTTCGAGGCCGCACCGTTCCATGAGCGCACCGTCGGCGAGCAACTCCGCGGTCGGGCCATCGGCAGCCACTTGGCCGCGGGCGAGGATGATCGTCCGGGCACAGGTCTCGAGCACCAGATCGAGGTCGTGGGTGGCGATGATCTTCGTGTGCTCGAAGGCGCGCAGTTGGCCGAGGAGCTGGCGGCGGGCACGTGGGTCGAGGCTCGAGGAGGGCTCGTCCATCACCAGGATACTCGGGGACATCGCCAGTACCGAAGCGATGGCCACCGCCCGCTTCTCGCCTCCGGAGAGGCGGTGCGACGGGCGCTTGCGGAGGTGAAGGGCTCCCACGTGCTCGAGGGCGCCGACGACTTGGTTCTCGACCTCATCCGGTGGGAGGCCGAGGTTGGCGGGCCCGAAGGCCACGTCGTCCTCCACTGTCGGCATGAAGAGCTGGTCGTCAGGGTCCTGGAACACGAGCCCTAGGCTGCGCCGAACATGCGGCAGGGTCTGTGGAGTGACGGGCCAGTCGCCCACGCGGATGGTTCCCCGCCCCGGCCACAGGACGCCGGCGAGCTGCAGGAGAAGCGTGGATTTACCCGCCCCGTTTGCGCCGACCAGGCCGACCGACTCACCGTGGTGCAAGGTAAAGGTCACGCCGTCGAGCGCCGGCGTGCCATCGGGATACGCGAAGGACAGGTCCTGCACGGCGACGAGGTGGTGGCTCATCGAAGCGCTCCCGAGGCCGTGAGGCCAACCAACGCGGTCAGATCCACGAGCCGCACGGCTAAGAGGAGGACCAGCGTACATAGGACGAAGACCAGATCGGTGCGGCGCAGCCGCCAGGGACGGCGGACCGGGAAGCGCCCCTGGAAGCCACGGGCGAGCATGGCACGATAGATGCGATCGGCCCGATCGAGCGCCCGGACGAGCAGGTGGCCGAGAAGCGTGCCGGCCGTGCGGGCGGATGGGCGCTTGAGGTCAGGCGCCCGCATGGCATGCGCACGGACCATCCGGCTGGCCTCCCCACCAAGGACGAAGAGGTAGCGGTAGGTGAGGGAGAGCTGCCCCACTACTACGCGTGGGGCCCCGAGCCGCCCGAGTGCAGTGCAGACGGTGTCGAACCCGGTGGTGGCGACGAGGAGCAGCGCAGCACCAAGGGACAGCGCGAACTTGGTCAGGATGACGACGAAGGCGATCTCCCCTGCGGTGACTTGGATCCCGACGAGGGAGAATGCAGGCCGGCGATCGAGGAACGGCTCGAAGGCGGCGATGCCCAGGGCGAACGGCGACGCCACCGCGAGGCGCAACAGGAGAGGGCGCCAGGGGAGATCACAGAGCGGCACCGCCAGGATGAACAGGGCGACCAGCGGGACGAGCCGGCCGAGTTCGAGCCTTCCAAAGCTCGCCACAACCGCGACGTACGCGAGGGTGGCGACGAGCTTCACGCGCGGGTCGAGCCTGCCAGCTTGCGTGGCACGAGCCGAGAGTTCATCCAGACTACCCACCTCGTGGAGTGCGGTCTCTACGTGGCTCATGGCGCCGGCGGGATCCGAATCCAGGTTATTCCGGACCTTGGCCGGGAGAATATGAGAACCCGAGCGCACTGGCTACCGACCTGCCGGTCCTCGATCACCGTAAGCCCCCGGCATTCGGGGTCGATCTCGTCCATCGACGGCGCTGGGGCTTCGTGCTACGAGTGGTAGTGCCGTGCTACTCGGCGGGTCCCGATAACTGGCCTTCGGGTGGGCCGTCTGGGGCGTGGCATGTGACCCGGGGGTTCGCCATGCACATGTCAGACGCCCTGCTCTCACCCGCGGTCGGGGGCACGATGTGGGCCGTGACGGCTGGCGTGGCGGCCTACTCTGCGCGGAAGATCGATCGATTGGGCGAGGCATCGCGCATACCGCTCATGGGCGTACTCGGCGCGTTTGTCTTCGCAGCGATGATGGTCAACTTCAGCATCCCGGGCACCGGCTCGTCGGGGCACCTGGGAGGAGGGTTGCTGCTCGCCATCCTGCTGGGTCCCTATGCGGCCTTCATCGTGATGGCGAGCGTCCTGGTGGTGCAGGCGCTCTTCTTCGCCGATGGCGGTCTCCTGGCGCTCGGGTGCAACGTCTTCAACCTCGCCTTCTTCACGAGTTTCCTCGTCTACCCGCTCATCTGGAAGCCGCTCGCCGGACGTAAGCCCAGCGGCGCACGGCTATTCGCCGCTTCCATCATCGCCGCGATTGTCGGGCTGCAGTTGGGGGCATTCGGCGTGGTCCTCGAGACTGAGGTCTCCGGCATCTCCTCGCTGCCATTCGGCACCTTCGCGCTTCTCATGCAACCCATTCACCTCGCCATCGGCATGGTGGAGGGACTGGTGACAGCCTCGGTAGTGCTCATCGTGTGGCGGGCTCGGCCGGAGCTCCTGGCCGCCGAGATGCGGCAACGAAATCTCCGGCCGATCCTGATCGGGTTGGGCGTCACCGCTCTCGTCACAGCCAGTGTTATGTCCTGGTTTGCATCGGTGCGCCCGGACGGGCTCGAATGGTCGGTGGCGCGTGCAACGGGGTCGGAGCTGCCCACGCCGGCTGATGCGGTCCATTCCTGGCTGGCAAAGGTCCAGCGGACGACCGCCTTCCTTCCAGACTACGACTTCCGGCCGGCTACAGCGCAGGGCCGAAAGAGTGACGCCGCGCCGGCTTGGCCGGCCCCCAGCCCGGGGACGTCGACGTCCGGAGTCCTGGGCTCGCTACTTGTCCTTGGGCTTGCTGCGGCCACCGGGTACGGGATCCGGGTCGCCCGTCACAGACGGGCACAAGAGGACTGAGTACCGACAGCAGCGGTCGCGTGGCACGCAATGGAAGCTGCAGGCCCTCCCGACACCGGAGTCGGGGACGTCCGTCGTCCTTGTCGTCCGATGCGCGCGCCGACGCAGAGCGGCTGCGCGGCGACTGGGACATCACCACGCCCATCACCTTCCTGGTGCGAGCGGACACGTGCCCCTCCTGGGCGGAACGCGGGCCGCGACTCGGGCCGCCGAGAACCGCGGCACGGCCCGCGCTTCACTGGGTCTGCACGGCGGGGCTGGGCTCGGCATGGGCGGGCGCATAGGAGGTGAGCGAGACCACCGCCCGGGCGCGGTACTTGTCGACGACCACCGCCAGCACGATGATGAACCCGGTCACCATCTGGCGAGCGAAGTCCCCCATCCCCAGCAGCAGCAGCCCGTTGTTGAGAACTCCCATGATGCAGGCGCCCAGGAAGGTGCCGACCATGGAGCCCTTCCCGCCGGCCATGCTCGTGCCCCCGATCACGACGGCGGCGATGGCGTTGAGCTCGAAGCCCACGCCTAGGATCGGGCTCGCGATGTTGAGGCGCATCATGTACATGATCGCCGCGAGCCCCACCATCGCGCCGGTCACCGTGAAGGCGGCGATCTTGTAGCGCGAGGGGTTGTGGCCCGAGAGTCGGACGGCCTCCTCGTTGTTGCCGATGGCGTAGATGAGTCGTCCGAACACCGTCCGGGCCAGCACGAACCTGCCGGCCAGCACTGCCGCCGCGGCCATGAGGAAGATGACCGGCAGCTGGAACCACCCGTAGCCGATCATCATCGAGCCCACCGCGTTGAAGGCGTCGGGGAACGAGAAGATGGTCCGGGAGTGCGAAACCTGCAGGGCCGCCCCGCGGGCGATGTTGAGCATCCCCAGCGTCACGATGAACGAGTGCACCTTCCAGCGCTCCGACACCCAACCGTTGAAGAACCCACAGGCCATCCCGACGGCCATGCTGGCGAGGAGGGAGAGCGCGATCGCGGCCGGGACGGGCAGCGACTCATGGGTGATGACGAGGCCGCCCACCACCGTAGCCAGCGCCAGCACCGAGCCGACCGAAAGGTCGATGCCGCCCAGCAGGATCGCGAACGTCATCCCGACCGAGATCACCGTGTTGATGCTGATCTGGACCAGGATGTTGGTGAAGTTGGCCGCCGACCCGAACCGTGGGGCAAACACCCAGAACAGGATCACGAGCAGGGCCAGCGCGAGGCCTATGCCCGCCTCTCGCAGTAGGAGGTTGAGGATCTGACGGGTGCGCATGCGGTGCGTTCCTAGACGGGGTGGGCAATGGGCCCCGGGGCGGCGCTGTGCGCCGGCCGGAGGTACTCCTGGTAGGCGAGCGAGAGGATCCGCTCCTGGGAGAACTCGGACCGCTGCACCTCGCCCGTGATGCGGCCATTCGAGAACACCAGGATGCGGTGGCAGACCCCCATGATCTCGGGCAAGTCGGAGG
>Ga0335071_10006824_pt1 | contig 11782 bp, 10 predicted proteins | sample Lox_Sample_15_FD_206724 | JGI IMG/M metagenome (GOLD analysis project Ga0335071, IMG submission 206724) | Soil microbial communities from Loxahatchee National Wildlife Refuge, Florida, United States - Lox_Sample_1.5 | ecosystem: Environmental > Terrestrial > Soil > Wetlands | place: USA...
ATTCTGGGGTCACTATGCCAAATTCCCTGCAGCGGTCTTCCCGCTAATAGCCGGCAGCCCACGTGCCCCTTGACAGCGCTGATGCAAAGTAACCTGCCCAAGTTATGTACCTCTTGTCAAGATAGAGCTATAGTACGTCTTGCAGTCGGGCTGTAAGAACGCGTCTGGACGGCCTCTCAAAAAGTGGCAGAAAAAGAAGGGGAAAAAGCTTGGGGGAAAATGGGCGCTGGCAATCAGGAAACCGGCTCTGGGAGCTGGCAGTCCCAAGGGGAATCGAACACCTGTCTCCGCCGTGAGAGAAATCTGACATAGTTTAAGTGGGGTGTCAAGAATGCCTTTTATGCTGAGGATTTAAACATTTGTCGATTTCAGACCCGAATGAGTTTGGGAACTTTTTTTCCTTTTTGGGAAGATTTTTTCCGAAAATGGTCCCCATGAGAGCCCCCAAAAGGACGTGGTGATGGGTAAGTCTCGCGTGAACGAGATGATGGCTGCCATCGAGATAGCGAATCGGTCCAGGTTGGCATGTCTTTCCACAACGTTCCGAAAGCCTTGCCTACATGATCTATGAAGTATTCGTATCCTCCTTCTCCACCTCCCAAATGGTAAATAATACGGCTTCGCATTCTAACAGGGAATTTCCCCAAGGTGAGGAAAATATGTTAGTGAGCGAAGCCGTACCAGGTGGTCCCGGATACGGGCGAAAAAGGCCGGGGAATGGCCTCGTATCTGTCTCAAAAGCCCACAACCGCTACAGCCTCATCGGCCCGGACTACGCTTATGGACAGGACCTGTTGAACAACTTCAAGAAAAAGATGAATGAGTTGAAACCCGATGCGGAAATTGTTGAAACAGTATGGGTCAAGCCTGAAAAGTCGAATTTTTCACATTCATTCCCATCCTCATGGGGAAAAGCCTGATGCGGTTTACTTCGCGTTTTGGGGCGGCCAAATAAGCACATTTGTAAATGGGCCAAGCTTTATGGTGTCTTCAAGCAGGCCAACTTCAGTTCACTGTTTAACTTGGATTTTCTCCTTGCCTCTTCCTCTGTGAACGCCCTTCCTTGGAACCCGCGTGAAGGAAACCAAATCGCATTGTATTCCGGGACCACTGAAGTTGGCAGCCGACGTCTCGGAAACCTAGGCTTCACTGCGAGTCAAGGTAAAACCTCTTTCTTAGGGTTGAGAAAATCTGGCTGCAAAAACTCGGGATTGGGGTACGTATAAAATCCTTTCCCGCTCTTGATACCGAGTTCACCGCGCTTGACCAAGTCCAGTAACGCGTCCGGCGGTTTGTCTTTCGGATCTTTCGAATCATTGTAGTACGACATTTCGATGTCGTAGATGACGTCGAGTCCCACTTTGTCCATCAGCGCGAAGGGCCCCTCCTTCATTTTTGTGAATATCATCCAGGCTCGATCCGTATCCCGGAAATCTACGAAGCCATTCGCCCACATGTAGAGCACTTCTCTCTTGATCGCCCTCCACACCCTATTAAAGCAAAAACCGAGAATCTCCTTGTTCACCTTGAGAGGAATGCAGCCAATTGAGGCAATCCACTCCACACCCTTCTCCATAACCTCGGGAAGAGTCCTGGTTCCTCCCATGATATCCACCATGTTTACCCCCTGGAGCGGAAAATAGAAGTGGATGTTGAGGCATCGCTCTGGTCGTCCACTGCTGTTTTCCATTTTCGAGACAGGTATGGAGGAACTGTTGGTGGCGAGTATGGCCTCACGAGGAGCCTTTTCGCCAAGTTGCTTGAAGATATCATTCTTGAGCTGAACGTTTTCAGGTGCTGACTCGATCACAAGCTCCGCATCTCCTACAGCATCATCCAGATTTGTCACTCGTTGGACCGCTGTTTTGCACCTTTCCCAATCTTCCCATGGAATGAACGGGATCACCTGTTTCGCGGTCAAATCCGTCTTGATTTTGTTGTATGTTTCCAGGAATGCTTCTTCACGAGGATCGTAAACCTTTACGGTGTGTCCGGCATGAGCCGACAGCATAGCAATCTGAGCTCCCAGTATGCCTGTCCCGATGATGGCAACCTTTTCCAATGGTTTGACCATTTCCTTTCCTCCCATTTTTCTCGATCGAGGTAAGGCGAAGTTCAGAAGAGCGACTGAGCTCCACCCAACAAAGGCCGTAATGAAGGAAAACTCACCTCTCACCCCTCGTGGGTCAGATGATTCAAGCCTTGTTCTTTTCCTTCTCGGATGACTCCGACCGCTTCCTCTGCCGACAAGATCTTACCTTTTCTCAGGTTCAAATCTGGAATCACATCCAGCATCGGATGCGTGAATTCCTCACGAGAAGGTCGTCCGGTCATAAGGTTTCTCCTTTGCAGCCCTACAGTCTCAAGAAACCTCTACGGTATTACGCGAAAGACCTAAGCAGTGGCGCTTCTTTCTCCCCACGCCTCACCGCTCCATGAAAATAACGACCAACGCGCCGGCACAACCCTGACACTCAATCCTGGATCATGCGACAGCCTTGCCATCTTGGCTATCTTCTGGCTCGTGATCGGTCACGCGATCAACTCTTTGCACCGAACATGGCCGCAGCTTCAGGATCAAAAGATTTGTTCGCGTAATAAGGGAGATCTAGTCAAGGACAAACCGTATGATAGCGCATTCTGTCAATGTTTAAAAGGAAGATCTTCAACTCTTTCTGAACTTTGTGTGGGAATCGAGCTTCCCACGCGGCTGAAATCATATGGCAATCGGGTTTACAAAAGCTTCACGGTTTATCCCACTAAGTACGCCAACCTGTGTTGAGTGAGCCACCCTGTCCAGGAAAGGTGTCATAAAGGTGTAATATCATAATATTTCATATTGGATGTGAGCCAATATGTGCTGACGTGGACCCCTCTGCCAAGACAAAAAGTGGGCTTTCTCAAGGTGGCAAAGCACGCCTGGGTACCTGGTGAATAGGTTAGGTTTTACCTTCGGTTTACGGGTATAGAGCTGGTACCGAGTCTTGTACGCGAGAGCCTGATGGTGACGCCCTTCGTTGGAGAAGCCAAGGTAGACTCCGAGTTCTAAGACCACCTTCTTTACCGTAGCGTACTTCTTCAGATAGACCGAAAAAAGCTTCGTAAGTCCGTCACTCGTTCGTTTCTTCCGTTGGCTGATCCGGTTCGGATCGACCTAGTACGCACCCGCTATCTCTGTCACCGTCCGATCGCACCTGATGGCCTTCTAAGCGACTCATATCTTGAAACTCCCGTCATATCTGTTCGCACACCAGTCAATCAAAGCCTTGTGATCCCGCGCCGATTTCCTCGTCACAAAGATCTACGTTGCCAGCTTAACCCGCTGAATCCATTGAACATATTTAAATATCATAATATTTGCTGATTGTTCTTGACAGTTATTGGGCGAACATTTTATAGATTAGCAGAGCCAAGCGGTTCAGGGTGAAATGGATTCCGTTGTCGTTTGATTTGTGGGTCTACTCGTTTCCCGTATCACTAGAAAAGCCGCCCATCCCTCTTCCTGTTTCCCGAGCGTATGTTGGGAATGAATGTGTGCGTGATCATTTCTCGTAACTGAGTTGGGCCCCTTTCTGCCATTCTCCTGTTCGAGGTTGACGCTATCATGTTCAAGCCTGCCCCAAGAAGAAACAAACTCTCACACTATGTGATCGAGCAGATCCGTGATGCTACGCCCAGGATAGCAGGAGCGACCGGATGGTCCGGTGGTTCCCCTGCGGAGCAATCCAGGTCCAAATCTTTATAAGGAGGTCGCGGTTATGTGGAGAAAGTTTTTTGCAGGCCTGTTGGTGCTGAGTCTGTTCGTATGGTCCGGCATCGTAGGGGCGCAAGACACCCTGAAAATAGGCGCTCCCCAGCCTATGACCGGTCCTGATGCCCCTTTCGGTGATAAGTTTAAGAAAGCCTACAGTCTGGCAGTTGAGGAAATCAACGAAGCCGGAGGCGCAAACGGTAAGAAAATCGAAGTGGTCATCGAGGACCACCAGGCCAAGAACCCCTTGGCAGCCACTGTCACTGAGAAGCTCATTACACAAAATAAAGTCTTGGTGCTCACCGGCGGGCGTGCCTCGGGCCAGGCGGTGGAGATAGCCTCGGTTGCTCAGCGGCTCAAGACTCCCTACTTGGTAGACCACCCCTCAGCCGACATAATCACCGCCAAGGGTTTTGAGTGGGTGTTCCGCAACAACCCCACAGGCTCCATCTACCCACAAGCATTCAACATGTATATCAGCGAGGTGCCTGGGTGTATGCCCAAGTCCGCAGCGGTGGTCTATGATAACACAGTTTTCGGCAAAACAATCGCCAACTCGGCTATGGTCTTCTTGAAGTCCAAGAATGTGCCGATCGTTAATGACGAAGCCTACGCGGTCAACACTCTTGACTTCAAGCCTGTCATGACCAAAGTGAAGGCCCAGAATCCTGATTTCTTGCTGATGGTGGCGGTTTCCACTACTGATGCGATTCTTCTCACACGCCACGCCAAAGAGATCGGCGTAACACCTAGGGCTTTCGTGGGTTTTGGCGGAGGATTCGGAGTAGCGGATTTTGCCAACGAACTGGGTCCCTTGGCCGAAAACGTGTTCTCGTCGGCGGCGTGGTCAGGCAACCCCAATGACCCGCCTACCAAGGCTTTCTATGAGAAGTTCCACAAGAAATATGGGATTTACCCTAAGGAACACGAAGTGGAAGGTTATGCCTCAATCTATATCATCGCCGACGCCTTGAAACGGGCCAAGCTGACGGGCGATCTGGCTCAGGACCGCGAGGCCGTACGACAGGCGCTTCTTCAGACGGATATGTCCACCGTCTTTGGTCGAGTAAAGTTCGGGAACTGGGCCGGCCCATTGGGCGATCAATACACCAACCAAAACACCTATTCGCCGGAGCACTCGGTATTGGCCCAATGGCGGAGCGGCAAGTTGCTCAACGTTTACCCTAAGACCAATGCGGAGACTGACTGCGTTTTCCCCGACCCAACGGTCAAACGTTAGTGGATGAGAGCGTAAGCTTGCCCTGAAGGACAAGTTTTCGCCTACAAAGTGTGCCATGGAAACACTCGTACAGAGCATTGTGAGTGGTGTGCTTACGGGGTCCCTATATGCCATGATCGGCGTGGGCCTGACCATCGTGTTCGGCGTCATGCGTATCATCAATATGGCCCACGGCGACATGGTTATGCTGGGAATGTATGGGGCCTTCTGGGCACATGCTTCCTGGAAAATGGATCCTTTTCTTTCCATTGTGCTGTGGGTGCCGGCTGGTTTCCTGGGCGGCCTGTTCATATATCGATTCTTGCTCAGGAAGATAGTCCCGGCCGGTGAACTGAACACTCTGCTGTATACAGCCGGATTATCGCTTTTCGTGGCCAACCTGGCCCTGCTGATTTGGAGCGGCGATTACCGCACCATCAAATTGCCGTATGCGATAATGCCTCTGCGGCCGATGGGTATCGCGGTCCCGATCCCGCTCGCAATCGCCTTCGGTTTGGCCATCCTGGTTACGGCAGGTCTCTATTGGTTTCTCGTGCACACGGATACCGGGAGGGCGGTTCGGGCGACCAGTCAGGAACCCGAGGCGGCGGCTTTGATGGGCATTAGCGTCGGTCGCATCTCCATGATCACTTTTGGCCTGGGGACCGCCCTGGCTTGTGGCGCGGGAGTGCTCCTCGCTCCTTCACTGTACCTGTATCCCACCGTGGGCGAAATCCTTGTAGCAAAGTGCTTCGTGATAGTGGTTTTGGGTGGACTGGGCTCGGTACCGGGAGCTATTGCCGGAGGGCTGATATTAGGCCTCGCGGAATCCTTGGGCGCAGTATATGTATCCGTCCCCTATAAGGATGCCATCGGTTTTGTCATCTTCTTGCTGGTGCTGCTGTTTAGACCTGCCGGCCTTTTGGGAGGGGGCAAGTCATGAAAACCGTTTTCACAGTGCTAGCCTTGGTTGCGCTTCTGATCGCTCCATTGATCGTCACGGACCCATTCTATGTGCATCTGATGATTATGGTCCTCATGTGGACTGTTCTGGGCGTAGCGTGGAACATCCTGGGCGGATACGCGGGCCAGGTCTCGTTTGGCCACTCTGCATTCCTGGGGGTCGGGGCCTACTCCACCATGATACTGTATCTCAACCTCGGGATATCCCCATGGTACGGGATCGTGTTAGGCGGGTTGGTATCCGCTCTTATCGCACTGCCTATCGGCCTGATCTGCTTCAGGCTGCGCGGCCCGTACTTCGCACTTTCGACCCTGGCGGTTGCTGAAATAGTTCGATTGGTGGCCCTTAACTGGGAGTCTCTGACCAACGGCCCCGTAGGCTTGTTGATAACCACTTTGCCTCCCGTGAGCCTGTGGGGCGAGCCGCTCAACTGGGAGAGCAAAACACCCTTTTACTATATTATCGCTCTGATCGCTGCCGGGGCACTCGGGATAACTTTCCTACTCGCCCGTAGTCGCTTGGGCGCGTATCTCCTGGCCATACGTGAGGACATTGACAGCGCTGAAGCTATCGGAATTAATACGGTGCAAGCAAGAGTGTCCGCACTGGCCTTGTCCGCGTTTGTTGCAGGGGTCGGGGGCGGCTTTTACGCTATGTACCTGCGCTACGTCGATCCGGACGCGGTCTTCTCCATCTCACTCTCCGTCGAGATGGTCTTTATAGCCGTGGTGGGAGGGCTGACTACAGTGATCGGCCCGTTCATCGGCGCGGTCTTCCTCGTTACCTTGGGTGAAACCTTCCGGACTCACTTCCTGTGGGGTCACCTGGTGTTCTACGGACTGTTCATGATGGTAGCAATCCGTTATATGCCGGAAGGAATTTGGGGCCGCGTGCGCAAGTTAATTGGGAATCGGGTGGGGGTGCAAAATGGCTGAACCCATGCTCGAGGTGAAACGTCTAACCAAGTCCTTCGGAGGTCTGAAAGCTGTGGCCGATCTCTCGTTCGCAGTCGAGAAAGGATCCATCATAGGCCTCATAGGACCCAACGGTGCAGGCAAGACGACGGTCTTCAACATGGTGGCAGGATTCCTTCCTCCGAGCGCCGGCGAAATACTTCTTCAGGGAGAGAGTCTAGTGGGGCTCAAGCCGTATGCCACTACCCGGAAAGGGGTGGCACGCACTTTTCAAATAGTGAAGCCGTTCCGCAATCTAAGCGTTCTGGAGAATGTGACTCTGGCTGCTTTCCTCCGCTTCGCCATGCGGCGCCAAGCTCAAGCCGAGGCTCTCCGTATAATCGAGAAAATGGGATTGACGGCAAAGATCAACAGCTTGGCCAATGACTTGACTCTAAGCGAACAGAAGAGACTGGAGATAGCCCGGGCATTGGCCACTGGTCCCAAATTGCTGCTGCTGGATGAACCCATGGGAGGGCTCAATGCCACCGAAGTGGACCAAGCGGCCCGCTTGATCAGCGAGATCTGTCGCGATGGCGTCACAATAATCTGGGTGGAACACGTACTCAGGGCAATAATGAACACCTCTCATCGAGTAGTAGTTATAAACTACGGCGCGAAGATAGCGGATGGAACCCCTCAAGAGGTGGTGCAAAATCCGGACGTCATCGCCGCCTATCTCGGTAAGCGAGCCCAGCCTCATGCTGCAGATTGAAAACCTTCAAGTGGCTTACGGAAAAGTCCAAGCGCTGTGGGGCGTTTCCCTCAGCATAGGCGCTGGGGAGATCGTTGCCCTTGTTGGGGCCAACGGCGCGGGTAAGACTTCCATGCTCAAAACAATCTCGGGGCTCATCAGGCCCGTGAGCGGCACTATTATTTTTGAAGGCACGCATCTGGAACAGGCCACTCCGGCGCAAATCGTCCGCCGTGGGTTGATTCATGTGCCGGAGGGACGCAAGCTCTTCCCGGAGATGACGGTGCTGGACAATCTCCTCCTTGGAGGATACTCCTCTTCTCTCAATCAACGCGGTCAGAGGCTGGAAGAGGTGTTTTCCGTTTTCCCCGCCCTCAAGAGTCGGAAAAAACAAATCGCCGGCACACTCTCCGGTGGCGAGCAACAGATGGTAGCTATCGGAAGAGGTCTCATGGCGGCGCCCAAACTCCTAATGCTCGACGAACCTTCTCTGGGATTGGCCCCGTTCCTGGTGGAAGAGATGTTTCAGGTTGTAGAGAAGGTGAACCAGTTAGGAGTGACGGTTCTTTTGGTGGAACAAAACACCGAGCACGCATTGTCAGTGGCCCATAAGGGATTCGTTTTGGAGTCCGGTCGGGTAGCGTTGTCAGGTTCCGGTAAGGAACTCTTAGCCGAGCCGGCAGTCCGCAAGGCTTATCTGGGCCTTTGAGCCCGACGACAAGGAGTTCAAGGTTCGTTCAGGCTTACCTACACGAGTAACGAACCTCGGGATCAGACGTGTAGAAGTGGAGCCGAGTAATATTGACCTGCCCCGGAATATGAACCACTTTTTGGGCATAATGCGTTTTTGTCGTATTTGGGGCTGCTACTGTGTTCTGAGAAAGTAGATGAAAAGGAGGGAACTAGCATGTTACAGAGACTTGTCGTCACCGCTATTCTTTTCGTGTTGGTATTCTCCGGTTCAATCGCGACCGCACAGATGCCAAACCCGTACGGCCCACCCATTAGCCTAGAGAACGCAAAAAAGGCGGCGGCCGCGGCTCTAGCTGAGATGCGTAAAAACAATTGGACCATGGCTGTGGCAATCACGGACACGTCCGGCAATCTGGTCTATTTCGAAAGGATCGACGGGACTCAGGTTGCCAGCTCCGCTGTGGCGATCAATAAAGCGCGCTCGGCTGCCATATACAAGCGGCCGACAAAGGCATTCCAGGACGCGCTGGCTGCCGGTGGGGAAGGACTCCGTATCCTGCATCTGGAAGGCGCTGTAGCTGTGGAGGGGGGAATTCCTCTCTTCATGGACGGCAAGATCGTGGGTGCAATCGGGGTTTCGGGCGCTTCGAGTGCGCAAGATGGTCAGGCTGCAAAACCCGGTGCAGAGGTCTTGAAATAACTTTAGGGGGACAAGGAGGAGTGCAGAGTAGCAGCAGCATCCAAAGGAGGACACTGCGCTCCGCCACTGATGCCGAAACTGTCGGTCCAGTGCATGATCGTCAAGGACTTGCGGGTATGGCTGCTTTCTGACGCATCTCGGATGAGCTTTTCCAATTCATCTTTTCGCAAGCGAAATCTGTTCCGGAGCAGGGCTGCGACCAATGGTCCGCCCTGCTCCGATTCCGGTCAGTTAGCCGTTACAGCAGGCCGGATGTCAGAATTCTTTGTGGTTCCTGCATTACCTGACCCAGTCGTGCTAAGGTAGATCCTTTCCATATCTCAATGCACGTCATTCGTTTGCGATGAGTGCTTAGCGCCGACACAAAAACCGCGAAGCACGGGCGCACCGCCGTCTGACTAACTGCAGCTCCGAATTTCCTCCGATAAGCTTCTCGAATTTATCTCACACGTGCCCTACCCTGCCTACTCCTATCCCGTCTCGGCCTGGGCCTACTATCCGGAGCCAGCGGGCGCGTCAAGATCATTCCTCCGATCTCAATGTCCCAAACTGTCGCTCAACAAAACCCCTTTTCAATTCCCATTTTCGCTGACGATGAACAGATCCGATACTTGTCGTCAGGCGAACTGATCATTGTGTCATCGCACGGAATTCTTGAATTCTAATGGTCAATGTGCAGACGGCGGTTGATAAACGATGCCGGTGATCTTGTCCTTCGTAAAATCAAAGAGGGTTTCCACATCGGACCCACGCATGATCTTGATTTTGGACTCCTTAATAACTTTCCCGATAACCGATGCGTTTATTTTCCTTTCATGGAAGAGCCCTATTACTTGATCGGAGTGACGGGGTGGAACAGATAGAACGAAACCGAAGCTTTGAAAAGAAAAGAGCCAATCCGAAAAAGCTATTTCCGTGGGGGTCGGAATCAATTCCAGGTTAATCTCGGCGCCTTTCCCGGAATTTTCCATCATGATGGACACGGTGCCCATAATACCTGCATTGCTTACATCCTTTGCCGCATGGGCCCAACTATTTTCCGAGATCAAGGGCAGTGACTCCAGCCGGTTTATAAGTTCTTCGGGACTCTTACCTGAATTGGCGTCCCAACTGGTAACGGAACGGCATCCGACCTTACCAATCAGGTCGACGGCAAGAATGAGATCATCGCCTGCCTTAGCGCTGTAGCCGTGCAGGACCTTTTTTGCCCATCCCAGAATTGCGACTGACAGAGCAGGAGCTTGGGCAGAAGCGTCAGGGTGTAGATGGCCGCCGACCATTGGTACCCTTAATTTCTCACAGCCTTTTCGGATACCTTGAACGACCTTGCGACGATGGTCTTCATCTCCACTGGCAAGCACATTTACCATCGCTAAAGGGCGGCCGCCCATCGCATAGATATCATTTACCGTAACCATTACGGAAGCCTTGCCGGCCGCATAGGGCTCGTTGATAAGCAGGCTCGGCATTATTCCATCAGCCGCTAAGAGTAGGAAGCCGTTTTCCCATGGTATTGCTGCTGCATCATCACCGAAATTGGGCGGTGCAAGCCCAGGTTGTCCTTTCAAGACAAGCTCGTCAAAGACATCTTCAATTGGCTGCTTACGAATAAGGCCGCTATAATTACGTATCTTTTCAGCAATCAAAGATAGTGAGGTCTTATTTATCACATGTTTCCTTTCATGCGGCAGTAGAGTGTTCAAACCGTATCCAGGTCCGCTTCCATGAGCTGATGGGGTTTGCCATGATACATCTCAACTGGTCCCACAGCCTTCCAACCAAGGACTGAAAAGAAGTTCACGTTTTGCTCCTGAATATGGGCTGTGAACCGGGTGCAACCAAGCTTTTTGACGTAGCGCATGGCAGCTCGAACCAGCAAAGCGCCTGCTTGATTGTCCCTGCTGTCACTTCTGACTGCGAGTCTGCCTCCAACCCAGTGATTACAGGCGCTGTTTTCAGGAAAGACACGCACGGTGCCGATGATCTCATCTTCGCGTTCTACAATGATGTGGGTGCTCTTAGAATCGTTATCATCAACGTCGGAAGTCTCGAAGAGACCCTGTTCTTCAACGAAAACTTCTTTGCGGATTTGCAGGGCAGCCGCCAATTCGGTGCTGCTTCTGACCAGGCGACACATCAACCGGTTTCTTGCTTCAAGCTCATAAGCCTGCAAGGCTGAACATGCACCGCAACGCACGCAACCTGCCAAAGACTTTTCTGTAGAAAGCCCATTTTTGCTCAGAATCCGCACTACCGCCTCGTAAAGACGCTTCATGGTCTCATGATCCGGAGTCCCGTGGTCTTGCATCATCGAACCTGGTATAGGACGAAAGGGTACCACAAAAGGATAAACCCCCATCGCCGCAAGGAATTCGCTCCCTTTGATAATGGTCTCCTCATGCTCACCCAGACCCACAATTAGAAAACTACTGACCTGATTTGGGCCGTAAATATCTACCGCCTTGTTCCAAGCCTTTTCATACCCTGCAAGACCGATAGCCGCTTTTGCAGGCGCAAAACGGGCTAGGGCATCGAAATCGAAACTCTCGATGTGAATGCCCACCGTGTCTACTCCGGCGGTCTTTAGTTCGTGAAGCTTTTCTTCATTGGTCGGGGGGAGAAACTGTGCGTGGATGGGAAGATCGCAAACTTTTTTGATAGCCTTCGCACATTTGCCAAGGTAATCTATTTCTTTCCCCGCAGGATGAATTGCGCCCGTAGTCAAAACGACATGAGAAATCGAGTCGAGCTCTTTTGCTTTGCTAATTACCTCCGCCAGTTGAGCGGGGGTCTTTGTTCTGGTGGTCT
>Ga0335071_10006826_pt1 | contig 11780 bp, 8 predicted proteins | sample Lox_Sample_15_FD_206724 | JGI IMG/M metagenome (GOLD analysis project Ga0335071, IMG submission 206724) | Soil microbial communities from Loxahatchee National Wildlife Refuge, Florida, United States - Lox_Sample_1.5 | ecosystem: Environmental > Terrestrial > Soil > Wetlands | place: USA: Florida...
ACGCAGGGGCCCTCCTGAGAATCTGGGATCCCAAAGTACAACCTGCGATTGCAGACCAATGGAATCTAACTGTTCAACATCAGTTTGCGGGGAATACAACCTTCCAGATCGGTTATGTCGGTCAGAAAGGTACACATTTGATGGTGCCGTTCGACTATGCACAGAGATTGTTGCTTCCGGATGGAACCACAGCCCCGAGTCCATATTTTGCAGCCAACCCGACGCTCTACACCGTCCTGGGTCATCCGAATGCCAACCCTCCCGTTGCAGATGCTACTGTTTCGGGTACCAAGTCAAATGGAACGATGTCCTATAACTCGTTGCAGGCCGTACTGCAGAAACAACTGAGTCATGGCTTGCAGTATCAGGTGTCCTACACGTACTCCAAGTGCATGTCCGACAGCACCGGATACTATGGGGCCTGGAACAATGCTGGCAGTGCGTCAGCGTACTGGCAGAATGTGTACGACCAAAGGGCGGAATGGGCGCCGTGCTACTACGATGCCACGCACGTCATTTCTGCGTATGCAATCTACGATCTGCCCTTTGGCCGAGGCAGGATGTTAGCGAAGAACGTCGGCAAGGCGGTCGATTCAGTGATCGGCGGCTGGGAACTCAGTCCCATCGTCTCGTTCCGCACTGGCTGGCCATTGCCGACTTTCGGACCGGACAATTCTGGAACGTTCTCTCGTGGCGCACGCCCCGACTGCAACTCTCTTCCTTCCATCACCGACACCTCAATTCCGGGGACCGGCATCCAGTGGTTTACCAACAACGGCAACCTTACACCAGCGGCAAAGGGTACATTCGGCAACTGTGCTCCGCAGCTGGGAGGTCTACGCTCGCCGCGCTACACAGACGTAGACATTAGTCTGCATAAGGACTTTCAGCTTACAGAACAATTCCGGCTGCAGTTCCGAAGCGACTTCGTTAACGCTTTCAATCACGTTCAGCTCAATGCTCCAAACATGAGCTTAGGCGCAACCATGGGACAGATCACCAGCGCCCAGCCACCCAGGAACATACAGCTGGCGTTGAAACTCTATTTCTAAACCTGATCAACGTATAATGATGCAGGCGCTGCACGCGCCTGCATCATTTCTCTTTTGCGCGACTCTTCAGAGAGGAAACCTCGAAAGTCCCCGTCAAGATGTGCAGATCCCGAAGTAAGGCAGCATTAGTCGTTTTGTTCTTTGGGTGTCTCTGGTCCGGAACGCTCAGCTCAGCTCAGCAAGCCAAAGCCCCGACAGCTCCGCACCCCGGTCTCTCCCCTGAGAAAGCGATTGCCCTCGCCGAGCAAGGACGCTGCCGGGAGAGCCTCGCTCCCCTCAAGCATGCCATGGCGAGCCAGATTCCCTCAGATACTCGCAAGCGAGCCGGTGTGCTGGGCGTACGTTGTTCTCTGGCTGTGGATGACCGCGATTCGACCATCGACTTCATTCATCTTCTTAACAAGCAGTTCAAAGACGATCCGGACGTCCTTTTCGTAATCATCCACGCCTACTCGGACCTGGGTACGCGGACTGCCCAGGAACTGGGCCGCACGGCGCCGCAGTCGCTCGCAGCGCACAAGCTCAATGCCGAAGCCCTTGAAATGCAGGGAAAATGGGAGGCGGCACAGCACGAATACGAATGGATGATCCAGAAGGAGCCGAATGCCCGCGGCAATCACTTCCTGCTGGGGAGACTGCTCCTCTCGCGGCCAGATGCAGGAGCGGATGCTGCCGAACGTGCGAAGCAGGAATTCCGGAAAGAACTCGAAATTGACCCCAGTAATGCCGGAGCGCACTACATCCTCGGGGAACTGTCCCGGCGCGACAACAAATGCGAGGATGCCCTTCCGAATTTCACCCAGGCCACAGAACTCGATCCCAATTTCGCGGAAGCATACCTGGGCCGGGGGATCTGCCTCGTTTCAATGAAGAAATACGAGGATGCTATTGCGCCACTTCGCAACGCGGAGCGGATGATGCCTCAAAATCCAGAGGTCCACCACGCGCTCGGCACGGCGCTTCAAAGATCCGGGCACGATCAGGAGGCACAAAAGGAGTTTGCCATCCACGAGACGCTACGCTCCAATGCGCCAAGCGACAAAACAGAATAGAGCGGATCACCGTGCGGGCTCTTCCACGGTGAGAATCTGATCGGCAGCAACGTTGTGCAGCACCTGCTTGATCCCACCGGGCCAACGGATCTCCGCATCCTTTATAAGAAGGTTCTTCCCGAGTCCGAAGTGCACACGGCTGTCGCTCGACGAGGCATAGCCGACCGCTGTGGTCACCTCGTTCCATTGCGTCGCACCATCTTCAGTCGTGATACGAATTTGCACCCCAATGCCCATGCGATTGCTTTTCGTGCCAACGAGCTTCAACAGAATCCAGTGATTGCCCGTTTGCGAGGCGTTCCTCAGAATCTCAACGGGACCGTTTAGAACCGTCACTACTGCATCAATGTGGCCGTCGTTGAAGAGATCGCCGAACGCAGCTCCCCGATGCGCGGCCGCTTCCTGGAAGTCCGGTCCGGCTGACGGCCCAACATCCACGAATTTCCCGTTTCCCAGGTTGCGAAAGAGAGAGTTGGGTTCGGGATATTTGCGGCTCCCTAATTCGCTGATGTTATCGAGCACGTTGGCGCGGGCCACAAACAGGTCTTTCCAACCGTCATTGTCAAAATCGAAAATGCCATTCCCCCAGCCCGACATGTCTTTCGTGGCTTGCAGCCCGCTAGACTGCGTCAGATCGTCGAATTCCCCGTTTCCCTGATTGATGAGTAGAGGAAACGTCTCCCGCTCCACCGCGGTATACCAAATATCAGGCCGGCCATCGTTGTTGACGTCCTGGAAATTGGACGCCATTCCCGACAAAGCCACCCCATCCGGAGCATAGGCCACGCCCGCTTGCATACCCACTTCCTCGAATTTCTTTCCGCCCAAATTGTGAAAAAGGAACCCGGGCGTGGTGTCGTTCGCCACGAACGCGTCAAGGAATCCGTCGCCGTCGTAATCGGCAAACGAGACGCTCATCCCCTTGCCCATGTGAGACGAGATCCCTGTTTCTTTGGAAACGTCCGTGAACGTGCCATCTCCATTGTTGCGATACAGGGTGTTATGGAGCGAGGCGTAAACCTTGGGATCGCAGTATCCACGAACGCCGCTCTTCAGGTGACAATAAGGATCCTTGTTGACTTCCCAGACGCAGTAGTTGACGACAAATAGATCCAGCTTCCCATCGTTGTTGTAATCGAACCAGCCGCCGCCCACGGACCACATCTTCTTGCCGTTCATCTCGGCGCCCGCCAGGCCCGTCCTTGCCGTTACGTCCGAAAAGGTGCCATCCCCGTTATTATGGAACAGCTGATTTCCGGTCACATTAGCGAGGAAGATGTCCGGCCGGCCATCATTGTCATAGTCCCCAACAGCCACGCCCATTCCGTATCCTGCCCCAGCGACTCCTGCGCGCTCGGTTACATCCGTGAACGTGCCATCGTGATTGTTGTGATAGAGCCGGTTCCAATATGCCGGCGATTCTTTCTGCAGCGAGGGGATTGCCGCTCCATTTACAAGATAAATGTCGAGCCACCCGTCACCGTCGTAGTCGAGCAGGGCCACTCCTGCCACCATTGTTTCGGGTTGATTCTTGTTAGGCGTGGGCGAATTACGTGTAAGAAAATTTACGCCCGCTTTGGCGGCAATGTTTTCGAACCGGATGGTCGATGGAGCCGGCGGACTCGCCATCTGGAGACCACCCGCTCCGAGTACAAGGATAATGAGGAGATAACGCATCAATACGGATTGATCTGGCCGGGGCCAGCGGAAGTTCGCAGCCCATTCGGCACGGCTGCACTAGCTCCAAATTCTATCAATGTCCGGCACCGCGCGGCGCAAGAAGAGAAATTCAGCCCTGGCCGGAACCAGGGCTGAAGGCTCGCTATTTCGTCGGCGGCATCACAGGAAGCACCAGGGCGGACGGATGCTGCGCATCGTGAAGGACCGTATTGGTTGCGACGACCGAATTGTGCGCGAACTTGATCTCTTCGCCTGTATTCAGGTTACGGTCGAAACGAGGAAAATTGCTGCTGGAAACCTCCAGCCGCAGACTGTGGCCTTTCAGGAAGACATTGCTGGTTGCCCAGAGGTCCAGGGTGATTTCATAGATCTGTCCCGGATTCATGAACTCTGGCCGTTCCTGGGAGCCTCTGTATCGCATGCGGAGAATTCCTTCCGCCACATCCTGCGCAAATCCGTCGGGCGCGACGTCCACGAGTTTGCCCGTGAAATCAGTATCCACCGCCGTGGACTTTACGAAGAGATCCGCGCTAACGGGACCGGTCACTTCCAGGTCGTGCGCCAGCGGACCCGTCGAAAAGACCAGCACATCGTCGCGATTCTCAACCGGGCGCTGATCACGAGGCCCGGGTTCCATGTGCTCCTGGTCGCAGCAGAGTGGTCCACCAATGGTCGGCACCGGAGTCATGGGGTTGTACGTGTACGAATCCACGCTCTCGGCCTTAGGTGCAACGGTGGAGAGAGTGCCATCCCCGCGCAACGAATTGGCCTTACCCGCGGAGTGGAGGAAATACTTGGTCGCCTGTGCTTGTGGCGGGGGCCAATCGTCCTCCTGCCGGTACTCGTTCGCTCCCATGACAAAAAGCTTTACAGGTTTATCATTGGCGAATTCGTTCTGGGTGCCTTTAAAGAGATAGTCGTACCAGGCGAGAATTACATCCGTATAGACATTTTCGAGGGCATGAGGTCCGAAATCAACGTCGCCGATGCGGCGTCCGAAACCAGCATGTCCCCCGATCTGCATCAGCAGATGCTGCTGGGTTCGAGCGGCCTGCGTCGAACCGTGGGCTTTGATGCCCATGTAATTCCGCTCGGTTCCGATGCTGAAGATGTCATACCAGCCGCCGACGTGAAGCGCGGGAACGGCAACATCTGCGAAGTGTTCCTCAATAGACCACTGCTTCCAGTAATCGTCGTAGCTGGGATGTGCCAGCCAGTCAAGATAATAGGGAGCAATCGAAGCGGTTAGCTTCGCATCCGCGGGTAACTGCCCGAAATTGAATACTGGATAATCTGCCAGCGGCAGGACTGGTGCTCCGACAAGCGCGTTCGCATTCTCCTCAATTTTCCGTTGCAGCGTATTTGCCGCGAGCTGTGTAGTCCAGTTCTGATCAAACCATTGTTCGAACGCTCCACTCTGGTAAGTCCAGCCATCGTGGTAGTTGCTTGCGGTCACGTCGGGGGCAATGCCGCCGAGATGTGGGGGATGGGCAATTGCGGCTAGCATCTGTGTCGCCCCCACATACGACGCTCCCATCATGCCGACCTTCCCATCGGCGTAAGGAAGCCCCGCAACCCACTCGACGGTGTCGTAACCGTCTGCCTGTTCGTGCCGGAACGGATACCACTCGCCCTCCGATGTGTATCGGCCCCGAACGTCCTGAATGACCACAACGTAGCCACTGGGTACGATTCTGAAAGCGGGAGCGACCGCCCAATTCACGCTTTTGTCGTAGGGCGTGCGCATAAGGATCACCGGGAACTTACCGGGGGAGTTCGGACGATAGATATCGGCGTGAAGTGTGACTCCGTCCCGGGTCTTCATCGGGACTTCATGCTGAATAATGACGTTGCTCCCGTTTGAAGGAGGAGCGGTTTGCGCGCTTAGAACCACCCAACCGGCTGACGCCACTGCGAGAATGATTACCGACAACAAAAACGTACAGCGGTATTTCATATTTGGATCTCCTGTTGCAGCCTATGATGTTCAAGCGGCACGTTTACTTGGGCCAGAAATGCTCGCTATAGCGTGCCCGGTTTATCCCTCTCATCCGTGAGGTTCGGTATGAAAAAAGGAGGAATAAGCCGATCAACTCGCCACGGGAACTGCTGACCATATACGATGTTCAGGTCGCAAGGCAACAGTAAAGCGACCCATTTTCGCGGGATTTCAACTGGTTCCGGATGACGATTCCATTCTCAGACTATGCGGCGAAAGTGCAACAGCACCTCGAGAAGACTTACGGAATTCGTATCGTCACCCGAGACATTCCCGATCCCCTGACTGGAGACCTGGATGGTTCCGAAATTCACATCGACTACGCAGTGAACGCGGAGCAACGGCTCTTTCTGCTCTGCCATCTCTTCGGACATACCGTGCAATGGAACACGGACGCATCCACCTTCGAACTCGGACGAAAGGTTCAGCCTCCAGTCGATGCAAAGCTATTTCCCTCAATTCTCGCGTACGAAGGGGAAGCCGCGAGTTACGGCCTGTCGATGCTTCACGAGATGGGGATCACCGACATCGACCCGTGGTTCTCAAGGTACACAGCTTGCGATCAGGCTTACTTGCTGCACTTCTACCGAACGGGAGAGAAACGGGATTTTCGGGAATTCTGGCGTGATGATGTTCCGCTGGTCAAAGCAAAACGAATTCCAAAGTTTGTTCCGACAAAACGCGTATTCCGGATGGACGGAATCGTAATCTGAACCACTCGCGCATCAGCCTTCAGAGACGCGCCGGGAAGACGCCAGAAGCAAATTGGCTTGCCGAATCAATTCGGCTCTCTCCACGTCCCGGTACTGCTTGGGAAGCAGGCTTTTACTGGTGCACTCGAGAACAGCGACCATATTCTGCAAGTCAATCTCTGTCGGGTAGTACGGCGGGATGAAGTCCTCCAATGCCGCTTCCAGGTCCTGCGCATCGATCTCCGTTTTCTTTTGCAAGCAGCTTCGCATGTGACTTCGAACAAGGACCGCCTCGATATCTGCCCCGGACAAACTTCCAGCGCGATCCAGGAAGAATTTCTCGACGTCTGCAGGGAAACTCTTCATCCCAATCTTCCTCTGCATCGCCCGCAGTAGGGCAAGTCGCTCGTCGGGGGTGTCGGGATAGAACAGTGCGATGTGCTCCTCGGCGCGGCCCTGCCGCTTCAGATCGACCGGCAGCAGATCGGGGCGGCAAGTCAGAAGAAACCAGATGACCCTTCCGCGAAATTCGGTATTTCCCATGAACTGCGCAATCTGCGCGAATACACGATTATTTACGCCGCTGTCGCCGGAACTGGAGCGGTCGCCGAGTTGCGCGTCGGCTTCGTCGACAATCACCGCGATCGGGCTCATGGCCTTCAACAGGCTCAGCACTCGCTCGAGATTGCCTTCGGTAACGCCCTGCCACATGCTCCGGAAATTCTTCAGTGTCACTGCTGGAATTCCGACTTCGCCTGCAAAGCACGTAGTAATGAAAGTCTTCCCGGTGCCGACCGGGCCACAGATGACATAGCCCATCGGCAGGACGTCGGTATTTCCTGCGCGGATTGCTACCGCAGCATCCTGCAGCTTACGTTTGGCTTGATCATTTCCAGCAACGTAAGAAAGGTCGAATCGGCTTTGGACAAATTCCAGCAAGCCGCCTGACTCGGCTTCGATCAGGTCCTTCTTCCGCTCCGATAGCAATTTAAAGGTGAGCGACTGGCGGTTCTCGACTGAGTGGGAAATCAAGCTCTGCAGTTGAACGCGCTTCAATCCAGCACCCAGCGTAGCGAGAGATTCGTCATTCACTTCGGAGCCAGCGGGCAATTCATGCGACTTCAGTTGAGAGCGAATGAATTCCAGCCGCGCCGCTTTGTCGGGCAGTGGGATCCCGATCGATGCAACACCGGGATGCTGGACGATGCCCTGGTTCAGCTCAACCTGGTTCTCGGAGATCAGGCAAATGGTGACATCGGCATTCAGAAACGCAGCGTTTCTCGCCCATCGTTTGAGAATCACCAGCGAGTTGCGATCCTCGGCCGACATGCTCGAAACATCGCCTGCTGGCGCAATGGTCTCGGCAAAGTCGATCACAAGACCGATCTTCTTTCCGTCGGCGATCCGGAGCCGCAAGTAGTTGTCCAAAAGGTTCAAGACGGCGTCGGGATTGCGGGGTAAGCCGCCTTGCGCATAGCTCGTGCCATGAAAGCTGTCGTAGCCTTCCAGCGCACGACGAAAATCGGCCTGCGTTGCCGAATTACCGAAGCTCAGGCCGCCCCGATCGTAATGCAGGACGAGGTCCCTCTGCCCAAACAGCGCTTGAGCGAGAAAATCTTCCAGAGGAGCAAACTTGACCTCTTCCGACATCCGCAACGGTACCAGGTCGCGTACATTTCCGTACAACACGAACAGCGCGTAGGAACGCGAATAGTACTTCTCAGAGAGTTCTCGCGCCCACCGAGGCAGTGCGTCCAGATATTTTCCGGTTGTGCTTGTAGTTGAGGGCATTAGTTTGGAGTGCGCACGCGGTTTGGGCTCGAGGGCGCCGCACTATCGTCGAGCGACATCAGTCCGTTCAAATCCGGCGACATATCGCTGAAGATCGTTTCCACCTGCTGTACAGTCTGCTCCGTCTGCTCAACGTCGTGGACCAGGCTGTCAAGACGGTCGCTGACCTGCTGCGGATCGCGCATCGTGACTGACTGGTCGCGCACCAGCATCAACACATCTTCCACGGCGGCGATCTGAGCATCCACGACCTTGCGGTTTTCTGAAATCTTGTCGAACTTCTCGAGACGCTTGTTCAGAATCTCGATCCGCTTCTGATTGATCTCCTGCACGCGGGCCGGCTCGCTGCTCAAGGTCTTCTGCAAAGAGGCGATCTCATGCCGGATCTCATCCTGCCCTGTACTCTTGAGGTATTGCTGCTGCTGTGCCGCCGCAACCAGCAGCCGGGCGTATCCGCCCAGCAGACCCTGCAGGCTCGTGTCAATCTGTTGTAGGAAGATCTGCGACTGAGCCGAGAGCTGCGCGAAATTCTGCCGAATCGAGGCACAAATCTGCGCGCAATGCATGTAGCGGCTCTGCATCTCCGGAGAAAGGTTCTGCAGCATCTCCCGGAGCTTCTGCTGATGCTTCAACTGTTCGTCTGCCAGTTGCCATGATCGAACTAATCGGCGGAACTGGGAGCTTTGCGGAACAATCGCGAGGTACATTAGTTCGAGCCCGGCAGCCAGCAGAATCGGCAGTGCCGTGCCGCTGATCAGCGCAAAAACGCCTGCCCCGACCAGAGAGATCCAGTTATATTGCCAGTGAAATGCGGCCTTGACGTAGTTGGTCGGGTCGGGCGCGCTCTGCTGGTCCTGTGGATTACCGAGAGACATCTAGACACTCACCCGCACCTGTCCGTTCCCGGGGGCCTTTCGCAATCGCCCGAGAACATAGTTCTGCAAGTCATGGAACTCATTGCGCTGCTTCAGGCTCAAATCGCGAGGACGATCAAACGGCACCTGAACGTCTTCCACGATTGTTCCCGGGTGTGCGCTCATGATGAATATCCGGTCGGCCAGGTAAATCGCCTCCTCGACATCATGGGTCACGAAGAGAATCGTGCTCGCCGTTTCTTCCCATACTTTGAGCAACAACTGCTGCATTTCGCTGCGTGTTTGTGCATCCAGGGCGCCGAATGGCTCATCCATCAGGATTACCGATGGGCGGAGTGCCAGTGTTCGCGCGATCGCCACCCGCTGTTGCATGCCGCCGGAGAGCGTTTCGGGATACGCGTTCTCAAAGCCACTCAGGCCGATGGCCTGAATCAACTGCGCTACCGTCTCCTTACTCTTGCCATCCGGAACGCCGTTGATCTTCAAACCGTACGCTATGTTACCAGCGACAGTAAGCCACGGAAACGAGGTGTATTTTTGAAAAACCATTCCTCGGTCCTTGCCCGGACGGTTCACCGGTTCTTCGTTCACTAGCACTTCGCCGCTATCAGCCCGATCCAGACCGGCAATCAACCGCAGCAAAGTGGATTTGCCACACCCCGACGGCCCGAGGAGAACGCGAAATTCTCCGATATCGCGCCCCGCCGGAGAAAACGCATCTTCGATTTCGAAGTTGATGTTCTCGAGAGCATTCACGCATTTGCCGTCAGAGGCCGGGAATGTGCGGCTAACATTGCGGACTGTGATTTTGGATTTCTTATGCTCCATGTTTCGCCGCCTTCAAGTGCGCTGTCGCACTCGGGACCGCCACGCCGCTTCCAGCCAGAGCTGCACTCGCTTTTCGCCAAGGAAACAGTAGGCTCTCGAGAAAAGTCAACAAAAAGCGGAATAGAAACGCGGCGATGCCGATCGCAATGATGCCGGCGTAGACTCGCTCAAAATCGAGAACTTTGCGGGCCGCTTCCACCATGTATCCCACGCCCTTGCGGGCGTTCACCATCTCCGCGAGGATCACATATGTCCAGCCAATGTCGTAAAGAATTCGGAATGACGCAAAGATCGCGGGGAAGGAAGCGCGAAAGATCAGCCAAAGCGCGTGCCTCCGCTCGGCGCCCAGGGTGTAGGCCGTCTCCAGCAGCGCATTGTCCACCCGGTTGGCTTCTTCGACCACGACCGCCAGCAGGTAAAAGAACATTCCAAACCAGAGGAACGCGACCTTCATCGTTTCGTCCATCCCAAACAGCGCGATGAATGCGGGAAGGAACGCGGTCAGCGGCATGGCTCGCATTGGCGCGGCCACCGGATTGACCAGCTCAAATAGCCAGCGGAAACTGGCCATCAGAATGCCAAGCGGAATCGCTACCACGGCGCACCAGAAGAATGCCTGCGCGATTCGCCACCAACTCTGGAACACATTGCCGAGCAGGTCGTACTCGGTCCAGAGTTTTCCGAATGCCCGAATTACTCCCAGTGGTTTCGGCAAGGAAAACGGTGGCAGAATCTCCCAGTGCGTCAGGATAATCCACAGCAGCACCAGGAAACTCCAGCTGACAAAAGCGAGGGTCCAACGGACCCTCGGTGAGACCTCTTTTCGGATGCTAAGCCATTCACTCATGAGAATCCCATTTCAGCTGGGGTTGGCGTACACTTTGATGTCGGTGCGACGGTTCTTCTCGCGCCCCTCAGGCGTTGCGTTTGTATCGATCGGTTTATCAGGGCCGTTGCCCGCAGTGCGTAGCCGGGTCCCCGGAAATCCATATTTCTGGACCAGGTAGTTCCTCACTTCATCGGCGCGGGCGTGCGACAGCTGAACGTTGTAGCCTCGTGACCCCGTAGAATCCGTGTTGCCCTCAATGTCCACCACAGTGTTTTCATAGGCCCGCATGGTTCCCGCAAGTTCGTCGACAATGGCCCGTGAATCCATGCTCATGTGGGCGGAGTTCGGATCGAAGTAGATAGACCGGTGTTGCGTCGCAATCGGGGTAGCTCCCTTGGCCGGCTCTTTGTATTCGATCGGCGCTTCGCTGGAAGCCATCGAGAAATTGTCCGACAGCTTCTCAATATAGCGGCGATCCAGGCTTTCCTCGGGGTTGAAAGTGTGCTTGATAATCCGTGATTCGCGGTACATGTCCTGGGCCATGCTCAGAATGTTGTCGTAGTCGGGATTCGATCCGGCCGATCCCATGAACGACCGGTTGTCCGCGTAATCGGCGAGCTTCACGCCACCCAGCATCGTCTTCGCCAAATCCGCGGGAATATTAAAATCCTTCACTGTGCCGATCAGGTTATAGGCGCGGTCCGGCTGCGACTTGATGAATTCCACTCCCTCCAGCCAGCCTTGCGCGAACTTCAACACTGTCTGCGGATGTTTTGAAGAGAAGTCGTCGCTGACCACAAGAATGTCGGCGATGAGCCGGTTCGCAATCCGGGTGTCGTAGATCTTCTTTGAGCCGGCGCGCTTCCCTACCGCATCGCTCATATCTGGATCCCACGCGACGGCCGCGTCTACCTTTTCTTGTGCAAACAAAGTTGCGGGCTCGATGCCATCCTTTGTATGGACGGCTTTGTTGAAAATCTCG
>Ga0335071_10006827_pt1 | contig 11779 bp, 7 predicted proteins | sample Lox_Sample_15_FD_206724 | JGI IMG/M metagenome (GOLD analysis project Ga0335071, IMG submission 206724) | Soil microbial communities from Loxahatchee National Wildlife Refuge, Florida, United States - Lox_Sample_1.5 | ecosystem: Environmental > Terrestrial > Soil > Wetlands | place: USA: Florida...
ACCTCGGCCGCTTCTACCTGCCGCAGGTCTCGGTCGAGCCGATGTACGACGCCAGCCTCAACGCCCGCACCAGGGGCCAGTGGGTCGAGGTGGTGGAGCCGGGCAAGTAGGAAGGGGTCAGGTCTTGAGTGGTAGCGCAGCTGTCACCGAGAGAGGTCGAGACGCCACAAGGCAAGACCTGACCCCATGGTGGGCGCTCGGGGCGGCGCTGGTCGGGACGGGGCTCTTCTGGCTGTGCGTCCCGGTCGCGCGCTTCTCGTCGCCGCTCTCGACGGTCGTCGTCGACAAAGACGGCGAGCTGCTCGGGGCGTCGATCGCCGCCGACGGCCAGTGGCGTTTCGGACCGGGGCCCTGCGTCCCCGACAGGTTCGTCACCGCCCTCACCCACTTCGAGGACCGGCGCTTCTTCCTCCACCCTGGGGTCGACCCGCTGGCTGTCGTGCGGGCGGCGGTGCAGAACCTCCGCGGCCGGCGCGTGGTGAGCGGCGGCAGCACGCTCACCATGCAGGTGGTGCGCCTCTCGCGCCGCGAGCGGCCGCGCACGCTCGCCGAGAAGGCGATCGAGGCGGTCCTGGCCTTCCGGCTCGAGATGACGCACTCGAAGGCCGAGGTGCTCCGCCTCTACGCCGCCTACGCGCCGATGGGCGGCAACACCGTGGGCCTCGACGCCGCGGCCTGGCGCTACTTCGGCCACGACGCCAGCCGTCTTTCCTGGGCGGAGACGGCGACGCTGGCGGTGCTGCCGAACGCGCCCGCTCTCATCCACCCCGGCCGCCACCGCGACCTGCTGCTGGCCAAGCGCGACCGCCTGCTCGACGCGCTGCGCGAGGCCGGGGTCCTCGACGAGATGGCCTGCCGCCTGGCGAAGCTGGAGCCCCTGCCCCCCGAGCCCCAGCGCCTGCCGGCCCTGGCGCCGCACCTGCTCGCCCGCGTGCAGGCCGACCCGCGGTCGCACCGGCCCGGCGGCGGCAGCGCCTGGGTGAGGACGACGCTCGACCGCTCGGTCCAGCAGCGCACCACCGAGATCCTCGCCCGCCACCAGCGGGTGCTGGAGGAGAACGGCGTCCACAACGCTGCCGCCCTGGTGCTGGACGTCGAGACCGGCGCGGTGGTGGCCTACGTGGGGAACAGCCCCGCCGCCGACACCGCCGACGAGCACGGCCAGCAGGTCGACGTCATCCCGGCCGCCCGCAGCACCGGCAGCGTGCTGAAGCCACTGCTCTTCGCGGCGATGCTGGAGGCGGGGGAGGTGCTGCCGGGCCAGCTCATCCCCGACGTGCCGACCCACCTCGGCCTCTTCCACCCCGAGAACTTCGACCGCGGCCACTCCGGCGCCGTCCCGGCCGAGCGCGCGCTCGCCCGCTCGCTGAATGTGCCAGCGGTGCGCATGCTGCAGAGCTACGGGGTCGACCGCTTCTGCTCGCTGCTCCGCCGGGTCGGTCTCACCACGCTGCACCGGCCGGCGGAGGAGTACGGCCTGGCGCTCATCCTCGGCGGCGCCGAGGGCTCGCTGTGGGACGTGACGGGCGCCTACGCCGGCCTGGCCCGGAGCGCCCGCGGGACGCCGCCGCCGGTGTTCCGTCCCGCCTTCTACGTCGCCGGCCGGGTCCCCCCCGGCACCTCCCGCGGCCGCGAGGTCGCCCCACTGCACGCCGGCGCCGCCTGGCTGACGCTCAAGGCGATGCTCGAGGTGGAGCGGCCGGGCGCGGAGGTGGCCTGGCGCGGCTTTGCCTCCTCCCGGAAGATCGCCTGGAAGACGGGGACCAGCTACGGGTTCCGCGACGCCTGGGCCGTGGGCGTCACCCCCCGCTACGCCGTCGGCGTGTGGGCGGGCAACGCCGACGGCGAGGGCCGGCCGGGCCTGACCGGCTACTCGGCGGCGGCGCCGATCCTGTTCGAGATCTTCGACCTGCTCCCCGGCCGCGAGTGGTTCCCGGACCCCGGCCGAGGCGAGCTGGTCGACATCGACGTCTGCGCGCAGAGCGGGATGCGGCTGGGACCGCACTGCGCGCGCTCGCGGCCGCAGCTGGTCACCCGCGCCGGGCTGGGCTCGCCGCCCTGCTCGTTCTGCCGGCTGGTGCACTCCGACGCGGACGGCCGCTGGCAGGTGAACGCCGACTGCGAGCCGGTGAGCGCGATCCGCACCCGGCCCTGGTTCGTGCTGCCGCCGGTGATGGAGGTCTACTACCGCCGCCAGCACGCCGACTACGAGCCGCCCCCGCCGCTGCGCCCGGACTGCCGGGCGGCGCTCGAGGCCGGCGGCAGCGGCTCGCTCTCGATCGTCTACCCGAAACCGAACGCCGCCGTCTACGTCCCGGTCGAGATGGACGGCCGGCTCGGCCGGGTGGTCTTCGAGGCGGCGCACCGCGACGCCTCGGCGCGGGTCTTCTGGCACGTGGACGACCAGTACGTGGGCGAGACCCGCGACATCCACCAGCTGGAGATCGCCCCGCCGCCGGGCCGCCACGTCCTCACCCTGGTCGACGAGACGGGCGAGTCCGTGCGGCGCGCGTTCACCGTGCTGGGCCGGTCCACGAGCGGTCCCGGTCGCCCGGTCGCGCCGACCGAGGAGGGCCCGGGGGCCGAGGACCGATAGCCGTCGCGGGCTAGCGGCTGGGTGTCAGGCGCACCAGGGCGACCCCGTGCCGCGGCACGGCCGCCTCGAAGCGGCGGTGGTAGACGCCGACGTCGCTCTGCCGCCACAGGTCGCGCACCTGCTGCGGACCGGTGACGCCCAGCTCCTCCCAGGAGACGGTGATCGTCTGCGGGCCGTCGGAGAGCGCAAACAGCCCCACCGCCAGCGAGCCGTCCTCGAGCGGCTTGGCCATCACCAGCTCGGGCCCGTCCGGCCCGCGCACCACCTTGGCCTGCTTGCCCAGGGGATCCTGGTCGACGTCGATGACCTCGGCGTTGCACAAGACGTTGAGCGTGAAGGGGTCGAGGTGGGTGATGTCCCCCGAGTAGAAGAGCGGCGCCGCCATCAGGCTCCACAGCGACATGTAGCTGTACTGCTCGCTGGGCGTGAGGCTCGTGGGCTTGGGCGGGGCGTTCGTGTCGCTCGCGTCTCCGACCTGGCCGATCAGGATGTAGTCCGGGTCGTTCCAGCCGCCGGGGCCGGCGCTCGCGGCGTGGCGGGCGTTCGCGAACGCGACCTGGTAGAAGCCCGGCAGGTTGCGGGCCGCCTTCTCCAGGCCCAGGTCCCCCGTCGTCCTCCAGGAATGACCGCCGACGGCCTTGCCCCAGTCCCACACGTCGCCCATGCCGTACTGGCAGAGGTTGAAGACGACGTCGCGCGGCTTCTGCGCCAGGCTGCCGCCCATCTGGCGGTACGGCGCCTGGAAACGCTGCAGGCCCTCGCCGGTCGCGACCTTCTCGTACGAGCACCAGTCGTACTTGAGGAAGTCGAACCCCCACTCCACGAAGCGCGAGGCATCGGCCTCCTCGTGCTGGTAGCTGCCGGCGAAACCGGCGCAGGTGAGCGGGCCGGGCGAGGTGTAGAGCCCGGCCTTGAGCCCCTTCGCGTGGATGTAGTCGGTGAGCGCCTTCATGTCGGGAAAGCGGCGGTTGGGCTGGATGGCCCCGCTCGCGTCGCGCGGCTCCCCGCCGAGCGCCGGGTCGCTGGCTCCAGGCTTCACCATCCAGCCGTCGTCGACGTTGACGTACTGGTAGCCGAAGTCCGCCATCCCCGACTCCACCAGGATGTCGGCCGCCTTGCGCAGCAGATCGTCGGTGACCCGGTCGTAGAACGAGTACCAGTCGTTCCAGCCCATGGGCGGGGTGAGCGCCAGCGTGTCGCCGACCACCAGCCGCAGCTTGCGCTCGGACTTGCCGAGCTTGCTCTTGGCCGTGAGGTGGAGCTGGTGGACGCCGGGGCTCGGCGGCGTGGTGCCGCTGAGGATCCCGGTCGCCGGGTCGAGGCGGATCGACGGCGGCAGGCCGCCGACGGAGAACGCGATCGGGCGCTCGCCGGTGCAGGGGATCCGGTACAGGAACGGCCGGCCGGGCCGCGCGCCATAGACGCGCGGCCCGTCGAGGTGCGGAGCGGCCGAGGGCTTCGGCGTCAGGATGCCGGGCTCGCCGGCAGGAGCGGCCGCCGAGGCGGCGGCGAGGGCGAAGGAGGCGATCGACAGGAGCGTGGTTCGGGTCACGGCGGGACTCTGACGGCCGCCGGGCGATGGTGTCAAGCGCCGGCCCGCCGGGCGTGGTCGCGCCTACTCGTACCGCAGCGCCTCGATCGGGTCCAGCAGCGACGCCTTGCGTGCCGGGTAGAGGCCGAAGACCACGCCGACCGCCGCGGAGAACACGACCGCGATCACGGCGATCTGCGGGCTGAACTGCATCGGCCAGCCGAACTGCGAGGCCAGGCGCTGCGCGGCCCCTACGCCGAGCAGGAGGCCGAGCACGCCACCGGCGACCGACAGGGTCAGCGCCTCGACCAGGAACTGGGCGAGGATGGCCTGCGGCTTGCCGCCCACCGCCATGCGCACGCCGATCTCACGGGTGCGCTCGGTGACCGAGACCAGCATGATGTTCATGATTCCGATCCCGCCGACCAGCAGCGAGACCGCTGCGATGCTCGCCAGCAGGGTGGTCAGGGTCTTGGTGCCCTCCTCCATGGCCCCGGCCAGCTCCGTCAGGTTGCGGATCGAGAAGTCGTCGTCCCTGGCGGACTGGATGTGGTGGCGGTCGCGGAGAAGGGCCGAGATCTGCTGCTCCGCCCGGCTGGTCTGGTCGGGCGAGGTGGCGCCGACGAAGATGACGCCGGAGACGTAGTTCTGCAGGCCGCCCTGGATCTTGGTCTGGAAGGTCTTGAGCGGGATGAACACGGCGTCGTCGTAGTCCTGGCCGACCGGCGACTGGCCCTTCTTCTGCAGCACCCCGTTCACCTGGAAGGGGATGTTCTTGATGCGCACCAGCTGGCCGACCGGGTCGGCGTTCTCGCCGAAGAGCTTGTCGACCACCGTCTGGCCCAGGAAGCAGACCTTGGCGTCGCTCTCGGCGTCGGAGCCGGTCATGGCCTGGCCGCGGGCGGTCGGCCAGTTGCGGATGGCGAAGTAGTCGGGGCTGGTCCCGTAGATGCTGGTGGTCCAGTTCTGGTCCTCGAACATCACCTGGGCGCTCGCGCGCAGCTGCGCCGCCGCGTACTTGACGGTGGGGACCTCGTTGCGGATCGCCCGCAGGTCCTCCCAGGTGAGGGTGGGCATGCTGCCGAAGCCGCCCCGCGACCCGCCGGCCGTGGTGGAGCCCGGCAGGATGATGAGGAGGTTCGAGCCCATCGAGGCGAACGAGTCCTGCACCCGCGCCTTGGCGCCCTCCCCGATCGCCACCATCGCGATCACCGCCGAGACGCCGATGATGATGCCGAGCATGGTGAGGAACGAGCGCAGCTTGTTGCGGAGCAGCGCGCGGGTCGCCACCCGGAGCGTCTGCAGCGGGCTCATGCCGCACCTCCCAGCTCGACGGCGCCGCCGGGCACCGCCAGCTTGCGCTCCTGCCTGCGGTCGGAGACCAGCAGGCCGTCCTTCATCTGCAGCACCCGCGAGGCGTAGGCCGCGATGTCCGGCTCGTGGGTGACCACCACGATGGTGATGCCGGTCTCCCGCAGCTGCTGGAAGATGGCCATCACGTCGACGCTGGTGCCGGAGTCGAGGTTGCCGGTCGGCTCGTCGGCCAGGATCAGCTTGGGCCGGTTCACCAGCGCCCGCGCGATCGCCACCCGCTGCTGCTGGCCGCCGGACATCTGGTTGGGGTGGTGCTCCGCCCGGTCGGCGAGGCCCACCCGGGCCAGCGCCTCGCGGGCCCGGGGGTGGCGCTCGCGGGTGGGGACGCCGGCGTAGAGCAGCGGCAGCTCGACGTTCTCGAGGGCGCTCGTCCGCGAGAGGAGGTTGAAGTTCTGGAAGACGAAGCCGAGCGTGGTGTTGCGGATCTCCGCCAGCGCGGCCCGGTCGAGGCCCGAGACGTCATTGCCGGCGAGGAGATAGCGGCCGCCGGTCGGCCGGTCCAGGCAGCCGATGATGTTCATGAGCGTCGATTTGCCCGAGCCCGAGGCGCCCATGATGGCCACGAACTCCCCCGGCTCGACCTCGAGGGACACGCCACGCAGGGCATGGACCTCGACGTCGCCCATTCGGTAGACCTTGGTGACGGCCTGCAACGAGAGAAGCGCGGGAGCCATGGCGGACCTCAACACCTCAGAAGAGCCGACGCGCGACGTTGGGTTGCGGCGGCGCCGCCGAGGCGCCCTGACCGCCGGAGACGTCGGTGATCACCTGCGCGCCCTCGGCCAGCTTGCCGCCGGCGACCTCGGTGAGCGAGCCGTCCGAAACGCCGGTCTGGACGGCCACCGGGTGCGGCTTGCCGTTGTCCAGCACCCAGATCCGGCGACGGCTGCCGTTGCCGTCGTCGCGCTGCCAGCCGCCGGACCCACCCTGGACGGCGCCCGCCTGCGTCGCGCTCGCGCCCGACGGGCCGCGGTGCGTCCCGTTGCCGGCGACGCCTGCCGCCGCCAGCACCTCGGGCGTGGGGTGGAAGCGCAGGGCCGCGTTCGGCACGCGCAGCACGTCGTCCCGCTGGGCCGCCACGAAGGTCACGTTCGCGGTCATCCCCGGCTTGAGCTTCAGGTCGGGGTTGTCGATGTCGACCACCGCGTCGTAGGTCACCACGTTCTGCACCGTCTGCGGCGCGTTGCGGATCTGGCGGACCTTGCCGGTGAAGGTCTGGCCCGGGTAGGCGTCCACGGTGAAGGTGGCGGGCATGGCGTCGTGGAGGCCGCCGATGTCGGCCTCGGCCACGGAGGTGTCCACCTGCATCTTGCGCAGGTCCTGGGCGATCACGAAGAGGGTCGGAGCCTGCAGGGAGGCCGCCACCGTCTGGCCGACGTCCACGTTGCGCGAGATCACCGTCCCGTCCGTCGGCGAGTAGATGTCGGTGTAGGCGAGGTTGATCCTCGCCTGATGGAGAGCCGCTTCCGCCTGCGCCAGGGCGCCCTTCGAAGCCTCGACCTGGGCGCGGGCGGCGTCGGCGTTGGCCATCGAGGTGTCGAGGTCGGCCTGGTCCACCAGCTTCTCGGCCCAGAGCTGCTGGTTCCTCTGGTGCTGCCGCTCGGCGTCCGCGGCCTGGGCCTCGGCCTTCAGCAGGTTGCCCTTCGCCGCGACCTCGTTGGCCTTCGCCTGCGCGTAGGCCGCCTCGAACAGCGATGGGTCGATCTTGGCGATCAGCTGCCCCTTCTTCACCGGCGAGTTGTAGTCGACAGAGATGGCCTTGAGGGTGCCCGACACCTGGCTGCCCACCTGCACGGTGACGATCGCCGAGAGCGTCCCGGTGGCGGTCACCTTCGAGGTGATCCGTCCACGGTCCACCTTGACGGTCTCGTAGCGCAGGGCGTTCTTCGTGCCCGCCTCCCGGTAGCGGTAGCCGGCCGTCAGACCGCCGACCGCGACCAGCCCGGCGGCGATCCAGAGACTGCCCTTCTTCGGCTTCATGACGCGACTCTCCCTTCCTCGCTGCCCGCTTCCATGCCTTCCAGGCGGGCGATCACCTTCTGCAGACCGGAGGCCACGGCATCGCGCTCGGCGGGCGTCAAGGCCTCCTCGACGGCGACGCGGATCCTCTCGGAGACCGGCAGCAGACGCCGGGTCAGCCTCCGGCCCTCGGGCGTCATCAGCAGGCGCGCCCGGCGACGGTCCCCCGGGTCGACCTCGCTGCGGACGAGGCCGCGACGCACCAGCGCGAATACCACACGGGACGCGGTGGGCTCGTCCAGCCTGGCCTGCTCCGCCAGCTCGCCCAGGGACCCGCCTTCGTGCTCCAGGATCCGGACCAACATCCAGAACTGCGGGGGCGAGAGATCCACGTCGCTCAGCCTCGCGGCGACCGTGTGGCGGATCCGGCGGTGGGCCAGGGCGATCAGGAAGCCGAGGGATCGTTGCCGCTGCATTAGTTGCCTCTACAACTAATGTCGTGCTAACGGTCCTCCGCGTCAAGGCCGCTCACGGGGTTTTGCAGAAGCGTTACAGCAGCTTGGCAGACGGTTCGGACGCCCGTCACCTCGGTCGTCGCGCTGCGCACGTGCCGGCCCACACCTGGTTTGGACCGGAGTGGGCCGGCGGCGGTTGGATGCGGGTCCCCGGGGCCGGTTCCCGGGGCCGGTCCCCAAGGCGGCCCGTTCGTTGTATGGTGGGCGGCGATGAGCACCCTCAGCTCCCTCCACCGCCTCGCCCTCCTCGCATTCCTGGGAACGCTGGCCTTCAGCATCCGGTCCGAGGCCGCGAGCAACACGTTGATGCGCTACCCGACGATGCACGGCGACACCGTCGTGTTCGTCGCCCACGACAACCTCTGGTCCGTGCCACGCAGCGGCGGGACGGCCGCCCGCCTGACGGCGGACGAGGGCCGGGACCTGATGCCCCGCTTCTCGCCCGACGGCAAGTGGATCGCCTTCACCGGCGAGTACCAGGGCAACCGCGACGTGTACGTGATCCCGGCGAGAGGCGGCGAGGCGCAGCGGCTGACCTTCACCTCCGACGTCGAGGACGAGGCCCCGCTGCGCTGGGGGCCGAACAACATGGTCGTCACCTGGACGCCGGACTCGAAGAGCGTCGTCTTCCTCTCACGCCGCGAGGCGTGGAACTCCTGGTTCGGGCGGCTCTTCAGCGTCCCGCTCTCCGGTGGGCTGCCGGTGGCGCTGCCCCTCGACCGCGGCGGCTTCATCAGCTACAGCCCGGACGGCGGGAAGATCGCCTACAACCGCATCTTCCGGAACTTCCGCACCTGGAAGCGCTACCAGGGCGGCCTGGCCCAGGACATCGACGTCTACGACTTCGCCACCCGGCAGCTGACGCACCTCACCGACTGGCCGGGCACCGAGACCTCCCCCATGTGGTACGGGCGCACCATCTACTTCCTCTCCGACCACGACGAGAGGCGCCGCGCGAACATCTGGGCCTGCGACACGGAGTCGCACCAGTTCCGGGAGGTCACCCAGTTCACCGACTACGACGTCGACTTCCCCAGCCTGGGGCAGGGCGGCGACACGAAGGCCGGGATCGTGTTCCAGCAGGGAGGCCACCTCTTCGTCCTCGACCTCCCGTCCGAGACGCTCCACCGGCTCGAGGTCAGCGTGCCCGACGACGGGACCCGCACGGGGCCGCGCTGGGTGGACGCCAGCCAGCTGATCCGTGACGCGGACGCGGCGCAGCAGACGGACTTCGACCTCGCACCGAACGGCAAGCGCGCGGTCTTCTCCGCCCGCGGCGACCTCTTCACCGTCCCCGCCGAGCACGGCAACACCCGCAACCTGACCGAGAGCTCGAACGCGGACGAGGACCACCCGGCCTGGTCGCCCGACGGCAAGACGATCGCCTACACCACCGACGCCTCGGGCGAGCAGCAGCTGGCGGTGCGGCCAGCCGAGGGCGGCGCCGAGAAGGTCCTGACCCGCTTCGACAGGGGGTTCGTCTACTCGCCGGTGTGGGCGCCGGGCGGCGACCGGCTGGCCTTTTCCGACCACGAGCACCGCCTCTGGCTGGTGCCGGCCACGGGTGGCGAGCCGGTGCAGGTGGCGCAGGACCCCTACAGCGAGGTCCACGACTACTCCTGGTCGCCCGACGGGCGCTGGGTCGCCTACAGCCTCACCGGCGCCAACCAGCAGCGCGGCATCTGGCTCTACGAGGTGGCGACCCGGAAGGCCACCCGCGTCAGCGAGGCGTTCGCCAACGACTTCGACCCGGTGTTCGATCCCCGGGGCCGCTACCTCTACTTCGTCTCCACCCGTCACGAGAACCCGACCCTCAGCGAGTCGGAGTTCGACGTGGCGGCGCTCAAGTCGACCGGCATCTACGTGACCACGTTGACGCACGACACTCCCTCGCCCTTCGCGCCCCGCTCGGACGAGGGCGCCATCGCCACCGGCAAGGCGCAGGCCGGGGCCAGGCCGGAGAGGGAGGACACCGGGGAGGCGGAGCGCGACAAGGCCGCGAAGAAGGAGCAGGAGGAGTGGAAGCCGGGGGCCTCGCAGCCGATCAAGGTGGAGCTCGAGGGGCTGATGGCACGGGCCGTGCCGTTGCCCATCCCCGCCGCCGACATCTCCGGGCTGCAGGTACGCGACGACCGGGTGTTCTACAGCACGAGCCCCAGCCAGACCATCGAGGGGCCGCTCCCGGGCGAGAAGCCGGCGCTGCACGTCTACGACATGAAGGAGCGCAAGGACGCGCTGGTGGTCGAGGGACCCAGCGCCTTCGTGGTCTCCGCGGACGGCAAGAAGGTGCTCTACAAGAAGGAGAAGAGCTACCTCATCGCCGACGCCAGGGCGGCGGACGACCCCGAGGCCAAGGACGAGAAGGGCGCGAAGACCCTCGACCTCTCGCACCTGCGGGTGCGGGTCCTGCCCACGCAGGAATGGGCCGAGATCTTCGCCAACGCCTGGCGGCTGGAGCGCGACTTCTTCTTCAACCCGAAGATGAACGACGTCGACTGGCCGGCGGTGCGCGGCGCCTACGCGAAGCTGCTGCCGCTCGCCGGCTCGCGCGGGGACGTTAACTACCTGATCGGCGAGATGCTCGGCGAGCTCTCCAACTCCCACACCTACGTCGGCGGCGGCGACGCCCTGCCCGACGACAAGAAGGTGCCGACCGCCTTCCTGGGCGCGGACCTCGCCCTGGACCCGGCCTCCGGCCGCTATCGCCTGGCCACCGTCTACCCGGGCGACAACACGCGCAGCGCCTACCGCGCCCCGCTCACCGCGCCGGGGCTGGGCGTGAAGTCGGGACAGTACCTGCTCGCGATCGACGGGGTCGAGCTGCAGGCGCCGACCGATCCCGGGAGCCTGCTGGTGGGCAAGCAGGATCGCACCGTGAAGCTCACTCTCGCCGACAGCCCCGGCGGTGCCCGGCGCGACGTGGTGGTGCAGCCCGTCAAGAACGAGCTGTCGCTGCGCGAGCAGGCCTGGATCGACCACAACCGCCAGCAGGTCGAGGCCGCCTCGGGCGGCCGCATCGGCTACATCTACCTCTCCGACATGAGCGGCCTGGGGATGGAGCAGTTCATCCGGCAGTTCTATCCCCAGCTCGACAAGCAGGCGCTGATCGTGGACGACCGCTGGAACGGCGGCGGCTTCATCGACCAGGTCGTGCTGGAGAGGCTGCGGCGGATCCTGGTGGGCATGACCACCAACCGCGAGCGAATGCCCTTCACGGTGCCCTCCCAGCTCATCCGCGGACCGAAGGTCTGCCTGATCAACCACTACTCCGCCTCCGACGGGGACATCTTCCCCTTCTATTTCCGCAAGGACGGCCTGGGCCCGCTGATCGGGACCCGCACCTGGGGCGGCGTGCGCGGCATCCGCGGCGAGTGGCTGCTGCTGGACGGCGGCTACGTCACCGTCCCCGAGGACAGCCTCTACGGCCTCGACTCACAGTGGGTGATGGAGAACCATGGGGTAGATCCCGACCTGCTGGTCGACGACTCCCCCGCGGACTGGGCGGCCGGCCACGACGTGCAACTGGAGGCGGCGATCAAGTACCTGCTCGAGCAGCTCGAGAAGCAGCCCCAGGCCCTGCCGCCGCCACCCCCGCTCTCACCGGCGTATCCTCCGGCGGGACGCTGAGGCAACCTGCCGCTGCGGCGCAGATGAACGCGGCGTCCTTGCGCCGCTCTACCGGCGGTGGCAGGCTCTGGAGCGCATGGAGATCGTCCCGGTCAACCCCGCGGAAACGCTCTTCGTGTCGGGTGACATCGAGGAGTGGGAGTCGATCCGGCGGCTGCGCATCAACGTCATCGTCGA
>Ga0335071_10006828_pt1 | contig 11779 bp, 15 predicted proteins | sample Lox_Sample_15_FD_206724 | JGI IMG/M metagenome (GOLD analysis project Ga0335071, IMG submission 206724) | Soil microbial communities from Loxahatchee National Wildlife Refuge, Florida, United States - Lox_Sample_1.5 | ecosystem: Environmental > Terrestrial > Soil > Wetlands | place: USA...
AGGAACGCTTCTCGCGCTCGTACTCCATCGGGGTGATGAACGCGCCGATGCAATCGTCCGATTCCAGCATCGAGGTCGGGACTTCGAGGGTCTTCGTCACGTCCCGGAGAGATTGGCACACCGCGTAGCCGAGGAACACCGAATCCACCTTCCCCGCCAGCGCGTTCACCTTCTCCTGCACCTTGGCCTTCAGCACGGCCGAATCGACGTGCAACGCGAATTCCAGGTACTCACGGTGCACGATGTCCGGATCGTCCTTGGTGAGCATCTCGATCTCCCTCTTCAGGATCTCGCAGGCCACGATGCCCACTCTGACCCGACCGCTCTCCGGTGCAGCTTCCATCGGAACCGAGGACAGAGAACGCTCGCCCGCGCATTAATACTAGCTCGCTCGGTCACAAGCGCTTCCAACGGTTCTTTCCGTTCCCGTTGGTGGGTTTCACGACCCCGGCGCGAAGGGGGATGCGCGCCTTCTCGGCCGGCATATCCGTGATCTCCGCTGCCGTTGCGCTTGGCGTTTCGAAGCCCCAGACCTCTCTTGCGTGCATGCTGCCACCCAGAGCGATCGGCGAACGCATCCTGCGGGAGGCGGTTTTCATGAGAGTGAGCAGGAAAGCGACGTAGATTAAGACGACCGCCAAGCTCAGCCACCATAGATACGCGAACACGAAGGCCACCCCGACCATCGCCGCCAGACCGGCGCAGATGAAGGATGCGATGAATCGGCTGATTAGAGTGCCGTCGCGACTGAACACGCTAAGGTTGTCGTAATTGATCGAACGGACGATCGGGCGCAGCTCCTCGTTGAACATCCTGAACACGTAGGCGATGAGGGCGACGCAGCCCGCGGCAGTGAGCATGTGCAGTAGGCCGTCGGTGACCGCCACCGCGATCAGCAGCGCCGAGAACACAGCCATCGAGACCTCGATGCGGCGACCCCTCTTGAAGAGCTTGAGCGAGGTCGGCATCATTATCTTGCCGAAGGTGCGCGAGATGACTGCGGCTGAGTGCTTGACATGCCTTGGCAGAATCCTCGAGATTCCACGGTAAATGTGATCGCTCCAGCGCATTAGCGCCGGGGTGATTATGCTCATGATGAAGCAGAAGGCTCCCGCGAACGGGTAAAGTTCGGCGCCCTTGGTCGCGCTCGCGGCGGTGCTGCCCACGCTCGCGTACATGACGGACTCCGCCCCCCGACCGCACATCGAGGCTCCCATGGAGGTCGCCGCCCGCCCCGAGAAACCCAGCAGGTAAGCGAAGGCACTAGTGGCAAGAAGGTCGCCGATGAGGACGAGCGGCACGGCCAGAGCCACAATCCAAACGACCGACCCGAACATCGCTGGGTCGATGAGCATGCCGAAGAGCACGAAGAATATCGCCACGAATGCATCGCGGAACGAGGAGAGCTTCACATCGATCCTCTCCGCGATCTTCGTCTCCGAGAAGACCATGCCGAGGAAGAACGCCCCGATTATCGCTGGGACCCCAGAGGCCTCGGCCAGCGCCGAAGACAGGAACACGAGACCGAGAGAGAAGAGCACGAACAGCTCGTCGCTGCGGATCTTCTGAAGGTACTTCGTTGATCTCGGGATGACGACGATCGCCAGGAATATAAAGAAGGCATAGAAGGCGCCCACGCCGACCAGCAGGCCGATCATGTTGCTCGAGCCTAGGCCGACACCGCCTCCCTTGATCATCAGTCCGCCCACGACCGTGAGCAGCACCATCGAAATGAAGTCCTCGACGACGACCATGCCGAGCAGGAACTCTGTCTCCGGACTGGAGAATCTCTGCAGCTCCATCAGCGACTTGCCAGTTATGGCTGCAGAGCCCATCGCCACTACGCCCGCAAGGAAGACCGTGTCGACCAGCGGCCACCCCAGGGCCATGCCTATCATTATCCCCACGAACATGTCCACAACAGTGTTTATGGTGGCCAGAAGGATGGCGGGTCCCTTGGTTTTCTTTAGCTTGCTGAAGCTGAATTCGAGACCAACGAAGAACATCAGCAGGATCAGACCAATGTTGGACATGTACGAAATGAAAGAGAGATCCCCGATCATGCCGTTGTACTGGAATCCGAGAATGTCGAGATGCATGCTCGGTCCGATCAGAATGCCAGCAACGATGTAGCCGATGATGACGCTCTGCTTCGCGCGGGTTGCGAGCGCCGCCCCGATGAACGCGATGAGCATGATGATGCCCACATCTAGCATGACGTCCTGCGTTGCTACCATCCCTGCTCTCCTCGTCGAGGACCTTCGGTGAGCTTCCGCTCGCCCAGGCAACTTCCGCCAGGCTCATACAGACCGGACATTGCCCCTAGCCAGTCGTTCGAGCATGCAAGCGTACGCTGTTGGCGAAACGCGGGCTCAGTGCATCCCTTGGAGCCGATAGGACCTTCATCCATACAAATACTTCTCGGCCCGAAGGCGTTCTGGATTGCATTCTGGTCGACGACCAGGCGGCGAGAATCGCGCCGCCGAATCACCTCTGGACCGAACCGTTCCCTCCCATCACGCTTATTGATGAGGTCCCAAGGGTCTACTGGAATCGGTCAAGAATTTGAGCGAAGTGGAGATCGACGGTTCGCGAGGCGAGGGGGGAGGACAAATGCTACGGATGGCCGTTGCCCTTTCGGCCCTGACCAAGAGGAGCGTCAAAATCGAGAACATCAGAGCGAAGCGCTCGAATCCTGGGCTGGCGGCGCAGCACCTCACGGCGGTCAGGGGCGTCGCGAGACTCTGCTCCGCCATCGTGAAAGGGGATAGCGTTGGTTCCACGACATTGGAGTTCGAGCCAGGACAGGTGAAAGGGGGCTCCTTCCATCTAGACGTGGGAACGGCGGGGAGTGTCACCCTGGTGCTGCAATCGTGCATGCTGGCGTCTTTGCATGCCGATGGTCCAGTAAGCCTCCGCGTCCTCGGCGGCACGAACGTGCAATGGTCGCCTCCCGTCGACTACTTCTCGAATGTCCTGCTTCCCCTTCTCCTCCGAATGGGCGTCCATGCGGAGCTCAGGCTCGTTCAGCGAGGATTCTATCCGCAAGGTGGTGGCGAGGTGGATCTCGCCCTCAGCCCGCCCAAGCGAATACTTGCACTCGATGAGGTCGAGCGCGGTCATCTCATCGGTGTGAATGGCGTCTGCTTCTCCAGGAATCTGCCCGACCATGTCTGCTCGAGGATGTCCGCGGCGGTGAGAAAGCGGTTCCTGAGCACGCCGCCCTCCATCGCCTCGGACGTCGGCAAGGGCAGGTCGAGCGGAGCGGGCGTTCAACTCTGGTCGACTTTCGAACGCACCATCCTCGGCGCTGATGCCCTCGGAGAAAGGGGGCTACCAGCTGAAAAGGTGGGAGAGAACGCCGCAGACGCACTGTTCGCGGAGATTGCAAGCCGCGGCACTTTGGACGTCCACGCCTCCGATCAGTTGCTGCCTTACATGGCCCTCGCAGAAACCCCTTCCGGATTCATCGTCCGCGAAGTCTCTGGGCATTTGGCGACCCAGATGGAGCTGTTGCGCGAATTCCTACCGGTCGGGTTCAAGATCTCGGAAGTCGAGGGAGGACATCTAGTCCACGTCGAACCTAGCCATACATGACCGAGGAGCGCCGTTTGGCGGCCTCTTCCTCCGTACTGGTGCGCTTGTGAATCTCCTTCAGCGTGTCCTCGATCACCGCCGCTTCTTCAAGCAGCGGCTTGAGGTCGAGCTCCACGTGCAGGAGCATGCGGTCGATGACCGTCATGATGGCCGCCGCGGCCCGAGCGTCGGGGTAGTTCGCGTGCGCCTCGGCGAGCAGGGTGATGACATCGAAGTCCCTCGCGACCCCCTCGTTCAGAAGCATGCCGGCGAGGCCGGCGACCACGCCATTCTCGAAGATCGTGACATCGACCTCCTTGAGCATCGTTCTCGCTGCCGGCGTCGCTCCGACGCCGTACACCGCCGCCTTGCTGCCGTTGCTCTTCAGGGAGGTCGAAGCCGATATCTCAAGCTCCTCGATCTCCTCCTGCGACGCTTGCGCCATGCGCGCCAAGCGCTCAGATTCCTCCTTGGAGAGGAGCCCCTCGGGAGAGATCACGAGCTTGCATTTGTGGTCCTCGACCCAATCCATGATCGTGATCGCTAGCGACTTCAGGATCTCCGGCGAGGGCTGGAACTCCGAGACGAAAACGACGATCTTCTCCTGCTCCTTCTTGCCGAGCGCGCCTGCGTACACGCGCACGGGAGCGAGCGGCACGCCGTCGCGAATCAGCGATATCGAGGGGAAGTAGACAGAATCGACGATCGCGATCTGCTCGAGATTGAGGAAAGAGACCAGGTAGTTTGCGACGATCGAACCCACCAGGCCGATGGAGGGGAAGCCGTCGATGACGTAGGCCCCTTTGATGTTCTTCTCTTTGATGTCGATGACGTCGATGCCGTTCACGGCCGCCATATTCCCCGTACCACTACATATGATTCGCGGGAGGGTGAAACCTTTATCATCGGGCCGTGCGCTCGATGGGTGCGATGCGGCCCCGGGTGATCGTGAACTGCGCTATGACCGCGGACGGGAAGATCGCGGGCAAGCAGAGAAGACAGATACGCATCTCCTCGTCGGAGGACCTCGAGCGCGTGAAGCGGCTGCGGGCGGAGGTCGACGCGATCCTGGTCGGAGTGGGGACCGTGCTCGCTGACGATCCGCATCTCACGTTGAAGGGAGCTCCTCCGGAAAAGAACCCCCTCCGCATCGTGCTCGACAGCAACGGTCGTACGCCGAAGAACGCGAGGGTGCTTGACGGAAAGGCCCGAACGATAATCGCGACGAAGAAGACTTGCTCACGCACCTGGCCGAACGCGGAAGTGGTCCGGGCAGGCGAGGAGATGGTCGACCTCGTGGAGCTCATGAAGGAACTCGAGAAGCGCGGGGTTCGGAAGCTTCTTGTCGAGGGAGGGGGAGAGACAATCTACTCATTCTTCCAAGCTGGCCTGGTCGACGAGTACCGGGTGTTCGTGGGAAGCAAGATCCTGGGAGGAAGGGAAGCCCCGACACCGGCGGAAGGATCTGGATTCGCGGACGAGGACTGCCGGCCGCTGCGTCTGATCGGCGTCGAGCGCCTCGGGGACGGCGTTCTCCTGAGCTACGAGGCTTCGAATGACAAGTGCTAGACCGAGCTTCATCGCCGACGAGATGCTCGGCTCCCTGGCGCGATGGCTTCGAATAATGGGCTACGACACCGTCTACGCGAAGGATAGAGGCGACAACGCGATCCTGGAGGCTGCGAAGGAGGAGGGGCGCTACCTACTCACTCGCGATAAGGAGCTCGCCGCGAGGATGGGCGAAACGGGCGTATACGTCGTCAGCGACGACCTCGACGCGCAGCTTCAGCAGGTTGCGAAGAGGTTCGAGCTGACCGCCGACGACTCCCTGGTGAGATGCACGGTATGCAATGGCGAGCTCGAGGTCGTAGATGCCGAACGCGCCCGGGGCAGTGTCCCGGAGGGCGCATTGGCGGCGAACAGCGTCTTCTTCGTCTGCAAGAACTGCGGCAAGTTCTACTGGAGAGGCACGCACTGGATCAACATCAGGAAGAAGCTCGAATCGCTCTCGCAGCAGAATCAGAGCCGGTAGTAGTCCTCGCTGATGATCTTCCCCGTTCCAGCGTTGATGATCATGACCCCATGCACGCCCTCGACGCACCATACTGGAAGGTAGTAGATGCCGAGCTGATGCAGGGAGATCGCCTGCTCCTTCGGAGCCACCTTCTTCTTCTCCTTCACGGTGACGTGCTCATGGTCGCGCACCTTCTCCCTTTCGGAGGTGTGCATGCGCACGATCTCCTGCCGCGCCAGCGTCTCAGCCGCCGCCCCGTCGACGGTAGCATCCAGGCGGCGGTGGCCCTGCTCCAGGGCGTACATGACGTCGAGGTTGTCCGGCCAGCGCTCCGCTTTCTTGGTGAGGCCGTTGACAGACAGCCGCCCCTTCTCCGTCCCCACCACTTCGCCGTCCAGGTAGAGGTCGCAGGCGTACTCGAAGACGTAATAGGGAACGAGCTCGAGCCGATGACGGAACCCGCCAACGGTGCGCATCCCGATCTCCTTCACATCCTGGACGTCGATGGTGGGGCGGATTATGCGCTCCCCCACCTCTGCGCCTTGCAGCTTCTGGAGGTCTTCTTCAGTCACCATGCGCGGATAGTCGTCCGCGACCAGCTCGTCGATCAGGCCATGGTCCTTATCGCCGACCAGCCGTTCCAGGTGGGTGCGTCCGACCTCACTCTTCACCGCCTCTCGGTCCCAGATGACCAGCTGATGGTCGAGCTTGTCGGGTGGTATCTCGGGCATCGAGCCGAGCGTGACGACCACCTTCTTCCCTCGGAACTCCCGAAAACGATCGAGGAACGCGGGGAGTCGATCCTCCTCTCCCGCGCCGATCAGACAGAAGGCGACCTCCACATCCCCTTTCCTTGCGAGCAGGTATCCCTCGCGTTCGTGGACTTGGAACTCCCGGGATTCCAGGATGTCCATGACCAGCGCTTTGAGGGAGGTCACCCAGTGCACCCTTGACCGGTAATCAGGCTCATGCGATATATACCTCGTCACTGCGAATCCGCCATACTGGCGGGACGAGTATCTACGCTTCGAAAGTCGCCCCGAGCGTTCTTATATCGCGCCGTTGAATTCCACGGCCCGATGAGGGCGACGCGAACTCTCGGCGGATTGCTGGTATTGGCCGGAGCAGCGCTGGTCATCGTCGCGGTCATTCTCGGCCAGATGAGCGTCGGCCTGGTCCTATTCGTCATCCCCGCGGTCTATGGGAGCTCTCTGCTCGGACTGTTGGGTGTGGCGCTGATCGTCCTGGGGGTCTTCGTGTTCTTCATGACGGGCTTCTCAGAGCCACGGGACAAAATGCCTGGTAGTCATATTGAAGCGGACCGCGTTGATGCGAAGAAGGAGATCGGGGGCGTGATCCTCGTCGGCCCGATACCGATTGTCTTCGGTTCGAGCAGCAGAGCGGCGACCTATGCGATAATCGTGGCCGGAGCGCTGATAACTCTACTTCTGCTCGCCATGTTCCTGCTCGGCTAGCATCATCGCCGCGCTCTCGAGGGTCGTCTTCTTTCGCTTCGCGAGGTCCCGAAGCTCGCTCACGAGCGAAATGTAGGCATCGTAGTCAAGGTCGTTCGCGCGCAGCGCCCGCCCGAGCGATTTCTCGAACGGCTCGTCACGGCGTTGGCTCTCAACCGCCCGCCGCAAAGCCTCGCGAACCTTCTCGCTCACTTCTGCCATCGCTCGACGACCTTCAGGAAGTTCTGGAAGATCTCGTATCCGTGCTCGGTGTTCTCGACCTCGGGATGGAACTGCAGCCCGTAGATCGGTCTCGATGCGTGCTGCACCGCCTCGATCGGACAATTGTTCGAGTGAGCCAGGACCTTGAAGACCGAAGGGAGGATGGTGATCTCGTCGTTGTGCGATTCCCAGACCGTGAACTGTCGCGGCAGCCCTTGGAAGAGGTCGTCAGGGTCGTCGACGACAAGGTCCGCCTTGCCGAACTCTGGCACCTTTGCCGGACCGGTCGCTCCGCCGAAGTGATTGCACATGAACTGAACGCCAGCGCAGATTCCTAGGATCGGGAACGTCGCCTTGTCAAGGTACTCCCCGTTCCGCCCCATCCTTCCAAGGTCGGTAGCGACGCGCGGTGAGCCACCGGAGAGAACGAGCGCATCGACGTCCTGCAGCTGCTCGAAGGGCGTGGTGTTCGGGACGATTTTGGTGTCCACCTTGAGGTACTTCAGGACGCGCCACTCCCGATGCGTCCACTGCCCGCCGTTGTCCACCACGTAGACCTTCATGCCCCTGTAAAACCGGGGCGGGTCTTAAACAATATGCATCGCGCCGCTTGGACCAGGCGAGAGAAGATTTATCATCGCGGCAGGGATGAGAAGGTCCGATGAAGGCGGTACTCTTCGACCTCGGTCACACGCTGATCAACTATCACAACGACTGGAGGGAGCCGGAGAGGAGGGCGGTCGGGGCGGTCGCTCGAATGGTCGTTGAGACCGGCGGAAACGGCGTCGACGAATCCGCGGTCAGCGAGCACCTGCTCGCTTCGCTCGAACGAGGGCGGCAGATCAAGCTGACCGAGATGATCGAGATCCCGCTCACCGAGGTCCTCGATGACTGCTTCCATCGGTTCTCCTGCGACGGCAACGAGGAGTTGATGGTGAGAAGCTTGGACGCGTTCTATGCGGTCCTCCTGGAGAACAGGAAATCCGTGCCTGGGACCAACGAGATGCTGGAGACGCTGAAAGACGAGGGGTATCGCATCGGGCTGGTCTCGGACGTCGCCTGGGGGCTGCCGTCGAGCTACCCCCAGATCGACATGAGGCACTATCATCTCCGTGAGTACTTCGATGACCTCGTGTTCTCGACCGACGTCGGGCTGCGCAAGCCGAACCCGAGGATATTCAAGATCGCCCTCGCGAACGTCCAATCCTCCCCGAAAGAGGCGGTCTACGTCGGCAACAACCTGCAGGCGGACATCAAGGGGGCGCTCGGGGTGGGAATGAAAGCGATCCTGAAAGAATCCAACTTCTTCACTCCGGACAACAACATCGTGCCGAGCGCGAAGATCTCGACATGGGACGAGCTACTAGCAATACTCAATGGCTGACCGGCTTAGCCTCATCACTCCCATTCGATCGTCGCGGGAGGCTTGTTCGTGATGTCGTACACGACCCGGTTCACTTTGGCCTTCATCTCGTTGGTGATGCGAACGGAGATCGCCTCGAGCACATCGTGAGGCACCTTCGAGTACGCGGCCGACATGCCGTCGATCGATTGCACAGCGCGCACCGCGATCGTGCGACCGTAGGCGCGGTTGTCCCCCTGCACTCCGACCGAGCGCACCGGAAGCAGGACGGCAAAGTACTGCCACGGCAGCTCCATCCTGCCCTCGCTCGCCGCCTTCTCCAGTTCCTCCTCCACAATCGCGCAGGCATCGCGAACGATCTCGACGCCCTCCCGCGTCACCGGACCGATGATGCGTATCGCGAGCGCAGGACCGGGGAACGGCTGTCGCTCCGAGACCTCGACGCGAAGGTAGCGGGCGAGCTTGCGGATCTCGTCCTTGTAGAGATCGCGAAGCGGCTCGACGAGCTCCAGCTCCATCTCCGCCGGCAGCCCGCCCACGTTGTGATGCGATTTGATCGTGTCGCGGACGTTGTCGCCAGACTCAATCCAGTCGGGAGCGATCGTCCCCTGCACCAGGTACTTCGCGCCGAAGCCCCTCGCCTCGCGCTCGAAAACGCGGATGAACTTCTCGCCGATGATCTTGCGCTTCGCCTCGGGGTCCTCCACGCCTTCCAAGGCGGTCAGGAACTCTTGCGAGGCATCGACGATCTTGAAGTTGACGTTTAGCTTCGAAAGCATCGCGCGGACCGACTCCGTCTCGCCCTTGCGCATGAGGCCGGTGTCCACGTAGACGGTGAGCAGGCTCTCGCCGATCGCGCGGCTGACGACCACCGCGGCAACCGTCGAATCCACGCCCCCAGAGCAAGCGATTATCGCCTTCGCCCTGATCCTTCCTTTCAGGTCGTGCATCGCCTCTTCCACGAACTCCTTCGGGTCGAACATCAGCCGCTCACCTCGTCGGAATCCTTCTCCACCTGCTCGGCCATCTCCTTTCGATGCTTGAGCAGTTCCTGCTTGAGGCGAGCATCGTTGATCGCCAGCATCTGCACCGCGAGCAGCGCCGCGTTCTCGCCCCTGTCCACGCCCACGGCGGCGACAGGAATCCCCGGCGGCATCTGCACTATCGAAAGGATCGAATCGAGATTCACCTTGCCCGAGACGGGCACGCCTATGACCGGCTTAACCGTGAATGAGGCTATCGTGCCCGGTAGCGCTGCGGCGAGCCCAGCGACCGCAATGAACACTTCCGCGTCGCTCTCCTCTACCAATCGCTTCACGCGCTCCGGGGTGCGGTGCGCCGAGGCAACGACGATCCTCGCGTCCACCCCGAACTTCTTCAGGGTGGCGACGGCCTTCTGACCGACCTCCAGATCGCTCTTGCTCCCCAGGATGACCAGGACACCGGGCATGCTGCCACTCAAAAGGTGAGAGAATAAGAAGATTTCGAAGGGAAGGGGTTTCTGAAGGGCGATCAGCTCTTCATGATCGCCAGCAGGAATGCGCCGATCGCGATCAACGCGCCGATGACGGCCGCGATGATGTTGATGAACGCGTCCCAGATGACGCTACCGAGGTTCGTGGACAGCGTGATCCAGCCCGGCCCGCCGTACATCGTGGCGTAGACCCAGAAGATGCCAACGATCAAGCCGATCAAGAGCAGGGCCGCACCGATCATACGGCTCTTCCCGCTGCCGAAGTATGCAGTGAAGGCGCCCGCCAGTATCATGAACAGGCCGAACGTCAACACAAGCACCGTCAGGAAATCCATCAAATCCATCTTTGTTCACCTTTCTCAGAACTTAATTCCAGTGAGGGTTTTCGTGTCGATGACACCAGGGATCGATCGGATCTTGTCCACGACCACCTGTCCGAGGAGGTTGAAGTCGTCCGCCTCGATCTTCGCAATGAGATCGTACTCTCCGAAGAGGGGATGAAGCTCAACGACCTCCTTCACTTTGAGGAGCTCATTGTACACCTCATGCTCCTTCGCCGGAGCCGTGCTTATCAAGACGAACCCCACCGCCATGCGGTTCACCTGCGCACGGTTACGTTTTCACCCCAGATAAACCTTTCTGCGCTTGTTAGTTCTCCTGCCAGCATAGGCGCAACGGCCCTCACGCCGGGCTAGAGAAACGGACGGGCGCGCTCTTCGACCTGCTCCCAAGAGGGGATGCTCGTGAGCGATCCGCGGACCTCGATCACGAAGGAGGCCGCCGCCGCTCCGATCACCGCACACCTCGCTAGCGGCAGCTTCCTGAAGAGACCGGCGTAGACCCCCGCACGGAAGGCGTCCCCAGCGCCGGTCGTGTCGATGACCTTCCGGGTCGGAACGGCGGGGACCTCGGCCTTGCCGTCTGCGGTGTAGAGGACGCTCCCCTTCGCCCCGACCGTGTTCACGACCACCTTCACGTGCTCCAGCAGGTCCTCGGGACGCCTCGCACCCAGGTACTTCATCGCCGTGCGCAGTTCGTTCTCGTTGCAGAAGAACATCTCCGCTCTGTCGATCGCCTTCTCGAACCTCTCCGCATCCCAAACGTGATGGATCTCCTGGGCCGGATCGAATGATATGTGCTTTCTGGTCCTGCGGCAGGCAGCCATTACTCGCAAGTAGTAGTCAGGCCGACCCGTCATCACGTGCACCCACCGCGAATCGAGGGCCTTCTCCAACCTTGGCTGAAAGGAATCCATGGCGCCCATCGGACCCTGGTACACGTAGGCGATCTGATTGTGGTCCTGATCCGAGACTATCCAAACGGTCGGTGTCTCTACCCCCGGAACGCGAATTAAATCCCCAAGGTCCACGCCCTTCTCCGTCATGAGCTCCTCGAAGCCTCTGGGGAAGTCCTCGCCGACGTACGAGCAGAGAGCCGTCGGCACGCCCAGGCTCGAAGCGATCGTGGCGACGTTCGCTCCCGTGCCTCCGTAGTACGAGCGTTTCTCCTCCACATTCACCGAAGTGTTCCGCTCCGGAAAGTGTTTCAGGGAAAGGATGTAGTCGAGATTGGTGTGCCCGTAGACGCAGAGGAACGGGCGCATCAGGTCCCCTCTTGCCAGGAGCTCGCGTACCGCTTCTGCTCCTCGGTCGAAGTGTCGATGCCGACCCCCATGG
>Ga0335071_10006829_pt1 | contig 11779 bp, 9 predicted proteins | sample Lox_Sample_15_FD_206724 | JGI IMG/M metagenome (GOLD analysis project Ga0335071, IMG submission 206724) | Soil microbial communities from Loxahatchee National Wildlife Refuge, Florida, United States - Lox_Sample_1.5 | ecosystem: Environmental > Terrestrial > Soil > Wetlands | place: USA: Florida...
AACCACTGCTTCCAGCCCGCGGCTCGGTTGGCTCAAAATGAGAATTCCAATCCCAGGCCCAGGCCATACCAAAATCTCTGTATCTGGGAATCGGGAATGTCCACGCTACCGGTCAGTATGGAGGCGAAAACTGGTAGTGTCGAGGCCTGAACGGTCGAATCGAGCCTTCCCGTTCCATTGGCCTGCATCCAACTGCCGTTCAGCCAGAAGGTCCCTCTCCAGTTGGAACTCAGCGGTATGATTCCCTCAAAATCTCCTTCCAACATGTAACCACTTGTGCCGTTCAGTGTGTAAAGCGTTTGGATTGTCTCCTGCTGGGTCGCGCTTATGCAGTTAATGAGAAATGGGTCATTCCACGTGTTCCATACCAAAGGGGTACCTATGAATCGCCATCTGTAACACAGGATCGTGTCACAGCCGCAGCATTTTCGTCCCTTCCCGCGAAGTCCGATATAAGGTGTGTAAAACTTTCCTAGAGGGTCACTCATCCCTGGGTCGCTCCCGGCGCCCTGATGTACGCCGCCAATTCATATACGGTCGCATGTTATGGCAAGGCCGGGCGGTGTCGCATCCAAGGCCTCCGTGACACCTCGTGGATTCTGTAGCCGATAATCAATGTGCTCGAGTCTGAAACCGGCCTCAAAAGCCAATTCAGGTGTGAACCACCAGTCCAATCCGGCCTCCCACATCCACCAGTGGAACCAGGTGTCCCAGGTCCACGGAGAAACGGAATTCGCTCCGTTGCCTATAGGGGCGGCTGTATCGGGAAGGGTAAAAGCACCTGTGGCATTCATCGTCATGTTGCTCAGACGGGGGACATTGATACCATATCGGCCGAACAGCACCAGTGTCGGCAGCGGCTGAGCCTCCACATCGGCAAATCCGACCCAGAAGCCACCATCATGTAGCGTGACATCCATGCGTTCGAAAGCGAAATGCGTTTGAGTGGGATCAAGATTGGGGTTAAACGGGAAGAGGCTCTCGAACCCCATCCACGCGTAGCCGAACCTAACGCCACCTGTCACTCTCCATTGTTCGTCTTCGTACAGCCTACGACCAGCTGCCCACCCAGCTGCCCATCCTGTTCCCGGAGCGCCTGGAAACGTGTACATGCCGGCGTTGTTCCATCCCGGAGCAGGGGGTGGCGGCGGCGCCGGATATAGGGGCGTGGGCGGTGGCCCTCCTTGCGTCAGCCCGATGCATGGGGACAAAACAAGGAGTAGCGTGCCCAGAATCATGAGAAGTCTTGCCATAGCCAGGCCTCCTTGAGGGTTTCAACAAGGGACAGCGGCATTGGGGGAAAATCATTGCCACGCGGCTGTCTCGCACTATCGCTCATAGATATGTATCAAAAATAACCTTAAATGTCAATATGTTTTGATAATTTCGTTGTATAATATATTATATTTGTGCTGTAATTAATTTTAATTGCAGTGATATGATATCAATAAAGTTCATCTCCCCAACTGCTTTGCGGATTTGACAGGAACCCCACCTAAAATGGTCCATGTGTAATCCCAGGAGTGAACGAGAGATTCCCACACTTCTCTCTTTAATGAAGGCGAGTTAAAGGGATCCCGCAGGACGCTGGATTGGAAGTTGCGCCGATACTCCGGTACGGAACTGAAACCTCCAGACCCGTGGCACTTATATGGATTTCTGATCGGCTATCTTCGGATGCGGATGTAGGATAGTTGTTTGGCTTGAATACTGTGTGTCATCGCCGGTGACCAAAGAGCTGTTTGGTCAGGCTCAAGAGCCTTCCCAATGACCGGGGATGCTTCAGCAAGAGGCTCTCCGCTGTGGTTCGCAGGGCGGCAATCGCCTTGGTCCTTGATTTTCGAACCCACGGAATGACACTGGCGCGGCCTCCGTATTTTAATTTGTAGTGCACAGCGCCGACCAGATCGCATACCAGCACGCCTCGTCGCTTCCAGTACTTCATAGCGTGCCAGAAAATTGCTTCGTTGGGCCTCACGTTCGAATACTGACGCCAACTGGCCGAGCCCCATGCGTACATGGTCACGTTCATAGCTGGGAAAATGCCCGTGGCAATGCAAATGCCCTCCTGATTGCGGGCACGCAAAAGAAGTAATCGGCCCGTTGGCAACAGGAAATGGATGAGATCTCTCACTCGATGCACGTCGAACGGCGGTAGTAGGCCTTTGGCCGCGAAAACGTGCGTGAGCTGTTCATAATAGTCGTCCGCGAATTCCGCGTCATTAGCTTCTTCAATTCGGACGCCGCTGCGTTCGGCTTTTCGGATGCAGTTGCGACATTGGTGTTTCATGTTGGCAAAAATCGACTCTTCGCTGGGGGAGAGATCCACTTCCAATGTTTCAAAATTCCAAATATTGAATCCGAGGCTCGTTGCGTCTTCGTGCTTCAACTGTCGATCCATAATTTCCAGGTGATCACATTTCAAGTCCTTAAACGCAAAATCGGCCAAAGCCTCCAGCGCTATCGCGCGGCGTACGCCGGGCAGCAGATTGAAGCCCATGTACGTAGTGCTCCAGCCTGGAAAGGGACTCCCCAAAATCCTGAAACCGAATTCTTTCGCAATCAGGCCGGTAAAGTATCCAAGGACCCGATCATCTTCCTCCAAGACAGCAAGGACAGGCTCAGCGTCGAGTGTGCGCTCAAGAAAATTCACCCAAGGCCGAGTCTGATGGATGATCCGGTCCGGAAATGCCGCGAGTTGCTCATCTGTTACCGAATCAATATCAATTCGCCTAAACCGAGGTCTCAATTTGATCCCTGTTCCATCTGTCCTGATGTGGCCCATGCCTGATACTAAAACGACTTAGAACGATATAGAGCCCATATCCGGCTAGTATGCAGATCACCGGCATCATCGCGTGCCTATATCTGCTATACCCGTGTGGGCCTCCGGTGATTATCAGCCAGTAAGAGACAACACTCAAAAGGCTGAACATAGGCATGCTTTTGGCGAATTTTCCGGAAAACAATGCCGTGACCGAAAATAAATACGTAATCACCACTATCAATAGGAGCACTATGGTGACCAGAATCGTCGCAAGATTCGGCTTCCGGTAATCATGCCTTGTCAAGTCCAGCAGCCCTCTGCCGGAAATTAATTCCTGCCAAGCCGTCCCAGGCCCGGAGTAGAGTCTTAACATTCTGACATAAGTATGAACTTCCGCTCCGGACAATGTTCTGATCATGCCTTGGAGATGGATTTGCGCATAGGTCAGCGGATGAGCAAGTACGATGCGTATGCCTTCTTGTCGCATGTAATCAAACCGCTTTGAAAGCCCCGCGTGCTGTTCTGAATATTCGTTTGCCCGTCGCTCCATTTGGCCCCACATTTCTCGAAAATCGCTCTTGCCTTCCGTAACCGCTAGCACGGATGCTGCCTGGGCATAATAGAGGCTCTTATCAAAGAGTGTGGAGAACCCGGAATATCCTGTTTCCACTCTGTTCCTGATCTGCCATAACCCGATCAAACTCATGGAAATTGCCAGGAAGACAAGGGCGTGGATGATCACAGTACCCTTACGCTGTCTTAATGCCCACGCCATCAATACCAGAGTTACACAAACAGGCAGAAAATAGGCTGTTGCCTGCACATAAACAGCCGCGGCCGCGGTTAGGGCGCCATAAAACAGATGCCTCAGAGACCCCTGTTTCAAATATCGAAGTAAACAAAACAAAAAAACGGTCAGCATGAGCGTGAGCAGGGTTTCGGGCATGACCAAGCTCGAGAAGATAACGGACAGGGGCTCAACAGCGTAGACCGCGGCACACGCGGTGGCCACGTCGGTGCGGTCGAACAGAATCAGCGACGCCCTAAAAATCAGATAGACGGTTAGACAACTCAGGAAGATCTGGATTGCGATGGTAACGAGAGAGACATGGTTCAGTAAAATCCCTGGAATCAAAAGGATGGAATAACCTGGAGGCCGATAAATTTCAGGTGCGCCGTTTGAGGCGAATTCTCCTGATCTGACCAGGTTCCGCGCCGGCTCCAAGTACTGATAACTGTAAATCTCGTAGTAGACGCTCGGGTCATCTGAAAAGAATGCCGCATACAGTGGTATGAAAGCTCTAATGACGAAAGCCGCGACAAGCACGTGGTAGACCGAAATAGTGCATTTGTCTTTCGTCATCCCCCCTTTCATCATTGTCTCCTTGCAGTGTCTGTCTATAACTCGACTAAATTACATCATGTTGCGGCCCGTTTTTGAACGGAGTGCTACGATACCCGACATCACACGTATCACAGCACCGGATCGTCAGCAACCGGTACGAATCGGCTTCACTTGGGCTCTTTCGGAAGCTGTGCCCCATGCCAGACTGCTACAATCCAGACAATCTCTCCTTTGATTCGATAAAAGAATCTGTACGGCGGAATTACAACTTCTCGATAGGGCAGATCAGGAAATTCCGGCACAATACGCCCCGATTGAGGAAATTCCTCGAGTCTACGCAAAAGCGTTTCTGCTCGCCTGCGAAGACGAAGGGCCGCAGCCGGGTCATCCCGGCGAATATGAGCCAGTATGGATAGAAATTGGATTCTCGCCGAAGGCGTGAATCGTACTTTCACAACGATTCTTCCGCAAGTAGAGCATCGGCGTCAGCAAGGACCGAAGACAAGTCATGGCCCTCACCACGCTCGATTTCCTTCTCACCCCTGGTCAGGAGGTGAAGCAGGTCTCTATCCCGCTCGGAGCGTTCGTAGGCCTCTACGCTGAGCATGACCGCCGCCGCTCTACCACGCTGAGTGATGATGAGTGGTTCATTAGAATCATGGATCCGTTTGAGAAGCTTGGCAGCATCCTGCCTGAGATCACTCACGGGAACGATTTCGGGTAGTTTGCCCATGTTTTTTGCACTCCTTTTGGTACAATCAAATATACTACCAAACGTACTTCCATGCAATCGACTTCATTGATTCATTATAATCAGGAATAAATGACTTTATATTTAGATGTTGTATTTGTCATTTAATCTATTTATTTGTCAACTAATCATAATAATCAGCTATAATTGACTATTATTCTACGAAGTGCTATAGTCGGTCCCGCTTGAACATGGCTCAACGCCATCATGTGCTGCATAATCAAAGGAGTTCCGGCATGTTATTGCGCGGCTGTTTCATTGCTCTAATCCTATTGGCTTGCTGTGTGGATTTGGACGGGTCTGCGGTCCAGGCCTTTCAGTGTGGGCCTACAAAAGTCTGTCCGCCCGCGTTGGCGCCTGTGTGCGACCCGCCGGTTGTGCCGATGGCTCCGTGCTGTGGGCCTTCTCCGTTATATCCACCCGGGCCCCCGTTGGTAGCTCCTGTAATAGTGGCACCTGTCCCTCTGGCCTGTGCGCCCAGCTACCCTCCTCCATTATCGGATTATGCGGCTGCACATTCGCCCAGAACGGGCAGAGTCCACGCGGCGAATTGATCCTAATTAGGCCTTCTTCAGTTTAATACGACGGCGGTCAGTCCGGAACGTTCTGCCTGGTTTCAGGAGACTCCAAGACTCTCGGCAATGATTTTGGTGGTTTTAGCGGCCACATTCATGCCAAGTTCCTCAATCAGCCGGCTGGAATGGCGGTATTCGCCTTTTTCTATTCGGGTTAACAGCTCTTTGATGCGCTCCCTATTCCTGCCCACCAGCACCGAAGTACCCTGTTCCAGATAAATCGGACGCTCCGTGTTCTCTCGGCAGACCAGACATGGCAGGCTGAAGAAACTCGCTTCTGATTGCACCGAACCGGAATCCGACAGAACAAGAGCCGAGCCCTGCATCAGCGACAGGAAATCAATGTACGCTTCAGGTCGTACGAGCTTCAGTCCTCTGACACTCTCCATCTTGTTCTTGAGGTTGAATTCATCCAACCGTTTGACTGTCCTGGGGTGTATCGGGAAGATTGTCGGATACGGGAGAAGATTCAGAATTTCAATTACTTCTTCAAGGGATCTCGGTTCGTCCACGTTTGACGGCCTGTGTAGCGTTACCAGAGCATAGGAGCCTTTTTTCAAGCCGAAATCTTTCCATCGCTCTCTCTCTTGGATCTGGGGAAGACACATCCGAAGTGTTTCCAACATGATATCGCCCACCAGATGGACCCGGCTCATGTCGATCCCTTCCCTCCGGAGGTTTTCCACTCCTGAGGGCTCGGATACGAAAAGCAGGTTTGACAGGCAGTCAGTGAGTCGGCGGTTCAGTTCTTCCGGCATGGTTTCGTCAAAGGACCTGAGCCCTGCCTCGACATGCGCCACAGGGATCGCGAGCTTCCTCGCGACGAGCGACGCGGCAATGGTTGAGTTAACATCGCCTACCACAACCACCATGTCGGGCTTCAGCTCCAGGCACACTTTCTCGAATTCGATCATGATCTTTCCGGTCATCTCACCGTGTCCGCCAGACCCAACTCCCAGATGTCTTTCGGGCCTGGGCAGACCAAGCTGATCGAAGAACACCTCGCTCATCTCTTTGTCGTAGTGCTGGCCGGTGTGGACGATGACATGACTGATACGACCGTACTTCCTGAATTCACGTTCAAGCGGCGCTACCTTCATGAAGTTGGGCCGAGCGCCCACCACACTGATTACTTTGATCTGCATTGTTTACGGCCTTATTGGGGGAGCGGTAAGTGCGAAGAGTCTCCCGAGAGGTCCTTTTGTTCGGCCTCTCCGGACCTCTCATCAAAAACTCCTATAACCTTTTCTTTTGTCACGTTCGGAGGCACGTTTCGTCAAAAAGCTTTCTATGAGATCCGTGATTCTCTCGGATGCGTGTCCGTCGCCGAACGGGCTTTCCTGCACTATCATTGATTTATAGTGGTCCGGATCTTTCAGCAGACGGGAAGCTTCCCGCATTATTTTCTCCCGGTCCGTTCCCACCAGGACTGCAGCGCCGCACTCGACGGCTTCCGGTCGTTCGGTAACGTTTCTGGCTACCAGGACAGGTTTTTTGAGGGACGGCGCTTCTTCCTGAATGCCGCCCGAATCCGTAATGATGAAGAATGCTCTGTTCATAAGCGCTACGAATCTGACGTAATCGGGCGGAGGGATCACCTTGATTCTCTCGTGAGAGCTGAGTATTGCATCGACTTGCCTACGCACATTTGGATTTGGGTGAACCGAATACACGGCCACAACATCATCAAACTGCTCCACCAGCTCCAAAATGGCCAGTGACAAGTTGGCCAAACCTTCACCGAAATTCTCTCGCCTGTGCCCGGTGACCAGAATCATTCGGCCCGAAGGCAGGTCGAGGTCCTTAAGATATTGATTCGTCGCTCCATGGTGTTCCACGAATCGCTTGGTCTGTAGAAGCGCATCGATAACCGTATTGCCCGTCACATGAATTGATTCCGAGGCTATCTGTTCGCGCAAGAGATTTTCCGCGGCGCGCGGGGTCGGGCAGAAGTTGAGGTCCGCAATGTGGGAAATAAACGTTCTGTTGACTTCTTCCGGATAAGGCTGGAATCGGTCGTAAGACCGCAATCCCGCTTCGACATGGGCTACCGGGATTCTCAGATAGAAAGCTGCAAGAGCTGCTACGAAAGATGAGGTGGTGTCTCCCTGGACCACCACGATATCCGGTTTCTCCTTCAGGAGGATTTCCTCAATGCCCTTGAGCACACTCACTGTTATGTGAAAAAGGCCTTGATCCTCTTTCAGGATGTTCAGATCGTAATCCGTCTGAATTGCGAAAAGGTCCAGCACTTGATCGAGAAGCTCGCGATGTTGGCCGGTAGTGCAACATATGAGTCTTATTCTGTCGGAACGCCGGAGCATCTCGTCGTACACAGGGGCGAGTTTGATTGCCTCCGGACGAGTCCCAAAGGCCAGTAACACTTGAAACATTTTTTCGGCAGCCTGTTTAGTAGTTGCGGCATTATGCACCGGACCAGATGGCTTGGCAACCCTCTGTCGACAGGCCCCCGGTTCCATACCTCTTTCGGGGTTCGACATTCTTTTAAAAGTGTTTCAGTTCTGTTCGTGTTTCGCAGCGGAAACCAATATTCAATATGCTATATAGTACCGATGCTCAGATTCCTTCTATTGATGGTCCTCGTGCCTGCCCTGGTTCATTCCGAGGAATATCACGTTGACGTGAACCATAGACACGCGGCAGACTCCAATCCCGGCACCATTTCCAAGCCCTGGCGAACTCTGGACAAAGCGAACGCCAATCTCCGGCCCGGAGACACGGTCTATGTCCACGGAGGCCGCTATTCCCAACGTATAGCCCCGAATCATTCCGGCACGGCTTCGCAATCGATCGTTTATGAATCCTGGAAAAGCGATGAGGCATATCTGGCGGAAAACCCGTCGAGGGAAGCTTGTATCGATCTGACCAACCGCTCCTACATTATTATAAAGGGCTTCAAGATCCATTTTCCGGGAGGGAATTACCCGGCGTACGCGAGGATGCTCGGCGCTCAGCACTGTCGTATCGAGGACTGTGATTTCACCGGCAGCAAGCGAGCGTATCACGGCATTCTTCTGGGAGACCATAATGCCGAGCGGACAACCAGTCACAATGTCTTTCGTAACGTGAGGCTGAATGGTTGCAGCGGTGATCTGGTCCTGATACGCGGAGACTCTCATCACAATCTTTTCCGTGACTGCCGCTTCTCGGACACTGAATCATGGGACCATCACGCGAACCTTATGATCCAGGGGCTCCGGCCGCGCGGGCAAAGCCCTTCTCACAACGTGTTCATCAACTGCAGGTTCTTCGCGGTTCACCATCACGCGGTCAATCTCTGTTGCGGCACGCATCACCATTTGTTTGATAAGTGTATCTTGCGCAATGCGGATAAGAATGGGAACGCCATGCAGATGGCCTCGTCGGACAATATCTTCCGTAGGTGCCTTGTCATAAGAAACAAAGGTCATATCGGCAGTCGTGATACTTTCTCTCTGTATACCACTCGGGACGAATGGTTCCAGGAAGGCGGGTACTACACGTATTCAGACGCCAGACGAAATCGTATATACAATAACACCTTCGCTGACAACCTTGGATACGCGATTAGCTGCAACTACTGGCCCTACGGTGAGCAATACCCTTACGGTATTGGCGAAAACGTGTTCTTGAACAATATCTTCGCCTTTAACGGTTCGGAAAGGGACCGACTCGAACTTTATTACAACGATGCTTCCGGAAAAATTGCCGGAGACTTGTGGTCCCACAATCTCATCGGCTGCGATGCGGGCAAAAAAGTTGTGACCTGGGGTGGTCGAACTTACACTCTCCAACAATGCATGGACGAGATTCCAGCGCTCACTTTTGACGCCAACATTCAAGGCGATCCGCTATTCAAGGGCCGTGAAAATGACGATTATTCTCTGCTGCCCACTTCACCCTGTATAGATAAAGGTCGTTTCATCACGTATACGACGTCCGCCGGGTCCGGCGTCTCAATCCCTGTGGAGGACAGCACATTCTTTTTCGATGGCTTCGGAATTGTTGAAGGCGACACAATTTTGGTCGGCAAGAAGATCGTACAAGTGATCTCCGTTCCGGATGATAAGCACCTGGTGGTTGCCGAGTCCGTCACCTGGGAGAATTCGGAACCGGTTTCGCTTCCCTATGAAGGGATAGCGCCGAACATAGGCGCCATTGAATACATGCCTTGAGATAGATTGCGCCGACGGCCACGAAGACTCGTTGACATTTGTGTCGGAAATACTTAAATATTCCAAGAGGTGAGGAAGGGTTCCCGGAGGGTCTTTATGGGGAATGGGGGAATAAGAATCATTGGAACGCTGATCTGCTTCCTTTCTTTTTGTACTTTGGCTACAGCCCAGGACTTTGTCCAGGAATATGAGCCCGAAGAGGCTTTCAGCTTCGCCAATTTTTCTTTTGTCTTTCGAGCCAATTACGCGGGAGCAGCGTGGATCGTGGATTCAACGACCAATAAGATTATAGGATACGCACCGTGGAGCGCTGAAAACAGGCAGTGGCGGCTATTCGACCTCCAAGGCCGCTATATGGGCTTTATGCAGGCGACCGTTGGGAGCGATAAACCTCCCCATTACACTCAGTACGCATGGTATGACAAAGAAAACAGATACAAAGCTGCGATAGTCACACGTCTCGGCGGAAGGCCTCATACGCGGGAACTCCCATTCGGTGAACTGGGAGGACAAATGGAGCCTTACGAAATTGGCAACATTCCGGTTGATTACCCTTCCCGAGAAGTGGAAATCGAGCCTCTCCGCCGATTTCCGCCCGGAGTGGACGTTTCTCCTGTGCAACCGGAGCGTCTCAAGGTAAAGTGAAGCGTCAACCGGAGGGTGAACCGACGAGCCGATTGCAAAGGTCTGCGAATCAATCCGGATAGTCCATGCGATCTATCGGCTGACCGGGCATTGGCCGAGGCCGAGACTCATCGAGCCGGATATTCCAACTGAATGCCCACTCGGTGGCTTTGACCAGTGCGTTCATCGGCGTGTCGGGCGAGTGCTGAAAAATGCTGTCTGCCTGCCTCCTCGGATTCCCGAACTTTTTAAGATAAATTGATCAGGCCGGTTATGGGATCTACGTCTAGACTTGTGAAGAATGTTATTGCTCTGTGGACACCCAACATCCTCAATCCGGCGGTTTCTTTCATTCTGATCCTCTTCATTTCTCGCTATCTCGGGGTAGAGGGCCTCGGCACATATTCTCTGATTTTGTCGTATTTCGGAATATTTGTCACTCTTGCGGGACTCGGTCTGGGGACCCTGGTTGTCAGAGAGGCTGCCCGTAACCTCGGCCAGGCACACACCTTTTTTGCCAACGCCGCTCTGTTCGGGGCGGTATCTTCTCTTGCCGCGATTATCGGAATGATCGCTTTCGTATGGCTTATGGGATATTCGAATGATGTCCTCCAAGCCGCCGTTTTATGCTCATTCTCACTATTTCCTTCCACAGCCGTAAGCTACATGGAATCGATGTTCCGGGCGTTTGAAAAGGCCGAGTACATAGCGATAGTTTATCTGTCGGAGAATACTTTAAGAGTCGGTTCGTGCCTCATTTTGTTGTTTTACGGCTTCGGGATTGTCCCGTTATTCGTAGCAATTCTGGGCACCCGCCTTTTCGCCGGTCTGTTCATGTTTTGGTGCTACGTTAAAGCCCTTGGGAGACCGGAATTCCGGTTTAAACCTGAAATATGGCGACTTCTCGGGAGAGAGGCGGCTACTTTTGCCAGCATCGCCATCTTTTCTACAGTTCACCTTCATGTCGATCAGATAATGCTGTCCAAATTGAAGGGCCTGGAGTCGGTGGGAATCTATAGCGCAGCCGACCGGCTGCTCGATTTTTGCAGGGCCTTGGCCGTCGCGTTCTCCGCCGCTCTTTTCCCGGTCCTGGCAAAGCAATATGTCAAGGGAATCGGGGAGCTGAGGGAACTCACGATCCGGTCATTGCGATACATAATGCTGGGCGCAATTCCCATAGCAATAGGCACCGCTATTTTAGCCAATAATATAGTTACGCTTATATACGGTCATAAGTTCATGGCTGCTGTCCCGGTTTTGACACTTCATATATTTTCCTTGATTCCTTTCAGCATGGTGTATTTCTTGGCCGGTGTTCTCATCGTTACGGACAACCAAAGAGTTGATCTAGGCATTAACGTTCTCGCCGCGCTGTTAAATATAGGCTTGAATTTGGTTCTCATTCCGCACCTGGCGGAAATGGGTTCAGTCCTAGCCACGCTGATAACGGTCATCGTTTTCAATCAGCTCCAGAACTGGTACATTAAACAACGTCTCTTTCCCATACCGTTTCCGGAATTATTTTATAAAGTCCTGCTTGCG
>Ga0335071_10006830_pt1 | contig 11777 bp, 5 predicted proteins | sample Lox_Sample_15_FD_206724 | JGI IMG/M metagenome (GOLD analysis project Ga0335071, IMG submission 206724) | Soil microbial communities from Loxahatchee National Wildlife Refuge, Florida, United States - Lox_Sample_1.5 | ecosystem: Environmental > Terrestrial > Soil > Wetlands | place: USA: Florida...
CCTCGTGTCCGCGTGCGACCCGTCGTTCGTCAGCGCCTCGCTGGGCGCCGGGCGGTGCGCGGCCGCCCTCAGCGACGTCGACCGCGCGGTCGCCTCCTACGACCGGGTCCCGACCAGCTCGCGCCTGCACCTGGTCGCCCAGACCCGGCTCATGGCGGTCCTGCTCGATCGGGCCCGACGCAGGCGCAGCCTGGAGGCGCTGGCCGAGGTGACCGCGAGGATCGACGGGCTGAACGTCTCAGCCCCCGACCGGGCCGAGCTGGTGCTGCGCAGCCTCTCGACCGGTCTTGACCTGCTCACCGTCCAGCCCACGGTGCCGGGCGACCCCGGGCAGACCCTGCACGGCTGGCCGGCGACCCCGTCCGGCGTGCGCCGCGGCCTGGAGTCCGCCTACCGCACCCTGGCCCGGCTCTCGCCGGACCGGGAGCACCGCGTGGCGATGGTCGACCTCGCGAACTCGGTGCGGCCGAGGACGTGGACATGAGCACCCTGACGGCGTGCGACGGGTGTGGCGCGACGGCGGACCTCGGCGCCGGCGGGCTGTGCGCCCACTGCGCGGGGAGCGGACTCACCCCGGTCGGACGCGTCGAGCACGACCTGGACACGCTGGCCGTGGTGAGCCGGCCCGGACCGGGGCACGTCCACAACGAGGACGCCTTCTTCATCTCGGTCGCCGAGGGCCTCGGAGCCGTCGCGGTCGTGTGCGACGGCGTGGGGTCCTCCTCCGCAGCCCGCGAGGCGGCGGCCGCGGCAGCGCGTACGGCCGGGCGGATCCTCGCCCGCGGGATTCGTGGCGGGGCGGCGATCACCGCTGAGCTGAGTCTCGGCGCGGTCGAGGAGGCCCGCACCGCCGTGGCTGCCGTCACGTCGGGCGCCCCGGACCCCGCTCCCCTGCCCGCCTGCACTCTCGTCTCCCTCGTGTGGGCGGCCGGGGAGCTCACCGTGGCCTGGGTCGGCGACAGCCGCGCCTACTGGATCGGAGACGACTCCGCCCGTCGGCTCACGGTCGACGACGCCGTGACCCGCGCCGGGCGCGGCCGCCCGCTGACCCGCTGGCTCGGCGCGGACGCCCCGGCCGGACCGGCCGGGCTGGAGACCTATCGACCGACGCGTCACGGTCGCGTCGTCGTCTGCTCGGACGGGCTGTGGACGAGCCTGTCCCCCGGCGGCAGCCCAACGAGTCTGTCCGCTGTCCTCTCCCCGAGCGCGAGGCCGCTCAGCGCTGCTCGTCGCCTCGCGGATCTCGCCGTCGACCGGGGGGCCCGTGACGACGTCACCGTCGCGGTGCTCGACACGGGAGTCTTGACAAGGAGTTCGTGATGGCCGAGTTCAGCACGCAGGTGCACAAGGACGGGGCCCTTCCAGTCGGGTGCGCGGAGATCAACATCCTGTTCCGGGTCGAGTGCATCGACCCGGGAAGCGCCGCCGGGGACCCGGGGCCGGTGGCCGTACGGCTGCGGCTGTGGACGCCCTCCTCGGCGAGCATCACGCGCTTCGACCAGGTGGCACCGGCGCGGGCCGCGCTGGTGCCGGTGGACCCTGGGGAGGGGCGCTGGCTCGACTTCGCGACCGAGCCGTGGGGGCAGGAGCGCCGTGACTACGTGCTAGGTCTGCACGTCACGCCGTCGCGAGAGGACATCCGGGTCGCCCGCCTGCAGGTCGTGGACGAGACCGACAACACCGTGCTGAAGGAAGCGGTGCCGGTCGTGTGCAGCTGGACCGAGGCCCCGCGAGGGTGGCTGAAGCTCGACCCCGAGCTCGCCCACTACCTCGGTAGAGCCGAGCTGATGAGCCGCGTCAGCGCTGGCCTCATCGCCGTGGATCGTGGAGCGAGCGAGGAGAAGGCATCCGCCTTCGAGTCTGCGGCCCAGGAGGCGAAGCGGTTGGGGGACCCGCTCGCCGAGGCGCTCAGCCATCCCCTCGACATCGAGGCGACCACGACCGTGGAGACCCAGGTCACGAAGCGGTCGAACCCATGAGCCGCGTCTGCCGCCTGGGACACCTCAGCAGCAGCGCCGACTACTGCGACGAGTGCGGGATCGGCCTCGACGAGGGGGAGGCGCCGGCGCCCGCGCAGCCCTGGGAAGCACTCGTGTGGGCGGACCGGGCCTACTTCGAGTCCCAGCCCCACCCGGACCTGTCCTTCCCCGAGGGGGTGCGTCCCCGCCGGTACCGGCTCGAGCTGCCCGAGGTGCTCGTCGGCAGGCGACACCGGACCAGCCACGGCGTCGAGCCGCACATCGACCTGAGCGACCCGGTCGAGGACGCGCACGTCTCGCACCTGCACGCGAGCTTCCTGCGCCAGCCGGACGGGTCGATCGAGGTCGTCGACCTCGGGTCCAGGAACGGCACGCGGATCAACGACAGCCACGAACCCGTGCTGCCCAACTCGCCGGTCCTGCTCGCGGACGGGGACCACGTCCACGTCGGCTCCTGGACCACCATCACGGTGCGTGCCTCGCTCCCGAGACCGCGTCCCGAGCCTCACGATGGCGCCTCGGGCGCCGCCCGGGCATCGAGTCCACGAAGGGCCGAACGAGACGACGCCGTCCATGAGCGGGTGTGGTTGCTCTGCGTCGAGGAGCCCGATGGCGAGGGCTCGGCCACCGGCGCCGACGCCCATCCCGCGCTCGCCGCCGTCGTCGCGCTCAGCCAGGGTCTGCGCGGAATCGTCGCCGCCACCGATCCCGGACGGGTGGTCGCCGCCTTCCCGGACGCCGGCCGGCTCATCGCCGTCCTGCGCGAGATGGACGAGCCGATGCAGCACACCAAGGGCAGGCCCGCGGTGAGAGCGGGCCTTCGCGTGGGCGTCGACCGCGAACGCGTGGTCGGCCCCGCGAGGGGGGCGATCCCGGCCACCAGCACCGGCGTCGCGGCGGTGTGCCTGGCCGCCAACCCGGGCCAGGTGCTGGTCTCCGAGCGAGCCGCCGCCGAGCTGCGGCCGCTGCTGAGCGACGGGCCCGCGCTCAGCGACCTGGGGACGCACCGGCTCAGCGACCTCGAGGCGCCGAGACGGCTCTTCCAGCTCGACCTGGCGGGGCCTCCCGCCGAGCTCTCTTCCCCCGCGAGCCTGGAGACCCGACCCAACAACCTGCCGATGCAGCTGACCCGTTTCATCGGGCGACGGCGGGAGATCTCGAGGCTGGTCGAGCTCGTCGGTGACAACCGGGTGTGCACCGTCACCGGCCCCGGCGGGGTCGGCAAGACCCGCCTGGCCCTCCAGGTCGCCGCCCGTCTCCTGAACCGCCACCCTGACGGCGTCTGGGTCGCCGACCTGGCGGCCGTCGACGACCCCGACCAGGTCGCCGAGGCTGTCGTCGCCGCCCTGGGGATCAGCGAAGCCGGCTCCGCGACGGTGGCGGCGCCCGAGCCCACCTCCTCCCGGCCCGCCTCGGAGCGGATCGCGGACCACCTGCAGGACGCCGACGCGCTTCTCGTGCTCAACGACTGCGAGCAGATCATCGGCCCGTTGGGCGACCTGGTCGCCACGCTGCTCGCCCGCTGTCCCTTGATCCGCGTCCTCGTGACCAGCCGGGAGCCGATGCACCTGAGCGGGGAGGCCCTGCTCAAGCTGGGACCGCTCGCCGTCCCTGGTCCGTGGTACGACACGGCAGCCGCACGAGAGTCCGAGTCGGTCCGCCTGTTCATCGATCGGGCACTCACGGTGGACCCGGACCTCGCCACGGACGCCGACTCCCTCCAGCTGATCGGGCTGATCTGCGAGCGGGTGGACGGCATCCCGCTCGGCATCGAGCTCGCGGCGGCCTGGGCGGGCGCGCTCCCCCTGAGCCAGGTCGCGACCATGCTCGACGACCGTCTCCCCTCGCTCGCGCAGTCAGCCGAGTCCCCCCAGTCCGGGCGTCAGCCCACGCTGCGCGCCGTGGTCGAGTGGAGCCATCAGCTCCTGTCAGACCTGGAGCGGGCGCTGTTCCGCAGGCTGGCGGTCTTCGCCGGCGGCTTCACGGTCGACGCCACGTCCGAGATCTGCTCGGGGGGTGGGGTCGAACGCTTCGACGTCGCGACGTTGCTCGCCGGCCTGGTCGACAAGTCCCTCGTCGAGGTCGAGGTCGCCGAGGACGGCAAGCGCTACCGGCTCCTGGAGATGACCCGTGCCTTCGCGCGCGAGCAGCTGGTGGCCGCCGGCGAGCTGACCGGCTGCCTGCGGGCGCACTGCCGCTTCTACGTCGGTCTGGCCGAGCGCGCCGAGGCTGGCCTCGCGGGATCCGAGCAGACCCGGTGGGTGCAGACGCTGGATGCCGAGTACGACAATCTGAGGCTCGCCCTCGCCACCGGCCGGGACCTCCGCGAGCGGGACGACCTGCGGATCGCCGCTGCCCTCTCGCAGTACATGCTCATCCGCGGCCTGGGCTCCGACGGCGCCGCGCTGCTCGACGAGGCGATCGACGCCGCCCCGCTGCCCGAGGACTCCCTGCGGGCCAAGGCGTTGTGCGTCCGCGCCCTGCTGGGCTGCTTCTCCGGCGAGCTCGACGCGGCCGAGCGCGCGGCCGAGGTCGCGACGCGGGTCGCGGAGGCGATCGACCTGCCGAGCTGGCGGGCGTACGGCCTCACGATCGCAGGTCTCGCCAAGGCCAGCCGCGGCCGCCTCGCCGAGGCGGAGGACCTGCACCGGGCCGCCCTCGCGTCGGGCGTCGGCGAGAGCAGTGTGCGCAGCCTGGCACTGAGCAACCTCGGCAACGTGTTGGCCATGAGGGGCGCAGCGGCCGAGGCCGAGCACGCCTACCGGGAGAGCCTGGCCCTGCGGGAGCGCCAGGGGGATCGGTGGGGGCTGGCCTGGACGTGCTACCGGTTGGGTGTCCTGGCCTGCTGGTGCGGGGACGTCCCCGCCGCGGTCGAGCTGTTCGACGACGGACGAGAGCACGCACGCGCCATCGGCTTCCGCCAGGGTGAGGTGCTGACCCTCCTCGGGTCGGCCGAGGCGCGGCTGCTGGTGGGTGACCCTGCTGCCGCCGAGCCCACCCTCGAGGCGGCGCTTCGTCTGGCGCGCCAGATCGGGGACACGGCGGGGGCCTGCCTGGCGGCGGCCGCGCTCGCCGAGGTCGGGATCGCGCGCGGTGATCTCGCCGGGGCGGCCCTCCGACTCACCGAGCCGGAGGTCGCCGAGGCGGACACCTCCGTCGCGGCAGCCGCCGCCACCCGCCGCAGCAGGGCCGAGCTGGCCGCGGCGCGAGGCGATCTGGCCGGCAGCGCCGACCTGCACCGCGACGTGCTCCGCCTGCGCCGCCAGCTCGGCGACGAGCACGGCATGCTGGAGGAGGTCGAGGAGATCGCCGCCTGCATGGCCGAGGACGGCCGGCTCGCGGCGGCGGCCACGTTGCTCGCGGCGGCTCGCGCACGGCGCAGCACGACGGGCTTCCCCGTCCCCGTCTCGCGCGCCTCCCGCGTCGACGGCCTCGCCGCGGAGGTCGCCGCCAGCCCCGAACCCGAGGTGCAGGCGGCCTTCGGCAGGGGGTCGACCATGAGCTTCCCGGCGGCGGTGCGAGCCGCCCTGGGTGAACGTCCCGACCAGGACTTCGCCCAGGGGGTGCCCGCCGAGGACGTGGGGTCGCACGGTGACGCGGCGCTCCGGGCGGCCGGGCAGAGCTGGGTCGAGGCGCTGGGCCGTCGTCTCGCCGCACAGCACGGGGAGGCACTCGGTGCCTCGCTGCTGCGTCGGTACGGCGACGCGTTCCCCACCTCGTACTGGACGACGCGCACCCCGGAGCGCGCAGCCGGCGACATCGCCCGCATCGAGGCGCGGGGCCAGCGGCTGTCGGTCAGCCTGCGCCAGGTCCCCGATGTCGAGGACCTGCTCGAGCTGACTCTCATCGACGGGTCACCCATCGCGTTGGCCGACGTGCTCCCGGCCCTGGCCCACATGGGCCTTCGCGTGCTGGACGAGCACCCGTACGAGCTCCGGCCGGCGGACGCCGATCCCGTGTGGTCGTACGTGCTGACGCTCACCTGCCAGACCGGGCTCTGGCCCGACGAGGACCTCGCGCTCCGGCTGTTCGAGACCGCCTTCGAGCGGGTGTGGCGACGGGACATGGAGGACGACGACGTCAACCGGCTGGTCCTGGCCGGCGGGATGTCAGCGGCCGACGTGACGGTGCTGCGCGCGTACGGCCACTACCAGAGGCAGATGGGCAACGCGTTCAGCCTGAGCCACATCGAGCGCGCGGTGTCCTCTCACGTCGACGTGGCGCGCGGTCTCGTCGAGCTGTTCAATGCGCGCTTCGCCCCCGACGTGTCGGATGCCGGTGCCGGTGCCGGCGCCGAGGCGCAGGGTGAGATCGCCGGGCGGGTCCTCGCCGCGATCGACCAGGTCGCCCGGCTGGACGACGACCGGATCCTGCGGACGTTGCTGCGACTGGTCGAGGCCACCGTCCGGACCACGGCCTTCACGGGTCGTTCGACGAGCTCGGGCGTGCTGGGGCTCAAGCTGGCCGCCGCCGACCTCGTCGAGCTGCCCAAGCCGCGCCCGATGTTCGAGGTGTTCGTGTACGCCCCCTGGACCGAGGGCGTCCACCTGCGAGCCGGCCAGGTGGCCCGCGGAGGCATCCGCTGGTCCGAGCGCGACGACTACCGGACCGAGATCCACGGCCTCATGAAGGCGCAGTCGGTCAAGAACGCCGTCATCGTCCCGACCGGGGCGAAGGGCGGCTTCGTGGTGCGCGAGGCGAGCGGTGACCCGCAGGAGCTCGCCGAGCAGGTGCGCCGATGCTACGCGGACTTCATCCACATCCTGCTCGAGCTGACGGACAACATCGTCGACGGAGAGGTCCGCCACCCGCGGGACGTGACCAGGTACGACGCCGAGGACACCTACCTCGTCGTCGCGGCGGACAAGGGGACGGCGACCTTCTCGGACCAGGCGAACGCCATCAGCGCCGAGTACGGCTTCTGGCTCGGCGACGCGTTCGCCTCCGGCGGTCGTACCGGCTACGACCACAAGGCCCTGGCGATCACCGCACGCGGCACCTGGGAGTCCGTCCGCCGACACTTCTGGCGTCTCGGTATCGACCCGGATCGCGAGGACATCACGGTCGTCGGCATCGGCGACATGTCGGGCGACGTCTTCGGCAACGGGCTCCTGCGCTCCAGCCACATGCGGCTGGTGGCCGCCTTCGACCACCGGCACATCTTCCTCGACCCCGATCCGGACCCGGAGACGACCTTCATCGAGCGGCAGCGGCTGTTCAAGCTCCCCCGCTCGAGCTGGGCCGACTTCGACCCCACGCTGATCTCCGCAGGCGGTGGGGTCTTCCCGCGAGACGCCAAGTCCGTCCCCCTCTCGCCGCAGTGCCGGGTGCGCCTCGGGGTGGCCGAGGAGCAGCTGCCGCCCGACGAGCTCGTGCGGGCGATCCTGCGTGCGCCGGTCGACCTGCTGTGGAACGGAGGCGTGGGTACCTTCGTGAAGGCCGAGGCCGAGAGCGACGCCGAGGCCGGGGACCGGGCCAGCGACCGGATCAGGGTCGACGCCTCCTCCCTGCGCTGCCGGGTCGTCGCCGAGGGCGGCAACCTCGGCTTCACCCAGCGGGCCAGGGTCGAGTGCGCGCTCAACGAGGGGCTGATCAACACCGATGCGATCGACAACTCCGGTGGGGTGGACTGCTCCGACCACGAGGTGAACATCAAGATCCTCCTCGACCGGGTCATCGCCGCGGACCTGCTCAGCGCGGGCGACCGGGACGCGCTCCTGGAGGAGATGGCCGGCGACGTCTGCGCGGCGGTCCTGCGCAACAACCGGTTCCAGGCGGACGCGCTCGCGCGCAACCTAACCACCGCCTCCCTCCGGTCCAGGTTCCACCTGATGCTCATGCAGGACCTCGAGCGTCTGGGGCACCTGGACCGGGCGGTGGAACGACTGCCGACCGATCGGGAGTTCGAGGCCCGTACGTCGCAGGATCGCGGCCTCACCGCGCCCGAGCTGGCGGTCCTGCTGGCCACGTCGAAGCTCGCCCTGCGCGCCGAGATCCTCGAGGACTCCCTGCCGGACGACGCCTACCTCGACGCCGAGCTCGTCGGCTACTTCCCCCCGGCGCTCGCCGGCTTCGCCGAGCAGATGGCCTCCCACCCGCTTCGGCGCGAGATCGTCGCCAGCGTGGTGTCGAACGAGGTGCTCAACCGGCAGGAGATCTCCTTCGTCTTCCGTGTCGGCGATCGGACCGGACGACTCCCGAGAGACGTCGTGCGCGGCTATCTCGTGGCGCGCGACGTCCTGGACATGCACGAGACGTGGCGAGCCCTCGACGAGCTGGGCCGGGACATCGCCGCCGACATCTGGGTCGACGTGTGCAGGCGCTGGAACGACGTGATCGAGTGGCTCACCGAGGCGGTCCTCGTGCGGTGTCCGGACGACGTCGACCCGGCTGTTCTGGTCGCCCGCTACCGCGAGCCCGTACGAGCCCTGCGCGACAGCCTCGCCGTCGCGCTCGCTCCCAGTGACCGGGAGGTGTTCGACGCCGCGACGAACGACTTCGTCCGGGCGGGGCTGCCACCGCAGCTCGCCGCGGACACCGCCCTGACCGCCTTCCTGGCGCCCGCTCTCGACCTGGCGGACCTGGCGGCCGAGTTCGGCCTCGACGTCCGCGAGGTCGGGCGCACGTCGATGGCCGTGGCCGATCCCACCAACCTGAGGTGGCTGAGGGCGCGCATCGACGGCCTCCCCGAGATCAGCCACTGGGAGCTGATGGCGCGTCGGGCCCTGCAGGAGGACCTCGTCGAGATCCAGCGGCGGATGACGGCGGCGGTGCTGCGCGAGCAGGCGCTGACCGGCCGGACGCTGGCGGCCTGGCTCGAGGAGCATCAGGGCGTCCTGCAACGCTCCAGGGCCATGGTCGAAGACCTCGCCAAGACCGGAACCGACGCGGCGAACCTCGGCCTCGCGCTGCGGGCGCTGCGCGCGGAGCGCCTCTCGACGGCCTGATCGCCCTCAAGGACCTCCGGATCGGCGTCGATCCTCCTCGGAAGGGAGTCCGCACCCGGCGGGCGTACCGCACGCCTGAGGAGGAGCGCGGTGGACGGTCAGGACGGCCGCTTCGGCGGTGCCGGCGGCGCCACGCCGCCGCCCGACGGCTACGGCTTCTACGCCGGTGCAGCCGCGCCCCAGCCGCAGGCCAACCAGTTCGGGTACGCCGCCGCGCCGGCGTACGGTGCGCCCGCCGCGGCGCCAGGAGCTCCGGCGTTCGGGTCGCCGTACACCGCGGCCCCGCCGGCGGAGGACACCACCAGGAGCGCCGGCAACCGCGGCAAGGTCGTGGTGGCGGCGGTGCTCGGCCTCGTCGCGCTCGGCGGCGCCGTGTTCGGCTGGAACGTCTGGCAGCAGCACCAGCCGATCGGCGTCCCGGCCAGCCTGGGCAGCCTCTCCCAGCTGCACACGCCGGTGGTCGACGCCGCCGTGGAGCGGGGCCGCCAGCAGCTGGACGCCCGCGAGCCCGGCAAGCACGCGATGGCCGCCGCGTACGGCGCCGCGACCGGCGGCGACGTCGTGGTCCTCGTGGGCCTGCGTGGCCATCTCACGGACATCCAGACCGACCTCGACTCGGCCGGCGCGACGACGTCGCTGGCCAGGGTCGGCAAGGACTCCTGCGCGCCGACCGCCACCGGCTACATGTGCGAGCGGACCAGCCCCCACCTCACCGAGGGGGTGCTGTCGGTGTCGCGGACCCTGACGATGAGCCAGGTGGCGGCCATGCTCGACGAGGCCTGGTCCAAGGCCTGAGCGAGCGCTGGCCCGCGGCTGGCTGACGCGGTCAGGCGGACTTCTCGCGGCGCTCGCGCTTCGCGTGGGCCTCGCGCGGGACCAGGGTCGGGTTGACGTGCTCGAGCACCACGTCGCGGTTGATGACCACCCGCGCGACGTCCTTGCGCGAGGGGACCTCGTACATCACCGAGAGCAGGACCTCTTCCATGATCGCCCGCAGCCCGCGGGCGCCGGTCGAGCGCAGGATCGCCTGGTCGGCCACCGCCTCCAGCGCGTCCTCGGTGAACTCCAGCTCCACGCCGTCGAGCTCGAACAGGCGCCGGTACTGCTTGACGAGGGCGTTCTTGGGCTCGGTGAGGATGCGGACGAGGGCCTCGCGGTCCAGGTGCCGGACACTGGTGATCACCGGGAGCCGGCCGATGAACTCGGGGATCATCCCGAACTTCAGCAGGTCCTCGGGCATGACCTCGGCGAAGACGTCGCTGGCCTCGCGCTCGGCCTTGGAGTGGATGGTGGCGCTGAAGCCGATCCCCTTCTTGCCGATCCGCCCCTCGATGATCTTCTCGAGCCCGGCGAAGGCGCCGCCCACGATGAACAAGACGTTGGTCGTGTCGATCTGGATGAACTCCTGGTGCGGGTGCTTGCGCCCGCCCTGGGGCGGGACCGACGCGGTCGTGCCCTCGAGGATCTTGAGCAGGGCCTGCTGGACGCCCTCGCCGGAGACGTCGCGGGTGATCGAGGGGTTCTCGCTCTTGCGGGCGATCTTGTCGACCTCGTCGATGTAGATGATCCCGGTCTCGGCCTTCTTGACGTCGTAGTCGGCGGCCTGGATCAGCTTGAGCAGGATGTTCTCGACGTCCTCGCCGACGTAGCCGGCCTCGGTGAGCGCCGTCGCGTCCGCGATGGCGAACGGCACGTTGAGCATGCGGGCGAGGGTCTGGGCCAGGTGGGTCTTGCCGCAGCCGGTGGGGCCGATCAGCAGGATGTTGGACTTCGCCAGCTCGACCGAGTCGTCGCGGGAGCGTTCGTTGGTGCCCGCCTGGACCCGCTTGTAGTGGTTGTAGACCGCGACCGACAGCGCCTTCTTGGCGGTGTCCTGCCCGATGACGTAGGAGTCGAGGAACTCGCAGATCTCCTTGGGCTTGGGAAGGTCGTCCCACTTCAGGTCGGTCGACTCGGAGAGCTCCTCCTCGATGATCTCGTTGCAGAGGTCGATGCACTCGTCGCAGATGTAGACGCCGGGACCGGCGATGAGCTTCTTGACCTGCTTCTGGCTCTTCCCGCAGAAGGAGCACTTGAGCAGGTCCCCGCCGTCACCGATGCGTGCCAAGGGGTCGGTCTCCTCCACGAGGCGCCCCGGGACCGCGATCGACGGCCCGGCCGGACGCTCCGACGGTACCCCGTCGGCGCTCGGATCGGACCCCCGAATCGCGGGGCGGCCACGCCGTTGCGCTCACAGCGGAACGCCCCGCCGCGGGCGCTCAGCCGACCGGGGCCGCCCCCGCGCGGGTGCCCAGCACCTGGTCGATGACGCCGTAGTCCTTGGCGTCCTCGGCGGTGAGGATCTTGTCCCGCTCGATGTCGTTGCGGACCTGCTCGAGCGTGCGCCCGGTGTGGTGGGCGAGGATGCCCTCCATCTCCTCGCGCATGCGCAGGATCTCGTTGGCCTGGATCTCGATGTCCGAGCCCTGGCCGCCGCCCTCGGTGTACGGCTGGTGGATGAGGATCCGGCTGTGCGGGAGGGCGAGCCGCTTGCCCGGGGTCCCCGCGGCCAGCAGGACGGCGGCCGCCGACGCGGCCTGCCCGAGGCAGACCGTGCGGACGTCCGGCTTGACGAACTGCATGGTGTCGTAGATGGCCGTCATGGCCGTGTAGCTGCCGCCAGGGGAGTTGATGTAGATCGAGATCTCCCGGTCCGGGTCCATGGACTCCAGGCACAGCAGCTGAGCCATGACGTCGTCCGCCGAGGCGTCGTCGATCTGCACCCCGAGGAAGATGATCCGCTCCTCGAAGAGCTTGGCGTAGGGGTTGTACTCGCGGAAGCCCTGGGTGGTCCGCTCGATGAAGTTCGGCA
>Ga0335071_10006832_pt1 | contig 11774 bp, 12 predicted proteins | sample Lox_Sample_15_FD_206724 | JGI IMG/M metagenome (GOLD analysis project Ga0335071, IMG submission 206724) | Soil microbial communities from Loxahatchee National Wildlife Refuge, Florida, United States - Lox_Sample_1.5 | ecosystem: Environmental > Terrestrial > Soil > Wetlands | place: USA...
AAAGCGCGTTTGGCGATTAAAGACCTGGACGGGAGAATCCCGCCGTGACGATCCCCGCGAGAACCCCGCGCTCGCATGATTCGGCGCCCCAGGCACAAGAGCCCGAGAAGCGACGCCTCATCCTGCACGCCGCGGTCCGTGTCTTCGCCGAGAAGGGCTACCAGGGTTGCCGCATCGCCGACGTGGCGCGCGCCGCCGGGGTCGCCTACGGTCTCGTCTACCACTATTTTCAGAACAAGGACGAGCTCCTCGAGAGCGTCTTCGCCGAGCAGTGGACCATCTTCATCAACGCCCTCTCGGCCATCGATGCGGGACCCGGCACCGCCGCCGACAAGATCGCCGGGCTCTTCGGCTTCGTGTTCGACGTGTACAAGACCGCCCCGGCCGCGGTTCGGGTCCTCATGCTCGAGGTGACCCATACGCCGCAGGGGCTCAGGGCAGGCTCCACCCGGGAGACCTTCGAGAGAGCGGTCCGGCTTCTCGCGGACATCGTCCGCCAAGGCCAAGAACACGGCGAGCTACGCCGGGAGGCAGACCCGATCCTCGCCGCCACCTCCCTCCTCGGGGCGATGGAGCTGAGCCTCTCCGGGATGGTCATGGGCCTCGTTCCAGCCGGAACGGAGGAGGAGATCGACCGGGCGAGGGCCCATCTCGTGGCCACCGCCATCGACGGTCTGCGCGTGGCCGCGCGTTGACGCTCCTCACCGCCGCTGGTAAGGGCGTCCTGGAGAGTACCGAACGTCGTTTTCCTCTTGCGCCACCTGCCCCTTGCTTAAGGGAGGTGGCCCCGACGAAAGGCAGGGGGCCATGAGTGCTCGCGTGCTCGTCTCCGACGAACTCTCTGCGGAGGCGGTGGAGATCCTGAGGAAGGCCGGCCTCGAGGTCGACGTGAAGGTCGGCCTGAAGCCGGAGGAGCTCGAGGCCGTCATCGGACAGTACGACGCCCTCGCCGTCCGCAGCGCGACCAAGGTGAACGCGAGGGTTCTCGAGAAGGCGACCCGGCTCAAGGTGGTGGGGCGGGCCGGGGTGGGGGTGGACAACGTCGACCTCGACGCGGCTACCCACCGGGGCATCGTGGTGATGAACACCCCCGGGGGCTCATCGACCACGGTGGCGGAGCTGGCCCTCGCCTTGGTCCTGTCCCTCTCCCGCCACGTGGCGGCCGCCACCGCCAGCGTCAAGGCGGGGAAGTGGGAGAAGAAGCGGTTCCAGGGGCACGAGCTTTCCGGCAAGACCCTGGGCGTCGTGGGCATCGGGAACATCGGCTCGGTGCTGGTCGACCGGGCGCGAGCCCTCAAGATGCGCACCATCGCCTACGATCCCTTCATCTCGGCCGACGCCGCAAAGAAGCTCGGGGTGGAGCTCGTCCCCCTCGATACCCTGTGGCGGGACTCCGACGTGGTCTCGCTCCACGTGCCGCTCACCGAGCAGACCCGAAACCTCGTGAACGCCCCGGTGCTCTCCAAGATGAAGAAGGGGGCGATCCTCGTGAACTGCGCCCGCGGCGGGATCGTGGACGAGAAGGCCCTCGCCGAGGCTCTCGCCTCCGGCCATCTCGGGGGTGCCGCCATGGACGTCTTCGAGAAGGAGCCCCCCCCCGCCGACCACCCGCTCTTCAAGTTCGAGAACTTCGCCTGCACCCCGCACATCGGTGCCTCGACCGAGGAGGCCCAGTCCGCGGTGGCCACCGCCATCGCCGAGCAGCTCGCCGCCTACCTGAGGTTCGGGGTGGTGAAGAACGCCGTGAACGCGCTCGGGCTGCCGAGCGAGGTGATGGAGCAGCTCGCTCCTTACCTCCCCCTGGTGGAGAAGCTCGGATCGCTCGCCGCCCAGGTGGCCCCGGCCGCGCCCACCGAGGTGACCATCGAGGTCGCGGGAGAGCTCTCCGCCCATCCCTCCCGCCCCCTCGCCAACCGCGCCCTGGTGGGGCTCTTGCGGCACTTCACGGAGACGCCGGTCAACGAGGTGAATGCTCCGGCCATCGCCCGGGATCGGGGCCTTTCGGTGAAGGAGGTCCGCAGCGCGGAACCGCTCGACTACGCCAGCCTGGTCACGGTGCGGGTGACCGGGCCGGGAGGGGAGGCCCAGGTGGCCGGCACGGTGTACGGCAAGCGCGAGGCCCGCATCGTCCGCCTGGGCGGCTTCCGCCTCGAGGCGGTGCCCGACGGTCAGGTGATCCTGTGCGAGAACGACGACGCTCCGGGCGTGGTGGGAAACCTCGGGACCGTGCTCGGGACCGCCGGGGTGAACATTGCCCGGATCTCTCTCTCCCGCCTCGAGGACCGCTCTCGGGCCTTCGCCTTCTTGAACGTGGACTCGGCGCCGTCAGCCGAGGTCCTCGACCGGTTGCGGAGGCTGCCGTACGTCCGCTCCGTCAAGGCCATCGCGCTCTAGGTGCCTCCCTCGGGCGGGCCTTCCTCCCGCGGCGCCGCCAAAGGGATCCGACCCGGGCACCGGAGCGGTGCGGCGGCCGACGCCGCTTGGGGAGGCGCCCGGCATGGTCCGGCAGGCAACCCGCGGACCTTCACCCGGTTTCTGGGATAGAGTCGCGAGCTATCCATGCTCGACCTCTCGCTCCCCTTTGGACTGCGGGAGCTCCTCCCCGACCACTCGGCCCACCTCGCCGAGCTCTCCGCTCGCCTGCACGAGGTCTTCTCGAGCTTCGGGTACCGGCGGCTCTTCTTGCCCACGCTGGAGCGGCTCGAGGCCATCGAGCGGGGCCTCCCTCCCTCGGCCCTCGCCGACGCGCTCAAGTTCGTGGAGCCGGGCTCGGGCGAGGTGGTCGTCATCCGGCCCGACATCACCCCGCAGATCGCCCGGCTCTACGCCGCCCGCCCGGACGCGCTGCCCGCTCCCGCCCGGCTCTGCTACGACGGGCCGGTCCTGCGTGCCCGGGAGGCCCGCGCCGGCGTGCCGCGCGAGCTGTACCAGGCCGGGGTGGAGCTCCTCGGCGTGGGAGGCCCGGAGGCCGACGCCGAGGCGCTCGTCCTCCTGGCGCGAGCGCTCGATCGGGTAGGTCTCTTCGGCGCCCGGGTCGAGGTGGGCCATGCGCGCTTCGCCGAGTCGGTGGTGGAGGCGGCACGCCTCCCCGAGCCCTTGCGGGCGGCCGCCTGGGAGGCCCTGGCGCGCAAGGACGAGGGGGCTCTCGCGCGCCTCGCGGCGAGGGGACGAGGCCCCCGGGAGGCCAGGGCCGCCCTGCCGGCGCTCTCGGGGCTCTACGGCGACGGCGCTCTCTCTCGAGGCCGGGAGCTATCCCCGGTGGCCCCGGGGGCGGTCGAGGCGCTTGCAGAGGTCGAGGCGGCCCTCCAACTCGCCCGCCGCAGGGGCGTGAGAGAGGTCGCGGTGGACCTCGGTGAGGCCCGAGGGCTCGGCTACTACACCGGGCTCACCTTTGCCGGTTACGCGCCCGGGGCGGGCAGCCGCGTCGCCGCGGGGGGCCGCTACGACGGCCTCCTCGCTCGGTTCGGACGGCCGGACCCGGCCATCGGCTTCGCCATCGACCTCGAGTTCGCAACCCAGGCGCTGGAGCGCGCGAGCGGCCGCGGGCGCTTCGCCCGACCCGGTCGGGCAGGGCGCCGCGGCGGGCGCCGGCGGCGCCCGCGCTGAGAGGGGGCGGCCGCTCCTCGAGTGGGACTCCCGAGCGTCCCGTGGTATCCTGATTCACCTGCGCGCCGCAGCGCGCCCGTCGCAGCGGGCGCGCGGGGACCCCCGAAATCCCCACCTCCGGCCGCACGGGGAGCCAGCACATGTCGAACGTCGTGGTCGTCGGGGCCCAGTGGGGCGACGAGGGCAAGGGGAAGATCGTCGACCTGCTGACCGAGTACGCCGACGTCGTGGTTCGCTTCCAGGGCGGCAACAATGCCGGCCACACCCTGGTGGTGGGCGGGGAAAAGACCGTCCTACACCTCATTCCCGCTGGGATCCTGCATCCCGGCAAGGCCTGCGTGATCGGGAACGGCGTGGTCCTCGATCCCGAGGTGCTTCTCCTCGAGATCGACCGGCTCAAGGAGAAGGGGTTCTTGTCGGACGACGGCCAACTCGTGGTCTCGCTCGACGCCCACGTCATCATGCCCTGGCACAAGGCCATCGACCAGGCCCGCGAGAAGGCCATGGGCGAGGGAAGGATCGGGACCACCGGCCGCGGCATCGGGCCAACCTACGAGGACAAGGTGGCACGCCGCGGGCTCCGCGTGCGGGACCTGCTCGACGAGGAGCGGCTCCACCGCAAGGTGAAGGACCGGCTGGCCCTGGCGCGCGACGAGCTTTCGCGCCTCGGGGCGTCGCCCGATCTCGATGAGCCGGCCATCCTCAAGCGCGCCGCCCAGCAGGGCCGCCGGATCGCGCGATACGCCGCCGACGTCTCCCTCTGGCTCCACGGGGCCATGAAGGCCGGTCGCTCCCTTTTGTTCGAGGGTGCCCAGGGGACGCTCCTCGACGTCGACCACGGCACCTACCCCTTCGTCACGAGCTCGAACACCGTCGCCGGCAACGCGGCGGTGGGATCGGGCCTCGGTCCCCGCGCCATCGACTACGTGCTGGGGATCTCCAAGGCCTACTCCACGCGAGTCGGCTCCGGCCCATACCCCACCGAGCTCCGCGACGAGACCGGGGACCGGCTGCGGAAGGTGGGGAACGAGTTCGGGGCCACCACCGGTCGGCCGCGACGGACCGGGTGGCTCGACGCACTCGCCCTTCGGTTCGCGGCGAGGGTGAACGGCCTCGACGGCCTCGCCCTCACCAAGCTCGACGTCCTCACCGGATTCGAGACCGTCCGGATCGCCGTGGCGTACCGGGTGGACGGGAAGGTGCTCACCGAGATGCCCGGCGATCCGGAGCTCCTCGAACGGGCCGAGCCCCTCTACGAGGATCTCCCCGGCTGGTCGGAAAAGGTCGAGGGGCTGAGGACGTGGGACGATCTCCCCCCCCGGGCGCGCACCTACGTCCGCCGGGTGGAGGAGCTGTGCGGGGTGAAGGTGGTGGGCCTCTCGGTAGGGGCGGACCGGGGGGAGACGATCCTCGTGGAGAACCCTTTCCGACGATGAGGTGGGGAGGACGGGAGGCTCGCCTCGGTCCGTGGCCTCGCCCCGCGCCGGAGCGTAGACTTCGGTCATGGTGGAGGGGCGGAAGTTCCAGACCCGCCTGCCCGTCAGGATCGCCGTGCTCCTCGGCGCGGCGCTGTGGGCCGGCGTGCTCGCCCTCTTGCTCGGCGCGCCGGGCAACGCGGAGCCCCAGGCGGTCGTGGGTGCCGCGGCCTTCCTCGCCTTCTTCGCCGGCTTCAGCTTCGCCTACGGACGGACCTATATCGCCCTCACCTCCGCGGGCGTCGTGGCCGCTACGCCCTTCCACGTGCGCCCCGTGCCTTTCGCCGAGATCGAGCAGATCGTGGTCCAGGACGGGCTCGCAGGGCGCGCGTACGCGGTCGTGACAAGGCGCGGTCTCATCCGCTTCAACTGCCTCTTCGATCATCATCGCGAGCTCTTCGAGACGCTGCTCGAGCGGTCGGGGCTGAGAAGGGTGTAGGAGGGCCTTTCACTCCCAGGGAAGAGGCGCTCCGGCCCCGGGGACCCGCCGCTTGCCCGCTCGGCCCGCGCCTCACCCAAGGAAGAAGGACCCCCTTCCACGAAAGCGGCGTTCTCGTGGGCTCACAAGGCCGGCGGGGCGCCACCGCGAGTCGCCCGATGGGCTTCTGGGCCCCGCTCGAGAAGGCTCCCCGCTCCGATGAAGCGGATGGCGGAGCGACAAGGGGGCCAAGACCGCAAGCGGGGGACCTGGGGAGCAAGGGCGCAAGACCCGGCAGGGTGCAGCCGTCGACAGCGTCGCCCAAAAGGTACGTTTGGGTCTTGAACCACACGAGCGTTCACCCCGCCTCGAGAGCCAATTTCGCGAGTATTATTGCAATAATCGGGGACTTGTGGTAATCTCCCGCACTTAGGCTCCCGTCCACGCCGGACCCACTCATGGGCGGATGGGGCAGGACGGTGGAGCGGAGGAAGGAATGTCGGCAACCGAGGCTACTCAGGCGGCCCCGAACTTCAAGGTCGGGGACAAGGCGGTCTACCCCGGACAGGGCGTCGGGGAGGTGATGGGGATCGAGCACAAGGAAGTGGCGGGTCAGCGCCAGTCGTTCTACGTGCTCCGGATCCTCGAGAACGGCATGAAGATCATGATCCCCATGAACAAGGTCGGGTCCGTGGGGCTTCGCGAGATCATCGGGGAGAAGGAGGTCCGCCGCGTCTACGGGATCCTCCGGGAGAAGGAGGTCTCGGTCGACTCCACCACCTGGAACCGGCGATACCGGGAGTACATGGACAAGATCAAGACCGGAAGCGTGTTCGAGATCGCGGAGGTGCTGCGGGATCTCTACCTGCTCCGTTCCGACAAGGACCTCTCCTTCGGCGAGCGGAAGATGCTCGACACCGCCCGCTCGCTCCTCATCAAGGAGCTCGCCATCGCCAAGGCCTGCGACGAGCAGGACGTCGAGGACGACCTGAAGAAGATCTTCAACTGCTGAGAGCCCGCGCCGCCCGGCCGGAGAAGGCGGGCGAGGGGGTAGCAAGAGACCCGGGCCGCCGCGCGGACCTCCCGTCCGGGCGGCGCTCGCGCGCCGGCGAGAAGGAACGCGGTTCCGACGCCGTCGCAACCCTTCACCCTCCCGCGGCCTGGCCGCTTCGCGATCGGGGTGGTGGAGGCGGGCTTCCGCGCGGGCCCTCGCGGGCGTCGGGCCCGCGGGGAATCTAGGGGAGAACCGGATGGTCGACGGTGAGCGCATCACCGGCATCCTCGCGGCGGGCGGCTCCGGCCAGCGCGCGGGGATCGCCAAGCAATGGATCGACCTGGGCGGCGAGAGCCTCTTGCGCCGGGCAGCGCGAGGCCTCCTCGGCTGCCCGGATATCGATGCCGTGGTGGCGGTCGTTCCCGCGGGGGAGGAGGGTCGGGCGGAGGAGACCCTTACGGGGTTCTCGAAGCCGCTGCGGGTCGTAGGCGGCGGTCCGACCCGGGCCGACTCCGTCCGAAACGGCCTCGCGGTCGCGACGGATGCGGCTGTCGTGCTCGTGCACGACGCAGCGCGTCCCTTCGCATCCGAGGAGCTCATGAGCCGGGTCGCCCGGGCCGCGGCCCGTCACGGCGCCGCCCTGGCGGCGCTGCCCACCACCGATACCGTCAAGCGCGCGATCGAAGGGAGCGACCCACCGCGGGTCTCGTCCACGCTCGACCGGACCACGCTCTGGCTGGCCCAGACCCCACAGGGATTTCGCCGCGATCTCCTGGTTCGCGCTTACGAGTTCGCCGGCCCGCGGGCCGCCAGCGCCACCGACGAGTCGCTGCTCATCGAGCAGATGGGGACGGCCGTGACTCTCGTCCCCGGGGAGCCGGGGAACTTCAAGATCACCGGGCCGGAGGACGTTCGCCGAGCGCGCGCCCGTTTCGAGGCCCCGATGTCGGTGGGGGTGGGCTATGACACCCACCGGTTCGCGCCGGGGCGCAGGCTCGTCCTCGGAGGTGTGGAGTTCGAGGGGGATGGGCTGCTCGGTCACTCCGATGCGGATGCCTGCGCGCACGCCATCGCCGATGCGGTGCTGGGCGCGGCCGGGCTCGGCGACCTGGGGCGCCACTTCCCCGATACCGATCCCCGGTGGGAAGGTATCTCCTCGCTCACCCTCCTCGAGGAGGTGGCCCGCCTCGCCGCGCAGGTGGGGTTCCGCGTGGGGAACGCGGACGTGACGCTGGCCGCCCGCCGGCCGCGGATCGCCCCGCGGGCCGGGGAGATGGCCTCGCGGCTCGCCGGGGCGCTCGGGATCTCCCCTGGCCAAGTGAACGTGAAGGCCACGACCGGCGAGGGGATGGGGTTCGTGGGGCGAGGGGAGGGGGTCGCCGCCCACGCGGTGGTGGTGCTGTTCCGGAGCGCGCCGTGAACAGGAAGGGACCGACCGAGGATGAGTTCTTCGATGGGGGTCGGGATCCGGGGTCGGCTCCCGCGGTTTCCAAGCGGCGAGAGTCGCCCCTCTTGGCTCGCTCGCCCGTCTTCGCGGTCCTCGTCGCGGCCGTTGCCGGGTGGTTGCTCGTGACCCTCTTGCCGGACCTCGCCTACTTCGCCTCCCCTCGCACACCGGTCGACCTCGGCGGTCCCGGCGCCTACCGGCTCGACGCCGCCCGGCCGAACCGGCTCGTGCAGGTCCGGGGCGAGCTCGTGGACAGCGTGCCGGTGGCCGAGGGGCGCTCCGGAGCGGTGCGCACGGTGGGCCGGCTCGCCGGCACGAACCTGCTCGTCGATCGCCCCGGTCGTGCCGGGCCACCGGTGTTCGAGGGGCGCCTGCTCCCCTCGCAACGGCGCGAACAGTACGGGGAGATCGCCCGCATCCTCCGCGAGCGCGGTGTCCCCCTCGGCGAGGGCTGGCAGGTCCTCCGGGACGGTGAGCGACCGCGGCGGCAGTGGCTCTCGGTCGCCGGAGCGGCGCTTCTCGTCGCACTCATCGGGCTGAACCTGCGGGCCCTCTTCCGGCACCTCTTCCGAGGGCTGGCGCGACGGCGATGACGATCCACGTTCACGACACCCTCGCGGGAACGAAGCGCGAGCTCGTCCCCCTCGAGCCGGGAAGGATCGGCCTGTACGTCTGCGGGCCCACCGTCTACGACGCGCCCCACCTCGGGCACGCTCGGGTCTACGTGGTCTTCGACGTGATCGTGCGCCACCTGCGGGCCCGGGGCCTCGAGGTGAGGCACGTCCGGAACTTCACCGACGTGGACGACAAGATCATCGCCCGCGCCCGCGAGCGGGGGGAGGACCCCATCGCCATGGCGGGGCGGTTCGCCGACGCGTTCGACCGGGACATGGAGGCGCTCGGCGTGGCGCGGCCGGAGGTGGCCCCGCGGGTCTCGGGCCACATCCCCGAGATCGTGGCCCTCATCGAGATCCTCGTGAGAAGGGGCTACGCCTACGCACCGGGAAACGGAGACGTGTACTACGCGGTGCGGCGCTTCCCGGACTACGGCCGGCTCTCCCGCCGGAACCTCGACGACCTTTTGGCCGGGGCACGAGTGGAGCCGGGCGAGGCCAAGCGCGACCCGCTCGACTTCGCCCTCTGGAAGGCGGCCAAGCCGGGCGAGCCCAGCTGGAGCTCGCCCTGGGGCGCGGGGCGGCCCGGCTGGCACATCGAGTGCTCCGCCATGACCCTGAAGCACCTGGGGGCCCGTTTCGACCTGCACGCCGGGGGAAAGGATCTCATCTTCCCCCACCACACCAACGAGATCGCCCAGTCGGCCGCGGCCACGAGCGACGCGCCCCGGGCCGAGGACTTCGCCCGGTACTGGCTCCATAATGGTTTCCTCAACGTCGACGACGAGAAGATGTCGAAGTCCCTGGGCAACTTCTTCACGGTGAAGGAGGTCCTCTCCCGGTTCGACGCCGAAGGCCTGCGCCTGTTCTTGCTCGGGACGCACTACCGCAGGGACATGAACTTCACCGACTTCCTCCTGGGCGAGGCCGAGCGGCGGATTCGCGCTCTCTACGAGACCCTGGAGAAAGCCGATCGGCTCTCGGAGGGTGGCGCCGCGGGGGCGCGGGGCGGCGCGCTCTTGGAACAGTCGCTCGAGGCCTTGGACGACGACTTCAACACCCCCAAGGTCCTCGCCCTCCTCGCCGAGGCCTTCACAGAAGCGAACGCGCGCGCCGACCGCAAGGGGAGGAGGAACCCGGAGGAATTGGCGGAGCTGGCGGCGTTCGCGAGGGACGCGCGCGCCGTGGGCCGGGTGCTCGGGATCCTGCAGCGAGAGCCAGCGGCGGCCCGGATCGCCATCCGCGGGAAGGCGGCGGCCCGACGCGGGATCGAGCCGGGGGAGGTCGAGGCCAAAATCGCGGATCGGGCCAGAGCCCGCTCCGCTCGCGACTTCGCCCGGGGGGACGCCATTCGCGACGAGCTGAAGGCGAGGGGAGTGGCGCTCATGGACGGCCCCTCGGGGACGACCTGGACCGTCGACTAGAGACGCAACAGCGATCGAGATCTCGGCCTATTACTTGGTGTGTGACTATCGAAAGCGATCTGAATTCAGGCGGTGGGCGCTGAGTTCGTCGCGCCTCTAGCTCACTCCTCCGGCGGCGGCTGCGGGCCGGGCACGATCCCGGCGATGTCCGGGTCCTCGCCCGGAGCGATGGGGTGCTCCGGTCGCTCCGCCTTCTCGCGACGCCGTTGCTCCCTCTTCTCTTCCTTTTTGGCCTGGCGCTCGCGCCGGTTGGCTTCCTTCTGGCGCTTGGTGGCCCCGGGATTGAAGGGCATGGCGTTCCTCCTCGTGGAAGCGTGAAACCCGAGAAACCAAATAGGAAGGCCCGGCCAGATCCGGCCGGGCCCCGCTCGTGATCGGGCTGCCCCGCCGGCTACGACGGCCGGACGTTCGCTGCCTGGAGACCCTTCGGCCCCTTCTTGATCTCGAACTCCACCCGCTGCCCCTCCTGAAGGCTGCGGAACCCCTCCGCCTGAATGGCGGTGTGGTGAACGAAGACGTCCTCGCCACCGCCGTCCTGAGAGATGAAGCCAAAGCCCTTCGCGTCATTGAACCACTTCACGGTGCCACTCGGCATCTGCACGCTTCTTTCGTGTTCGGCGGGATACCTTTCCCGAGCCGGACCCGACAGCCATCGCAATGGCGTGGGACGTGCAAAAAATTAGTCGGGTGCGGCCCGAAAGTCGAGCACGTTCGACGCAGTTCCTCCCGCGGGAGGGGAGGCGGCGAGCCCCTGGCGGGTGCGCCCCCGCCTCGCTCGATCCCCCCGCGGCGAGGTGGCCGACGTCCGCCCCAAGGGAGCGCTGCAAGGGCCGTCCGACCGCGGGAAGGATGGGGGGACAACTGCAACCAAGGGGTCTCTAGTAATGGAACGTGGCTCTATCGTGGTCTTCGGGGCGACCGGACACGTGGGCGGGGTCATCGCCGACCGGCTCCTCGCCGCCGGCCGAAAGGTGCGAGCGGTATCCCGGTCTTCCGGCCGGCTCGAGGCCTTGGCGCGCCGGGGCGCCGAGGCCTTGACCGGGGACATGGCCGACGCCGCCTTCTTGAAGCGGGCGCTGTCCGGCGCGGAGGCCGCCTTCGTCCTCATCCCGCCTCCCTCGGCGCCGACCGGGATCCGCGCCGCCCAGGACCGCCTGTCGGTCGCCCTCGCCGACGGCCTTCGGGCCGCAGGGGTGAGCTACGCCGTGTCCCTCTCGAGCATCGGAGCCGACCAGAGGAGCGGAGGGGGGCCCATCGACGGCCTCCACGTCTTGGAGGAGCGGTTGAACGGGGTCCCGGGACTCAACGTCCTCCACCTCCGCGCCGGCTACTTCTTCGAGAACCACCTCGCCTCCATCGCGATGATAAGAACGATGGGCATCCTCGGGAGCGCCCTGCGGGCCGATCTCCGGATGGCGCAGATCGCTTCCCGCGACATCGGCGAGGTCGCAGCCCGCAGGCTCGAGGCCCTGGACCTTGCCGGTCGCGAGATCCTGGAACTGCAGGGCCAGAGAGACCTCACCCCGGCCGAGTGCGCCGGCATTCTGGGGAAGGCGATCGGGAAGCCAGACCTGACCTATGCCGCCTTCCCGTACCCGGATGCCGAGAAGGGGATGGTGAAGGCCGGCGTGCCCGCCGAGATGGCCGCGCTCTACGTCGAGATGTCGAAGGGCTTCAACGAGGGGACGCTAAAGCCCCTCGCTCCCCGCTCGGCCAAGACCACGACGAGGACTTCTCTCGAGACCTGGGCGGCCGAGGTGTTCGCCCCCGCCTTCCGCGGATGACCCCCGGCCGGC
>Ga0335071_10006833_pt1 | contig 11774 bp, 9 predicted proteins | sample Lox_Sample_15_FD_206724 | JGI IMG/M metagenome (GOLD analysis project Ga0335071, IMG submission 206724) | Soil microbial communities from Loxahatchee National Wildlife Refuge, Florida, United States - Lox_Sample_1.5 | ecosystem: Environmental > Terrestrial > Soil > Wetlands | place: USA: Florida...
GGGTAGGCGACCTGCGCGCTCGGATACGGGTTGATCGAGATCCGCGCACCGGGCAGGTCGAAGCGCTTGATGCTGGCGGGCTTCGGCAGCTCCCGAAACGGATGACGCGCGAGCAGCCGAACAGGCTCCGGGATCTCCACGATCCCGGAGCCTATTCGGAGAACTCCTAGGCGGCGAGGCCGGCGAGCTCGCGCAGCGCGGCGAGCCGCGACAGCGCCTGCCCCTCGAGCTGCCGGACGCGCTCGCGCGTCAGGTCGAGCTCGTGGCCGATCGCCTCGAGCGTCCAGGGCTCGCCCTCGAACCCGAACCGAAGCTCCAGGATGCGCCGCTCGCGCTCGGGGAGCGCGTCGAGCGCTTTGCGGATGTTCTGGCGGCGGAGCGACTCCTCCGCCTCGTCGAACGGATCTGCGGCCTCGCGGTCGGCGAAGAGATCGCCGAGCTCGCCCTCGTCGTCGGCGCCGACCGTCTGGTTCAGCGAGACCGACGCGGACGCGGCGGAGAGGGCCTCCTCGACATGCTGGAGCGGCAGGCCGGTCGCCTCGGCGAGCTCCTCCTTCGTCGCCTCGCGCCCGAGCTCCACCTCGAGCCGGCGCGCGGCGCGCGACAGCTTCTGCTGGCGCTCGACGACGTGCACCGGGACGCGGATCGTGCGGGCGTGGTTGGCGACGGCGCGCTGCACCGACTGCCGGATCCACCAGGTGGCGTAGGTCGAGAACTTGTAGCCGCGCCGCCAGTCGAACTTCTCGACCGCACGGTTCAGGCCCAGCGTCCCCTCCTGGATCAGGTCGAGGAACGGCACGCCCAGCCCGCGGTAGCCCTTTGCGATCGACACGACGAGCCGCAGGTTCGACTCGATCATGCGGCGCTTGGCGCGCGCGTCGCCGCGCTCGATCGCCTTTGCGAGGACGACCTCCTCGTGCGCGGTCAGCAGCTTGTGCTTCCCGACGTCCGCCAGGAAGAGCTGCAGGCTGTCGCCGGCCCCGGAGGGAGCGTCGGCCTCGTAGATCACCGGCTCCGCCTGGGCCTTGGTGTTCTTCTCCTCGGTGACCGGCTCGCGCACCTCGAGACCGATGCGCTCGAGCTCGCGCACCACCTCCTGCACGTCGGGCTCACCCAGGTCGTTCTCGACCGCGAACGCCTCGAGCTCGGCAGGCTCGACCCAGCCGCGCTCCTCACCCGCCTCGATCAGGGTACGGGCGCTCTCGGTCTCAAGCAGTTCGGTCAGCTGGCTCTGGGTCAAGTGGGAATCGATGTCCTTTCGTTTCTTCGAACGGCACCCGAGACCTTCCGCCCCAGGGTACCGCTCAGGCGAACGCCCACCGGCGGTTTGTCTCTCCCGAACCGGCTCTGTGATTATGGACGGTTTTCGCGGGAAATGCTCATCGGTCGATCGGAGGCTTTCAGGAGCGTTTGCGACCGCGCTTCGGGGCCGGTCCGCGCTCCCGGCGGGCCTGGAGGAGCTCCGCCGCCCGCTCCGGCGTGATCGACTCGACCGAGTCGGCGGCGCGCAGGCTCGCGTTCGTCTCGCCGTCCGTCACGTAGGGGCCGAAGCGGCCCTCCTTGAGGACGACGGGCTTGCCGCTGACCGGGTCGTCGCCGAGCTCCTTGAGCGGCGGGGCGGCCGCCCGGCGGCCTCGCTGGCGCGGCTCGGCGAGCTTCGCGAGGGCCTCGTCCAGCGTGATCGTGAACAGCTGCTCCTCGTTGTCGAGCGACCGCGACTCCTTGCCCTTCTTGACATACGGCCCGTAGCGGCCGTTCGCTGCCAGCACCTCCTCGCCGTCCGACTCGCCGAGCGCCCGCGGCAGCGTCAGGAGCCGGAGCGCGTCCTCGAGCGTCACCGACTCGGGGGACATCGACTTGAACAGCGACGCGGTCCGGGGCTTCTCGTCGCCCTCGACGACCTCGGTGACGTACGGCCCGTAGCGCCCGGCTCGCAGGGCGATCGTCCGGCCGGACTCGGGGTCGGTGCCGAGCTCCTGCTCCTGGCGCCCCTGCGCGAGCAGCTCCTCCGCGCGCTCCGGCGTCAGCTCGTCCGGCGCGACGTCGGGCGGCAGGGTCTGCCGCTGATCGCCGCGCTCGAGGTACGGGCCGTAGCGGCCGACGCGCACGACGATGTCCGTCCCGGGGAGCTCGACGGTGTTGATCTCGCGGGCGTCGATCTCCGCAAGCCGGCCCTCCACGAGCTCCTTCAGGCCGGCGTCGTCTCCCGCGCCGAAGTAGAACCGGCGGAGCCACTCGTCGCGCTTCTCCTCGCCGGCGGCGATCTCGTCGAGATCGTCCTCCATGCGCGCGGTGAACTCGTAGTCGACGAGCTGCGGAAAGTGCTTCTCGAGCAGGTTCACGACCGCGAACGCGAGAAACTCCGGGACGAGCGCCTGGCCCTGCTTGCGGACGTAGCCTCGGTCGAGGATCGTGCCCATGATCGCCGCATAGGTCGACGGGCGGCCGATCCCGCGCTCCTCGAGCGCCTTCACGAGCGTCGCCTCGGTGAAGCGCGGCGGCGGCGTGGTCGTGTGCCCCTCGGGCTCGAGCGCGGCCGCCGACAGCGCGTCCCCCTCGGCGAGATTCGGCAGCAGCCGCTCCTCGTCGTCGCCGCCGGCGGGCTCGTCGCGGCCCTCCTCGTACGCGAGCAGGAAGCCGCGGAAGGTGATGACCGTGCCGGCGGTCGAGAACTCGGCGACGCGGCCGTCGGAGGCGGCGCCCCGGATCTTCACCGAGACCGTCTGGCCGCGGGCGTCCGCCATCTGCGAGGCGATCGTGCGCTTCCAGATCAGGTCGTAGACGTTGAACTCGTCGCCGGAGAGCTCGCGCTTGACCTCGTCCGGCGTGCGGAAGCGGTCGCCCGCGGGACGGATCGCCTCGTGCGCCTCCTGCGCGTTCTTCACCTTGCGTGTGTACTGGCGGGGCTGCTCCGGCACGGCGTCGACGCCGTAGAGCTCGCGTGCCTGGTCGCGCGCCGCCGCGAGCGCCGACTCCGACAGCGTCGTCGAGTCGGTGCGCATGTAGGTGATGTAGCCGTTCTCGTAGAGCCGCTGCGCGACGCGCATCGTCTGCTGGGAGGAGAGGCGCAGCTTGCGGCTTGCCTCCTGCTGCAGCGTCGAGGTCATGAACGGCGCCGCCGGCCTGCGGGTGTACGGCTTCTCCTCGACGGAGGCGACCGTGAACGGAACGCCGTCGAGCGCCGCGGCGAGCTCGCGGGCGCGGTCGCCGGTCAGTTGCACCGCGTCGGCGTTCCGGAGCTTCCCCTGCTGATCGAAGTCGCGGCCCTGCGCGACGCGGCGGCCGTCGACGGCCGAGAGCCGCGCCGTGAACGCGCCGGGGTCGAACGTCCCGACGATGTCCCAGTAGTCCGCGGCGACGAAGCGCATCCGCTCCCGCTCGCGCTCGACCACGAGCCGCGTTGCGACCGACTGGACGCGCCCGGCCGAGAGGCCCTGCATGATCTTCCGCCAGAGCACCGGCGAGACCTCGTAGCCGTAGAGGCGGTCGAGGATGCGGCGCGTCTCCTGCGCGTCGACGAGGTCGTCGTCGATGTCTCTCGTCTCGGTCAGCGCGCGCTCGATCGCCGGGCGCGTGATCTCGTGGAACACCATCCGGCGCACGGGAACCTTCGGGTCGAGGACCTCGCGCAGATGCCAGGCGATCGCCTCGCCCTCGCGGTCTTCGTCCGTCGCGAGCAGGAGCTCGTCGGCGTTCTTCAGCTTCGCCTTCAGGTCGGAGACGACCTTCTTCTTCCGGCTGTCGACGACGTAGAGCGGCTCGAAGTCGTTGTCGACATTGACGCCGAGACGCGCCCACGCCTCACCCTTGAACTTCGCCGGGATCTCCCCCGCGTTGTTCGGCAGGTCGCGGATGTGGCCGACCGACGACTCCACGACGAAGTCGGGGCCGAGGTACCCGGCGATCGTCTTCGCCTTCGCCGGAGACTCCACGATGACGAGCTTCTTGGCCATTTCGCGCGCCACCTTAGCTATCGGACCCATTTCGGCGATACTCGCCGCCCATGCCACGTCCTCCACGGCCATCCTGGCTCTACTCCCTGGTTGCCGTCCTTTCGTGGCCTGCGATGCGCCTCCTGTTCCGGTACCGGGCCTACGGACGGGAGAACCTGCCCGGCGACGGCGGCTTCGTGATCGCCGCCGGCCACGTCTCGAACCTCGATCCGTGGCCGCTCGGCCTCGCGCTGTGGCCGCAGCGCTTCCTGCGCTTCATGGCCAAGTCGGAGCTCTTCTGGTTCCCGCTCGGGCCGGCCATCGCCGCGGGCGGCGCCTTCAAGGTGCACCGCGGCCAGGCCGACCGGGCGGCGATCGAGACGGCGGTGCAGCTCGCCCGCGAGGGGCACGTGATCGCCATGTTCCCGGAGGGAACGAGGCGCAGGAAGGGGATGCGCAAGAAGTTCCAGCCGCAGCAGCACACCGGCGCCGCCCGGATCGCGATCGAGGCGGGGGTGCCACTGATTCCCGCCGGCATCCGCGGCACGAACGGGCTGCGCCGGCTGGAGGCGTGGCGCGTCCGCTACGGGCCGCCGGTCGAGACCGGCGACGACCCGGCGGAGGCCACCGAGCGGCTGATGGCGGCGATCCGCGAGCTCGAGGCGACTCTGTGAGCGGCCTGCTGCTTGCAATCGACGGCGACTCGCTCGCGCATCGCGCCTACCACGCGCTGCCGAAGTCGATCCGGCTGAACGCGGTCGTCGGCTTCGCGAACTTCCTGATCCGCCTCTGGGAGTCGGAGCGGCCGGAGTCGGTGCTCGTCGGCTGGGACACGCTCGAGACGCCGACCTACCGGCACGAGGCGCTTCCCGCCTACCAGTCGGGCCGGGAGTTCGAGCCGTCGATCCTCGAGCAGCTCCAACTGCTGCCCTCCGTGGTCGAGTCGTTCGGGTTCGCCGTCGGCAAGGCGGGCGGCTACGAGGCCGACGACTTCCTCGCCGCCGCGGCGCACCGCTGGCCGGGCCCCGTGCTCGTCGCGACCTCGGACCGGGACGCCTTCCAGCTCGTCTCCGACCGCGTCACGATCCTCCAGCCGGTGAAGGGTGTCAGCGAGCTCGCGCGCATCGGGCCGGCGGAGGTGCGGGAGCGCTACGGCGTCGAGCCGGAGCAGGTGCCGGACTTCATCGCGCTGCGCGGCGACCCGTCCGACAAGATCCCCGGCGCGCCGGGCGTCGGCCCGAAGAAGGCGGCCGACGTGCTCCGCCAGCACGGCTCGCTCGCACAGGCGCTCGCGGACGGACGGTTCCCGCAGGACGCCGAGAACCTCCTGCTGTATCGCGACATCGCAACGATGGACGAGCGCGCGCCGCTGCCCGAGCTCGGACCCACGCCGCCCGACTGGAAGCGCGCCGCGGAGCACGCCGGCGGGCTCGGCCTGGGAAACCTGGCCGGGCGTCTAGAGTCGCTGGCATGAACGACTGGCTCGCACAGACGGCCGCAGCGCTCGGGAGCGACGAGCAGCTCTCCGGCGAAGAGATCGACGCACTGCTCGAGATCGCGCGGATCGCCGCGCACGAGAGCGGCGACCGGCGGAACGCGCCGCTGCTCACCTATCTCGTCGGCCGTTCGCGCGGCGAGCGCTCCCTGACCGAGATCCTCGAGGCGCTACGGACCTCGTAAGCCACAACGCCTTCGCGTACCTGCACCCGACGGGAACGCACCCCGAGTCGCAACAGCGCATCGCCGTCCTGCACGAACGGTTCCCGTTCATCCAGTGCGACCCTGCGTCGGAAGAGGACGTGCTGCGCTGCCACTCGCCGGCGCTCGTCGAGCAGGTGCGAAACGGCCGCGGCTGGCTGGACCCCGACACGATCTGCGGCGAGACGACGCTCGAGGCGGCGCTGCTCGCCGCCGGCGCCGCGATCGAGGCGGTGCGGCGCGGCGGGTTCGCGCTCGCGCGGCCGCCCGGCCACCACGCCGAGCGCGAGCGCGCGATGGGCTTCTGCTTCTTCGACTCGATCGCGATCGCAGCCCGCTGGGCGCAGGCCGAGCTCGGGCTCCGAAAGGTGGCGATCGTCGACTGGGACGTCCACCACGGGAACGGGACGCAGGACGTCGTCGACGGCGACGAGTCGATCCTGTTCGTGTCGCTGCACCAGTGGCCGTTCTATCCCGGCACCGGCGGACCGTACGAGCAGAGCGAGACGCTCGTGAACATCCCGCTCTCGGTCGGCACCGGCGACGACGGCTACTTCGAGGCGTGGGCGACGGTCGAGCAGGCGGTGACGCGCTTCGAGCCCGAGCTGCTGCTCGTCTCCGCCGGCTTCGACGCGCACGTGGACGACCCGCTGGCCGGCATGCGCGTCACCGAGGACGGCTTCCGTGAGCTCGCCCGCCGCTCGGCGCAGCTCGCGCCGCGCGTCGCCGCGGTGCTCGAGGGCGGCTACAACCTGCGCACCCTGCCTCAGCTCGTCGAGGCGGCGCTCGAAGGCTTCTCCTAGGGCTTATTGAACGCGAACGGCCGGCTCAAGGGGCCGGCCGTTTGCCGCAGAAGGGAGGAGCTACGCCATCGGAACTGACTACGTGGATCATCGGCGGCCGGGCGCCCGAATGAACCCGCGCCCCGAGGGGTTCGTATCCCTCACGCTGGGTGATTCAGGCGCTCGAGCGCCTCGCGCCGCGAGGAGACGCCGAGCTTCGCAAGCAGGCTCTTCACGTGCGAGCGCACGGTGTGCTCCGAGATGTAGAGCCGCTGCGCGATCTCGTCGGTTCCGAGGTGACGGTCGAGCAGCAGCAGCACCTCGAGCTCGCGCGCCGAGAGCACGCGCGCGACCGAGTCGGGCACCGCGGTGCGCGCGCCGCCGCCCTCGCGCACCTGGTCGAGCAGCCGGCGCGCCACCGCACCCGAGAGCGCCGCCTGGCCCTCGGCGATGCCGCGCAGGAACTCGACGATCCGCTCGGGCGGCTCGCTCTTCAGCAGGTAGCCGGCCGCGCCGCCCCGGATCGCACCGAGCAGCGAGTCCTCGTCCTCGGATGCGGTCAGCACGACGACCTCCGCGTCCGGGGCCGCGAGGCGGACGTGCGGCAGCGCCTCGAGCCCGCTCATCTCGGGCATCGAGAGATCGAGCAGGACGATGTCCGGCTTGAGCTCGCGCGCCTGGGCGATCGCCTCCTCGCCGCTCCCCGCCTGGCCGACCACGTCGAAGCCGTTGTGGGCCAGGAGGCCGGCGAGCGCCTCGCGGGTCAGGGGGTGGTCGTCGACGATCAGGACACGTTCGGTCATGCGCTTGCCCGATTGTGCCGATACCGCCGGTGTGAATCACGAGCGCTGGGAAGGCTTCCTCTGGGGACAGGTGCTGCTGTTCGGCCTGCTCGGGGCGTCGCTCGGCCTGTTTCTCACGTATCCGTCGCTCCGCGAGCCCTACTCGCTCCCCGAGCTGAAGCTCGTACTTGCCACGGTGTTCGCGATCGAGGGCGCGCTCGTCGCGGTGCTGACCGCGACCCGCTACTCGGTCGAGGCGCGCCGCTACGACCTGCTGCTCTGCCTCGGGTTCATCGTCACGTCGACCGCCTGGGTGTGCTTCACGATCATCCCGGCGATCGCGCATCACTCGGCCAACCGCACCGAGCTGTGGGCTGCGATCGCCGGCCGCATGGCCGGCTGGGCGCTGATCGCAGCCGCGCCGTTCGCGGAGGGACGCACCCGCCATCGCCGCATCGTCCTCTGGAACTCGATCTTCGCCTGTGCAATCGGCCTGATTGTGATCTGGGGGATCTCGCAGTCGCTCGGCGGCGCGCTCCCGAACCTCGACCCGCACTACCACGCCGCGGTGCCGGCCTCGCTCTCGGGCGCGCTCGCGGCCCAGGCCCTCCTTCACCTGCTCGCGGTCGTCGGCTACGGCAACCGCTTCCGCCTTCGCGGCGAGGACCTCGACTACTGGCTCGCGCTCGGCGCGACGCTGATGCTGTTCTCGTCGCTGCACTTCATCTTCACCCCGCTCGTGCTCACCGGCGACGTCTCGCAGGGCGACTACCTGCAGCTCCTCGCCTACGGCGTGCTGCTCGTCGGCGTGTGGCGGGTGATCCGCAGCACCGAGTTCGGCCGTGCCGTCGCCGAGGAACGGGCGCGTGTCGCGCGCGAGATCCACGACGGGCTCGCGCAGTATCTCTTCGCCGTCTCCACGCACGCGGCGATGCTCGAGGCGGGCGGCGACCCGAAGCAGCTCGTGCCGCAGCTCAAGTCGGCGGCCCTGGCCGCACAGCAGGAAGCGCGCTACGCAATCCTTGCGCTGTCCTCCGCCTCCGGCCGGGCGCCGTTCGACGCGGCGCTCCGCAGGTACGTCGACGTCCTCACCGCGGACGGCGGGCTGGAGGTCGAGCTGGAGATCGACTCGGCGATCGTGCTCGGGCCGGACGAGCAGATCGAGCTCTTCCGGATCGTGCAGGAGGGCCTCGCAAACGCGCGCAAGCACGCAGGCGCACGGCATGCCTGGGTGCAGATCGGCGAGCGCGCGGGTGTGCGCTTCGTCTCGGTGCGCGACGACGGCAGCGGCTTCGAGGTCGTGAACGGCGGCGCCGGGCAGGGCCTCGCGAACATGCGCGACCGTGCGGCGTCGATCGGCGGCGCGCTGTCGCTCCGCTCCGCTCCCGGATCGGGAACGGCGCTGGAGGTCGTGCTCCGCACCTAGACTGCCGCGATGCGAGCCCTGTGGTTGAGGGCGCCGATGCTCCTTCGGCGCCACCGCCTCGTCCTCGCCGCAGTTGTTCTGCTCTCGCTGCTCTCCGCACTCGCGCTCGCGGCGACGCCCCTGATGCGCGCGGCCGTCGAGAGCGAGTCGCTCCAGGACGAGCTCCGGTCGATGTCGCCGTTCGAAGCCGGGCTCGAGCTGCAGGTCCCGCTTGCAACGCTCCACGGCGACAGCGCGAGGCGCGCGGCCGCCGTGCGCCTCGGCCGGAGCCTGCCGTTCGTCCAGGCCCCCGTCGTCTCGTCGCTCGTCCCGGCGACCGTCGCGAACCCCGGCGTCGGCTACCTGCCGGTGATCGCGGTGGCTCGGACCGGCGCGGCGGCGAACGTTGCGCACCTGACGCCGCCCGCCGGCCCCGGCGTGTGGATCTCGAGCCTGACGGCGCAGGTGACGCATCTCCGTCCGGGCGGCACGCTGCTCCTCGACGCCGTCGCGCGCGGTCAGCCGCGCGTCGTCCGCCTCCGGGTCGCCGGGATCTACCGCCGCCTCGACGAGGACTACGACAACCCCTACTGGGCGAACTGGCTGCACGACATCCGGGCGGAGGACGCGAACGACCCGCCGCTGCCCGCGTTCGTGCTCATGGACGAGCGGACGTTCCTGCGCGTCGCGCGCGGCGCCGGCGGCTTCGACCAGAACCGCTACGAGCTGCCCGTCGACCCCTCCGGCCTCACGGTCACAGGCGCGCACGAGCTCCTGCGGCGCTTCGCCTCGCTCGAGCACGCGATCCTTCGCCGTGGGTCGGCGCTCGGCGGCAGTCTCGGCTGCCACCCGTCGATCGACGTTCGGATGTCCTGCTCGGCGACCTCGTCGCTCGGCGCCGCCCTCACGATCGCAAACGGCGACGTCTCGGCCGTCTCGCCGACGATCCGGCTCCTCTCCGACTGCGGCCTGCTGGTCGCGCTGACACTGTGCGTCGCGGCGGGGGCGCTCCTCGTCCGGCGGCGCTTCGACGAGGTGCACGCGCTGCACGCCCGCGGCGAGGCCGCTTCGGTCTTCGCCGCGCGCACTGCGCTCGAGTGCCTGCTCCCAGCGGCGGCGGGCGCAGCCGCGGGGCTCGGGACGGCACTGCTCGCGGTCGACGCCTTCGCCCCGGCGGGCGCGGTCGACGCAGGCACCGTGCGGGCCGCCGCCGTGCGGGCCGCCGCCGGAGGCGCACTCGCGATCGTGTTCGTCGCCGCCGGAACGGCGTGGGCGTTCCCGCGGCGCACGAACTCGCGCCGGCGCCGCGCCCTGTTCGCGCGCGTCCCGTGGGAGCTCGTTCCGCTCGCCGCGTCCGCCGGTGCGCTCGCACTCGTGCTCGGCGGCCACGGGCTGACGCGCGACGCACACGGCGCCCTGCACCCGAGGCTCGCGGTGTTCGTGGTCCCGGTGCTCGCCGCCGCCGGGCTTGCGGGCCTCGCAACGCGTGCGGTGCGACGCGGCCTGCGCGGCCGCGGAGCCGGCGCCCCGCTCGTGGCGTTCCTCGCGCTCCGGCGGCTGCAGGTGCGCCGCGGCCTGCTCGTCGCCGTCGTCGTCGCGGGCGCCGCGGCATTCGGCGCGTTCGCGTACGCGGCCACCCTCTCGGCGTCGCTCGACCGCAGCACGACGGAGAAGGCCTACGTCGCGAACGGCAGCAGCGTCCAGGAGTTCATCGACCCGACCGAACGCATCACCACGCCGTTTCGCTTCCCCGCCGCGATCGTGGAGGTCGACTCCGAGGACGTCCTCCTGCCGACCGGCGCGCCGGTGGATCTGATCGCGGGATCGCCGGCGGAGCTCGAGCGGACCCTGCTCTGGGGAGACGGCTGGGGGAACGACCCGCGGCCGCTGCTGCGGCGGCTCGACGACGCGACCGCGGGAACGCTGGCGGCGATCGCCTCGCCCGGAGCGCCGCCGATCACGGAGATCTTCGACCAGGGCCGTCGCCTGCCGGTGCGGGTCGTCGGGCACGCGGCGATCCCCGGGTCGTTCGCAGGCACCCCGGCACTGCTCGTCTCGCGACCGGCGCTCCGCCGGCTCGCACGCGGGCACGGCATCGCCGATCCGGGCCCGGGTGCGAACGGGCTCATCTGGGCGCGCGGCGATCCGGCGAGCATCGCGCGCGCCCTCACGGCGTCGAACCTGGGGGCGGACTACCTGACGACACCGGCGCACATCCTCCGGAGCCCCGGCGTCACCGCGACCAAGCGCAGCTACGGCTACGTGAAGCTGCTCGGTGCCGGAGCGGCGATCCTGTCGGTCGTCGCACTGCTGCTCTATCTGCAGGCGCGGCAGCGGTCACAGGTGATCGCGACCGCGCTCGCGCGGCGCATGGGCCTCGCGCCTGCACGCGACGCGGCCGCGCTTGCGCTCGAGGCGGCGGCGATCGTGCTGCTCGCGGGCTTCGCCGGCGGCGCAGCGGCGCTGCTCGCCGTGCGGCCGATCGTCGCGCACGTCGACGCGCTTTCGCAGTACGCGCCGCCGCCGACACTCGTCGTCCCGTGGACGACGCTCGCGCTCGGGCTGTTCGCGGCCGCAACGGTCTCCGCAGCCGCGGGCGCCGTCTCGTCCCTGCTCGCCGCACGCGCCGACGTGGGAAAGGCGCTTCGCGTTGCCTGAGCTCACCGTCACCTGCCGCGGCGTCTCTCGCACCTATGCGGCGGCCGGCGGCGGCGTCAGCGCGGTCGCAGGCGTGGACGCGACGTTCGCGCCCGGCTCGATCAGCGCGCTCGTCGGGCCGTCCGGCTGCGGCAAGTCGACGCTGCTGCGGCTGGTCGCGGCTCTCGACACGCCGGACGCGGGAACGATCCGTGCAGGCGACCTCGACGTCGGCTCGCTGCACGGACGCGCGGAGCGGCACTACCGCCGCGACGTGGTCGCCTATCTCGCGCAGCGGCCGGCGGCGAACCTCGTGCCGCATCTCACCGTCGCCGAGCAGCTGGGCGACCACGGCGGCGGCGAGCTCGCCGAGACACTCGGCATCGCATCGCGCCTCGGTGCACGCGCAAGCGAGCTTTCGGGCGGCGAGCAGGCGCGCGCCGGGCTGGCCACCGGCCTCGCGCGCGGGACGCCCGTCGTGCTCGTCGACGAGCCGACCGCCGAGCTCGACCGCGACTCGTCGCGCAAGGTGATCGCC
>Ga0335071_10006837_pt1 | contig 11772 bp, 11 predicted proteins | sample Lox_Sample_15_FD_206724 | JGI IMG/M metagenome (GOLD analysis project Ga0335071, IMG submission 206724) | Soil microbial communities from Loxahatchee National Wildlife Refuge, Florida, United States - Lox_Sample_1.5 | ecosystem: Environmental > Terrestrial > Soil > Wetlands | place: USA...
CTTTGGCGAAGCCGATCTCGTGGGTGACCACGATCATCGTCATGCCGGCCAGGGCGAGGTTCTTCATGACCTCGAGCACCTCACCCACGAGCTCGGGGTCGAGCGCCGAGGTGGGCTCGTCGAAGAGCATGAGCTTGGGCTTCATGGCCAGGGCCCGGGCGATGGCCACGCGCTGCTGCTGGCCACCCGAGAGCTGCGCCGGGTAGTAGTCGAGCTTGTCGCCCAGGCCGACCTGGGCGAGCAGACGCTCGGCCTCTTTCTCGGCGCCGTCCTTGCGCTCGCCGGCCACGTGGGTGGGCGCCGCCATCACGTTCTGGATGGCCGTCATGTGCGGGAACAGGTTGAAGCGCTGGAACACCATGCCGATCTTGGCGCGCTGCCGGGCGATGTCCTTGAGCTTCATCTCGTAGAGCTTGCCGCCGTGCTGGCGGTAGCCCATGAGCTCGCCGTCGACAAACAGGCGGCCGCGGTCGATCTGCTCGAGGTGGTTGATGCAGCGCAGGAGCGTCGACTTGCCGCCACCCGACGGCCCGAGCAGCACGTAGGTCTGCCGCGGGTAGACGGTCAGATCGACGCCCTTGAGGACCTGAAGCTTGCCGAAGCTCTTCCAGATCTTGCGCGCCTCGACCATCGGTGCGTCGCCAGTCTGGGCGCCGTGCGAGCCGCCGGACATCGGGCCGCCGGCCGCCTGATCGTTCATCGCCCCCCCGGCCGCGCTCATCGTGCCGCCTCCGTCCGCCGCGTCTCGCGCCGCGCGGTACGCTTCTCCGCCTGCTCCGCCTCCTTGACGCCGAAGCCGCGCCCGAAATGGCGCTCGAGATAGTACTGGCCGACGCTCAGCACCGATGTCATCGCCAGGTACCAGATGCTCGCCACGAGCAGCAGCGGGATCGTCTTGAAGTTCTGCGCGTAGGCCTGCTCGATGTTCGTCATCAGGTCGGCGCCCGAGATGATCGACACGAGCGAGGTCGTCTTCAGCATCGAGATGGTCTCGTTGCCCATCGGCGGGATGATCACTCGCATCGCCTGGGGCAACACGACGAGGCGCATGGTGAGACCGCCCGACATACCCAGCGAGTGGGCCGCCTCGTACTGACCCTTGTCGACCGAGATGATGCCGGCGCGCACGAGCTCGGCGGCATAGGCGGCCTCGTTGAGACCCAGGGCCAGGATGGCGGCGACGAAGGCGCCGTACAAGCGCCCGGTCGCGGCTTGACCGAACACGATGCCGGTGAAGGGCAAGCCGATGAAGAGCGTCGGGTAGAGCGACCCGACGAAGCCCCAGAAGATGATCTGCACCAGGATCGGTGTGCCGCGGAAGAACCAGATGTAGCCCCACGACACGGCCTTGAGCACGGGATTGTCGGACAGCTTCATGACGGCGAGGAGCACACCGCCGACGATGCCGATGACCATGGCGATGACGGTCAGCTCGATCGTGACGACGACGCCACGCAGCACGAACGGCTGGAACAGCGTCTGGGTGACGTAGCCGATGTCGACGCGTGGGTTGTGCCACAACGACCAGAGCAGGGCGAACAGGACGAACAGGATGATCGCCGCACTGATCCAGCGGCCCCAGTGCCGCAGCGGGATGGCGTCGATCGCTTCGGAGTCGTCGAAACCGGGCGGCTCCTGGTTGCCGCGGGCGGCAGACGGCAGCGTTTCGCCGTAGGAGCTCACAGGGCGCCTACTTGCCCTGGTTCAACTGTGCCGAGGTGACGGCCAGCGAGCCCTCGCCGTACTTGTTGAGGATCTGCGTGTAGGTGCCGTCGTCGATCAGGCTCTGCAGCGACTTCTGCACGGCGTCGCGCAGCTGGGTGTCGGTCTTCGGCACGCCGACGCCGATGATCGCGTTGGAGAACGACGAGGCGACCGACGGGTCGTTGACCAGTGTGAAGGTCGAGCCACCGCCGAAGGTCTTGACGGTGTAGGCGGCCACCGACTGGTCGTCCATCTGGGCCACGGCCTTGCCGCTGGTCACGGCCAGCAGGGCGTCGGAGTCCTGCGGGAACTGAAGGATCTTGACCGGCGCCTTGCCGGCGGCGGTGAACTTGGCGTTCAGCTTCTGCAGCTCGCCGATCTGCGAGGTGCCGCTCTGCACTGCGACGGGCTGGCCGGAGAGGTCGTCGACGGTGTGGATGTTGCCGGGGTTTGACGCGGGCACGAGGATGCCGTAGCCGTCGTTGGCGTAGTCGACGAAATCGAGCTGCTTCTGGCGTTCGGCGTTGTCGAACATGGAGGCCATCACCATGTCCTCCTTGCCGGCCAGCAGGGCGGGGATGATGCTGTCGAACGCTGTCTGGTCGAAGCTGGCCTTCACGCCGAGCCTCGCCGCGATGGCCTGCGAGAGGTCGTAGTCGATGCCGGTGGCCTGCTTTGAGCCGACGGCGGTGTACATCTCCCACGGGGCGTACGGGATGTTGGTGGCCACGCGGATCGTGCCGGCGCTCTTGACGGCCGCCGGCAGCAGCGCGTTCAGCGACGAGTCGGCCTTGACGTTGGCGATGTTGAAGCCGCTGGCGGCGGGACTGGCGCTGCTCGAGGCGCCACTGCCGCCGCCCGACGAGCTCGAGCCGCAGGCGGCCAGCGTGACGATGAGCGCTACGGCGACCACCGCAGCCATCAGAAGTGACAGGGTCCGTGCGATCCTCATGGCTCTCCCTCTCCCCGGGACATGGACAGGCAAATTGTAGAGCAAGTCTACAATTCGTCAATACGACAACATTGGTGCTTCAACGGCGCAGGGAAGCGGCCGGCGCCGGGGCAACGGTTGCTGTGAGGAGCGCCTCGGTCTCCTCGAAGTGGCGGTCCAGCAGCCCGATCGCACCTTCGCGATCGTCGCTGCCGAGCCGGCGGCAGACGTCGAGGTGCAGCGGCGCCCACACGGTGGCGTCGCCGGTCTCGACAAGGCAGAGCGCGATGCGCAGCTCGGCCAGCGTGTTGGCGAAGAAGGCCGAGAGGCGCGAGTTGTCGAGCGAGTCGACGAGCGCCTGGTGGAACTGCATGTCGGCGTCGACGATCTGCGCCGGCTCGCTGCTCGGCGCGGCGGTGACCATGTCGATGGCGAGGCGCGTGAAGAGCTCGGTATCGGCCGTCGAACAGCGGCGCAACGCCTCGAACTCGACGAAGCGCCGGATCTCGAAGATCTCGTGGATGTCGGCCGGGGCGAGCGTCGCCACCACGGCGCCCCGGTGGATGCGGTGCGTGACGAGGCCCTCGGCCTCGAGCCGGCGGACGCTCTCACGCACCGTGTTGCGGGCCACGCCGAGCGACTCGGCGAGGCCCATCTCGCGCAGGCGTGTGCCGGGCGGCAGCTCTCCCCGCAAGATGCGTGAGCGGAGGGCGTCGGCGACCTGCTCGACGGTGCTCGTCCGCCGGATCTCATAGCCGTCGAAGGGCTCCACCGAGCGACCTCCCCCGTCTGTTGGCGACTCCAGTCGTCATGCATTGTAGTAATGTTGCACAACAGTAGCAACGCGGAGCGCTCATGGCACTCACCTTGACAATCGACACCGCCGCGGTGCGGCACAACGCGGCGACCTTCACGCGCCGCCTCGCCGCGCAGGGCATGACCGTGGCCGGCGTCACCAAGTCGATCGACGGCGAGCCGGCCGTCGGCGCCGCCATGCTGGCCGGCGGCGCCGTCACGCTCGCCGACTCTCGCATGCCCTCCCTGGCTCGGCTCGCCGCCGCGGGCCTTGGCCCGCGCCTGCTCATCCGCCCACCGCAGCGCGACGAGCTCGACGAGACGCTCGCCCTGGCGGACTGCCTGTTCCTCTCAGACCCGGCGACCGCGCGGGCGCTCTCGGAGCGCGCCGGCGGGCGCCGCGTGTCGTTCCTGCTGGCCGTCGACATGGGCGACCGCCGCGAGGGCTGCCTGCCCGACCAGGCCGCCGGCCTGGCCCGCGAGCTCGCCGCCCTGCCGGGACTCAGCCTCAGCGGCATCGCGGTCAACTTCGCCTGCCTGTCGGGCCTGCAGCCGTCGCTCGAGCTCTTCGAGCAGGCCGACGCGGTGCTCGCCGAGGTCGCCGCCTTCTGCGCCGAGGAGCCCACGCTCTCGCTGGGCGGCACCTACTGCCTGCCGCATCTCTTCCGCGGGCCCGGCTTCAGCCCCCGGCACGCCTGCGCCGTGCGCATCGGCGCGGCGCTCCTGTACGGCAACTACACACTGCCGGCGGTGACGCCGATCCCGAGCCTGCTGCGGGCCGACCCCATCCTGGCCGCCGAGGTCATCGAGTCGCGCGTCAAGCCCGGGCCGCCGCAGGGCGCGATCGGCCCCGACGCCTTCGGCCACGCGCCCGAGATCGCTCTGCCCGCCGAAGAGGCCCGCTATGTGCTCCTGGCCATGGGGCGCCGCGATGCCGAGCCCCACTCCCTGCGACCGCTGCTGCCGCACACCGTGGTGGCCGGCATGTCGAGCGACCACACCGTGCTGCTGACGACGGCGCCGCTGCGCTCGGGCGACGTCGTCGAGTTCGCGCTCGACTACGAAGGGCTCGTGCGGGCCGTGACCTCGCCGTTCGTGCGCAAGCTCTTCGTCGAGGGAGACCATGCGTCGACGATGGCCCGCCGCGCCGTGACCGGCGAGCGGCGCGCGTCGTCCTGACTGAAGCGCGGCGTCACGCCGGAGCGGCGCGCGCCGTCATGACTCTCCGGACCGTCACACCCGAGCGGCGCGCGTCGTCATGAACCGCCGCAGGGCGACGACGGCCCAGATCGCCTCGACCACGCCGAACGGCCAGGCGCCCGACAGGAAGCCGTAGGCGCTCGACAGCGCGCAGCCCAGGGCGAAGGCGGCCACAAAGCGCGGGCCGCGCGCCTCGAGGGCGTACATCAGCATCATGAAGGTCAGCGCCACGACGCCGTACAGCGTGATCGGGTTCATCGCGACCTCCTGACCGGGTGGACGACGGGAGGGCGCAGGCGCCCACCTTCGGGGACGACGACAAAGGCCTCGCGCAGGGCCGCGAGGCGCGGCAGCCGCACCAGGTGGCCGCCACAGCGGCAGTCCGACGAGCCGAACCGAGGCACGACCTCGCCGTCGAGACAGGCCGCGAGCTCGCACTCCGACAGGCGCGTGTCGATGAGCCAGGCGCGGCCGGCCGGGTACCGGCTGAAGAGATAGTCGGCGTGCCAGCGCAACGGCTTGGCGGCGCGACGGTGGCGAGCGACGCGGGCGTCGCGCCCGCGTCGCGCGCTGCCCACGTAGGCATACCAGCCCCGCGCGAAGGTGACCGCCCCAAGCGAGCCCACGACGATCGTCTCGCGGCGCGGCACCCAGGCCGCCACGACGTAGAGGCGGCGTCGCTCCGGCTGCGCCGTTGCCGCGCTCACCGTTCACCCGCCTCGAAGGGGCGCCCCGCGGCGTCGCGGCGGCGGAAGGGCTCCGCCACGGCGCCCTCGACGAGCCGCCCGTACCGCGAGGGCCGCCGAAACGCGCCGCCCCAGGGCTCGGCGCGCCGCCAGGCGCGCAGCTCGGCGAGGTCGAAGCCGCCCAGCACGACGCCCTCGTCGGCGCCGGCCCGCACGACCAGGGTTTCGCGACTGGCCCCCCGGCCGTCGGCGATACAGGGGTGGAACGCCACCGAGTGACCGTCGCAGTCGTCGTGGCCGGCCGGATAGTTGGCCAGGGCGACGGCGACCATGTCCTCGAAGGCCCGCGCCCGCAGCTGGGCCGTACGGTTGTCCTCCATCGGGCAGGCGTTCGGCACGAGGATGAGCTCGGCGCCGTCGAGAGCGAGGATCCGTGCCGTCTCGGGGAACTCGCGGTCGAAGCAGATCATGGCGCCCACGCGCAGCGGACCAGCGGCGGTGTCGAGTGAGGCCACGGGAAGATCGTCGCCGGGGGTGAGGGCCGCCTCGGGCCAGTCGAACGCGCAGGTGTGGACCTTGGCGTACGTCAGGGCCTCGCGGCCGTGACGGTCGAAGAGCGTGACCGTGTTGCGCGGCCCGCCGGGCCAGGCTTCGAGGTAGGTGACGGCGATCGCGAGGCCGAGCTCGGCTGCCAAGGCGGCGAAGTGCGAGACGAAGACGCCGTCGCGCGTGATCGCCTGGCTGCGCCAGCGCGTGAGGGCCGCGTCGAGTGCGACGTCGCGATCGAACCCATAGCCGATGTTCCACATCTCCGGAAAGAGGGCGATGTCGGCGCCCAGCGACGCCGCCCGCCGGCAGGCGGCGTCGCCGCGGCGCAGGTTCTCACGCTGGTCGTAGCCGGCGGCCTCGACCTGCAGCAGCGCCACGGTGAGCCGGCTGCTCACGGCGCCCGGCGACGCGCCCCCGGAGTCCCGGGGCGGGTCCGCGTCCTTGCGCGGCGCGCTCACGGCGCTTCGCCGCGCGTTCCCGGCGCTCCGCGGCGCGGTCGCGGCACGGCCGGCGCCCGCGCCGCCGCGGCTCGCCGTTCGCGGCGGTCGCGCTCTCGGGCCAGGGCTTCGCGCCCGCCGGCGGCCAAGCGGGCGCCCCGCGGCAACGCCTGACACGACGGGCAGAAGTGAGTGCCGCGCCCGCCGAGCTCGACGCGCTCGATCGTGGCGCCGCAGACACGGCACGGCAGGTTGGCGCGGCCGTAGACGTTCAGGATGTCCTGAAAGGCGCCGCTGGCGCCGTCGGGGTCGACGAAGGTGTCGATCGACGCCCCGGCCTGTTCGATGCCGAGCCGCAGGGTCTCGAGCAGCGCGTCGCGCAGGCGGGCGATCTCGCCGGGGCCGAGCGTGCCGGCCGTGCGCAGCGGGTTCAGGTGGGCGCGGAACAGCGCCTCGTCGGCGTAGATGTTGCCCACGCCGGCGACGCGCCGCTGGTCGAGCAGGAACGACTTGAGCGGCGCGCTGCGGCCGCGGAGCGCGCCGCGCAGGTAGCGCGCCGTGAAAGCCGCGCCGAACGGCTCGGGGCCGAGCGCCGCGAAGAAGGTCTCCTCGTGGGCGGCCGGCAGCGCCCAGACGCGGCCGAAGCGGCGCGTGTCGTAGAAGAGCAGCTCGCCGGCCGGCCGCAGGCGCAGCGTCAGACGCGGCGGCCGCGCGCCGGGCTCCGGGCCGAGCAGCAGCCGGCCGGTCATGCGCAGATGCACGACCAGGAGCTCGTCGCCGAGCTCGACGATCAGGTACTTGCCGCGACGGCGAACGGCGGTGACGCGCCGGCCCCCCACGGCGGCCCGCAACTCGTCCTCGCTCTGCAGCGAGACGACCGCGTCGCTCACGACGACGTCGTCGACGACCAGACCGGGCAGGCAGGCCGCAAGCCGGCGCCTGACGGTCTCGACTTCAGGCAGCTCAGGCATCGCTCGGTCCTTCCTGCTCGCGCTCCCACCAGCCCAGCAGGAAGGCGCGGGCCTGCTCGGGCGTCGTCACCAGGCCGCAGTCGATCTCTTCCTGGAGCACCTCGAGGGCGCGGCCCACCTCGGCGCCCTGCGACAGGCCGAGGAGCGCCATGACCTCGTCGCCGCGCAGCAGGCGGCGCGGCGCCCCCGGTGTGTCGCCGAACACGTCGCGGGCGATGCGGAAGTGACGGGCCAGCGACTGCGGCGGCGTGCGCTCGCCGCGCGTCGCCACACGGTCGGCCAGCGACAGCGCGATGGCTTCGAAGACGAACGGCTCGACGTCGTGGCGAAAGCGGACGAGGGCGCGCCGGGTGAGGGGCATCTCGCGCACCAGGAACCCGAGACGCAGGTGCTGGCGCACGAGGTCGGCCACGAACTGCTCGAAGCGCCGGCTCATGCGCAGGCGGCGGCAGACGTCGCGCGCCAGCTCCTCGCCGATGCGGTCGTGCGAGAAGAAGGTCACCCTGCCGTCGCCGTCGACCCGACGCGCGGCCGGCTTGCCGATGTCGTGCAGCAGCACGGCCCAGGCGAGCGGCGCGAGCGCGGGTGCGCAGGGCAGCCCGGCCCGGGGCGGCGGCGCGAGGAACCGCTCGCCGCCGAGCGCCGCCACGATCTCGGGCAGGAAGGCGAGGGCCTCGATCGTGTGGTCGAACACGTCGAGGTGGTGGTAGACGTTCTGACCGACGCCGCGGCAGGCCGCCACCTCGGGCAGGACGGCTTCGAGAGCGCCGAGGTCGGCCAGACAGCGCGTCGCGGCGGCGGCCTCGGGCAGGCCGAGCAGGATGGAGAGCTCGTGCTCGAGCCGCTCGGGACTGACGGCGGCCAGGCCGGGCGCGGCCGCCCGGGCCGCCTCGTCGAGACCCGGCGCGGGGGCCAGGTCGAGCTCGTAGCGCAGCCGGGCGAGCCGCACGACCCGCACCGGATCGTCGACCAGGGCACCCGGCGTGCAGAGCGCCAGGCGCCGGGCGCGCAGGTCGGCCAGGCCGCCGCAAGGATCGACGAGGACGCCGGAGGCCGCCCCCAGCGGCCGCGCGAGCGCGTTCACCGTGAAATCTCGGGCGCGCAGGTCGGCGTCGATGCTGGCGGCGCGCAACGGAGCCACGTCCACGTGGCCCCCCTCGACGGCCACGCGCCACGCGGGGAACCGGTCGGAGAACGAAAAGACGCTGCCGCCCAGCACGTCGGCGAGGGCGCCGGCGAAGGCCTCGGCGTCGCCGGCGACGGCCAGGTCGACGTCGTCGCAGAGACGGTGCAGCGCGGCGTCGCGCACGGCGCCGCCCACGAGCCAGGCGCCCTCGCTCCTCGCAGTGACCGGACCGGCGGCGGCGGCGATGGCGTGGACGTCGAGCACGGCGGGCGACCCGTCAGGCGCTGTCGGGCGGAACGCTCGGGTCGTCGCGCGGCGCCGCCGCCGGTGTGGCCGGCGTGCGCGGGCCGACGGCAGCGGCCTCGTCGGGCGGTCGCTCGACGTAGCGCCGCACGACCCGCGGGGAGACGTCGCAGGCGATCTCGTAGTTGATCGTGCCGAGCAGCGCCGCCACGTGTTCGGCGAGGATCAGCTCGTCGCCGGAGCGGCCGACGAACACGACCTCGTCGCCGGGTCGCACGGCGCCGGGCTCGTCGGGCACCAGCACGGTGAGCTGGTCCATGCTGATCGTGCCGGCGATCCGGCAGCGGTGTCCGGCGATCAGTACATCGCCGCGATTGGTCAGGGCCCGGGCGATGCCGTCGGCGTAGCCGATCGGCACTATGGCCAGGCGCGCCGGCCCATCGGCGATGAAGCGCCGTCCGTAGCCCACCGACTCGCCGCGCTCGACCTCGCGGATGCCGGCCACGTACGAGCTCAGGCGCAGCGCCGGCCGCAGGCCGCGCGGCGCGGGATCGTCGCCGAAAGGCGACAGGCCGTAGATGGCGATGCCGGTGCGCACCAGGTCGAAGTGGGCCGCCGGCTCGCGCATGGTGGCGGCGCTGTTGGCGCAGTGGGCGATGAGGCTCGGATGCCGCGCCTTGAGCCGCGCCGCGAGGGCGGTGAAGCGCTCGAGCTGCGCGACGAAGAAGGTGGGGTCGTCCTCGTCGGCGGTGGCGAAGTGGCTCATCAGGCCCGAGAGCGCGGGACCGGCCGCGTCGGCCAGGGCCGCCGCCTCGTCCTCGCGCACGCCGAGGCGGCCCATGCCCGAGTTGAACTTGACGTGCAGACCCAGGCGTTGCCGCCGCGCCTCGGCCAGGAACGCCTGCGACCACACGACGACGTCGGCGTGCGCCCTGGCGGCGCGCGCCGTCTCGGCGCCGGTGAGGGGACCGAAGATCAGGATCGGCGCCGCCAGGGCGGCCTCGCGCAGCTCCTCGGCCTCGGTCGCCGTGGCCACGCCCAGCCACGAAGCGCCCGCCTGCAGCGCCGCGCGGGCGACCGGAACGGCGCCGTGACCGTAGCCGTTGGCCTTGACCACGGCGCAGAGCGCGCCGCCGGCCGGCAGCAGCGAGACGAGGTAGGCGATGTTGTGGCGCACGGCCGACAGGTCGACCGTCGCCAGGGCGCGCTGTCGGTCGTCGAGCACCTAGAGTCCCAGCAGGCGGATGATGTCGTGGCGGGCGACGATGCCGACGAGGCGGTCGCCCTCGACCACCGGCACGCGGTTGACCTTCTTGTCGACCATGATGTTGGCGGCGCGCGCCACCGGATCGTCGGGTGCGACCGTGAACACCTCGGTCGTCATGACATCGGCGACCGAGTTGCCGACCATCTTCTTGAGACGCTCCTCGAACTTCTTCTGGCCACCCAGGTAGACGAGGTTGCCGAACAGCCCGAAGTAGTGCGGCAGGCGCACGTCGGCGTCTTCGATCACGAGGTCGCCTTCGGTGACGATGCCGACCAGACGGCCCTCGCCGTCGACCACCGGCACGCCCCCGATGTCCTTCTGCTGCAGCAGCAGCACGAGCTCGTGCACGGTCGCGTCGGGCGCGATGGTCACGACCTCGCGCTCCATGACGTCGGCCACACGGGGGTCGTCGCCCGCGGCCCGCTGGGCGTCGTCGCCTGTCTGTTCGCTCACTTGGGTCACCGTCCGCTCTCGTCGTGGTCGTGATCGTGGTCGTGATCGTCGTCGTCGCCCAGGACGAGTCGCTCGACGGCGATCGGCAGGAAGTCGAAGAGGTCGCTCGCGATCATGCCCTCGGCGCTGACCGTGGTCTCGACGGCGAGGTCGGCCGCCAGGCCGTGCACGAAGGCGGAGAGACAGGCGGCCTCGGTGGCCGAGAGGCCCTTGGCGAGCTGCCCGGCGACGATGCCGGTCAACACGTCGCCGGTGCCCGGCGTGGCCAGGCCGGGGTTGCCGGTCGGCACGACGAAGGCGGTGCCGTCGGGGTCGGCGACGATGGTGTGGGCGCCCTTGAGCAGCACGGTCGCCGCGCTGCGCCGGGCGGCCTCGCGGGCGCTGCGCAGGCGGTGCCCGGCCACTTCGGCGGCGCTCGTGCCCAGCAGCCGGGCCAGCTCGCCCTCGTGGGGCGTGAGCACGGTCGGCGCCGCACGAGCGGCGAGCGCCTCGAGGTCGGTCCCCAGGGCGAACAGGCCGTCGGCGTCGATCACGAGCGGCACGTCGGGCCCGCCGGCGACGAGCTCATGCACCAGGGCGACGGTGTCGTCGTCGCGACCCATGCCGGGGCCGAGCGCCGTGGCCTTGAGCTGGCCCATCTGGGCGCGCACGGCCTCGGCGTCGGCGCGGCCCAGCCGGCCGCCGCTTTGCGCCGCGACGTTGATGACCTCGAGGTAGGGCTTCTCGGCGACCAGGTCGGCCGGCAGCAGGCAGTGCACGAGGCCGGCGCCGGAGCGCAGCGCGCCGAGGGCGGCCATGGCGGCGGCGCCGCTCATGCCGCGCGCGCCGCCGGCCACCAGCACGGTGCCCACCGAGCGCTTGTGGTCGGCCTCGCCCTTGGGTCGCACGACCAGGCCGACGGCGTCGCGCGTGAGCGCGAAGACGTCGGGCTGCTCGTCGCAGGCCGGCGGGATGCCGATGGGCACGACCACGACGTGCCCCGCGCAGCGGTCGCCGGGGCTCACGAAGTGGCCCACCTTCGGCGCGTGCAGCGCGACCGTGAGGTCGGCGAGCACGGCCGGACCGGCGACCTCGCCGCTCGAGGCGTCGACGCCCGAGGCGATGTCGAGGGCGACGACCGCCGCCCCCGAGGCGTTCATCTCGGCGATGGCGGCCGCCGGCGCGCCCTCGGCCACGCCGGCGAAACCGGTGCCGAACACGGCGTCGACGACGACGTCGGCGTCGCCGACCGGCTCGACGCCGTCGACGATCTCGACGCCGAGCTTCTCGGCGATCTCGAGATTGAGCCTGGCGTCGCCCCGGTAGACGTCGCGCCCGGCGATCGCCAGCACGGTGACCTCGACGCCCGCGTTGAACAGCTCGCGGGCCACGACGAAACCATCGCCGCCGTTGTTGCCCTTGGCCGCGTAG
>Ga0335071_10006838_pt1 | contig 11772 bp, 11 predicted proteins | sample Lox_Sample_15_FD_206724 | JGI IMG/M metagenome (GOLD analysis project Ga0335071, IMG submission 206724) | Soil microbial communities from Loxahatchee National Wildlife Refuge, Florida, United States - Lox_Sample_1.5 | ecosystem: Environmental > Terrestrial > Soil > Wetlands | place: USA...
GGCGGACAGGTTCGTACTGGTACTGGTGGAAAATCTTACCGTGGAAAAAAAGCTTCTACGACTCAGCAGGAATTACCAGGAAGACCTTGAGAAGCGCGTGGAAGACCGCACGTTGGAACTGAGGGAGATGAACGAAAAGCTTTCCAGAGAGATCGCTGAAAGGCAGCGACTTGAGGTTCAGGTCCGCCAAGCAATCAAGATGGAAGCCGTAGGAAGGTTGGTCGGTGGGGTGACGCACGATTTCAATAATATGCTAGCGGTGATCTCGGGAAATATCGAGATGTTGTTGGGACGATTGGCAGAGGATCATTGGTCTCGTGACAGGCTTTACGAAATCTCACGTGCGGTACAAGGGGCAACGTCACTGACGAAGCAACTCTTGGGGTTCAGCCGCCAGCAGACAGCGGACCTTGGGCTGTTGGACCTCAATCGTACGATTTCCGAGTTCAAGAGCATGCTACAGCGCCTGATAGGCGAGGACATTCAGGTCTCCATGCTTCTTGCCCACGATCTTGAAAAAGTGCGTGGTGACCGAAGTCAAATTGAACAGATACTCATGAATTTGGCAGTTAACTCTAGAGATGCCATGCCTAATGGAGGAAATCTGCGCATAGAGACAGGAAACGTTTCCATGGACGAAGCAGCAGCTGGACACTACGCGGAGATAGTTCCGGGCCGTTACGCGGCGATCTCAGTCAGCGACACCGGAATTGGGATGAGCCAGGAGACTCAAGAGCGCATTTTTGATCCTTTTTTCACTACCAAGGCCGAAGGTTCAGGTACCGGCTTAGGCTTGTCGACCATTTATGGCATCGTGAAACAGCACCGTGGCCACGTAGAAGTGTCCAGCGAACCGAACCACGGCACAACCTTCAGGGTTTACCTCCCCGCAGCAGAGGCATAACTCCTAGTAATAGAGCATAATAATGGAAATACGGTGGTCCAATACCAAGAGAGAAGTGCTCCATGAAGTTCCAGGAGTCTTAGTCAAGTCCAAACCCAGACGATGCTTTCTGGGCCCACTGGTCGTGATGCCATGCGAACCGTAACCATCAGAGCCATCGAAGCTGTTCAGAGTATCCGTGCCGGCATGGATGATGCCTCTTTAATGGAAAAATTCGATATCTCGTTCAAAGGGCTTCACACTCTGTTTAAACAGTTGGTAGCTGCTGGACTGATGCAGCGCTCCGAATTGGAAGACAGAATGTCGCTTTCTTACGGCACGGTTGTGATAGATCCAAACCGGCTAAAGTGGCCGGAAAAGCGAACCGAGAAACTCCTAATCAGTGCTGGAGAAGCTTTGAATTGCATCCGGCCAGGGATGTCCGAGACAGCTCTGATGAGAAAGTATCGCCTTAGCACCAAGGGTCTGCAGAGCCTTTTCAACAAGTTGTTAAGGGAAAAGCTGATCAGTCAATCCGAGCTTGATGGGAGGATTTCTAGCGCCCAGACCGCCTTCCTGTTGGATGAGCAAGCCGTCAACAATTTGGTGATTGATTCCCCTGTTCCCGGTCTTGCTGTTGAGGATATTCTGGATCTGATAAGGGCCGGGACAACCCGCGACCTTCTACGAGAGGAATACAACATTTCCGACGCACAAATTGAGGGTTTCTTGGACGAACTTGTTTCCAAGAAACTCATCACCCAGGCTGAACTCGACCGTAGGCTTCCAATATCCGTCAAGGAATTTTATATCCGCCATAGGCTTTCTAACGAGGTCATTTTCTCCGCACAGGCCCCTTCATTTGGGGCACTGGTGGAGATGGCTGCTGCGTCGGGTGTCGATCTTGGGGATTCTGATTTGAGCGGATGCCATCTCCCAAGAATAGATCTTTCCGGAGCAAGGCTTTCTCGAGCCAAACTGACGAGAGCGAATCTAGTGGGAGTCGATCTCACCGGGGCTCGACTGGAGGAAGCTAATCTGGTCTCGGCAGATCTGTATGGAGCGATCCTTTACAAGACGAATCTTGCTAAAGCGAATCTGTCGGAATCCAACATGACCATGGTGTACGGCGTTTGGGCGTTCCTGTCGGGAGCAAATCTGTTCGAATCAAATCTGACCAATGCCAATCTTGCAGGAGCTAACCTGTCAGGAGCTAATTTGTTTCAGGCAATTTTGTCAGGAACCAATTTGGCGGGGGCTTATTTGAGGGGCGCGAGTCTAGAACTCGCCAACTTCGTTGAGGAAAGTCATCACAAAGAGTCTGTACCACCTACAATTGGAACGGTATCGGCGGAAGCCTGATTTGCTGGGCACCGGAAAAGATCTCTGGAGGAGAGCCCTATGCCTAGACCTCCAAAATGGATAAGAGACACCACGACTGATAATTCTACACAGACCATTGAACTCACCGACATGTTCACCATTGGCCTGACGACCACCGGAAGCTTCGATATCAGCAGCGGGATCTGGAAAACCACCTTTGGAAAAGTGCTTCAGGCCCTGCCAATTCCTATTTTGCTGACTGATTCACATTATCTCATTGTCGTAGTCAACCAGGCTTGGGGCAGGCTGGTCGAGAACTATGAAGATATGGTGTCTCGCCCATTCTCTGAGCTCTTCCCGAGCAAATCCACTGCGCGGAATGCCCAGGCGCTTTTGGAAAAGACGTTTTTGACCAGAAAATCTCGGGTGGCACAAGCGGCACTAAAAATAGGTGATCGAAGGATATGGGCCCGAATGACTTTTCGATCCATGAGGATATCTCAAGAGAGATTCGTGCTTGTTCTGATCGAAGATTTGACAGTAGAAAAGCGGCTCTTGGAAGCCAACAAGAGGCACAGTGACGAACTGGAAAAAATTGTGCAAGAGCGCACGTCTGAGCTAACGGCCATGAATGAGCGGCTCCAGACGGAGATTGTGGATCGAAAGAGGGCAGAAGATCTTTGGCTCCAGTCTGAACGCCTCAAGGCAGTCGGGGAGCTTGCCAGCGGAACAGCTCATAATTTTAACAATATGCTTCAAATGGTCATGAATGCTGCCCGATCGGGCCTACTGAATCTCGAATCACATGATTTAACAAAAGCAAAACATGCATTTGAGCAAGTGCTCCAAAATGTCGAGGTCGGTGCAGAGACCGTGAAGCGCTTGCAGAGCTTCGCGAGCGTTCGCGATGATAATGAATCTATGGCCGATATGATTTTTGATGTGCGCGAGGTGGTGAGGCCGGCAATAGAATTAACAAAGTCTTGGTGGAAAACGCATCCTGAAAAGCAAGGTGTCAAAGTTGAGTTGAAGTTGGATCTGAAGGACAGGTGCTTAGTACAAGGAAGAAAACATGAGATCTTTGAGGTGGTCGTAAACCTTATCAAGAATGCTTCGGAGGCATTGCCGCATGGTGGGCTCATCGAGATAACATCTCAGGCAGAGAGCGATGAAGTCATTCTTGTGGTTCGCGACAATGGGATAGGAATTTCTCAGGACATGCTCAACAAGTTGTTTATTCCTTTCTCCACGACAAAACTGATAGCAGGAGCCGGTTTGGGCCTTGCTACTTCCTGGGCTACAGTCAAAGCCCATGGAGGTGATATCACTGTTGAAAGTGTGGAGGGTTTGGGGAGCATCTTCAAGGTAACCTTGCCTAAATCGCGGGAATTGCCAAAGGCACCCTCGGTCGCGACCCGGGCAGCACGCGCAGGTCCGCTTAGAGTCCTCGTGATAGACGATATGGAAGAGGTCCTGAATTTGCTTGCTGAAGGTATCAGGGAGTTCAACTATACAGTTTACGCGGCCCAGTCCGGCGAGGAGGGGATGGAGATCTTCCGGCGTGAAGCCATCGATGTGGTGGTTTGCGACCTCGGGATGCCCGGCATGACAGGATGGGAAGTGGGCAGACGTATCAAGGAAGTGTGCCGCGAGAGAGGGGTCACCAAAACTCCCTTTGCATTGCTGACAGGTTGGGGAGACCAGGTGAGAGAGGCTTCGAAGATGAAGTCGGCGGGCGTGGATAGAATTCTAGTTAAGCCCACTGATGTGCCGAAACTCCTCGATGCTCTTCAGGAACTAGTCGAAGCCCGAGAAGCCGGCGCATGAACGAGCAGGCGATCTTGTTATCAGGAAGTCAGAATCCAATAACACCGATGAAGCCAGGAAGTACGGTAGGAGCGGATTTGCGAAGGCAACCTTTCATGTAACTCGGTTCGGTGCAGCCATGAAAAAGCAGAGCAAGACGATAGATGGTAAAGCCGTCCTTGCTGACCTCAAGGCGGGAATTTCCCATTCCGCCCTCATGGAGAAATATAACCTGTCAGCATTAGGACTTGAGAGCCTTATGAGGAAGCTTGGGGAATCAGGGATGATTCGGTACATCAGGACCGTGGATATTGTCCAAGACCTCAAGGCCGGCATGTCGGATGGTGAGCTGATGGAGAAATACAGACTCTCTGAGAAAGCCATTCGGAAAGTCTTGAAACAAGTGGATCGCGTGACATTCTTCAATGACACTCCTGATCCAAGAGTCAAGCCTAGCGAAGGGGTAATTTCCGGCAGTGAGATCATACACGACATACGTTCAGGGATGACACGTTGGCAACTAATGCTGAAATACGGTCTTTCAGGCGAACAACTGAAGAAAACTTTCGAGATCATCTTGGAGGAGCGGCGAAAGATTGCAGTAGCGATTGCTGGAGACATTCGATCAGGTATGACATGTTCAGAGCTAATGGAGAAGTATCAGTTCTCTGGTTCGGGACTGCGTGAGGTTTGCCGGAGGCTCTTGACAGAGGGTTTGTTGGAAAGCGCTGACATTGAGGGACTCAAGTCTCCATCGGATAACGGACCGTCTCTCGGCCATGAGAGGCGCCAAATTTCCAGGCGCTCTCCGTTGTTGCAAATCACGGTGTGCGACAGGAGCAATGAGGGTTCGAGAGGCATAGTCAAAGACGTAACGGAGAAGGGACTGGCAGTGAGGGGGATTGAGGCCGACATTGGTGAGCTCAAGACCCTTGCGATTTTAGGAGACGATTTTGGCCTTGTCGATCCATTCGAACTGGAGGCGGAATGCCGTTGGGTTGGGAGTGAAGGACCTGATGAGCAGCCGGTGGCCGGATTCCAGGTAATCACGATTTCTGATCAGGATCTGCAAAAACTCCAAGAGTTCATTGACTTCGTGGATTTCAAATGTGAGGCGGCCTTGTGACTACTCCGAAACGGAAAATTAGAGCCAAGCCTTTCTTGAGCGACCTTCGCAATGGACTGGGCGACACCGAGCTGATGGAAAAATATGCTCTCGCAGAGAGCCAGCTCCATAAGGTATTTGAGAAATTAGTTGACGCTGGAGCAATAGATGAAATGGAACTCTTTATGCGAACGTCTTTGTCCGACAGCACCATAACCAAGGCCTTTGTGGAGACTCAGTGCGCTGTTGAAGAAATGGGAGATGTAGAAGACACTACACCACCCAGAGAACTGGAGACTTCTTCTGAGATCTCAATTACGGAAAATTGAGCACTACGGGCAAGGTCTTTAGCCCCGCCCTCTCTAGACTTACAGGCACTGAATCCTGAGCGGGCGGCCATTCGAATACAGTGTTGTTGAAGGCGTGCCCTCACCATTCAGATTAATCGGTGGACGATGTAGACAATTACCAGGCGAGTCGAGAATTCCCTCTTTGGTCCGCAAATGCCCGTGATAAAGGGAGAACGAATGCCGCCATCTGTTCCTCTAAGCGTAATCGAGTACTGGATCGACGATCTGATCTCCAGCCTGAAGCAAGCTTCTGAGAAAGCGGAGGATAAGACCCATTGTTTGGCCTATCAAGGTATGAAAGAGGGAGTGATCCAGGTAAGGAGCAGACTGGTTACCTGGCTGAAACACCGGGAATATGTTCAGGCATTGTCTCGTTCAGGCAGAAGATTTTTGATGGTACGGAGGGTGAACGACAGAGAAGGGCGATACAGAAAACTGGAATGGTACGAAAATAACTTCTTCGTCACTTTGGCTTCGCTGCACGACAGCCAGGCCGTCAGAGGCAAACTGATGCTGGAATTGGAGCATGTGGAGGAATTGTCTAAGACAAAACTCGTGTACGAGGGTGATCTGTCGTTTGATGATTTGGCAGGCTCCGCACGTGTGGGGGGGTTAGACGCTATAAAAAACGAAGAGAAGTGGCGAGAGTGGAATGATTAGAGGACCTGACCGAGAGTCTCGGAACCGTTTCCACGTGGAGTGTTGGCTCCACGGCCTCCCCGACTTATATACCGCTTGTTACGCTATAGTTATAGTACCTTCACCTCCTAGAAGAGGGGAAGATCACCGAGCATACTACAGACGATCCAGGTTGCAAATTTAGGCTCAAAAGCTCGAATGAAAAGCTGGAGCAGCAATGCGAGTCTGGATCCCAATTTAGGATATGCGGCTTCGCTCTCGATGGGGGGGCTGTCGGCATGGGTACACCCTAGCTTTGGCATCGTACGCGATTCTGCGGCGGTCCCCACAATAGTACGGTGTTCTTGCCGCTGTGTTTCGCCATATAAAGTGCCTGGTCTGCGTAGTGGATGAGATTCTGTGCGTTGTCGGCATGTTCAGGAAAGCAGGCCACTCCCGCGGACACCGTAAGACTACCGGAAGGCACCAGATGCTCGCCCTGAAAATGGGCAGCCTCGACTTCCTTCACGATGCGGTTGCCCAATGCCACGCCATGCTCTTTGCGCGCACCGGGAAAGATTATTGCGAACTCTTCTCCGCCATAGCGTGCGACAATGTCATACGATCTGCACACGGACTTGAACATATTCGCTATCTTGACCAAGGCTTTGTCACCTTGCTGGTGGCCGTTACAGTCGTTGTAAGACTTAAAATCGTCGATATCCATCATCGCAAGCACAAGTGGCATATTTTGCCGCACGCCCTTCTCTATTTCCGCTTCCAGAGCCTCATCAAAAAACCGGCGATTATAGATTCCTGTAAGCGAATCCACGTACGACAGCTCACGAAAAAACTCAAGCTCTATTGCACGCCGTTGTAGTTCTCTGCGTTCCACGGCCTTTTGCAGGGAAACCCGGATCTGCTCGACTGTAAACGGCTTGATAAGGTAGTCCAGAGCGCCGGCCTTCATGCATTCGACCGCGTTTTCAATGGAAGCGTGTCCTGTTATAACAATTACGTCGGTCTCGCTGTCCCCTGCCTTGAGCCTCCTCACCAAGGATAGACCGTCGACGCGCGGCATCTTCATGTCTGTAATAATGATGTCATAAGGCTCTCCCCAGTTCTTATCCAGGGCTTCTTCGCCATCCGAGCACGTGTCAACGTAGTACCCTGCCAAGCGTATGGATTCGGCCAACATGTCTCTGAGGACCGGGTCGTCGTCCACCACCATTACGCGCGGTGCCGAGGGTTCGTCATTTGAACATCTCACCATCATTCAGCTTTTCCGAAGAGAGTATGATGCTTGCCCGCCTGCGAAAAGTCCTGAGGGAGGCCCCCAATTATAATTTCTAGCCTGTATTCTTGTATTTCAGCCGCGACCGAACCAATTACGGTGAGATCTCGTTTTAACACAGGATAGTTGAAACTGGCACGATAGCACTTCACAGCCGCATCCCAATTGTCTAGAGCAAGCAGAATTTGAAAACCAGATAGTTCGAAGCCCAGGGATATCCGGGCGCATCCCGAAAATAGATCAACGGTTCCCATGATATCCCGTTCGCGCTTCCGACATACGACCTTTAGTGCGAAAGCTATCTGCCGTCAATCATTTTCGTCTATATTTTGAGCTGCTGGAATTACTCAAAGAGTATGGAGCCTGATGAACAGTATTTGTCCATGAGCAGCTTCCGAGTGCTTTCAGGGTAAGACTTGGGCCAAAGAGGAAGGTCCTGTCCGAGGAGAAGAGCGCGCTATGTCTCCAGCTTAACAAGTCGCATATATTCGGGAGGTAGGCAGTAGGTTCTCTATCGGGGAGCTGGCTTTGCCAGGTCGCCCGTACTGCTACCCGCATCAAGAGCGACCTCATGTTCTGCGGCGTCGTCTTTTACTTTAATGGACCACCGCCCTTCTTGATCCTTGTCAAATGTTTTTCCCCTCAATGCGTTCAATATTCTCCAAAGAGAATTTATGCTGGTGATTTCGCCGAGCTCTTTAAGTCCTCTTTGAATCTCTGGAACGGTCGAAGGCCCACGGTTTTCTATTATTAGGTGTACAAGATCGGGTATGGTTAACCCTACTTGTTCGTTGTCCGCTCCTTCCCCGACAAGCGGAGGCCTGTCCTGCTCTATGCGTTCAAGTAATTCATCACAGTATTTTATTCGTTCTTCGATCTTCAATACTTCTTCTTTGGCATGAGCGAAAACTATCTTTGCCTCTTGAAGTTTAAGCTGTAATCGGTCGCGCTCTTCTCTCAGAAAATCCTCTGCAGACGACATGAATAATCCTCCTCGGCGGATTCATACATATCCATTATCAAAAGGCCAGAATGTTAACTGATCTACCCACGTCATGTACCACTTCTCAAGTTAGAGGTACAGTACGTTTTCCTCCTGAAAACGTCAGAGGATCCCCTGGTTCCGCGTGGACGATCAGCGTTCCGAGTATGCCCTCGGAAGCTCGCGGTCGGTAATTCGATGAGCTGTTGAGTTTTAAGCAATAAACCTTCATGCGGCGTAGCCATTTAAGTAGTGAATCAAGAAGTCCATGGTAATCTAAGGTCTGTCCAGTGTGGCACGAACTGCTTGCAAGAACTCTTTCACTTTGAGTGGCTTGGTTATCATGCCCTTCGTGTGGCTCTCGAGAAACTCTCTAGTCGATTCATCAATTGAAAAACCGCTGACAATGAGGATTTTTGTACCGGGATATATCTCTAGAAGCTTCTCCGCGCATTCTTTTCCGCCCATACCCGGCATCAGGAGGTCCAGTATGACTAGGGAGATTCGCTGAGACTCTTTGGCAAAAATCTTCAGGGCCTCAGCCCCATCTCTTGCAGCAAGTACCTTGTACCCTGCCATGCTCAATAGCTCTTGGGCCCAAGCCCGTATCAAAGATTCATCGTCCACCATAAGAACCGTCTCGGTACCAAAGGCCGGCATTTCAGCCGTTTTGTCCAGATCCGTACTGACGTGAATCTCAATAGCGGGCAGGTAAATCTCAAATGACGTCCCAATTCCAATTTGGCTATGGCACACTATGTGGCCTTTGTGCATCTTCACTATTCCGAACACCATGGCCAGTCCCAGTCCGGTTCCTTCTCCAGCCTTCTTTGTGGTGAAGAAGGGCTCAAAGATTCGGTCAATCACGTCGTCGGCGATTCCATGGCCCGTGTCTGAAAGGATGAGAGCAACATAATCGCCAGGTTTGACCTCTGGGAACTTCTGGGTGAATTCCTTTCCTAGCGTCACGTTCTGAGTGCGTAGAGTTAGTTTTCCTCCTTGCGGCATCGCATCCTTAGCATTTATTGCAAGGTTTAAGATCACGTGTTGGAGTTGTGCAGGATCAGCGTAGACTGTCTTGATGTCCTTCGACAGAGAGAGCTCAATCTCAATCATCTTGGGAATCGTGCGTCTTAAAAGCTCTGAGGATTGGCCAACAACATCATTGATGTCAACGGGCCGGAGCTTCGTCTCCACCCTTCGGCTAAAGGTCAGGATTTGATTAACCAGCTTTGAACCGCGAACCGCGGATTCGCGTATGGCCTGCAATCGTCCGTACTCGGAACTGCTCTTATCTTTGCCCAGGAGTACAAGGTCAGCGTAACCAAGAATAACCTGAAGAAGATTGTTAAAATCATGGGCGATGCCGCCGGCTAATGTTCCGATCGCTTCCATTTTCTGGGCCTCTCTCAATTGTCTTTCGAGGGCCAACTGATGCGTAATGTCGCGAACGGTTGAAAGAGCAATTGCTCCCCAAGCAGGATCGTGAGTGAGAACTGAATCAACTAACGCATCTACAACTCTCCCGTCTTTCCTCAAATACTTGTATGGGAGCTCACGAGCTTCCTTCTTGTCCCATAAATGGGCAAGCCTCCTAGCCATAACTTTTCGGAATTCCGGCGTGAGGAAAGACGCCAGAGAATGTCCGACAGCTTCTTCAGTGGAGTAGCCCAGTTCTCGGGTCCAATTTGAGTTGACACTTCGTATTACTCCTCGCTCGTCAGTACATTGCATCATCATGGGAGCCGCATCGTAAATCTGCCGGAACCTTGCCTCGCTTTCTCGAAGAGACTCTTCGGCCCGCCGACGTTCGGCGATTTCCTTTTCGAGGACTTCCTGATGCCTCTGACTCAACTCGAGTCGCGCTTTCTCAAGGGTTAGATCCTCGATAAGAACAAGCACAAACCTTTCCTTGAGTATCCTTATGGACCGAAATATCATGCGAGCCCATCTTTTGCGCTGCCCGACATCAAGGATCCCCTTCCCAACTCTGGACCTCCTGTCATTAAACACCGTGTCTAGGATCGCCTGGGCCCGTGTCGCTGATCCCCCTGGAAACAGGCTCGAAAAAACAGTGCCTACAATGTTTTCATAATCAGGCTTTATTTTCCGCCACGCTTCATTCGCAACAGAAATTGTGAATGATTCGTCCACTAGTAGAGCTGGTACGGGAAGAGACTGTATCAATCTACCAAAAGTGGTCGCCCAAATGTCGCTTCGCACATCAAAGCTGCCTGAGCCAGTTATGTCTTTTGTGAATAGTGATGTGAGATCAATCGTCTCTGTTGGTTCATGAAGATTCCGGAATGTTACTGGATGCTCTCCAGAACCGAGAGTGGCACCAAAATCGTCCAAGTTCGCTGGCCCCGACTCCTTATATGAGTGTACAGCCGATGCTGACAGCATCGCGTCTAACTCGACGACCTTCTGGCGCAATTCGCTCAGCTCCCGAATGAGGTCTTCTTTGCTCTTGGTTCCATCCATCATATCAATCTAACCTCAGCGGTCATAGTAAACTCCTTCTCTTGGGATTACCGCAATGTCCCCTAGACGACTGATCCTATGGCCATCACAAATGCCGGTCAAGAAAAAGTGCTGCGTTGTGGGAAAAAGATCGATTTCGGTCCAAGCGGCGGCAAAATTATACATCCGCACTCCGCCAGGTTTTTCACAGGCATTTCATATCTAGAGGACATTCTTATCACTTAAGTCCCTCTACAGACATTGCCATACGCCAAATCTATGACCGGCTTCGCTCTCAATCTAGCCTCTTCCTGATCCAAAATATTGGTAACGTCAAAAATCACTTGAGCCTGCTTCATGGAATTTTTTTAGTTTACTTTTGGCACTTTTTCCCGCTTTTTTACAAGATAGGTAAGTTTTTTCAGACCCCAGCCATTGGCCTTGGTGATGCCCCCGCCAATTCAAAAGAATAATGTTCCTTCGAGGAGGCTTATTCAGCAGGAAGATATGGTGTGGTATTCAAAATATTCCAGGCACGTGGCCCCTAATTGCACGACTCGCCGTTTCTTTTTCAATGCTCTGTCTCACCCTCTAATTTCTATCGGGTGCGTGGAGGATACAAGTAATTGTAACCGGCGTCCAAAAGGAAAATGGAAAACCTGTCCTCTGAAATTCTTATATATTGCATCCTAATCAGCTCATCGAAACCTTCATTCAATTGATCTTGCAAGTCTCTTTCCCATCGCCTCGTTTTTGACTCAAAGGAAGGCCAAGACAACGCTTCCTTTCTTCCAATCTTATACAGCTTGAAGACTTCCATTATTTCTTTTGACACTGGCAGCATATCCAACCTTCCTCAAATATTTTGTATAGACCGGACGATGCAATTATGCAGCGGTCTTCGCACCTCCATACTCTCCCCTTCATCTGAGTAGATGCGATGGAGGC
>Ga0335071_10006839_pt1 | contig 11771 bp, 10 predicted proteins | sample Lox_Sample_15_FD_206724 | JGI IMG/M metagenome (GOLD analysis project Ga0335071, IMG submission 206724) | Soil microbial communities from Loxahatchee National Wildlife Refuge, Florida, United States - Lox_Sample_1.5 | ecosystem: Environmental > Terrestrial > Soil > Wetlands | place: USA...
TCGCCATCGCGGCTGATGCCGGTGACTTCCTGCGCGCGCTGCTCCGGCGACTCTCCGGACGGGCCATGCCTTCCTACGCCCGGTGGCGTGCTCGTTGCGACGCCTGGCGGGCGGCGTACCCGATGCCTTCCGCCGAGTCCCCGGCGGCAGGTCCCGTCAGCATGTACAGCTTCACGCGGGCCCTCTGCGAGCAGCTCCCCGAGGGCGCCCTGGTGGTCCCCGCGAGCTCGGGCAACGCCGTCGAGACGTTCCTCCTTGCGTACCGCGCCAAGCGGGACCAGCGGGTCTTCTTGACCACAGGGCTCGGCGCCATGGGGTTCGGCCTTCCGGCCGGCATCGGCGCCTGTATCGCGAGCGGCCGACGCCCCACCGTCTGCCTCGAGGGCGACGGCGGGTTTCAGATGAACGTCCAGGAACTCGAGGTCGTCGCCAGGCTCGGGCTTCCACTGAAGTTCTTCGTGGTCGAGAACGGCGGCTACGGCTCGATCGTGTCCGCACAGTCGGCCTACTTTGGCCGCCTGGTCGGAGCGACGCCGGAGAGTGGCCTCACGCTGCCTTCCACGCTCGCGCTTGCGGAGGCCTACGGCCTCCCGACCGACCAGATCGACGACCAGCGAGACGTGGAGAAGGGCATCAGCCGCGTCCTGGCGACACCCGGCCCGTGTGTCTGCCGCGTCACGGCGTTGCGCGACGAGCCCAGGCAGCCCAGAGTCGCCTCGTTCCAGAAGCCGGACGGCAGCATGGCGTCCCGGCCGCTGGAAGACATGTTCCCGTTCTTGCCGCGCGACGAATTCCTCGCGAACATGATCGTGCCACCGGTATCGGACTAGGCGATGAAGTTCATCGTCGTCGGTCTGGGATCTGCCGGGCAGAGACATGCACGCAACATCAGGACGCTCCTCGGCGACCAGGCTGACATCGTCGCTGTACGGCGCACCGGTGGTGGAGTGACGCCGGCCGAGCATAAGCAGCCCGCGCCGCACGTCCTGCCCGAGCAGGACCTCGGCCTCAAGGTGTTCCGTCACCTCGACGAGGCCCTGGCGGACGGCGGCGACGCCGTGATCGTCGCAGACCCGACCAGCATGCACCTCGCTACGGCTTCCTCGGCACTGGCGGCCGGGTGCGCCGTCCTCGTCGAGAAGCCGCTCAGCAGTTCCTGGACTGGCATCCCGACATTCCTCGCGGCCGCCGCCGACACGGACCGGCCGGTGCTGGTCGGCTACCAGATGCGCTTCCACCCCCTCCTCCTCCGGCTCAAGGCAGTCGTCTCCGACGGCGATCTCGGAGGCGTCCTCTCCGCATCGTGCACCTACGGCGAGTACCTGCCCGACTGGCACCCCTGGGAGGACTACCGGAGGAGCTACGCCGCGCGTCGTGAGCTTGGCGGCGGCGTGCTCCTCACGCAGATCCACGATATCGACAACCTGTGTGCGCTGTTCGGATGGCCGGCGCGCGTGTACTCGCTCGGTGGTCACGTCAGCGACCTCGAAGTGGACGTCGAGGACACGGCCACCACCGTATGGTCGAGCCGGGTGGGCGAGCGCGATGTGCCCGTGCGCCTCCATCAGGACTTCGTCCGCCGCCCACCGCTGCGCCGCATCGACATCGTCCTGGACGGCGGGACCGCGGAGCTTGACCTGCTCGCCCCGCACCTGGTCGCTCGAAACGCGCGCGGGGCCGTCGTGCTCGACGAGCACCCCACTGGCTGGCAACGCAACGATCTGTTCCTCGCCGAGATGCGGCACTTCATCGCCTGCGTGGAGGGTCGGGAGGCGCCCAGAGTGCCTCCGCTGGAGGCCGCTCGCAGCCTGGCCGTCGCACTGGCCGCTCTGCGCTCACAGACCACCGGCACGGTGGCGGACGTCAGCTACCCGGAGGACCCTGGGGATCCGGCGCCGCTGGGCAGAGAAGCGAGCCCGAAGGAGATCCGTCGTGTATGACGTCGAGTTCTACATGCGCTCCCACGACCTGCTCCGTCGCGCGCAGACGGAAGAGACACTCGACCTCACCGTGCTGCGAGACGCCCTGGAGAGTTTCCGCAGCCCTGACCCGGTGGTCTACAACATCGAGACGACCAACGCCTGCAACATGCGCTGCGAGATGTGTCCCCGCACGACCATGATGACGCGCTCGATAGAGACCATGGACCCCGGCCTGTTCGAGCTCCTCGTGGGCCAGCTGCATCCCTTCGCGGAGGAGACGTGGAGGCGCTGGGACCGTTTCGTCGCAGAGGTGTATGGCATAGGCGTCGACGACATGAGCGAGAATCACTTCTTCCTGCACGTCATCCCGCGGGTCATCCAGCTCCATGGATACGGCGATCCGCTCCTCGACCGGAACATGGCCCGCTACGTGAAGCTCCTCAGCGAGGCCGGCCTGGACTCCTACTTCAGCTGCAACCCGGCCAACATCGACATCGACCGCACGGTGGAGATGTTCGAGAACGGACTCGGCTACATCAAGTACTCCATCGAGACAGTGGACGACAGCCGTCACAAGCAGATCCGCGGGGAGGCATCCGAGTTCACGCAGAGCTACCAGCGCATCCTGAGCCTCCTCGAGCTGAAGCGGCGGCATGGATTCAAGACCGTGATCGTCATCACCATGCTCGACCTCAACCGCAAGGACCAGGCGGAGGACTACCGCCTGCTCAGAGAAGCGTTCGCCGGTCGCGACGTCTATCTCTACCTCAAGAGCGAGGACCAGCAGTGGTACCGGCAGGATTACCACGGGACCAAGTCCGTGCACTGGAGCGAGTGCTGCAAGCACCCCTGGATGTCCATGACGGTCAAGTCCAACGGCGAAGCCTGCATGTGCATGGAGGACTACGACAACGAGATCGTGCTGGGCGACACTCGCCGGGACACGCTCGCCGACATCTGGAACGGCGACGCCTACCGGCGTTTCCGCGACCAGCATCTGCACGCCACACGCGGTCTCAAATGCAGCGAGCGCTGCGACATGATGATGGTGGGTGAGGCGATCTCCCCCTCGCGCCGGCCGTGACCTCGACTGCCTCATCACCGACGGCCGGCTGGTCGGCCCGTCGCGTGGAGGAACTGCTCGCCGGCGACCATGCGGCACGACGGCTGGCCCTGGACCAGCGCTACGCGGCACTCGACGACGTGCTCGATGGCCGGCGCGCGGCGGTCGTGTACCCGGCGGCGAGGCTCGGCCGCCACGCGGCTGCGGCCCTCCGGGCGCGAGGTGCTCGCGTGGTGGCGCTCGGCGACCGCGATCCGGCGTTCACCGGGCAGGACCTCGATGGCCTGCCCGTCCTGTCCCCCGTCGCCATCGCGGAGAAGCACGCCGACGCCGCGGTGCTGGTCGCCAGCACTATGCACGACTCGGCCATCCGCCGGGAGCTCACCTCACTCGGATGCGCGACCGTCGTGCCGGTCGGCTACCTGAACCTGCGACTGCCGGACGTCTTCCCTGCACGTGAGTACGACGGGGCGTGGGCCGTCGCGTCAGACCCCGACCGCCGGACCGACATCCTCCGGGCCTTCGCGCTGCTCGGCGACGAGGCGTCACGGCGCGTGTTCGCCGCGCGACTGGCCTTCTTCCTCAGCCTCGACAAGGGTCATCTCGACGAGCAGCGCTCGGCCGGGCCGATGTACTTCGACCGCTCCGTGTTCTCCTTGAAGGATGACGAAGTCGTCGCGGACGGCGGCGCCTTCACCGGCGACACGATGACCGAATTCCTGCGGATCTGCGACGGCCGGTTCCGCGGCTACGTCGCGTTCGAGCCGGACGCGGCCAGCTACGCTGCCCTGGCCCGCCTTGCCGCCGCCGATACGGAGCGCATCGTCACCGTCGCGGCAGGGCTTGGCGATTCACCCGGCCCGCGACGCCTGTCGGGCACGGCGGCCGCCGACTCGCACGTCCTCGCGCCGGGCGAGCCGGGCGGCGACCTGATCGACGTGGTCAGCCTCGACGACTACTTCCAGGACAAGCCGTCCCCGACGCTGATCAAGCTGGACATCGAGGGCGAAGAGGCGGCCGCGCTCCGGGGCGGGTCTGGTATCCTGCGGCACGACAGGCCCGTCCTGGCAGTCTCGGCGTACCACCACCCGGCGGACCTCTGGTCGCTTCCCCTGCTGATCTCACGCCTCATGCCTGACGCGCCCCTGTACCTCAGGCACTACGGCGAGGAGATCGACGACACGGTCTGCTATGCGGTTCCGCGTGCGTGACCAGGAGACGCCCCGCCGCGCTACTCGAAGTTGATGCGCTCCTTCTCCACCACGAGCGGACGTTCGTGGATCTGGGTGTGGATCGACCCGATGTACTCACCCAGGACGCCCACGAAGAACAACTGGACGGCCCCGAAGAAGTAGATGCCGATCAGGAGCGGGGCCAATCCGAGCGTGAACGTGTTCCAGAACATCAGCTTGACGACCAGGTACAGAAGCGCGATCAGCAGGCTCAGGATCGACAGGAGGAACCCCATCATGCTGGCGATGCGCAAGGGCACCTTGGAGTGGTTGGTGATGCCCAGCATGGCGATGTCATACAGGGAGTACAGACTGTGGTTCGACTTGCCGCCCGCGCGCGGAGGCTGGACGTAGTGGATCTCCGCGCGTTCGTACCCGAAGTCGCAGAGCATCCCCCTGAAGTACGGGTACTGCTCGTGTGTGGCCCGGAACTGCTCCACGACCGCCCTGTCGTAGAGTCCCCACCCCGTGAAGTTGGGGATGAGCTGCACGTCGGCGAGACCTCCGCTCAGCCAGTAGTAGAACCTCCGCAGGCGGCCCATGACCCAGGACTCCCTGGACCCGGATTTGATGCCGATCACCACCTTGTAGCCCTCCTGCCACTTGCGCACGAACTCGGGCAGGAGATCCGGGGGGTCCTGCATGTCGGCGGAGCAGGTGAGGACGGCGTCGCCGTCCGCCTGCAGGAAGCCATAGTAGGGCGAGCGCACCGGACCGAAGTTCCGGGTGTTCACGATGACCCTCACACCCCTGTCCTCTCGCGCCAGATCGCGCAGGATGGCCAGGGTGCCGTCTGACGAGGCGTTGTCGATGAACAGATGGTCGTAGTCGACGTCCGGAAGGGTGCCCATGGCTTCGCGCACACGGAGATACACCTCGCGCACGTTGGCCTCTTCGTTGTAGCACGGCGTAAGAACAGTGACTCGCGGCACGGCTGGTCCTTTCGCGGTCCTCCGCTCAGCTGCGGGTTCGGTCGTCCTCTGGTACGACGGCCCGCCTGCGATTCCCCCCGAAGCTGAAGAACTTGTGACTCAGGTAGCTGAGGATCACGACCACGACCGTGTAGCCCGCCTGGATCACATAGATGTTGAAGGGGAGCGTGCGCAGCAGCAGCGGCAGCGCCAGCAGCCCTGCGCAGAGCGTGACAACGTAGACCAGAGAGAAGCGCGGCAGCTCACGCCAGACCTTGTCCTTGCTGCGGAAGACGAAGATCCGGTAGCAGACGTACGCGTTCAGCACTGCGAACGGCCACGAGAGCACGAGGATCACCAGGTAGTGCAGATAGTCGTGCAGCAGGTACTCGAAGAGCGCCCAAATCGAGTACCCGAACAGCGTGTTCCAGGCCCCGACGACGACGTACAGGATCTGCTCCCGACGACGACGATAGAACGCCGCGGCCGTCGCCGTCGACCTGCCCATCCAGCCGTCTGCGCTGCGAGTGCCGGAGGGAGTGCCGTTCACGCTCTCACCCCGTTCTCGGGATGACCGCGGTGCCACGCGACGGTGCGGCGCAGACCCTCGGCCAGGTCCACCGAACGGCGGAGGCCCAGGCGCACGCTCGCTCGGCCTGTGTCCGGGAGGTAGACATCCCGCGGCCCCTCCGAGACCTCTCCCAGCACGGTGACGGGGACCGCGGGATCCACCGCGCTCGCGACCGCAGCCGCAACCTCCCGGATGCTCACCGCCTCCTCGGAGCCGACGTTGAACGTCTCACCCGCCGCACGATCGTCAGTCAGCATGCTCCAGATCCAGACGGCCATCTCAGCCGCATAGAGATAGGAGCGTATCGGCGATCCGTCGCCGTGGACGCTCACCGACCGCCCGTTGAGCGCATCGGCCAGGAAGTTGCCGACGGCGAAATGCCGGTCCAGAGGCAGATGCGGCCCGACGAACGCGAACAACCTCGCCACGGTGACCGAAAGGCCCGCGTCGGCCGCGCCCAGCGCGAGACGCTCGGCGCGGCGCTTCCCGGCATGGTAGGCGGACCGCTCCTCGGGCCAGTCCGGACCCAGGGGCGAGTCCTCCGCGAAGCCCGCGCTGGGCGCGGGAGGTGCGTAGACAGCACCGGAGCTGACGAGGAGGAACCGGCCCGCGTCCCACTCTGCGGCGAGCCTCAGGACGCTCCGCGTGCCGTCCTCGATCACCGACAGCATCTCGGCCGGGCGCCGGGTGTTCAGCCACTGGTCGGACGGCGTAGCCCCATGGATCACGAAGCCGCAAGGCTCGCACGCCACCTTCGCGCGCACGTCGCCCTCGACGAGCGACACGCCCTCCGCGGCGGCGAGTTCCGGGCATGTCCGGGAGAAGGCGCGTGGGTCACGGGTGAGTAGCACGAGCTTCGCCTCGAGCCCATGCACGCGGTTCGCGGCGACGAGAGCAGACGCGAGCCACTTGCCGACGAAGCCCGTGCCGCCGGTGACGAAGATCCTGGCGCCTTCGAGGGCCTCCCAGCGCTCTCGCGGGCCCGCCATGAGTGCGATGTCCTCCTGGAGCGGCACCTCGGACCTCCGCCTCACCGGCCGGGGCGCCGACACGCGGCGAGCAGTTCACCGGCGATGTAGGCGAGCTTCTGTTCGTCCAACCCCGGATACACGCCCACCCAAAAGGCGTCTTCCATGATCCGGTCGGTGGCGGCGAGGTCGCCGACCACGCGGAACGCCGCCGAACCCGCCGGCGCCTCGCGCATCGCGTCGAAGCAGGGCTGCCTGACCATGTTCCCGGCGAAGAGCATGCGCGTCTGGATCCTGGCCCCCTCGAGGCGTGCGACGACGGCGTCGCGGCTCAGACCTGCCGCCTTCGCCTCGGCAGTCAACGTGACCAGCAGGCCGAACCAGCTCGGCCTGCTTCCGGGAGTGGGCTCCTGTACCTGCAGGACGTCTGCCGCGTCCGCCAGGTGGCGACGCAGAGTCTCGTGGTTGGCGCGACGCACACGCGTGAACTCAGGCAGCTTGAGAAGCTGCGCGCAGCCTATCGCGGCCTGCATCTCCGTCGCCTTGAGGTTGTAGCCGAACTCGGAGAACACGTACTTGTGGTCATAGCCGAAAGGCAGCGTACCGAACTGCCGGGCGAAACGACGGCCGCAGCGATCGTCCTCGCCGCTGCGGCAGATGCAGTCCCGGCCCCAGTCGCGCAGGGACGCGAGGATCGACGCAAGCTCGGCATCATCCGTGTACACCGCGCCGCCTTCTCCCATGGTCATGTGATGCGGCGGGTAGAAGCTGGACGTGCCGATGTGGCCGAAGGACCCCGTCGGCACGCCGCCGTACGAGGACCCGAGCGAGTCGCAGTTGTCCTCGATCAACCAGAGTCCATGCTGTTCGCACAGACGGACGACGGTCTCGATGTCGAACGGATTGCCGAGCGTGTGCGCGAGGATCACCGCCCTCGTACGCGGACCGATCGCCTCCTCCAGGCGTTGCACGTCGACGTTGGCGGTGTCCGTCCTGACGTCCACGAACACCGGCACGGCGCCGAACTGCACGATGGGCGCGACCGTGGTCGGGAACCCGGCAGCGACCGTGATGACCTCGTCACCTCGTCGGACACGGCGCTCGCCCAACTTCTCCGAAGTCAACGCCATGAAGGCCAGCAGGTTGGCGGAGGAGCCCGAGTTCACCAGGAGGCAATGACGCAGGCCGAGAAACGCGCCGAGTTCGCGCTCGAATCGCTCAGAGTAGGGCCCGTACGTCAGCCAGAAGTCGAGCGACGCGTCGACGAGCGCCTCAAGCTCCGCGTCGTCGAACACACGACCCCCGTAGGCCAGATACGACTCGCCCGGCTGGAACGGGGTCTCCTCTCCCCACTTCTCCCTGTAGTACTCCCCGGTGAGCCGGCGGATCTCAGACCGAAGCTCGTCGGCTCTGCCGTCGCTCACGACGCCCCCCCTGCAACTGCCCAGGCAGCGCCCGCCCGGCGGGCCGCGTCACTGTACGCCGCAATGTCGGCGCGACACAGAGATGCGACGTCGGCCGCGTATGCGCTGCCGTAGTAGCGTCTGTACCAGAGCGCGGTGGACTCCACCGCCTCACGCACCGTCCACGCAGGGCGCCACCCGAGACCAGCCTTGGCCTTCTCGGAATCGAGCGAAAGCATGCCCGCCTCGTGCGGCGCCCCAGTCGCGTCTCCGGCCACCCACTCTCCGGCTCCCCACGCGGCGACGAACAGGTCCACGACCGTGCGCACGGTGACGTGTGACTCGGGCGAGGGTCCGAAGTTCCAGGCGTGGCCGCCCCGCCCCGCAGGAGGCGCCGCCGCCGGGTCACCCCTCCACAGGGCGGCTCCCAGCGAGAGATAGCCAGCCAGGGACTCCAGCACGTGTTGCCAGGGACGCGTCGCCTGTGGGTTGCGGACCACGACAGGCTCTCCCTCGCTGAGTGCGCGGACGCAATCCGGCAGGATGCGCTCCTCCGCCCAGTCCCCGCCGCCGATCACGTTCCCGGCGCGCGCGGACGCGACCGCTCGGTCGCCGCGCGCCCCGAAGTAGCTCCGCGCGTAGGACGACGTGATGAGTTCGGAGCACGCCTTGCTGGAACTGTAGGGGTCGAACCCTCCCAAGGGATCGTCCTCGACACATGCCAGACCCGTCTCAGGGTTGTCGTAGCATTTGTCGCTGGTCACGTTGACCACGGCGACGCGCCGGCCCTGCGCTCTGGACAGCCGGACGGCTTCGAGGAGGTTCACGGTCCCCATGACGTTGGTCTCGTACGTCAGCCGAGGCTGCTCGTACGAGCGCCTCACGAGCGGCTGGGCAGCGAGATGGAAGACGATGTCGGGAGCGCACTCCTGGAGCACCCGCGAGAGCGCCTGCAGGTCCCGGACGTCGGCGCGCACGTCCACCAGCCCGCGGCCGACATCGCCGAGGCCGGCGGCTTCGAACAGGTTCGGGACGGTCGGCGGCTCCAGCGCATACCCGGTGACCTCCGCGCCCAGCTCGAGGAGCCAGAGCGTGAGCCAAGATCCCTTGAACCCCGTATGGCCGGTGACGAACACGCGCCGGCCGCCATAGGACCCGCCGAACATCATCGTCCGTTCCCGGCCGAGCTCCGGACGTGGCCGGCCCGTCCGTCCTCGGCCGGCATCTCCGACACCTCTCGCCCCGACTCGTAGAGTGCGACGATGCGGTTCGGCATCCCGTACTTCTCCCTCGCCATGGCCGCTATCTCTGCCTGCCGCAACGGCGAGCAGATGAGCAGGGCCTCGCTGCGAGAGGCGACGCTCTCAGGACCGCCCACGGTCCAGCGACCCACGCGCAGGCCGTGCAGCCGAGGGTTCGCGTCGACCAAAGCGACGATCTCCGCGTCCGCGAGCGGCGTGGTCGCCAGCAGGTGGAGCGCATGCGTCCCCACGCCCCAGAGGATCAGGGGGACGCGCTCGTCGACGAGTGCGCGTATCCTCGCCTCGACCCTTCGTTCCTGCTCGGCGCTCGCAGCCACGTACTCCCGCACCGCGCGGAGCCCGCTGCCGTCCGGCTCCAGCGTGCGGGGTGCGTCCGGAGCCGGCCTGAAGACGGCGCAGATCGAAGGTTCTTCCACGGAGCCGACAAGCCTCAGTGCCGGCCACTCGCTCACGCAGGCGAGGCCTACCGCCGCCATCGCGTTCGCCAGCGAACGCATCGTGAAGTAGTTGACATGCTCGAGGCTGAACTGCTGGAAGGGCGGCACCACGCAGTCGGGGAACCGCCCGAGGTCGGGGACCTCCACGAAGAGCAGCCCGGTGGGTCTGAGCGACGCGACCACCTCGAACAGGGCCCGCCTGAGGTCTCGGATGTGCTCAAGCACCGCCGAGAGGATCACGAAGTCGGCATCCGCGGCGTCCTTGGGGAGCGAGAACACGTCGCCCTGGACGACGCGCACCCCGTGGAGAGCGGCGGCGGCGATCACCGAGCCCGGCGCCGGGTCGACTCCCAGGACGTTCCGGTACCCGCGCTCCTTCAGCATGCCGAGGAGGTCGGCGTTCGCGCATCCGATGTCCACGATCCGAGCCGACAGATCCGGCACGAGGCGCGAGACACTGTCCGCCACATCCGCATGCCACCGCACCTGCCACTGCGGCTGCTCCCCCGACGTCTCGAGGTACTCGTACCTCGACGACTCCCGGTAGTACGCGTCCAGCACCGCCTGTGCCGGGATGCCGGAGGCGTAGACCGCACCGCACGAACCGCAGCAGACCACCTCGTACCCGGCAATCCGCGTGGCGTGATCTTCAAGCGCGAACCGTTGCTCGTAGACCCTGGTGGCGACGGTCGCGCCGCACACGGGGCACTCACGCGCTCCGGACGCCGCCGTGAGCGCGGGGTCTGACATCACCACCGTTTCCACGGCGCCGCGCCGCTCTCCCACAGGGCCTCGAGCTGGCGCTTGTCTCGCAGGGTGTCCATCGGCTGCCAGAAGCCGGCATGCCGGTAGGCGGCGAGCTGCCCGTCGCGGGCGAGGCGCTCGAGCGGCTCGTGCTCCCATAGCGTGTCGTCTCCGCCGATGTACTCGAGCACGTCCGGCTCGAGCACGAAGAAGCCGCCGTTCATCCAGCCGCCGTCGCCCTCGGGCTTCTCGACGAAATCGCGCACACAGGAACCGGCCTCGTCGAGGCGGAGCGCGCCGAAGCGGCCGGGCGGCTGGACGGCTGTCACCGTCGCCAGCCGCCCCTGGTCCTCGTGGAATCGCAGCAGGGCGTCGAGGTCGATGTCGGCGACGCCGTCGCCGTAGGTCATCATGAACGTGTCGTCGGCGACGTACGGCGCCACACGCCTGAGTCGCCCGCCAGTCTGGGTGTCCGCACCGGTGTCCACCAGCGTCACGCGCCACGGCTCCACCATGTTCTGATGGACCTCCATGCACTGCCCCTGCAGGTCGAACGTCACGTCCGAGTTGTGCAGGAAGTAGTTGGCGAAGTACTCCTTGATCATGTAGCCCTTGTAGCCGAGACAGACCACGAACTCGGTGAACCCCTGCTCGCCGTAGATCTTCATGATGTGCCACAGGATCGGGTGCTCCCCGATCTCGGCCATCGGCTTGGGCTTCACCTGGGTCTCCTCGGACAGGCGCGTGCCCAGCCCGCCGGCGAGGATGACGACCTTCATGCGACCTCCACTGGTCTCGGCTCTCGTCTCATTATCGGCACGCGGGGGGACTTCCGTAGCCCGTTCGGGCAACTGGGGAGAGATTCTACGCCGGAAGCCTCGACCCTAGGAGGACGGCGCGACCGGCAAGGGTCCCGCGCTCCCCGCCGCGTGCCGGTCAGAGCCCTACGACCAGCGTGAGCACGAAGTACGACGCCACGGCCGCGAAGATGAGCGCGTCGAAGCGGTCGAGCACGCCGCCGTGCCCGGGGATGCCGCGGCCGGAGTCTTTGATCTGCACGTCGCGCTTGATGAGGCTCTCGAACAGGTCGCCGAGTGGGCCCGCGACGGCGATCGTGACGCCGAGGAGGAACGAGCCGCCCGGGTGCAGCGACGTGTACAACCCCATGAACATCACGAGCAGCACGGTGCTGATGGCGCCGCCGGCGAAGCCTTCCCAGGTCTTCTTGGGCGAGAGCACCGGCGCCATCGGCGTGGCG